>Ga0080004_1158140_pt1 | contig 35330 bp, 45 predicted proteins | sample WasSprMetagenome_FD_69207 | JGI IMG/M metagenome (GOLD analysis project Ga0080004, IMG submission 69207) | Sulfidic aquatic microbial communities from Washburn Spring, Yellowstone National Park, USA - WS (SPADES assembly) (version 2) | ecosystem: Environmental > Aquatic > Thermal springs > Hot...
CCGGAGGTGATCATACTTCTGAGGGATTCATGTCCTATCTTACCCGGCTTTGATGAAGCACCGATAACAGCAACAGATCGTGGCTTGAAGAACCAGTGAAGTTGGCTGTCCATAATCTCGCGTGGCTAGGGAAGCTTAAAAATATCCAATGTATTCGTGTCAATGGAAATTCCATTTAATATATTTTATTAATTGATAGTTAATGAAAAGCTACAAACAGCTCATTTCTGGAATTGTATCATGATTCTGACGCAAAAGCCAAGCTTGTCCTGTCTGATAGATTTTCGACATAAAAAGTTGTGTTTATTAATAGTCCTTCCTCCTACTGATGATATCAACTGGCTCTACTCTCGGTATCTCCAAGTTGTTGAAGTCCCTGTCAAATGACACTATGGCCTCCGCTCCAATGGAGAGAGCAACTGCATACTGTATAGCATCATCTATATCCAGTTTCTTCTCCTCGGTCAATTCCACTGCCCTAACCTCCTCTGCTATGGATGTCTGATGTACAACTAAGCCTCTATATCCGGTCAAGCTCATGAGGAAGGCCTTCAGCTTCTCATGTCTTTTGAGGCTGTCCAAGAGCACCATTATGGAGTGAATCGAGAAATCGGACACTGTTCCCGAGATTGCGCCATCTCTGAGCATTTCCAAGAAGCGCTTGCATTCATCCCTCCTCCTGCGGGAGAGCATGATCTCCAGAAATATGTTCGTGTCAACCAGATACATCTTCCAGCACCTTTGAGATCCAGATCTTCTTAAGCTTGTGCTGTAGCTCCACCGAATCTATTTCCAGATCCGCAAGAATTCCGTCAATGGCCTCCACGGGATCCCCCTCGAACCTCAACTCCTCTCCCTCCACCCACGAGACCCATCTTGCAATTGCTTCCTCCACTGCTTTTTGCAGAGAGCCCTTAGTATACCCAAATCTCCTCATCGCAAGCTCTCTAAATCTCCTCTCCAGCTCCTTACTTATGTTGGCTCTTATCATGCTCTCAAGGACATAGAGCAATAAGGCATAAAAGCTTTTTTACACAAAATTGAAACTTTTTATTAAGATCTTTCCTGTTAAAAATCTATTCGAAAGCTTTTTAAATTTCCAATTCCCCAATTTTGTGTAAAAAAAAGCTTTTATCATCTCCTCTTCCTCTCCTCTTATGGAAGAGGAGATGATAAAAGGACTTGGGAAGGCTGAGGAATGCCACTATTCTCGCCTTCCTTACAGTCCTATTGTTCCAGCTCCCTTATGTGTTCTTCTTTCCCTATCGTTCCTTGGAACGGCTTCCCACGAGCCCTTCCTTCATTGTCATCGTCATGATAACGATGGTTCTCATGATAATCGGCCTTATTTTGGGGATTGGATCATGGATATTCGAGATTCTCGGATGGTTTAGCATGTGCAGGGCGGGAGTGAGGAAGTTCTACTGTTTTACCAAGTACATGGTGCTACTTGGCCCGATAGTGGGATTCTTGCTTGCGATTGTTGGAGCAGGGGCGTTGGTCCTTGAAGCCATTGAAAAGGGGGTAATGCCAACGGAGGAGAGTTGATGGCCCACAGGAACATAACAGATGAGGAGGTCTTCAGCGGAAGGCCATTCACAGCAGAGGAGGCGCTTAAAGCAGGGCTAATAGATGAAATAGGGGCTCCAAGCGATGCAATAAACCTTGCCAGGAGGCTAGCAGGCCTTCCCGAGGATGCACCAGTCCATGAGCTAAAACCCCCGAGGCCGAGCCTTCTTCAGCTGTTGCTTGAAGGTACCCTCATGAAGGAGCAGCCAGTGGTCCCATCGATCGAGATCCTCACGATGTGGCCACCTCCAGCCGGCCTTTGATTGCTGCTGTTAATGAAAGCCATAAACCACCTCCAAGAATGGATCTTCGAGCTCCTTCATGTGCTTAGTTAAATCCTTCCTCCATGGATGTTGCCTTTAATGTGGTAAAAGTGAAAAATGGTCGGAAAAGAAAAATTTATAAGCCAATGGTTACTTTATCATCTATGTTGGAAATGAAGAAAATATTATGTGGTAGAGATCTTCACTAATGCCCAACAAAATAAGGATTGAATTACCACTAGTAGCCGTTGTATGTGAATCTTGGTTTAAAGGATTATGTGGAACAGAAAGTAAGCAACTAGATAGCTTCGGTGCACTAAACTCGGAGATAAACAGATATAAAGATGGAGAAGAAGGCCAGGTGTCATAGATGAGTAGGCGGATTCTGAGCATAGAATTTGTTCCAGTAATTTTAAGCTTTATTTTACTATGGTGGTAAAAATGAAAATAGTGGAGATGTCATCTAAAAGTATTATAAATAAAATGAAGAATGGCTTCTTCGCTATGCGATATCTACCATTTAGGCTAACAGCAAACGTTTATCGAGGTTGCACTCACGGTTGCATTTATTGCTATGCAGCATGCAGCCACTACTACATGCGTTCAAGCCCAGCTCTGTTTTCAAAGGAGATCTATGTGAAGAAGAATGCAGCAGAATTGTTTGAGAAAGAGCTGACAAAGCATAAGGAGGCAAAAAGGAAAAGTGTAATTATAGTTGGTAACATTTCCGATAGCTATCAGCCAATAGAGATGAGATATAGATTGACCAGAAAGCTGCTTGAGATATGCTACAGGCAGGATTTTCCATGCTTCATAGAGACAAAATCGCCTTTAATCTTGGAGGATGTTGATATAATCGAGAAGCTGGCTGAAAAAGAGCTCATCGGAGTCGGCATGACGGTGACCTCCTATGACAATGAGCTCACAAAGCTTGTCGAGCCCTTTGTTCCGAGAAGTAAAATTGTGCGTTCCCAAATTCTCCAAAGGGAGAGAATTCTTACGCTGAAGAAGCTGTCAGAAATCGGAGTTGACACATACCTTCATATCACGCCATACTTTCCACATGTGACCGATAACTATATAGATGAGATAATCGGGGATGCGGCAGAAGCAGGTGTGCACAGTGTTATAATGGCCCCTCTTGAAATTACCGGGTTTATCTGGAGTAAACTCAAAAGGGCGCTTGCGAAAAGCAGGAGATATTCATATCTAATACCTCTATATGAAAAAATTTATTTTGTCGATGGAAGGAAGCTCGGAGCCAGAATTACCACATCTGAAATGCATCATTACATGCTGGAGAAAAAGGTATCAGAGCTATGCAAAAAATATGGAATAGGGTATTGGGCATTCACAAACCCTCAATTCAACACAGCAATGATATCAGGTGTCTATAAATGGCGTTATCCCATCCTTCTGGATTACTGGAAACTTGCACGGGAAAATGGAGAATTGACATTGAGAGAAGCTCTACAGTTTGCCTCCAGCTTTCCTGTGGATAGAGAGTATCTATCAGTGCTAAAAGAATACTTTCTGAACGGGAAGCTTTTCGAGGGTGTTTATGGCATTAAAAAAGAAGCCAAGGATGGTGAGGTGGTATATGTTCCGGCATAAGCTTTCAGTTTCGATAAGTAACAATAGTATTGAGGCAGATACCGATCCTACTAGGGAGTGGATTGCCGATTTTATATCACTTTGTTGCTCCCATGATAAGGACTACTGTTGCTGCAGAAATCTCCAACTACTCTTTTAATGGTATCGACGAAACCCCTGCTCATCTCCACCACACTCCTTTTAAATTTTGTCCCACGAGCTACAGACATGCCAGCAGTGAATATTAGATACCGCATGGTAACGCAGGTACGCCAGCGCATGCGATCAAGACATCGTAAATTCATGATCACCAGCCACAAAGAGCAAAACAGATTGTTGAGTCATGATGCAAACCTCGCTTCTTCATGAACTCTCTGATTCTTTGTTATAGCAAAATATAAAATTAAAATAATGATGACAGTTGCTGGGGCTATGGATAAGGAGATGAGGCTTATCCAATCTCCCGGAAGAAGAAGGGAGACGATAAGGACGGAAAAAGCAACCCAGATGATGAATCCAATGAGAACCTTCTTATCAACAATCCTCCTTAGGGATATAAGTGAGATGGAGGAGACAAAGTTGGAAAAAAGGAAGGAGACATAAAGAGCGGAAGCAATGCTATGCTTGCGAATGTGAAGCAGAACGAAGAAGGAAAGGAAGATCAAGGTCGTAAATCCCACAAGGAATCCAACTGCTGCCTTTCTATCCGTCTTAATTTTTGTCCACAATCCTGATAGCTCTGGCATCGGCTCTCGCTCCCTATGCCCTCAAACACTTTATTTATACTTTTCCCTTACTGTGACTCGCATACAAGATAGCAGAACACTGCGGCTACTATGGCGCAGATAGCTCCAGGTACGCCGCCAATAAAACCGGCCGGAATGCAGAATACTAGCCATGCAGAGCCACATCGCAAACCCAATCAGTTATTGCTCATTCTTTCATTTCACTGCTAATGAAATATAACAGTAATGAGTGTATCTTCTATAAGAGCTTCTCAGCGTAGCCATCTTTTGAGGATAACTTCAAAAAAGTTGAAGGTTCCATAGATGAGAAAAATAATAAACAATGAAAGAATGAGTGGTATGTATAATCGTATCTCAGGGAGAAGGTGTGCAAGAAGCATGATAAGACCTGCTCCAGCACATATAACAGCTATATATCCAGCTAATATCCCCTCGCTAAGGGCATCTGGGCCTACCTCCCTTTTTATATCGAGGGGAAGGAGAAAGAGAATGGGATAAGCGAGCAGAAGGAAGAATAGGAGCCCAGCAGCGGTCCCATAATGGGCGTGAAGGGCATAGCCAAACATGCCTAGAAGAGTTGCAAAAAATGAATCTCTGATGACGATCTCCCTCGCTGTGCATTCTCTCTTCGCCCCTTTTATTGATGTGCATTTAACAATCATTCTCCACATATGCTCTATCATTTTCATACTTTTCAAAAAAGGTGAAAGATATCTAACCATGTGCCTCCTTCTCTCCATCCCTACACCTCAAAGGCAGAGCGAATAAAAACTTAGTGTAGGTGATGAAAGCAATAAAAGCTTGCCAATGTAGTCGGATGGATAATCCTCAGAGACGCCTGGATACTCTTCAGCGTCACATTGAATCTTGCATATAATGGCAAAGATTATCTCACATACAATTTCTCCAATGCCCGAAGTTACCTCACCTACAATTATGCATAGTTCGACTGAAGGATAGAGTCAACAACGGAGCTCGCAAACCGTATCGTCGCTCATTATAGCCTTTGCATTCAGTATTGGTTTGTCAATCCACTCAACCCCCTCGACTATCCCTGCTTCTCGATTCTCTTCTTCCATAAGCGTGGGAATTTTATGAAGATCCAGCATGCAAAAATAAGAATGATAAATTCAAGCAGAAAGGAGGCAAAATTTTTCATTATAAGCTCTTTGTGGAGGAATGTGAAGAAACATATTATTATAATAGCCAAAATAATCTGTCCTTTGAGCACTCTTTTATCCCAGATGAAATCCGGATCTAAAGCAACAAGTATGGAGAGAAAGGAAAAACCCCAAAAAAGACCCAAAAAAAGAGAAGATAGAATAGTCTCCCTTGTTCGATAAAGGAAAAAGTTAAACACAAAGTAAGCCACTGCAAGAATGATATACAGCAGCGCTCTTGCCCTCTTTGACATGCTGCACATCACTTTATGCGTCTTAATAAAGTTTATGGATAGCTGCCTACATTTTTGAAGAGTTCTCAGTCGAATTGCATTGGGTCATACTCTTCCCATTCGGACGGTCCGTAGCATACATCAGTGCAGATATTGTCGCAAACAACAGCTCCTATAACAGTCATGACAAGCCCGCAACCGATCACTCCCGGTCCAGTGGTTCCACATGCCAGTAGCGTGACGAAGAAGAAAGCTACGTTACAAACTACGGCACAAGCTGACGTGCAATTATCGTCGCTCATCAATGCAGAAGCATTCATTATAGGCTTATTTATCCACCTAATCTCCACATCTTTCACTATTCCCTTACAAAATGTGCAAGAAATGCCAGCATTGGGGCGGATATAAGAGCTCCAATTAGATAGCCTGTGAATGCCTCTCTGACAGCTCCATGTGTTAAAGCCACGATAAGGAGGAATGATAGGATAAATGGAGTTGTCGATGAGATGGAGAAGAATAGCCCCCTCCAGAACCTAGTTCTGCCCAGCTCAAACTGGATCATCCTTGATATCAGGGCCAGTAGGATAGCACAGAATATTATATATAATATCAATATATGGATATGCTTTGTATATATTAAGGTTAGCTCCATATACCTTGGATTAAAAAGAGGAAAGAGCAACAAGTCTGAGAAAAGCACCAAGTTTGTGAAAAAGAAGAGCAAGATCCAAGTATATTTCCATGATTTTGGTGCCCAATAACCGACCTTCCTCTGCATAGCCTCATCTGTCCCCCATTTCATGAGAAATCCAACAAGAATGCCTCCTGTAGTAAAAAAGAAAATAATAGTTGAAATGCAGAGAAGCTGAAGACTTTTATAATAGAAAGATATATAAGGGAGAAGGCCCAGGATCATTACAGAAAGGGGTATGATGAAAAGAAGAATACTTTTCCCGTCTCTCAAAGCAATGTAGCTAACATATGATATTGGAATTAATAATACAATACAAAGAATTATATATAATATTAGCTCATATACATGTTCTGCATAAAACTCTATTATAGTTTTTCTACCCGGAAGCCAGTATGGGCAGAGTATTAAAATAACGATGAGAACAACATAGTAGATCCAGATCCTTCTCCACGAAGCAGATAATCCCATCAGTGTCATCAGCTTACCTCCTACTGCACTTCTCTTGAAAATAAAAACTTATGTGCATTAAGTACCTAATGTAAAATAAAAATAGTAAGCGGTTGCTAGCTATTGACATTGCTGCTGGCAAACGACAACATGAAATATAATTTCGCAGATTAAATCACAAGCAAGGTGAGCAAGAGGTCCTCCTGCTAGTTCAGCAGGAACACAGATAGCAAAGCAAAATGAAAATCCTTCGAGAAGGCAGACAAGTTCACAAGCCGTATCGTCGCTCATCAATGCAGAAGCATTCATTATAGGCTTATTTACCCACTTAATCCATCCCACATTCCCAACTATTCCTGACAAGAGTATTATGGCTGATTTTCCCTCCTTATCAGGAAAACATGATACAGGGGCACAGCCATTATAGCAGATATAAGAGCTCCAATTAGATAGCCTGTGAATGCTTCTCTGACCTCCCCATGAGTTAAAGCTGAAAGAAAAGAGAAAGGAGGGACAAAAGAGATGAAAAATAGGGAGAAGACGAGGAGCTCAGCCCAGAACTTGGTTCTGTTGATTATGGACTGAAGGATCTTCGATACTGGAACTAGTACAATGGCACAAAATATTATATATGATATTAAAATATGAGGGAGCCTTGTGAATATCAGGATGACCTCCTGAAATACTGGGTTAAAATAGGCGAGGAGAAATTGAGAGAACAGCACCGTGTTACTAAGAAGGAAGAAAATGGCCCACAGATATTTCCACGACTTCGGTGCCCAGAAGCCAACTCTCCTGCGCACAACCTCATCCGCAGCCCCCTTCATCATGAACATTAGAAAAGCTGATCCTAGGATGCCAAAGAAAAGGATAACTAGGACGGAAAGGATCCATTTCTCGGCATAGGAGAAGAGAATATAGGGAAAGAAGCCCAAGATTAGTGCAAAGAAGGGCATGAGGAACCCGAACAATTTAAGAGGAAATTTCCTGCTTTTAATAGCAATATACATAACATGTGATATTGGAATTAATAATACAATACAAAGAACTATATATAATATTAGCTCATGGAGATGCTTTGTATAGCTCATGATCAACAGGCGTGCCCTGTGGCTCGGAAGTAATGCTGGAGAAAACATTAAGAGAACGGTGAGTATGGAAAGGTAGATCCAGATCCTCCTCCATGAAGCAAATAATTTCATCAATTTCATATAAACGATCCCTGTACTCCTTTCAAGAATAAAAACATTGTGACAGGGATCTTTAGCCAAACCAGTGGCATTGCTGAGAACAAACTATAAGTTCAAATAGAATCTCGCAGACTATATGACAGGCTATAGCCGCAGCTCCTCCTGATAACACATCAAAGGGAATGCAGAAAGCTGTGCAAACTGAGAATCCTTCGAGAAGGCATACAATCTCACAAATCCAATCGTCGCTTATTAAAGCCTTTGCATTCAATATTGGTTTGTCGATCCACTTAATCCATCCTATATTCCCGATTATGTTTGCTAAATGTCTCAGCTCCCTCGCCATTACTGAATATGCATGAGGAAGCTGCTTTTTAACTGTCTCATTCCCTTTCTCATACATCTTTGAAAGGTTCTCAGCCAAATTCCCAAGAGTTCTGTACATCTGCGATAGAGTCACTCCACTAAGGTTTACTAGCTCCAGAGAGGTGACCTTCTTGTTCACAGGCGTATACCTGACTGTCGTGAACGCAGATACATAGGCATCCTTGCTTGGAAGGAGGATTGTGGATACCGACAGGTTTCCCTCAGGGGATCTGAATGAGTAGTCGATCTGGTAGTACTTTGCGGAGAAGTTGCCGGAGAACCTCACAAGGCTTATATTAAGGCTTCTTGAGATTGGAGGCTTTTCTGGGACAGTAGCTTCTGAGGACATTATATCCTTTGGAATTGGACTTCTTGGAATAGATCTTGGAATAGGATAGCTTACAAGCAGTGTCCTCTCCACATCCACCCTGTACTCACTTCCATTCAGGTATATCCTCATCTCAGCTTTTCTTATCAGATCTCCTCTTATGTCGACAAGGGCCTCGTTTACCCTGCCCTCCCTCTCATATCTCACTGAAAGTATCTGATGATCCCTCTCCTTCTTTATCACTGTGACATTGTGATGGCACTTATCCAGAGAACAGGAGACAATGGGTTTTAGGGGCTTTATATCAAAGGAATCCCCTTTTACAGCAATGCTGTGCATTGTCTGAATTTCTGGCTGTGCCATGAGGACATTTGGAGCTAGGAGGAGAAGGATCATCATAGATGAGAGGGCGGCTGCAAGCAACCTACCCCTCATGCGAACACCCTTCCTGTACTCAACTTGCTAAATATTTTTTTTTTCGATAGAAAAATTGAAAAATTAATAACTTTAACAAGCATTCCAGCAGATAGTTTTCGATCGAGAAAAGCCGTCAATTAGCAGGAATTTTGGCTGGACTTGATTTCTCCATCTCCTTTATGAACAATCCCAGCTTATATATGGAGGAGACCCTGTCCTGCAGGTATTTTCTCACCTTCTCATCCAAGAAGTTTGTGAAGCTTCTCCATCTCCCGGATCCCCTCATCTTCAACATCCTGTCGCTTGACCCGATCTCCGATATCACATCCTTCAGGTGGACCTTCTCATCCCCCAGCATTCTCAGTATGTCCTGAGGGGTTGGATCCCCAAAAATCTCCTTCACCCTTTCCCTCAGCTCCTTCACCCTTCCGGATCCCTTCAGCCCCAGCATCATGTAGTAAAGGCTGGTGCTGACGGGCCTAATCTCCTCTATAATTGAATCAAAATCATAGGCCAATATTGTGAAGCCCGAATCCAGCGATCTCTGTATCTCCCTTATCACTTCCTCATCCGACTCAACAAGCTCAACGAGCTCTCTTACAAACCTTCCAGATATCACTTTCTCCCCATCGAAAACGGACACGTAAAGGATCTTTACATCCTCGAATTCTATTAAAGAGGTGTCTATTGAGAGCAGTTTTAGTGCCTTAGAAGGGGCTGGAATGGAGATTTTTATCCCAGATATCTCGATTGGTATCCTTCTCTCAGCCATTATGTAGTCAACAGCCCTTACTGCATACCTCTTTGCCAGATCCCAGTTTGCTCCAGCAGATATGAACTCAAAATGTGCCTGATCATCTATCTGCATGAGCATTATCTCGCTTATCTCATCAGGTATAAAGCTCTGTATTGAATCCCTCACCTTCTGCCAGTCCATTTTCTCTAGGAGGCCTGCACATCTGGGCTCATGTATGCTCATCAGCTTTTTGTTGCCCGTGTTTGCAACACTGTACTCCAAGGAGCTGAGATCTATCCCAAACACCTGTCTTAGCACAATACAGAGGACAGCAAGGCCTATCCTGAGCCATGTCATGTTCTCCGCTGGGTCAAGCTCTATGGAATATCCGTAGGTGTAGTCTGAATACCTTCCTCCAGTTTCAGCAACTATCTCAAGGCTTCTTCTATCTCTTATGAAGTAAGTTCTGTCCCCCGCTACAATTGGCCTGAGAGGACCGTTCAAAACCCAGTATGCTCTGTTTGGAACCTTTCTGTAGAGACCGAATCCGGATACAGGTGGGTCAACCACGCATATAACCTCTGAGTGAAGTCTCCCCCTTCTGTAATCCTCTAGGACACTGGGGCTCTCCCCCCAGGAGAGCTTAACCTTCTCATACTCCTCCAGAGTGTAGCTTAGCTCCTCCTCCACCCTTCTCAGATCTGTTATCGGCACAAGCTCGACCCCTGTCACATATCTTCCCCTTCTCCTCAGGCTCTTCACTATCCCATCGGAGCTGTGATCTATGCATCCTATCTGAAATCTCTCAACTAGATCGCAGTAGCCTATATCTGGAAGGAAGCTGATCCCATCCTCCGCTATTAGCAGCCTCTTTATTCCGTAAGGAGGTGCAAACTCGTAGAAATTGAGATTTCTCCAGACCCTCTTTCCCAGTTTTGTCAGATCAGTTCCCCTCACTAGTTCGAGATCCTTCAGCAGGCTGAGCTCCTCTTGGCTCATCTTCTCCCTGAAAAAGGGGGACATGAACTTGTACATTGCCTCAAACAGAGTTGAATATCTGTTCTCCTGATTAACAAGGGCTATCTCAAGCCTCATATTGCTCCACTTCTCGAGGACATCAACTCCCCTGAGGAGGAGCTCCCTATCCCATGATCCAATGGGAAATATCACGGTCTCAGTGTACTCTATCCATTTTCTTCTCCCCTTTCTTCCCTCCCTCTGTTTGAACTCCCTGACTGAGGGAGGAAGGCCAAGATGGACTATCCTTATCACATCCCCTATGTCTATTCCCTGAGCAAGAGTTCTGGGGCTTATCAGTATTCTGACGATTCCTTCCTTTGCAAGCCTTTCTATCTCAGCCCTCTTCTCCTTGTCCACTAGGTGATGATGTGTTGCAACTCTGTGCGATATCTCGGGGTGCTCCGTTAACATCCTTCTGTACAGCTCCTCAGCAGATCTTATGCTCCTTGTGAAAACTATTGTGACTCCATCATCCTCCGCATACCTGCTTATCACCTCAACAGGGTCCACATATGCCTCTGGCAGCTCTATTCCCAGATATCTTGCTATCTCTTTTATAGAGTAATACTTTATTTTAAATTTCTCAAAATCATCTATGGATTCAGCTATATCCCTTCCAGCTGCCCTTAATATCTCCTCCTTATGCAGTTTTACCCTCTCCCACGCACTTCTTAGATCCTTCCCGATGACAACATAAACCCTGTTTTCGGGCCTGAAAGGCCTTCCCCTTATTATCTCAGTCTCTTTTCCGTTTATCTGAGTGAGAATTCCAGCCATCTCCTCGGGATTCCCGAGAGTTGCTGTTAGAATTGCTATTGAGAAGTTCTTGGGGGAAAGAAGCTTTAAAAGCCTGATCATTGAGACCAGAAGGGCGATGCACCTTGGATCGTAGAAGTCGAACTCATCCAGAACTAGGAGATCCATCCTCTCAGCGAATCCATAGAGAATTTTAGGCCCTCCTGAAACCCATCTTTTCATATCCGTCATCAGGAAAGCAGGATTTGTTATCAGGATATCCGAGGATGATACTCTCTTCATCTCCCTTCTCCTCATGGAGTCCATTGCCTCAGCTTTCAGACCAATAGCCTCTGAGTAATCCTTTAACCTAGATATCTGGTCGTTTGCCAGGGCTAAAGTTGGGTAGACCACCATCGTCCTCTTTCCGTCCTTTGAGTAGAGGAACCATGCCTCCGTCTTTCCACTTCCGGATCCGCTTATCAATATCACATTCTTCCCAGATTTGAGGGCTTTCACGGTGCGGAGCTGGTGACTGTAAAGCTTTTCATTGGCTAAATAGCCCCTTTTTGTCCTTGATATCTCAGGAAAAATGTCTGAAAAAGTTAAGTTCTCCTCCTCAGGCTTATCCGCTTTCTGTACATGTTTATAGAAGTCGTAGCTGAGATCCTTTAGAAGTCTCTCTGTGTCCATTTTGCGATTACTCCTTATGGGAGTTAAATAAGGTTTCACACAGAATTTATTGTTTCATTATTTATATCTTTGTGCATAGCCCCCATTCCATAGGTCTTATTAACCTGCGGGCTATGCTTATGGGCTCGGAACATCCGAACTATGAATTTCAGAAGAGGTTTGTACTTAAACTTTTTCCATTCACCACAGAGCTAAAGCTCTGGATTTCTGGGTGTCCATTTTTATAAAACGTGTTCTCTTATTAAAAATTTCTTCATTTTCACTGTTTTCCCATGCTCTCTACTTTCAGAGGAGTCAGATCCCTGTCCCACCTTAAAAGCCATATCCCATTGTCTTTAGCGGCCTCCACAGCTTCAGGAACAGCATAATCAGTATATATAACCTTTATAACTCTATCTCTGAGTAGATCCGGTCTTCTCTTCCTTAGAAGCTCAATTTTGTCGATCAACTCCTTAATTAGGTTCTTCCCGAGCCTGACAGTAGCTTCACCTATAACGCATAGATCTTTATTTGCCCCGTATATGTTTATCTCCATTGAGTCGACGAAAACCCTGTCTAACTCCATATCAATGTTCAGATCCTGTTTTATCCTGTGCTTTATCACGCTCCTGGCCTCATCCTCAACCGATAATGTGAGCCTCTCCAAAGTGGAGGACATCCTGTTTATGCTGGCATGAATCCCCTTTACCTCCTCCCACAGCTTATTCTGGCCTTCTCTGAGAGATTTCACCTCCTCCCACAGCTTATTCTGGTTCTCCCAAAGCTTTGTCATGTTCTCCTCAAGGCTGTCAAGCCTCTTCAACATCTCAGAAATTCCCAGGTAGCCTGCAACTGCATATCTGAACTCGAGATCCCTCTCAAGAAGGTCGAGCATCTCCTTCCTCAGCCTGCTGGAAGCCCTAACCATCACCTAATGGACACTTTATCATATAAAAACTTAAGGTATAGCTTTAGGTTCCAGCAGTTTTTCTTTTTTAATTCAGAATATCCTAAATATTAGTTAAAAACTCTTATTGAACAAAAACTTTTATTTAATCGAGTAAAGGTTCGTGGCTGTGATATTGAGAGTTGCTGGAGTTGTTGTGAGCGCAAGAAAGGAGGGAAACTGCCTGCACTGCATGAAGTACTGCCTTCAGAAACTGAGTGAGATGGGCTTCGATATCCTGTTAATCAATTTCTATGACTACAATATACTTCCCTGCAGCCACTGCAATTATGAGTGCTACGCATTTGAAATAAGGGGAAGGGAGGAGAGATGCCCCATAAACGACGATGTGCCGAGGATATATGGGATGCTCGAAGGAGCTGATGCCATAATATTTGCAATCCCAAATTATGGAGGACATGTTCCCGCACTCTACAGGGCATGGGACATGAGAGTTGCTCACATTCCGGGAAAGACAGATTTCGCAAGGAGATATGAGGACTTCGAGAGGGACTATCTGAAAAAGATACTGGGCTTCATAGTGATTGGCAATCTTGCAAGCGGTGCGGATATGATGCTTCATGAGCTCCTCTATGATTTCTACAATCTTCCTCGTATTCCAGAAGTCTTACTACTGCAGTCAACGGAGTTCGGAAGATCCTCCCTAAAAGGTGATCTAATAGAAGAGGAAGCTGTGAGAAAAAGGCTGGATGTCTTTATCAACGCAATTCTGAGGATATTAAAGCAGAGAGGACAATAATCCACCTCAACTCCTTGTATTAAGGGAATGGATCTCATCCAGCTCCAACATTTTCACCTGTTTTTAATATATAAGCATTATATAGTAAATAACTTAAAATTTATTTATAAAGCCCATAAATGTGAAAACATAACTCCCGGGTATTTCCTGAATAAATTTTATTATATTCTGGATATACCTTTGTCCCTATGATCCTATGGGAACTATCCTTGTGAAGAATGTGCCTAAAGATCTCCTCAGGAGATTAAAGAGACTGAAAGCTGAGTTAAATTGTAGGACATGGGCGGATCTTCTTGCTAAACTTGTTGAGTTGAAAGAGTCAACATTAGAAGAGGAAGAGCTAGAAAGGATGAGATCCGGTGTAAAAAGCTTTCTAGATCTAAGGGAGGCTGTCTCTAACAAATGGTCAGGTTCGCCATCAGTTATAGACGAGATAAGAAGAGGAAGGAGACATGATAGATAGAAAAACATTAACTTTGGATTCGAATATTTTCATAGCCGCTTTGAAGAGAGATGAGACTTACAGCAATAAATGTGTAGATCTGATCTCGATGATATCTGATTCATTTATCTTAGCAGAACCAAGCATAGTATACCAGGAGGTATGCGGAACATTGGCCAGAAAAGTGGATCTAAGCACAGCAAAAGCTGCAAAAATAGCTTGGATCTGATGATAAATCCAAGATTTTTGGTTAATCGTGATAAAGATTTCTGCGTCTCAGCATACGATCTTTGCTCAGAATATGGCATATATGCAATAGATGCTCTCTACCTCAAAGTGGCCCTGAACTACAATGCAATTCTAGTCTCGTTGGATAAGAAGGATTTCATAGACAGGGTGAAGCTCAGAAATCCTCCTATAGAGGTGTATCACATTTCAGAGTTCCCCTATTTCCATCAGGATTAATATCCCAATGAGGAAAATAAGGGGGTTTCATAGGGTTCCTGGAACCTCCCCTGTCATCTCCTTTCTCTCAACCCTCTCAATGAACTTCTTGGAAATCAGCATCATGAAGATAGCTGATATCAGAGATAAAAATAGCTCTAAACGGATATCGAGCAGTGTTTGCTCTCCTGTGGCTGCATTTCTCATCAAATCAAAGGGATATGTTAGCGGGGATATTAAGGCTATGATCCTCAGCTGAGGGGGAAGAACCCATGCAGGAAGGATTATGCCCGAGGCTATCATCACCGGAAACTGGAGTATGTTTATCAGAGCAGCTACATTCCTTCTTCCATATGATAGGGATGAGAAGATCGATGAGAAGCCGAAGCAGGAGGCCAGCGCCATTGCAGCTGATATCAGAAATAGAACAGGGGATCTTATCGATATATCAACCCCTAGAGCTAGATAAAAGAATAAAATCATGTAAATTCCATATATTATAGTGTCTGTAATTATCCTGCTCAGCCTTCCCAAAAGCGTGGAGAACAAGCTTCCTGTGGCTATCACATGCTCTATTATCCCCATCTCCTTCATCCTCCTCAAGGACATGCCAAGATTCCATATAGCCTCTGAGAACATCTCCAGAAAAATGAAGGACCACATCAAGCTTCTCTGCACCAATCCTCTATAAGCTGGGGGCAGGAATAAATTGAAGTTTAGGACGAAGAAGAGGACCCACATTGGCGTTGTTATAAGGCCTATTATCATGGAAGCTCTGTACCTGAAGTATATCTTCACCTCAGACCAAGATGATACAAAAACAGAGTAAAGCGATTCTCTAAGCTTACGAGGAGTATATGCTTCCACTTCTCTCCCCCTCCCTCTCAACAAGCTTGAAGCTGATAACGCCAGCTAGAATGTAGGCTATTGCCATCAGAGCTATGCTGTACAGATTGCCATATGAGATTGAATGAGCTTCTATGACCCTCCTCACAAGCTCAACTGCATGCGAGGTAGGAAGAATGTAGGATACAAGCCTCATCCATTCCGGAAGGACTGAGATTGGATAGGCAAAACCGGAGAACAGGGTGAGAAATGCTTGGAGGAAGTTTGCAGCAGACCAATATTCCTTCACCTTTATGGTCAGGTTTGAGGCCATTATCCCCAATCCCAGAAGAGGAAGTAATCCAATGAACACCATCAAAATGGCGATTATGAAATCCGGAAGAGAAATGTTCATCAGCATTAAGGGTGCATAGGATATTATAAGCCCGAGCATCGCCACCATAACGTATGGAAAAGAGCTGAACAAGAGGAAAAGCTCTCTTCTGGCTGGGGATACAAAGACCTGCTCTAATGTGCCACTTGCTATCTCAGCCCCCGTGTTCTCAGATGCAACTGATACTACTAAGAAGCTCGGGAACATTATGCCATAACCTGTGAGAAAGTAAAGCAGGACATTTTCGGATCCCGTGTTCCTCTGGAACTCCGAGAATGCATCGGGGCTTATGTAAGATGATGCAATTCCCATGAGATAGGAAATTGCAGCCATTATATAGGGAAATATTGAGAAAACAATGAGCCAAGCAGGATCTCTCATGATGTACTTTATCTCCTTGTACATATGGGCTGAGATCTCCAGAAGAACTCCCATTAAATCACCTTTCTGTTTCCCTCATCACTTTGACGAAGACATCCTCTAGGGAGGGCTCCTCTATCTGTGCCTTTATGACTCTTGCACCTCTATTTCTCAGATCTGTAAGAGCTTTGTACATCACATCCATCTCATCCCCATTGCACTCGATTCTCAGCTCAGATACCCCGTTGTCCTTCTTTACAGCTTCTTCCACCTCTACATCTGATAGAAAATCTATGACAACAACCTTTCCTCCGACGAACTTCTTAAGCTCATCCACGGTCCCCGATAACACTATCCTCCCTCTGTCTATCATGGATATCCTGTCACATAGCTCCTCTGCCTCTCTCATGTTGTGAGTTGTCAGTAAAATAGTCTTTCCCTCCTTCCTGAGCTCTGCTAGGAGCTTCCTCACATTTCTGGCAGCTATTGGATCAAGGCCTATCGTAGGCTCATCCAGTATTAGAACAGGGGGGTCATGCATCAAAGTTCTGGCTATCGCAAGCTTTGCCTTCATACCCAAACTGTACTCCTCAAATAGCCTGTTCTTGTCATCTGAGAGCCCAACTAGATCCAAAAGCTCATCAGCCCTCCTTCTTGCATCGCTAAATGACATTCCCCTGAGAACTCCGAAGTAAACAAGGTTCTCCTTCCCAGTGAGCCTGTTGTAAAAGCCCTTCTCAACAGTAAACGTGACTCCTATGACCTTTCTTACCTCCTCCTTCTCTCTTACAACACTTTTTCCATCTATAAAGGCCTCTCCTGAATCGGGCATCAATACTGTCGATAATATCTTCACAGTAGTTGTTTTTCCAGCTCCATTTGGACCTAAAAGGCCGAATATCTCCCCTTTATTTGCTGTAAAACTCAGTTTATCCAGAGCTCTTATCTCCTCCTTCTTTCTCCCCTTCTTCGTTCTATATATCTTGATTAGTTCCTCCGCCACTATCTCCTCTGACAATCTTCCTCACCTTTGCCTTGCTGCTTATCTCGACATTTCTGCATCTGAGAACTCCTATCTCACATCCATCTCCTATAAAGGCATTTTCAGCATCGACTTCATCACATCTTACTTCAATTAAGCTGACGTCCTTTCCCCTTATCTCCTTTGCAGTGAACTTCCTCCCCTTAAAAAAGGGGAAGAGCCTCCTCTCCGGATATATCTTGATTATATCAGCTCTTATTGATCCAAGGGTTCCGTCAGAGGAGAACTTTATGACAACTTTCTCGGCCTCTATGTTGCTTGCTGACACAGATCCGGCTGCATTCAACTCCCTGCACTTTATCCCCTCAGCCTTTAAAGATCCAGCAACTTTCACGGAATTTCCTGTCAGATGCCCCTGAACCTTAGCAGATCCGGCAATTGAGATCTCATCTGCGTTTATCTCCTTCAAGCTAGCGGATCCCGCTACTTTTAATACCTTGGCTTTCAAGATTCCGGTGGATTTAAGGGATCCGCTTACAATGACGAAATCCGTCTCTATGTCCCTTTCAAACGACGCAGATCCAGCTATCTTGAGCACGCTTTTGTCCTCTTTCATGTACTTCTCAAACTTCTCAGTGCTCATCCTCTCCCCTCCTGAGAAGATCCATTATCTCCCTCAGTATTGCATTGATCTCCTCTATCCTCTTGACCAACAGAAGCTCCACTTCATCTATGCTGAGAGCTGAGTAGTCCTTCTCCCTCATCCCTCCACCTCTCTGATTGGGCAAGATACACAATCTGCATCGACAGGTAGTCCTTCTCCCTCATCCCTCCACCTCCCTTTTCAGTGAATCCCTTATCTCCTTTAGCAACTTAACTGTCTCATCCATCTGCTCCAGAATCACCTTCTGCCTAGCTATGTATGCTCTAGCTATCTCTTCCTCTGGCATCTTCCCTGCTATCTCCTCATGGATTCCCAATGAAATCGCAACGACTACTATTGCCAGCAGAGAGGCCCCTGCTATTGCTATAGCTGATACCACAGCGGATGCAAGATCTCCAGTCCTGTATATCAATATGGGAACGCATGCTCCAATAATTACAGCAGCCATAATGCCCAAAAAACCCATAATGCTCTCAAATCTCATGCAAAACCCTCCTCAGGAGATCAGGGGTCAGCTCTATCCTGAAGGGAACTGTTCTGTAGTACTTCCTTCTCTCATCTCCCAGATCCACTTCCTCTATCAGCCCAGCTCTTCTGAGGATGTTGATGTGCATGTATGCCAGTGGGTATGATATCTCAAGCTTTCTCATGATTTCGTATATGTGCATCGGTTTTTCGGATAGCATGGCTATTATCCTTGCTCTGTGCCTGTTTCCTATTGCTGCCAGCAGTTTCTCTAGGTCTCTGAAATCGCTTAGAGCTTCATCCCCCTTCATATAATTCCCTTATGTATAAGTGATAGCTTATATATAAACTTTCCTTAAATAAATATTAATAAAATAAGTTATTATGGATCTACGCTGGGGAAAACTATAAAAAGATGTAGCTCTGGAGTGAAAGAGCATGGAATGGATAGAGGAGCTATTCATCGACAAAAGAGAGCTTTACCTCAGAGCGCGCATACTTAGAAACATTAACCTCCATATAAACCGCTGTTAAGCGGTCTAAATGTTGTTTTTAAGGCTAAATGAACCATTGGTTGCATTATTTCTGATAAAAAATAACTTTAAGCATTAAAACAGTGAGCTAAAAGCATTCTTTCAGCCATTAGCCTCCCCTCTAATTTGATCTCCCTTGAGTCCTCTCACTTCTTGGCCTTTTTGCTGGATACATTTGATCCCATCTAATATATTGTTAGTTATATTTAATAATTCATGTATATAAAAAAAGATGAGTTTTTATACTTCCACCTCATTGTTATTGAGAGATGAGAAACTTGATAAAATATATTCTTCTCTTTTTGCTCCTTGTCACACTATTGGGGCCCATATCCACACTCTCAGCTGCCGGGCAGAAGGCAGTGATAATATCAAACCAAGCTGATCTTCCAGCAGCCAATTACATAAAACAGCTGTTATCTTCGGCGGGAATTAGCGTGACGATACTGCATGCTAGCGACTTTGAAAGCGCCAAGGGCACAGCTGATGTGATAATAGTGCTAGGAGGTCCGGATGCATATGAAGGAGTTGGTCAGATAAGCAGAAAATATCTAAGCAGCGATGATCAGCAATATCTCAGGTCAACAAAAGGATCTTCTGTTGTGAGAAAGTTCTCTGATTCAGGGAAGGAGAAATTATAATAGCTGGAAATACTAGAAGTGAGACAAAGCTATCCTCAGAGGTGTATTCTCAGGCTGGATTTCCGGGATCAAGCCTAGCTGCCTCAGCAGCCAAAATAGTTGCTCTTACAGGCGATAAGCTCACATATAGAATGGTCACTACTGATAAAAAGGAGGGGAAGACTCAAACAACAATGGTCACTGTCGAGAGATTTTCTGGAACCATGGATGGAACTGCGATAAATGGAATGAAGTGGATTTACACATATCAGGGGCAAAATACTCAAGCAGAGCTGATAGCAGGCTACACTTCTGATGGGAGATCCTGCACTATGATGAGAGTGATTTCCTCTGGCACAAGCGTTGTTGTCTATCCATGGAATTGTGTTCAGAAATCCCAGACAAACACTCCAGCTGGTGGTGGGGGCCCCTCGGAAATACTAAATCAGAGGGTAAGCGTGGAGACCAAGATAGTTCCTGCTGGAACTTTTCTATGCCTTAAATATGAGCTACATGACAGCAAAGGAGGTATTTCTAGGTTATGGAGCTCTTCTCAGGTGCCTTTAACAGGCTTGGTTGCCATGGAGTATGAGGGATCCGATAGTAGTGTTGTGATCGAGCTAGTGAAAATAGGATAACTAGCCACCTTTTTTCTTTTTTTTAAATAAATTAAATATATCACTTCATCCGCTACTGCTTTTACCAGCAGGAAAATATCTCTACAAATCACTTTAGCTATTCGTGGATCTTTGCTGAGTAAAATGCTATTTGGAGCACTCTGGCTGTTGGACATAACAGATTTCCTTTTGTGCGGAAATTTACTAAAAAAGATGGTTGGGGCCTTAAGTGCTATTCGAGGTCATATCGGCTTAGGTGATCCGATTACCTCGTCCAGCACTAAGGCCAGGGATTTGCCCGCAAAGAGATACAGAAAGACGCCTACTATACCTCCTCCTACCCACGGTATAACAGATCCTATTGCCTCCAATATCACAGCTACTATGAAGATGACGATATACCATATAAGATAGTTGCCAAGACCTATCTTTTGTATAAGTCCCCAGTTCTCGCTGAAGGCGAATATCTTGGAGAAGTTCATCCCAGATCTTATCATGTTTCCTATTGCCATGACCCCAAGTATCATGAAGATGAAGAGGAGTACCAGGGCTACTGCGACAAGACCTCCCACTGCCAGTAGAGCAGATGAGGGTGCCATTCCAATGCCTCCAATACCGAATCCCGTCATTATAGCTCCTGCAATTATAACAATAAGCGGAACTATCGCGTATATAAGTCCTGCTATTAGCACAAGAAGCCCGTCTACAAAGAGCTTTCCATAATCACTCAGCTTAGGGGGCTCATCGGGGCTCTCCCTTATTATCTTTGCCGTGTATCCCAGCACAATCAAGTTTACTATTGGTATTATGTTCAGCACTATCAGCAATATCAAATTTCCTATATCGCTGAAAACTTTCCCTGTAAAAGATGCGGCCTTATTCAGATTATCCGATAGATTCAAATTTTTTCACCAAGATGTTTGACGGAGCTTCTTTATAAACTTTTTTACTAACTCAATCAGCTCATTGAAAAACGTCTAATACAAGCTGATGATCTTCCCTAAACCACCGTTAGATGCTATGGAATCTCTCTTAGAACTATCATTGTGTTGGTCGACTTGACGCCTCTCACTCTTCTTATCTCATCTATGCACCTGTTTGTCTCAGCCACACTTACGGCTGATATTGTCACTACTATGTCGTAAACACCAGTGACCTCATGTATGCTTCTCACATTCGGTATTCTTGCTATCTCCTCAGCCACCTCTCCTGTTGGAATTGATGGCTCCACGGAGACAAGGACGAAAGCACTTATGGCTCCATCTCCCACCTCTATTGTGAACCTCCTTATAACTCCGGCTTTCTGAAGGTTCTTCACCCTTCTTCTGACAGCTGATTCAGACATGTTTAGCTTCTTCCCAAGCTCAACAAAGGATATTCTGGAGTTCTTCTTCAGCTCCTCAAGTATGACTCTATCTATTTCATCCATCCCTCTACAATGAGGCTGATACTTAAGAACTTAAAGTTAATAGCTTCACTCTCTTATTTGCACATGCGATCCAAAACTCTATTTGAGGAGGCCAAGAGACACATACCAGGGGGAGTTAACAGCCCTGTTAGGGCATTTGAGCCAAATCCCTTCTTTGTAAAGGAAGCAAAAGGTGCCAGAATATACGATGTTGATGGAAAGGAGTACATAGATTATGTCATGGGATATGGCCCTCTTCTATTTGGCCATGCAAATGAGAGAATTATAAACAGAGTGAAGGAGGCGGTTGAGAGAGGAACCCTCTATGGAGCTCCAACAGAAGAGGAGGTTGAGCTTGCAAGGAGGATAAAGAAGTTCTATCCCTCCATAGAGATGGTGAGACTGGTGAACTCCGGGACAGAGGCGACAATGCATGCTATAAGGCTTGCAAGAGGTTTTACTGGAAGGAGGAAGATAATAAAGTTTGAGGGATGTTTTCACGGCTCACATGACTCAGTGTTGGTGAAGGCTGGATCAGGAGCCCTTACCTTCGGCATCCCATCCAGCTCAGGGGTTCTTGAGGACACAGCTAGGCACACCCTAGTTTCCAGATACAACGACATCTCCCTCACCGAGGAAATAGCGAGAAGGAACGGGGATGATCTTGCTGCCATAATAGTAGAGCCTGTGATGGCAAACTCGGGCCTGATACCTCCTGATATAGAATTCCTGAGGGGGCTTAGAAGCATAGCGGATGAGCTAGGATGCGTGCTGATATTCGACGAGGTTGTGACAGGTTTCAGGCTATCCCCTGGAGGAGCGCAGGAGTACTATGGGGTAAAAGCAGATCTCACAACGCTTGGAAAGGTGCTGGGAGGGGGATTTCCGATAGCTGCATTCGGAGGAAGGGAGGAGATAATGAGAAACATATCACCATCAGGAAGGATATACCAAGCAGGGACTTTCAGCGGCAATCCAGTTTCTGTTGCTGCAGCTCTGGCTGTGACGGAGATGATAAACGAGGGGATCTACTCTTATCTCAGGGATTATGGGAAGAAGCTTGTCTCGGCGATAAGGGATATCATAGATGACAGAAACCTGAAGGCAACAGTAAATCATGTGGAATCGATGTTCCAGATATTCTTCACGGATAGAGTTAGAACCTATGAGGAAGCCCTTTCCTCAGATCTTAAGAAATTCAGGGCATACTTCATGAAAATGTTGGAGAAGGGGATTTTCATACCTCCCTCCCAGTTCGAGACCTGCTTCATATCCACAGCTCATTCCGACGAGGAGATGAAGATCACAATAGAGGCTCTTGATGAAGCTCTAAAGATTGTTTAACCACAACATATCATTCTTTCAGATTATTGTTTATAAAGTTGTGATCTCTGCTCTTGCTAAATGACCACTATATCGGTCACAGAGAATGTTAAAAGGGCACTTCTAAAGATAGCCTCTGAGCTTCAATCGAAGCTTGGGATAAGGATTGATCTGAATGAGGCAATAAGATACCTTTTGAAGAGAGGAAAAAAGAATCCCAACCTACTAGAAGAGGCATGCAGACCTATTCCTGAGTTTGAGCTTGCATATGAGGAGCTGATTGAGGAGAAGAAGAGGGATGAGGAGAGAGCTAGAAGGAAGTATGGTGTTTGATACAATCATCCTCTTAATGCTGATGGTGAGGCAGCTCCTTACAGATTTGGGGGTTCATTGAACCACAGCATATCCTCAAGTCTCTTTCCCTTCCTCCTTCTCCTGCTCACTATGGGGTATCCTCCGATCGACTCATATGCCCTCTTAGCTAGCGCATCTGCTTCCCCTCTGGAGAACCTGTTCCACTCACTTGAGAACCTGAAATTTCCGGGAGAGGTCCAGCTTATGTCAAAATCCTCCAGATCCTCAGGCAGGATTGGGACTGTTACCACATCCAACTTTCTGTGAAAGCAGAGAGGAGCTGTGAAAACTCTTCTTGGTCTTATCTCATTTGCCAGAACTAATTTCTCCACATTATGCTTTCTTCTGATCTCCTCAACCTTTAGCTCAAGCTTAAGCCTGACGAATTCTGTCACAGACCAAGCTATGTCAAGCGGATTTATATTCAGGGATATGGATAATGGGTGAATATGCACATGAGCTCCATTTCCGCTCCAAATTATGAAAACAGAGTTCTTCACTCCCTCTTCACTGAGAAAATTGATAATCTCCCTTATTACCTCAACTGTGGCCCTCCAGTTATTTATTTCACTGTCTATATCCCATGTCGGTGTTGCGGATATAACATTTCCTTCATCATAGACATCTTCCCTGCTCTCTATCCTTCTATATATCTCTATAGTTCCATAAAAAGTTCTAACAGGTCCAAGCAAGCGCAACAAAGCCTCAAGTTCAACTTCATCTCTTACCCTGAGCGGTCTCCCATTTAAGTACCTCCTGAATCCATTTTCAGTCTGAACAGAAACCCATCTCCCCCTCAGAAAATCAACTATAGCTCTTCTCACATCTGCTCTGGAGAAATGATCCATTACGGCACCTCTGACTCACTCCTCCTCTTAGCCTCAGCTATTTTCTCCATCACCTTCTTTGGAAGGGCATAATCCTCCTTGGAAATTTCAGCAGGTCCTACTATCTCCATGCCCTTTCCGGGGACTATTTCTATCTCGTACATCCTGAGGTCGTGGTTTGTCTGCCTCATCTTCTCTATCATCAGAAATCTCCTCAGTCTTCCTCCCTTAACAGATCTTCTGAACCTTATTATCCCATCCGCTATATGCTCTATTCCAAAGCCAAAAGCTTCAGCTGTTGATATAGCATATTGAGATGTGGCCAGTATTGTGAAATCCCACTTGCTGAACACCTTCTTTATGTAATAGCTGTACTTCCTCGCCATAGCCGGTTTATCAAGCCAGAAAGCGCTTAGGGAATCGATAACAAGCCTGGCTCTTCCGTATCCAAGCTTTTTCTTTGCATCTATAACCTTCTGGACCAGTGCCTCCGGATCAAGAGAGGTGAGACTCCACTCATCTGCCGCAAGCAGGGCATCTATTACTATTATCCTTCCTTCTTCAACCCCCTTTCTCATGTCCATTCCTAAAAGCTCAGCCTGCTCAAGTATAGAGCCCCTTGATTCCTCTGTGGTCACGTATATCACTTTGTCCCCCTCCTTATACCCCTGCCATGCGAAATGCTGACAGAGTATGGATTTTCCAGTTCCAGGCTCCCCAGTGACAGCAACAAGAAAACCTCTCGGTATTCCTCCTTCCAGCATGAGATCAAGCTTTCCTATTCCAGTTGAGAGCCTGTCCATTAAGAGTAATTAATGCTGGAATTATAATAGCTTTATTCCGCTGGGCCTCTGAAGTTCAATATGGGAAAATCTTTTTATACAGATTTTGATCCATTTTTGTATATGAACCGATATGATGTAATTATCATAGGGGCTGGAATAACAGGCCTGATGACTGCTTACAAGCTTGCTCATCACGATCTGAAGATCATTGTTGTTGAGGCCAATCCTGAGCCTGGATGGGGTGTGTCAAAGGGACATGCAGCTGTTGTCCATGTTGTTCAGCTCCCATTCAGTTCTAAAAAGAGCAAGATGGCACGTGAGGGAAATAAGATGATGGAGGACATCTGCAGGGAGCTGGGGGTAAGGTTAGAGAGAACAAGCACTCTCATTGTGGCGACGAAAATTCATCACCTCCTTGCTCTGCCCTTCATGGCTCTCTACCTCAGGCTAAACTTAGGCAGAGATTTTCCAGTTAAGCTCAGAGGAAGAAGGTATCTGAGGCATGAGGAGCCAAACCTAACAGAAAGAGCATTGGGAGCAATAGAAATATATGGTTATGGTGTAGTGGACAGCTTCGACCTTATCTATGCCCTTTATGAGTTTTCAGCAGCAAATGGCGCGGAATTTCTTTTTGGAGAAAGGGTCATAGACGTGGAAATAGGGAATGATGAGATCAAGGTTAAGACAGATAAGGACAGATTGCTAACATCTAACTTTCTCGTGAACGCAGGAGGACTTTGGGCAGATGAAATAGCAGGGCTTACAGGCGATGAAATCACCTTTGAGCTTGGAAAGGGAGTGATCCTTGTGTTCGACAGGAGACAGACCAAACGGCTCATTTCACCAGCGTACTTAAAGCCTGATCCCAAGACAAAGGGAGGAGCTATAATGTTTACAGTGGAGGGAAGAGGCCTCTGGGGACCAAACCTAAGGACTGCAAAGAATAAAGAGGATGTGACAGTGGAAGAAGAGGACATCAAAGCCTTGACAGACAAGTTTGGACCATTGCTTAAGGAGGATCTTGGCATATCAATCAAGGCATATGCTGGAATAAGACCAATACCACCCGAGAACGACTTTCGAATCACATACTCATCCAGAAGTAGGAGAATTGTCCATATCCTAGGCACAGAATCCCCAGCATACACTGCTTCACCGGCAATAGCTGAGAAAGTCGTCTCAATGCTGGCAAGCTCAGGCTTAAGACTGGTGCCCAAGAAGAAAGTTTTCCCTAGAGAGCCATTTCCTAGGATTCGGGATAATCCTGAGGGAGGGAAGGGAGAAATTGTTTGCTTATGCTCTATGGTTACAGAGGAGGAGATCAGGGAGGCTGTGCGTAGAGGATCCAAAACTTTGCAGGGAGTCATGTTTAGGACGGGCGCAGGAATGGGTATATGTCAAGGGGGCAGATGCATGGCTGAGATAGTGAGGATAATCGCTGAGGAGCTCGGCACAGATGTTGAGGAAGTCACCCTCAGGGGTGGCAATACATGGATCGTGAGAAAATAGTAATCATAGGCTCCGGGCTGGCTGGACTAGCCTTGGCGGAAATGTTCCCAGATTCGATATTAATTGAAGTTAAAAGGCAACCAGGCGGGTTATTCTCGAAGGATAATTGTCCTGTTTCAGGAAATATTGGATCTGAGATGATAAATAAGCTTCTTTACGGAAAGAAAGTGGAAATTGAAACAGCAGCATATCGTTTGGACAGCGAAGGAGTCTGGGTTATAAATCGAAATGGCTCCAAGAAGATCAATGGAAAGGTTATTCTTGCGACTGGCTTTCGTGAGAGAACTTCTGTTGAACTTGGAATATACGGCTACAGGCCCGCAGGCATATTTCCATTTACAGCTGCTTGGGATCTCGTGAACATGGGCTACTTGCTTGGTGAAAAAGTTGTAATATATGGCTACAATCATTACAGCCTCTCACTTGCCTCAAAACTATCGAAATTATGTGATAAGATCTACATAGTATATAGCAGGGAATCTCTTGTCCACAGCTTAGACGAGGCTTTGAGCCTTGGTGTCGATCTTATTCAGGGCAGGATCAAGTGGGTGGAAGGAAGAGACAGAATTTCCCTTGTTAAGACAGATTCAGAAGAGATAAAAACAGATGCGCTCATCATAGCAGAGTTCGCTCCATGGAACCAGCTAGGAGCAGAGTTTTTGGCGGGAAATGCTGGGATGATACTGGAGTCTCCATTAAAAGTGGTTGAATCCTCAATGTTGCTTGCTGAACTGCTAAAAACAGGCGGAAACATGGAGAGGATAAGGGGAAACGTTCCGGTTCTCCCCAAATTTGTATCTGAGAGGTTTAGGAAGGTTATGCTTGGCGTTGGCACTGGCATCAGAGTAACTGTCGGAGGCCATGTTATTATTACTGAGGAGCCGTACCAAGTAGTGGAAATTCCTCCAGGTAAACCTATTGTGGAGGTGGCTTGAATGTACGGAGTAATAGATGTGGGCACAACAGGTGTCAAGCTGGCTGTTTTCGACAACAATATACGCTGTATTTACTACGAGAAAGTGGAACTTGGTTATGAGTCTGTCGGACAAGGTAGAGTGGAACAGAACAGCATAAAGCTAGCAGAAATAGTCAAGGGATTTGCTAAAAAGGCAAAATCCCTTGGTGCAAGAAAGATAGGTCTGTCAACTTACAGGGCATCTGTTCTTGCATGGTCAAGGACTGGGAAACCTCTTTCCAATGTTATCACATGGATTGATGGACGTGGAAGGGAGGTAGTTGAGAAGCTGCCCACATGGGTTGGTATGCTTAAAACACTCAGCAAATCCCTAGGGAAAGTGATTTCTCCGGATACTCCAGCTATTCTGATGAAATGGCTATATAATGCTGACCCAAGCCTACAAGAGAAGGTGTCGAAGGGAGATGCATATATGTGGACTCTTGATTCCTATCTGCTCTTCACTCTGACTGGAAGGTTTCTCTCGGATGTCACAAGTGCTGCTCTAACAGGATTGGTGAACCCAAAGGATCTATCAACAATAGACATAGTCTACAGCTTGTTGTCCATACCGAAGGCCTCTCCTGAGATTGTTGATTGTGTTTATGACTTCGGCGAATTTGAGGGGATTGAAATATCTGTATCCATAGCTGATCAACAGGCAGCATCTGTTTATCATGGACTTCTAGAAGCAGGAAGAGTAAGTGGAGTTCATGGCACGGGTAGCTTTATTGAGCAGTCCACAAGGAGTCTTATTACATCCGGTAAAGGTCTAGTTCCACTTTTAATTGCTAGCATAGATGGAAGAAGGTTCTATGGAGTAGAGGGCTTTCTTAGGTCATCAGGGCTCATAGTAGAATGGCTCAAGAACATGGGCTTCTTCAGATCTTATGAGGAGATGGAGGAACTGGCGTCCTCAGGGAGAATGAAGTCGATATTCATACCCTCTTTCAGGGGACTCAGGCTACCGGAGGCCTCAAATCTGAGAGGGATTATCACAGGCTTGGATCCTGGAGTTTCCAAGGAGGACTTGCTCAAAGGATTAGCGTGGGGTATTGCTCTTTATCTAGCTTTCATTCTCGACTCCATTTCAAGGGTGGCTGGAAAGCCCCAAGAGCCCCTCTGGTCCGGAGGAGGGTACAGTCGTTCGGATACATTTCTCCAAGTTCTGGCCGATGCAACTGGAATGAGAGTTGCAAGAACAGCTGATACAGAAGCCAGCATAAGGGGTGTTCTCAACCTTCTCCTGTACTCCGATGGTAGGATTTCGATGGAAGAATTGAGGAGACAGCCTACTGCTGAGAGAATCTTCGAGCCAAACATGAAAGAGAATGAGAGAAAGGCTCTTCTCGAGAGCTATGCATCTCTTTTAAGGGTGATATCCAGATGGGAAGGGAATGTGCTTCTAAGCGGGAAGCTCTAGAGGAGCTTTCAGACATACTCGGAGATAGAATCTCGACATCTAATGAGGTACTAAAGCTTTACAGTCGCGATTACTGGCCTCTGGCCCTTATGAAGGAGGCTCATGGGGAGGAGTTGCCAAGGCCCTTAGCTGTGGTCTGGCCCAACAGCACAGAGGAAGTTGCCAAGATTATAAAAGTGTTAAACAAATACAGAATTCCATTTGTTCCATATGCAGGCGGTTCCGGAGTCACAGGAGGGACTATGTGCGGGGGATGCATTGTTATAGATATAAAGAAGATGAACAGGATAGTGAACTTCTCGGAGGAGGATGCTATCATAGTGGTAGAGGCGGGAATCCTGCTGAGAAAGCTTGAGGAGTTTCTTAACAGCAGGGGATTCACGCTCAGACATATACCCCAGTCATATCCGGAAGCTGTCATAGGAGGGCTTGTTGCAACGATGAGTACTGGTCAATTCAGCACAAAGTACGGTGGAATAGAGGATCTCGTGCTTGATATCGAGGCTGTTGCTCCGGATGGTGGCATTATTCCCTTCAGGAGAAACACTGTGCCTAGAGCTGCGACAGGTCCTGATCTCAAGAGAATTCTTATTGGAAGCGAGGGTCAGCTTGGAGTGATAACGAAAGTCATCCTCAGGATATTCCCTTTACCTAAATACACATGGAAGATGGCATATGCTTTTCCCTCCTTTGCCAGCGGGCTTAAGGCGATGAGGGAAGTTATGCTGGCTGGAGCTACGCCAGCTGTTGCTAGGATATATGATAAAGATGACTCAGCAGCAAGATTTCACGATGCTAGGGATCTACTTATCCTCATAGTTGAGGAGATAGATGAGGGAATTCTGGAAGCAAAGATCTCAGCCATAGAGGCTATAGTTAAGAGACATGGAGGAGTTGATGCTGAGGAGGAATACGTTGATAAGTGGCTGAAGACAAGGTTTGACGTAATCTCAGAACTGAAGAAGCTTGTAATTCCTCTTAACCTCTGGTTTGAGACAATAGAGACATCTGCTCTGTGGAGCAAGCTTCCCAACTTGTATGAAGAGTTCAAGAAAAAGGTCCGTGAGGTAGAGGGCGTTCACGCTGTGCTCGCTCATGCATCCCACTTTTACACAACCGGAGCTTGTATCTACTTCACACTGACATATGAGGCTAGTGAGGAAGTATACTGGAGGATGTGGGAGAAGGCGGTAGAAGTAATACTGAAGAATGGGGCGACGATAAGCCATCATCATGGTATAGGATTGCTGAGGGCTAAATGGACCAAGGAGGAGCTTGGAGAAACTGTAAACTATCTCCGCAGGGTTAAGAGATCTCTTGATCCAGAAAATCTGAGCAATTCGGATAAATGGCTCGGGTGATCCTGTTGGTAAGCCTAACTATGCTGAGAGCTGTGAAAATAACCCCAAAGCTTGTTGTCCGATTTGCATTTCTACCCTTTAGAAAGGTGAGGAACCCATGTCTGTATTGCCCTGGCATATGCATAGCCAGCTGTCCTACATACTTGTCCAGCGGAAACATTCTCCTCAGTCCAATTGGATATGCTCGCTTTCATGATATAGCTAGAGAAAAGTGTTTAAAGTGCTGGCGCTGCGTCCAAGAGTGCCCGTTAGGCTACAATCTGCCGGAAACGTACAGCAAGCCTGTAAAAATATCCCTGAGAATAGTCAGGCCGGGCAGATTGATTTTAGTAGCCGATGAGGAAATAGATCTCCAGCTAGCAGAACACCTGTCTGAAAGCCTTGGAACGGGGCTTGCTGTTGTAAAAGGTGTAGCTGAACGCTATAATAATGGCAGCCCGATCGAATATAAAACTCTCAAGAAAGCAAAAAGAGTTCTGAGTGGTGCAGAACTGGCAGTAGCATGTTCACCAGAGGTATCGCATGCGCTGGGAATCGACTTCCTAGGTATTCATTTGAAGGATCTGGGGATAAAGCTCAACTACGAGGGACCTATTCATATACCCTGCCTTTTGAAATCCCAGCGTGAAAAGCTTCTAAAATCCCTTGAAGATGCAGGGGTAAGACCGACATTTGTGGACGAAGAGGAATGCATAAAGCTTTCTATCAAGGAAAATTATCTGTATCTATGTCCCATTGCAAAAAAGCATGGAGTTCGCACGATATTCGACCTGATAAGTTATTAGAACTCTCTTACGGGATCTTTGGTAAGTCATGTGGCAACACCGTATGCAAGCCGCTTTTTGAGAGAGAAATAGAAATTGTAGCAGTAATAACTCTTCTGAAGGTCTATAATACCTCATCTAGCATTCAGATTAAATGAATGCTTAAAGCCAGCTAATAAGGATAGCTCCTAATTCTCCTGGCTCCTCTATCCTATCACCATCGTTTCCTTTATTTCCTTTCCTTCCTTGAACCTCGTTGGTAAATAGGGTTTCATCAATGGATGAACCTTGTCCTCAGCCACATTTTCAGCTAAAACCTCTCCTGCAAATGGAGCCATCATGAAGCCGTGACCGCTGAACCCTGTTCCAACATAAAGCCCTTCAGGCCAGTCAGGATCTCTTCCCAGTATGTGGCTGTGATCTGGTGTGACCTCATAGAAGCCAGACCACATTCTCATCATCCTCGCATATCTCAGGGAGGGGATCATCTCCACCAGCACTCTTGAGAACCTAGCAGCCCATTTAAGTGTGTTTCTCAGCTCAACAACCCCTTTTACCATCGGATATTCAATGCTTCCCATTACCTCCCCTCTTATCGACTGGCACACATAGAAGTTCATCTTTGTGTTTACTATGAAAGGCTCTATTCTCCTTTTGAACGGCTCTATAACACAAAGCTCCTTTCTTTCAGGAACAAGTGGAAGCTGAACTCCTGCTGATGACAATATACTGTTGCTCCATGCTCCAGCACATACAACCACTTTTTTAGCCTCTATAGTCTTTCCATTCACTGATATCCCTGTCACCGAGTTTCCAGATACAACTATAGACTTGACATCAGCTCCCTCATATACCCCAAACCCATGCCTTATTGCTGCCGAGCAATATCCATATGTCACGAAGTCATGATGAACTTGGCCATCCTGAGGACCGTAAAATGCACCTATAACTCCTTCCACATTCAAATAGGGGTATTTCTCCCTGATCTCATCTCTCTCCATTACCCTTCCCGCTATACCCAGTCTGGACCACATCCTATCATTGTTGGTTCTGTAAGCCTTCATCACATCTTCGTCATAAATTACCCAGAGATATCCTCCTAAAACTGGAAGAGGATTCCATTTGGTCATCTTTCCTAGGTTCAACAGTCTTTTTCTGCTTTCTATTGCGAATCTAGTGTTCTCCTCAGACCAGAAGTGGACTCTAAATCTTGATACATTTCTGGTACTGGATCCACAGCCAACGTACCCTTTCTCAAATACAGCACCTTTCACTCCTTTTTTTGCCAGATTATACGCAGTAGCGAGACCGACAACTCCTCCTCCAATCACAACAACATCGTACTTCATCTGTCCATCCCTCCCAGAACTCCCAGCTGTATAGGAGCTAGAGGAGGCCTCATTCTGAATGTCCCGACATCAACAGGCCTTACATTTCCTATTCTGGATATATAAACAACGGATGGAAGCAAGCAGTACTTCCCCTGACATCTTCCAGTTCCTAGGCCGCTGTATCTCTTTATCTTCTCCATCTTAGTCCATCCAAGCTCCTTCACTATCTTCTTCACGTCGTATGTGGTCACATCTAGACATGGACACAGAAAGCTCCTCTTATGCTCCGGGTTCTGCATAAGGCCCATGTCATCATCAAAAACACATAGTTCTCCCTTTTTATACCCATCCACCAATTCACCCATTTTTCTTGAGGCTTTTCTCCCCTCTGAGATCTCATCATCTATATCTGGGGCGTTAAATCCGGCATATTTTGCTGCTGATAGCCCAGCAGCTTTGCTAAAGTGGACAAGTGCTTCATCCTCATCCACTCCCCCTGCCTCCCCCGTTATGAAAACTCCCTCAACTGATGTCTCCCCTTCCCATCCATGAAGAGGGACAAAACCACCAAGCCCGCTGTGGAATCCAATTTTAACCCCGAATTGAGCTGCTATCTCCATGCTTGGTGCCCTTACATTGGCCAATGCTATGAAGTCAGCTTTTACAACAGATCCATCGTCCAGCTTAACTCCCTCAACTTTTCTCCTTCCAAGAGCCTCTATAACTCTCGCTTTCACAGCATTAACACCTTCCACCTCTACCTCCTTATCATGCACTAAGACAACATCCATGCCAGAGGAGGAAAGTGTCCTAGCTATTTCAACTGCCCACTTGCTGGATCCTATTACAACACCTCTCCTTCCCGGCTTCACTCCATATAGCTTGAAAAGCCTCAGAGCTGATGTTCCGAGCATTACTCCAGGAAGATCGTTGTTTCCGAACACGGAAAGAACTTCTCTTGCGCCTGTAGCTATGACTATGCTCCTCGCCCTCACCAGAATTGGCACGGCATCGGGCTCTTTGAGCTGAACAGCAACAAGAGCATCCTCAAAGACAGCTGATAGAGCAGTTTCCCTCATTATCTTTACTCCTGCTTCCTCAGCCTCTTTTGCTAGTTTTTTCACCCTTTCATCGTGGAAAATATGGCCACCAACGTCCTCATTTCCCTCAAAAAGGACAACCCTAGCACCTGTTTTTCTCGCAGATATAGCTGCTAGCAGACCATATAATCCTCCTCCAACGACCAAAACATCTGTTTCAACTTCGATAGGGCTGGGAAACTCCTTTCTTTCCACCTCACTCGGAATATCAGGGTGAGGAAGAGTTCTCTTCATGAAACTCCATGTCACTCTCCATCCTATTTTATTTCTGAATATATACCCATGTTGAAATCCAACTTTGAGAAGTGGGGAGATGGCCTCGATGAAGGGCCTCTTTATCCCTCCATCGCTTGTCTTAATCTTCAGGCCATCTGTGCATTTCATCATGTGGCTAACCGGTCCATAGCCCTCCACATAAATCCTTTCAGGACTCCACCACTCGAAGCTCATCGGGCCTCTTGGCCTTCCCAGCTTGAAGCTTCCCTCGAAGCTGTATATTCCCGCTTCATAAAGAGAGGCACCCAGAGGAAGCCCTTCTTTAACATCCAAAGGTCTATCGTTGACCCTTATCGAGACCAAGAGATCACCTTGAAACCCTAAGCAGTAATATTAAAAAGCTTTCTCAACAAGAGGGAAAAATCCAGTTTCTGAATAAATTCAGCAAAATTGTTCTATGGAAAAATTCCTGTAGAGAATGTCTTTTTGGAAAAATGAAATCTAAGATATCGTGAAATAGATTCTTTTCTTTCCCTTTCCCTTGTTCTCCACCTTGAGCAGTTTCACCTCACCTATCTCCTTTGTGTTCCTAACATGAGGTCCTCCATCAGCTTGAATATCCACTCCAGGTATCTCCACAATCCTCAGCTTCTCCACATCTGGAGGCATTTTAGCAGCTAACTTAACAATTCCAGGTATTTTCATCGCCTCATCTCTTGGGAGAAAGTATATCTTCACCTCTATTCCTGTGGAGGCTATCTCATTCACCTTTTTTATAGCTTCCTCAAAAATCTCCCTTTCTCCCCTCTCCAAACTGAAATCAGATTTTGCATGCTCAGGATCTATGTGGCCTCCTGTAACAAGAGCTCCCTTCTCCTTGTAGAGAATGGCAGCTAGGATATGATCTGCTGTATGAAGCCTCATGAGCCTGTACCTTCTATCCCAATCTAAATGCCCTCTAACAGCATCTCCTACCTTAAGATCAGGATTTGAATCGAGCAGATGGGCCACATCCCCTCCTTCCTCAACTACATTAATTACACTCCATCTGCCTGAGCTGGACTCTATGAACCCGGTGTCATTAGCTACTCCTCCGGAGATCGGGTGAAATGCCGTCCTATCAAGAAAAACCTTGTTACCCTCAACTCTCGTTACCTTTGCCTCGAAATCCTTGATATAACAATCAGTCTGGTATATCAACTCGGCCATAAGGACACTTGAGGCACAAGATAAAAAAGATTGTTGGATTAAAATAAATAATAAACTGTTATGATATGATTCCTTCCATGTAATCTATCTTTTTATTTCACATAAACCACATAACTCACATACGGCGAACATAACCTTGAGCATCCCTGACTGGCTCTACAAGTTGATAAAGAAATACGGAATACTGAACTGGTTTGAGATAGCAAGAAGTGCCATAATAAGGGAAGTACTATCAATTAAGGCAGAGAAAGAGGGATTAAGGAGAGAGGAGCTTTTGCTTTTGATGGAAATGGAAGGCATTGATCTTCCTGAGAAGAAAAAAAGTGTCCATAAGTGAGGAGAAACTTCAGGCTAGGATGAAGGAGAGGGAGAGAAGGAGGCTGGAGAGGCTCAAAAAGGTGGGCCTTTGATTTCGGATGCACGCTATGATTTTGCTATCTCGTATATTCTCTCTATTCCCAAGAGAAACTCCTTTGATAGAGAGCTCCACTCCCTCTTTCCTCTGAAGAACTCCTCCACTCCTGGATCAAAAGGAAGCTCTATT
>Ga0080004_1121894_pt1 | contig 35310 bp, 34 predicted proteins | sample WasSprMetagenome_FD_69207 | JGI IMG/M metagenome (GOLD analysis project Ga0080004, IMG submission 69207) | Sulfidic aquatic microbial communities from Washburn Spring, Yellowstone National Park, USA - WS (SPADES assembly) (version 2) | ecosystem: Environmental > Aquatic > Thermal springs > Hot...
AGGAATGGGCTAGGTTGAAGGAGCTTTTTGAAAAGAGTGAGAGGAATGAGCTTACTCTTGAAGAAGCTGACGAATTTCTAGAGCTTGCGAGAAAAGTTGCGTGGGAGTATGGAGAGTATCCAGAGGCATGGAAATTGCACATATACGCAACAATAACAAGAGCACTAACAATAAAGAAACACTACGAAAAGAAGGAAAAAGAAAAACAACAAAAACAGTAACGTTAAGCCTGGTTTAATGTACAGTAATTTCTCTAGAACTCAAGCTGTTCACCTTGGATGGTTATTTCCCTATACTTAGTCTTAAAGTGCTGTTAAAATACTCTCACCTCACTTATAGAACTTTCAATGTTTCAAAGTTTTTTGTCTTGAAAGCACCTTGGCTTAGCCTTAATTTATTTTTAATTCAACACCCATTCCAGTATTCTATACATACTTCATTTAAGTAATTTTCAACAATTATTATTAACGCACTTTTTATTCAACTTTTAATGGCGACACCGTGTTATGAGTATTGGTTTAGAAAGCATTAAGTTAAGGTTGATTAAACCCCCTAGTCATGACTTGCAGTGTGTAGAGAGGTATGCTGTGCCTTCGGTTCAGAAGCCTTTGTATCGTGTTTGTATTACTAAGAATAGCTTTTATGTAGTGTATGATGCTGTTGTTGAGGATTCTGAGGCGTTGAGGAAGGTGACTAGAGTTGAGGAAGAGCTATACGATGTGCTTGTCGGTGAAGAGTCTTTACCTGATTTCCTCAGTAGGCTTGGGGATGAGAGGCTGAGGCATATTGTTGAAAGGCAGTATGCTGGCTATGGCGTGCTAGAGCCATTCTTTCTAGATCCAAACATTACAAATATTCACGTAATTAGCAATAGATATATACAGGTTCAGCACAGAGTCTATGGAAGGCTAGACACAAACATTATGCTAAGTCCTGATGAGGTAGCAGAACTTGCTCTTAGGCTTGCCGCGGCCGCTGGAAAACCCCTTTCAGAAGCAACGCCTTTAGCAAGCTTCATTGAGCCACGGTATGAATCAAGAGTCTCTATAGTGTTTTTATCTGATATCACTATGAGGAGGAGCATTACTATTGATATTAGAAAGCTTGTTGAAACTCCCTGGACCATACTAAAGCTCATAAACCTAAAGTCGCTTAGCATTGAGGAAGCGGCTTTTCTATGGCTTATGGTGAAGTACAAAGTTCCAATACTAATTGTTGGAGGGCTCATGACTGGTAAAACAACTTTAGCCACTGCGCTCTTGGCACTAATACCGCCTGGTTGCAGGGTTTTTACTGTTGAAGATACTCCAGAAATTAGAATTCCTGCTACGTACTGGACTAGAACAACTACGAGAGAATATGGTGAGTATAAGCAGCAGGTTTTTGACCTGCTTAAAATTGGTGTAAGGCTATCCCAAGACTATATCATTGTTGGCGAGATTAGAGGTGAAGAGGCTAGGGAATGGGCACACTCAATACTGCTGGGGCACTGCGCAATAACAACTTTCCACGCTGAAAGCCCTGAAGCAGCAATTCTAAGGCTACTCTCACCACCAATATCAGTAGACCCTCAGATAATTAGAATGCTAAACGTGTTTGTGAAGACTAATGCAATTGATAGAGAGCCTGGGAAAAGGGTTTTTAGACACGAAGTGTATATTCATGAAGATGGAACAGTAAAGCCCTTGTTTACTTACAATATTATCAAAGACTCTATTGAGCTAGTTATTGAAAACCCAATTCAAAGCCTTAAATTCATAGAGAGAATAGTGTCTACACACAGAGTTGCTAGGGAAATGCTTGAGAAAGAGTATAAAGCTATGGTCAGCGTACTTGAGGAAGTCTATAGAGAGGCTCTAAGCAAAGACCCAGCACTTGAAGCACCAACATATAAAGAGCTTCCTGAAATTCTCTATAGAAAACTTTATGAAAAGCTTCAAGCCTTAGCATAACCCCTAACTAATTTTTAATTCCAGACCCCTTTTAATTCTCCACATACTGAGGTTAAAGTAGAGGTAATTATGCCAATACGTCTCTACACTAAGGCTCGGCAACGCCTAGAGCACTTAGTACAAATTATGCGTACCAAGGTCTCTTCACTAGCTAGTAGCATAGCAATAGTAGTCTTAATTGCTTTGCTCACAGCCCTTTTCAAGTTGCCACATTACCTTGCTTTACCAGCAATAGCAATAGCCATAGCCGTGCTTTGGCACAACCCCTTGGCCCAGAGGTATGAGGCGTATTTGCGCAATACCATGGTATCATCACTACTAGTTGCAGGTAGGGGTTTGAAGAGCAGGGAGCTAAGGCTTCTCAGCAGTGTATTAAAGCTTGTTCAGGCACTTGCCCTCGCCTTTGCATTTCTCACAACTATGCACATGTTGTTCATAGGTTTTAACACGCTTTTACTAATACCCACAGTAATTACTCTGTGCCTCTTATTTCTACTCCTGCAACTGCCAAAAGTCCTCATATATTCATGGGCATCGCAAAGAAGAACAGTTGTTGAAGTTGAGCTTCCGTATCTTGTGATAATGTTGAGATGCTTATCAACTCTTAGAATGCCTATCTATGACATCATATCCATGATTGAGAGCAGTATAGCTCTTCCTGCTTCAGCTAGGGAAATAAGGTTTGCAAGAAAGATTGCAACTATGACTGGAACCTCTCTTCTCGGAGCCCTGGATCTCGTCTACCTCAGGCACCCCTCTGAGAGGGTTGCGAACTTCTTGAGGAGAGTTATTATAGCGGCTGTTACAATGGGTGATTATAGTGATGTTGCTGAAAAAGTTTTTGACGCACTTTACGGGTGGTTTGAGGCCAGGGTTTCTAGGCTTGTAGGTAGCTTCACAATGATTGTCGGATCATCGCTATTTGTGTACCTCTTTGTACCAGTGATAATAGCTGCTGTAGCTCCTGTAATGCCTGGCAGCCTTCTCCCAGTTCTAGGCATTTCCCTAGCTCTTCAAGTCCTGATATTCTTCATGCTTTCAGCACTAATACTCAGCCTATACCCTTCAAGCATAGTCATAAAGCCTTCTAAAAGGCTAAAGACAGCGTCAATGGCAGCACTTCTCGCAACAGCAGGTGTGGTACTATTCAACGTCTTCTCCATTGTAGCTGAGAAGAGCCCTTTACCAGAACTTTTATCACTAGCACTAGTGATAGCCTTTGTCTGTACAGCGCTTGTGCTTTCTGAAGTAGAGCTCAGAAGAGCTTACTTCTACGACACCTTTGTGAGAATAGCCTCAGATGCGCTGTCAATAGCTGCTACTACAGGTGAAAACCCTGTTACAGTTCTTGAGAGAATTGCCCACAGGTATGGAAGAAGGGCTGTTAGGCTCTCTAGAACCATTGCAACAGGCTACCTCTCTGAAAGCTTGAGAAGAGGCGTTGTGATTAGAGCTCCGAGTATTTTCCACGCCTCATTTCTAGAGACACTTATAAACATTCTTAGACTGGGGGCAACACCAGCAATGCTAAAAACATTTACAGCAAGCTATGAGAGGCTAGCTACACAGGTTTCTAGGGTTAGGGGCTTTGCAAAAACTCTTGAAGCTGTTATGGCTGGGCTAGTAGCTGTTGTAGGAGGCTTCTTAGCGTACATAGACAAGGTCTTTAACAGCATTGTGAAGATTATTCAAAGTGCTACAAGTGGAACAGGCGTTTCAATACCTCTCCCAATCCCATTTACCTACGAGCCTAAGATATATGCCTTGCTAAGCAACCTCTCAATACTATCACTCTTGCTCATATCAATATTCATAAGCTATGTTCGCGGAGGCTCACACACCTACAGCTTCAGACCCTTCTTAATAACGCTAGTTCTCTACTTCATCTTCAAGAGCATAATATCTATAGCTTTTCACTACACTCCCTAATTACCTCTAGCCACTCCCTCATACACTCATCAATAACACTGTATGGAAACACTCTAAAACCTCTGAACCTCCTATAAACATAAACCCTTCCACCAACATTACTACCCTCCTCAACAATCCTCTCAAACCTCCACGTAACATCAGATAGCGTAGTTTCAGCATCACACACATGCCTATCTAAACAGCTACTAACTCTGACAACGGTCACACCCTTAGACTTCAGGTACATGACCTCATTGAACAGCTCTTTAACTGGCAGCAGGTAGGGTGAAGCAGCATACCTCACAGTATGTGTTCCGTAAAATACTACTATGCCAGGCTTTTCCTGCTCTATAATAGTCAGCTCTCTTGCAATTAGTTGTGTAAGGCTGTGAGCATAGGGGTTGAGAGCTGTTATCTTCATGTACTTCTCCAAGACCTTTTCAACTTTTTCACTGCTTAGCTTACGCTCAATGAGAATGCTCTTAATGATTTCACGTATTGCTGCAGCTGGATGTGAGTAGCTTATTACAAGAGCCTTCATATTGTTTCTTATAGCCATTGCTAGAGCTCCTATCAACGCCTCTATTCCCGCCCCTGGCTCCGGCGGGTAGAGGAAGTTTATCATAAACCCCCTGTGAATGTGTCCAGCAGACTTTTCCACACATTCACATAACTTAACTTCCCCATTTTCATGCGGAAGCTCTGCTAGTACTGGTGGTGTAAATACTGTTACACCTGAGCCCTCGGATATTGTGAAGTATGTTTCTGCAACGTGTATTGGTGCCCCCCTAGCCTTTCTAATCTCTATAAGCCTTGTTAAAAATCCTTCTTCAACTCTGTGCTTAAGCAGAACTATTCCATCTACAACAAACTCTATTGACCCTAGACCAAGCTTCTCTTCACCAAACGGTAGCTCGGCTATTAGAATTATTAAGCCGTTTACAACTCTTTGAAGCTGGTAAAAGTAGTTGAGTAGCCATGCCCTCTTCTCAGCCTCACCCCTAATAGGCTCTAAAAGTATTGACACAGAGTCTAGCACAATAATGTCCCAGCCCTCTTCAACAGCTTTACTAATCTCATCAGCAACAACCTTAACGTCCATTACATGTGGAAGCCTCACAAATTTGTAGAGGCCCTTAGCCTCAACAGCCTCAAAGTCAATGCCTAGGCGCTTCATAAACCTGTAGTACTTCTCCCTATCTTCATAAAAAGACATGTAAAGGCACTTCCTCCCCCTAAGGGCATTTGCATAACAAATAGTTGTTGCAACAGTTGTCTTACCAGCACCAGGATGACCAGCAATCAAAAGGGTGTAAGGAGCCGCAATCTCGCCCAGTAGCACATCAAGCCCTGGAATACCAGTAATAAACCTCACAACACTCTTCATATCTCAAACCCATCTCTAACTCATGACACAAACAAATATTTAATGGTGGAAATTCAAAAAGGATATGGCTTTTACAGAGATAATAAACCTTCTTGCTATCATAACCATTAGTATTTGGTGATGCCTCTAAAGCATTTCTAATCTTCCCTCCCCCATCAGCCTGGCTACAAGCTCTAAAAACTCCTTATCCTTACCGAGCTTCGCTAAATCTAGAAGCTCCCTCACAGCTTCAGACTTACTCAAGAGAAGGACTAGTGGGCTTAGGAATAGAATTGAGAATGAGAGATCAGTTGAAGTGACATCGCCCCTGAAGTGGGAAAGTACTATGTGGTATAGCCTGCTGGGAGACGTGAAGAGAAGGGAGATGCAGTCAGCTCTATACATTTGCCTACAGTAAATATTGAAAAGCTGTAGTGTACCAGGAGAATTCTTAGACAAGTACTCTTCAACACGCTTCTTCAAAACATCTAAGGAACTCAATTCACTCACCTAACACCCTTAAAAAACAATAGCAAGCATTAAAAGCTTACTTCATTCAGTAATACTCATGCTAATACCACAAAATTTATAAAGAGGCTCTGCCATCAAGTCATGCAAAGAAGCATTATGCATGAAACATTCTTTAAGCATTGCAATTTAAAGCACATTTGCTTACTTAAACTCTGACATCCCATAATAGCGGGTCTTATTACCATAGCAAGAAGTGTTTCAGGTATACTCGCAATTGTTCATAGCAATTATCAAAGCACTCTTGCAACAACCTGTAGCCTAAAGAGCTGTAGAGGGTGGAAATTCCAGTCTTCTCTCTGCCCTAAGGGAGAGGGGTTCAGCTAACATATAAGTTCATATAAGTTATTTTTTATCATCGCCTCATCTCTTTTCCCCTGCACCCCACTCGGGTTTTCATTGGGCTTAGGGGCGTTCAGGGCCACCCCAGGAACCCCACATCTTGAGTACTTGGATATGAATTTCTTGTACAGGTTTATTGTTGCTATAACATCTCTATCTCCTATGAAGTTGCATTTTCTGCATTTCAATACTCTATGATTGTTTTCAGTTAGCTTCTTACCACACTTAGGGCATTTTGATGATGTTTTTCTGGGATTTACTTTAGTAACCTCTAGGTTTCTCTCCCTAGCCTCGTACTCTATGCAGAACTGTATCCTGCGGTAGAACCATAGGCCAAGCCTCTTATTGAATCTCTTGCCCTTCTTACCATTCTCCCTCAGCTTCTCCAAGTCTTCGAGGACAATTACTGAGTGGTGTTTGAGTGCTAGCTCTGCTACTAAATCCCCTACTTTATGGGCATAGTCCCATGAGATGTTCCTAATCCTCTTACCGTGCTTATCAATAGCCTTCTTAACACTCTTGATAAACCTCCACGACCTTGAGTACCTCTTCTGAATTCTCTCAACCCATATTCTGTGGGTTAATATCTTTCTGTGAGGCGTCTTAAACCTCTTCAACCTTAATAGCCTACTGTCAAGAGTGAATATTGCTAGTGTTGCATTATCGAAGTTTAAGTCAACCGCCATTATTGTCTTGGGTTTTAGTGACTTAACAGATTTCTTAAAGTATATTGAGACCCAGAATTTTCCATCCTCATACTTCACTACTAGCTCATAGTTTTCCCAGCCCCTAAACTTCTCAACTCTCTCCTTTGACGTTATCAGCCTTAATCTAACTTTGTAGTCGCTGTGTAGCTTCAGTGTTAGAGTCGTGCTGTCTAAGTCTAATCTATAGTCATACTTGTCTATCCTAGCACTCAGTCTTCTGAGAACTGGTTTTCTACCACCATTGCTTCTGGCAGACTCAACTAGGCTCTCAGCGTAGGCATATATCTCTTTGGCGTGGTGTGCTCTGAAACCCATAGACACTAGGTTATTGTAGAATAGCTTGTGTAGTTTCTTCTTAGAGAGCTTATCACTAGTACTCCAAATCCTATTAACAACCATTTGAAGAGCATCACGGTATAGTCTCAGAAACTCAAACAACCTATCACAGCTACCCTCGGGAAGAGCCCTCATCTTTAATGCCTCAACAACTACGGGCTCTTCACCCCTCACAGAGTAGCTCACCACTTTGAAGATTTGCTTTCAAAGCTTATAAGCTTTTCTAACACTATTAATTATAGGTGATAACGTGGCTAAGTTCATATACGCAAAGTGCTCTGTGATAAAGTTCAGGGGCGGGACAGTAGTCCTGTACCCGCTGGCAAAGTACCAGCCAGAGGTAAAGCCATTATATGGAAAGAGGGTACACGTAGTAATAATAGCAGAGGAATAGCATCAAAACACATAAACCTATATGAAACTCGAAACAGTTGCGAAGGGCGAGCACGTGGTGGAATGAGGTTTTTAAGGCTGAGAAGGAGGCTGATGACATTAAGAGAAAGCTCATAGCTGAGCTATCGAGTGGCGTATTTCATCCAATAGATAGAGAGACCATTCTTAGGCTAGTGCTGGGCTCAGACGATATAGCAGCGTATGCAAAGGCGTGGAGCCGAAGGACAATGCTTATGATACCACTGCAAGGAAGACTGCCTGATAGTACAGCAACAAAGCTTGTTAATATGGGTAAAAAGGTTCTTGAAGCTACAAAGCTAGTGAAAATGGCTATTGAGAAGCTTGTAGAAGAGCCTAGGGCTGTGCTAGGGCTTGCAAATGAAATTGAGCGCATAGAGGAAGAGGTTGATGACATAAGAATTGATGTGTTCAACGAAATAATACAGCTATGTGACAAAGTGAACACATCCTTCTGCATACTCTCCAAAGAGCTTATGGACTCTGTAGAAAACGCTGCAGACAAATGCGAAGATGTTGCAGATATTTTGCGAAGCCTAGCACTTCTAATGATATAAACAGCAAGTACAAGTGCATTGAGTTTCTCACACTACTAGTATACCACATTTTGCTGCAGGTGCGTTAAAGGCGATTCAAAGCCACACCCTCTGCCAATGTACTAGCATCTAAAGTTATATTTCAAAGCTTTGGTAAAGTAATTGGTGAAGCTAGAATGCCCATAGTCCATGTATATATGTGGAGTGGAGTTTCTAAAGAAGCTAAACAGAAAATAGTTAAGGGAATAACTAAAGTATTTGAAGAACTTGGAATACCCTCACAAGCAGTTGAAGTAGTAATTCATGAGATTCCGAAAGAGAGCTGGGGAGTTGGAGGAGAGCTGGCAAGCGAGAAATTCAAAGAGGTTAAACCTCCATAGCACAAATCTGTACAGGTGTTTAGTGAGGAGAGTGTTTATTAATAAATTGTTTTTAAACATTTAGCTAAATCACAATAATAACTTCCTTACTACTACCTGTAGATTTCAAAACTCTTAAATATTTGGAATTACTACAGCATAGCATACTGTAAGGAGCTTTATTTGGAATACACTGTACGGGATTGGCATGGTTGATAAGGATAGGGGGTACCCCAGGTGGTATCCGTGGATGGTTGCAACAGGTGCTTTACTTGCTTTTGCTACTCGATGGCTACACAATGTGTATCCCTTTACTGTGACAAATATAATTGAAGAGCTTGGTGTTGAGCCTAGTAGAGTTGCATTCATGGTTTCAGCAAATGCTGTTGGTGTAATTATTGGCGGTTTTTTGATTGGACTGCTTGCAGATAGGTTTGGTGTTAGAGTAACGCTTTCACTTGCAGCAATGCTTACAGGTGTCTTTACAGTACTCGTTGGCTTTAGTACTAACATCTACATGGCAATACTTTTCTTTGGCTTAGCAGGCTTATTCTCTTTAACAAGTTGCGCATTTCCAAAAATAACACGTGCATGGTTTTCACAATCACTATACTCATCTGCAAATGCCTACATGTTCCTAGGGTTCAGAATAACTGCAGTATTAATGGGACCACTCGTTGCATCAATTGTTTTTATGAGGGGCTGGAGAGCTGCTTGGATAGAGTTGGGCACAGCATGTATTGTACTAGGTGCGCTGGCTTGTACATTGCTAAGAGATAGAAAGGATTCTGATTACATATTGAAAAATGTTTCTATAGCTAAGGTTTTGAAGTGTCGTGATGTATGGCTTTTGTTTGCCGTAAGTAGCTGTTGGTTTTGGGGCGGAACACTCTATGCAAACTATACCATAATGTATTTTACAAAAGCTCTTAAGGTAGACATCATAACTGCTGGATGGTTATGGAGCTTACTGCAAGTTGCAGGTCTTGTAAGCATGTACACATTTCTTCCACTATCAGATTTGCTGACAATTAAGAAAATAATGTATAGAAAAGACTTTGCAGCACTACTATACTTTGAAGTAACTCTAGCATTTATTGTCTTTGGACTGCTCAAACCAGGCATACACATAGCCTACTACATCTTAGGCTGCATACTAATGGGCCCAGCACTATCCATTGTGTCAATGATATCCCCACTAACTTCAGAAAGAGTTTCAACAGAAGTGGCAGGAACTGCCGGTGGATTCATTACCGCTACAAGCTACTGGACATGGATAGTAGCATCACCACTCCTAAGCACACTAATCTCTACATATGGATGGAGCGTAGCTTGGATAACCTCAGCTATAGCTATTGCAACTGGCGGTATCATACTCCTATTAATGAGACCCCCACCATTAAAATAAATCATTACAACGTAAATCTCTTAATAACCCCCTACCTGTATACAGACTAGCTAAGAAATGCTAAATTATTTATTACAAAGTTTATTAATATTGATATCAATATCTTACGCGGGTGTAATTAATGTATTATCCTAAAATTGAATGGGTATTAAGTAAGGAGTTCATAGAGATTAATAAGACTATAAATGCGTTTGTAACATTCAATGATAAATTGTTAGATGAAGTTGAATCTATACGCAAATTATGTTTAGAACCATTGCCATTAGGTGTTAAGGATGTAATATATACTAAGGGTTTGAGGACTACCATGGGTTCTAGGTTATATATCGATTTTATACCTGATTATGATGCTTATGTAGTTAGAAGGTTGAGAGAGGATGGTTGGGTTATTGTAGGTAAGACAAATACTCATGAATTTGCATCTGGTGTTACAACTACGTCAAGTGTGTTTGGACCTACTAGAAATCCATTAGATGTTAGTAGGATTGCTGGTGGTAGTAGTGGTGGTTCTGCAGCTGCTGTAGCAGCTAACTTAATACCACTAGCTTTAGGTACAGATACTGCTGGATCAGTGAGAATACCTGCATCATTATGTGGTGTTTACGGGTATAAACCAACATATGGTTTAATAAGTAATCACGGTGTCTATCCATTAGCACCCTCGTTAGATACTATCGGATTCTTAGCTAAGGACCTAAACTGGATTTTAAGAGCTATTAAGGTATTCATTAAGTTTGAAGAATTAAATACTAAGAATTTAAGACTCGGTATACCTAACTGGTATAAAGTCCCAGCTGATTTAAGATCCTTAGCACCTGACATAATAGATGAAGTTGAAGATGAATTCCTTAATTATGTTGCAAGTCTAGGATATAATTATGTAGAGGTTGAGATGCCTGAAGCTGTAAAGTATGTTTGGAAATACTTCTCAGTAATTAGGTATAGTGAAGCTACAGCTACACATATGGTTAATAAGGATAAGTGGTATTTATATAGTCCTGATGTTAGGAGACTACTTGAGAAGGGGTTAGAATATAAGGCTATAGAATATATAGAAGCATTAAATTATAGGGAGGAAGTAAGAAGGGAATTAAGTAGAATTTTAAAGAAAGTTGATGTGTTGATCACCCCAACAACACCTATACCAGCACCTAAGATAGATGAAGTTTTAGGGAGAGAGGATGGACCTATAAGGAGTTTACTTACTTACGAAACAATATTTGCTTCATATATAGGTGCTCCAGCAATATCAATACCTGCATTAAGAATTATAGGATTACCAGTAGGTATTCAATTAATATGTAATGTTGGGGAGGATATCAAATTATTAAATATAGCCTTACTCATTTCTAAACATTAATAGGTAAAGAGCAATAGGCAATGTCTTGGAGAAAACATGCACTTAAATTCATCATTTTTGCCTTATGGTTTAGCTTATGTTGGGTTCTATTCTTTGCAATATTACCTCACCATGTTCCTTTATGGAGATCATTCTTTGGAGAACCAAAACCTGTTACAGAGAGTGTTGTGAAGGGTGCTGGTGTAGGAGCACTAACATACTCACTCTACTTACTCTTTAAACGCTTACTTCGTGTAAAACGTGCTTAAGCAATTTAAATGATACTAGATGAGTCAAACATTAAAGAATTAATAATTAAGATACTTAAGGAAAACCCATCTCATTAATTATTATGAATAAGGGTTTATTAGCTAAAAATTTTCAGCAACACCCGCAGATCATTATCTTCATAACCATAATACCAAAGCGGTTAACCTTAGAGCAATAGCTATGATTGTTAACCATATAGCTATCCTCGCCATAATCTTTACAAAACCTGTTAAACCAGCTATAGCAAAACATATAGCGATTGCTACGAGAAACCATATCAATGTATCACGGAGGAGGGAAACAGTGTAGATCCTTATATCGCTTGGCATAGAGAACCTCATAACAATAGATACAACGATACTGAGGATAACTACAGCTAAACCTCTAGAAATGCTACTTCACCACCATCTACTGCGCACCACCTAACTAGAAACACATTATATCTACCTCCTTATAAATCTAACCCTGGAGGATGTGCAAATTTATAGAGGTATCTAACCATATAAGCATATAGCCAGGGTTAATATTGCTAATATGCATAGATCCTCTGTAGGGGTTGGTTTATAACTTGAAGCGAAAGATATTTGGAGAAGGTTTAACAAGTAGATTTCTAGAGATCATGGGTATTCTTGAGGAGGAGTCTAGAAGGTTCTGGATTTCGCATATAGATCGTGAAGATGGGTATGTTTTAGCATCTCTATCCTATTACATAGCTACCTTAGGTGGTAAGGTGTTTATAGATGCTGGTGCAGGAATTGGTTACTCTACATCGTGGATAATGTACGGGTTATCTAAAGCTTCTACCAGCGGTAAAATCTATCTATACGCTATTGAGAAAGACCCTGCTAGGTGTAGATATCTAGAAGAGAACATGAAGAAATTGAAGAGTACTCTGCTAGGTAATGAATCAGCTGTAGAAGTAAATGTGTTGAATAGAGATGCTGTAGATTTCCTTGGAGAAGAAGATCTGGAGATAGATATGATTTTCGTAGATATAGAGAAGAAGAGGTATATAAATATCCTAAGAATTCTACCTACAAAACTAAGTATAATAGGTATAGCAGTTTTCCACAACGCATTGGTACCAGGTCTCGATAAAGAATTCGCAGAATTTCTAGAGAAGCAGAATAAACTTGTACACCATGTAATTCCAACATCTTTAGGTCTCTTAATAGTGAAGAAAGCTACCTAAAATATCTAATAAAACTTCTTCAGATCACCATACTCAACCTATGTTGGAGATACCTATACCTTTCAAGGTATACATACTCATTAGCTATAGCTGTTCTTGCTCCTGATAAAGCTTTATATAAGGCTTTGTTAATTGATGTTTAGCGTGTGTTTCATGCCCTTAACACCTCTTCACCTTGGCCCAGCTCTTGTTTTTGGCTTGCCTTTGAGAAAGTGGCTTCACTTGCCAACATTTCTTCTTGCAAGTATTGCTATAGATGTTGAGCCATTAATAGTGCTAGTCCTGAAGCTAAACTACCCATTACATGGCTATTTACACACATTTCTTTTTGCTATTCCCTATGGAGTGGCTGTAAGCTATGTAATGATGTGTATAGAGAGGTTTCTTAACCCTCTCTACACAGCTCTTCTCCTAGAGGAGAGGTCAAGGTCTTTAACCAAAGAGTCGTTTTTATTAGCAGGCTTGATAGGAGTGCTCTCACATGTTTTGCTAGACTCTCCACTTTATGAAGATATCCGCCCGTTCTACCCCTTAGATGTAAATCCCCTTCACAATCCCTCTCTAGCCCTACTAATATACAGCTTCTGTATATGGACTTTGCTAGTAGGATTTCTACTCTACCTATCGCTATGGTTAAAAGCTATTGTTAGGAGGTGTTGAAGTTTGGAGTGTCACAATTTAAGTGACAGTAGTGTCACTATGAGTGGGTACTATAAGTGTTTTCTAAGCTAGTGTTATACTGAGTGAAGCTTTATGGATCTTGCCAAAGCAATTTTAAGGTATTTAGTAGTTGTTGCTTGTATTAGTTTAGCAGTGCTATCACTTTTAGTAATGCCTGTTAGTGCATGTATAGACCCTAGTAGTGCTTATGCTGTTGAAGTTGTTTTGAATAAGCCTGGGGTAAGGTACAACTTATCGCTATTAGAGCACTTGGCTAGTGGTGCTGTTACTAAAGTGAGTAACACTACGTATGTATTCAAATACGTTGCGCGCTATGAGCGCCACTATGCCTATCCCAGCAAAACTGTTGTTGAAAAGCGCGAGTTTCTTGTCATTCTCTATGAAGCTAAGTTTTCTAATGGCGCTCCCTACGTTGAGTGGATAAACACTTCTAACAATATTGAATACTACCTTGGGATTCGAGTAGAGCTGGTGGTGCCACCCGGTGCAGAAGTTTATATTCCGAAGTCTGAAGGCATAGTAGTTAAAACAGTTACGACTACCATAGCTCTTGAAAACAGCAGCAGGGTTTTAGTAACGGTGATTCCACAAATTACAACAGCTACAACAAGCCCTTCAGAAGAGGCTCAGCAATCAAATCGCACTGCTGTTTACCCGACAGAGTTTAAGAATGCATTGAAAAAAGTTCTCTCATACCTCACTTGTGAAACAGGTGTCGTGCTGGGGCTTAGCTGTGATGACATAGAGAAAATTGTTGAGCTTGCAGAACCTGGTTTAGCTGGCTGGAACAACAGGTTAATATACTCAAGCGCGTTGGGCACTTGGGCACCATACTCTGAGCTTGTAACCAAGGGTATTATTAAAGGAGCTCTTCTAAGAGGCAATGCATGTGCTGTAAGAATACCTACTAGCATAGCTACTACCGAGGCTCTAAAACCCCTGCTAAACACAACCATTATAGTGGTATACCCAGGCCCAACACCCCCAATACCCACTCCAATGCCCACACCACCACAGCAAACGGTAACACTTGTATCTGTGGAAGAATACCTTGTAGCATTAAGTTCAGCAGAAGCTACAAGCACACCCATCTACACCCAAACACCTGCATATCTTGAAAGAGCTTTTGAAAAACCATATGATGGAACACTTACTGTGGTATCCATAGCAGTAGGAATTTTAGTAGCAGTACTGGTCTACATGTACCTAGCTAAGCACATGCTTAGTTAAAGAAAAAGGCTTTTCTTTTTCCCTACAGTATAATGCTTAGCTTTGTGTAGGAGGTTTTGCATGCCTATTGGCAGAGAAGAGCTTGAGGCATACTTAAAGCTGAGAAGACTTGGCAAGCCCATCACCATTAGGGGGTTTCAGAGGCTAATGGGCTACAGCAGCCCTGGACAAGCTGAACGGGTTTTGAAGAGGCTTGAGAGACTTGGGCTTGTTGAGAAAAACCCTTTTTCTGAGTATGTCGCGAAAAATGAGCTTCCTCCAGAGCTCTCAGCATACATCATAATCAAGGGCTATATCCTTCCAAGAGCCCTTGTTTACGCAACCTATGCAACAGCAACTGTAGTTACATACACTCTTTTGGCAAGACCTTCAGAACCCGTGCTCCTCCTCCTAGCGGCACTCACTGCTCCCTACTGGATTGAGACTGTCAGAGAGTTGAGGATGCTGAAAAGGCTTAAAGAACTTGGTGCGTAAGGTGTGTTAAAAGCACCTGAGCCACTGCAGTGAGGGGGCTCGGGGAGACCGTTGAGAAGTAGATGACGGGAATCCCAAAACCAGTAAATATGAGGGGCTGTAAACCACCATCTACAGAGAAACGGCGTAAGCTATCAGTATCTCGCCATACTCATAGGGCTTCTTGTTGTTGCCATAGCAAGAGATAAGAGGAGATTGCTAAAGACGCTCTATACACTTCTAGCACTTTACATAGCCACGTGGTTCTTCATCTTTCTAGTAGAGTGGTGGTTTAGAGCGCATATAGGAAATCCAAACATTGCTTTACTCAAAGCAGTAAAAAGCATTTCACTAAACGTATACACAGATGAGTACTACGCTCCTTACAGCTTATTGCTAACGGTAATTGAGTATATAACCTTGGTACTGACAATAATAAGTCGCATCAAGTTTTTGAAGATAATTGCTACTGAAAATGGCTTACTTGGGCATCGAAAATGACATGAGTAAGCAAAGAGCATAACCCTTTATGAAAGTTCTAGCATAAATGCCTAGAGCTTAACAATGTTAAGCTTCCCTAAGAAAACTTAAATTCATCCCTTACTTCTTAAGTACTTAAAACCCATGTACATTGTTTTCACTTTTTGATGTAGAGGTGACACCGCACACTATGACCTTTCTCTACTTCTATGAGCTCAGGTACTAATTTCAAGCATACATCTCTTCTTAGTGAACACCTCTCAGCATATCTACAGCCATGCTCATAGCGGTCATACGCGTTGCCTATACCTTCTGGTATTTCTGGTAACCAGCGAAATGTGGGGTCTGGTGGGGGGTAAGCTGAAAGCAGAGATTTAGTGTATGGATGTAGCGGATTAGTAAAGATGGTACTTTTATTTGCTATCTCCATTATTTGCCCAGCAAACATTATTGCTATTGTATCTGATATGTATCGGGCTACTGCTAGGTTATGTGTTATGAATAGATATGTAAGGTTTTTCTTTGCCTTAATATCCTTGAGTAGCTCAAGTATTTGTGCTTGTGTAGAAACGTCAAGCATAGATGTTGGCTCATCTAAAATCATAAACTCTGGCTCTGTTATCAATGCCCTTGCTATTACAACTCTCTGCCTTTGACCCCCGCTCAACATGTGGGGGTATACTTCAAGATGCTCATCGCTTAATCCAACGAGCTTCAAATACTCAACAGCTCTCTCTACTGCTTCTTTTTTATCAAATCCCTGTGATGTTAGAGGCTCTACTAAACTCTCCTTAATCTTTAGCCTTGGGTTAAGTGCTGAGTAAGGGTCTTGAAAGACAATCCTTATTTTGCCGCGGAGAGCCCGGGGAAGTTTCCACGTAATGTCAATACCACTAAACATGTACCTCCCATCTGTTGGCTCAATAAGCTTAGCTAAGACAAGGCCCAAGGTTGATTTTCCTGAACCGCTTTCACCAACAAGGCCCAGCGTCTCCCCCTTCCTTATCTCCATGTCTATACCGTCAACAGCCTTTACGTAGCCTACTATGCGCTTCAAAAACTTGCTTCTAACTTCATAGTATTTCTTAAGGCCAAGTGTTTTCACTAAAACAGCGCTAGCCATAGAGATGACACCTCACGTACCCACTGCCAACACCTTTAATAGCAGGCTTTTCAGCAAAACACATACTAAAAGCCTTAGGGCATCTAGGGCTAAACCTGCATCCCTTAGGGAAGCTACCTGGTAATGGAGGCTCTCCTCTTATAGTTTGAAGCTCACTAAGCTCTGTATCAACTCTTGGTAGTGAACTTAAGAGAGCTTGTGTATATGGATGCTTGGGATCCTTAAATAAAGTATGCTTTTCACAATACTCAACAACTTGACCAGCATACATAACTGCTACCTTATCAGCTATGTGAGCTACTAGGGCAAGGTCATGCGTTATGTATACCATTGGAATGCTCTTGCTCTTAACAATGCTTTTCAACAGGTTTAAGACCATGGCTTGAGTAGTCACATCCAAAGCTGTTGTAGGCTCATCAGCTACTATAAGTTCAGGCTTTAGAGCTATTGCCATAGCTATTAAAACTCTTTGCCTCTGGCCTCCACTTAATTCATGAGGATACTTGTTCATGTATGAAGCTGGTAGCCCAACTTCGTTAAGCCTTTTCTTAGCTTCTTCAAATGCCTCTTTTTTATTCATACCAAAATGATGTACATATATTTCAGCTATTTGCTCTCCAACTGTTAGAAGGGGGTTGAGGCTTGTTAAGGCATCTTGAAATATCATTGAGACCTTGACGGAGTTGAAGTTAGAGTTCACATCTTTTCCAAAGACCTTTACGTACCCGTGCACTTTCCTGGCATTGGGAGGCAGAAGCCCAGCTATTGCCAGTCCCAGTGTTGTCTTTCCACATCCAGACTCTCCAACAATAGCAAGTATCTCATTTCTTTCATTGATATCCAGATCCACTTCGCTTACAACCTCTGCCCATCCCCTATGCGTTAAGTACTCTATAGTCAAGCCCCTTACTTCCAAAGGCTTCATTCTACCACCTTCATGCTTAGTCTCTTCTTTGGATCCATGTAGTCTCTAAGCCCATCGCCGATAAGGTTAAAGGATAGTACTGTAAGAAACATTGCTAGCCCTGGAAATACTGCAGGCCACCAAGCTTCCCTAATATACCTCCTAGCTGTGCTTATCATTAAGCCCCATTCAGGTGTGGGTTCTTGAGCTCCTAAACCTATGAAGCTAAGTGCCGCAATGTAAATAATTGCGTTGCTTAGCTCCATAGTTGCCTGGGTTATGAATATAGGTATGACGTGTGGAAGAATGTGTCTCGCAATTATCCTTACACTACTTAACCCAGCTTCTCTAGCAGCAAGTACAAATAAGCTCTCCTTTGTTGATAAAACAACACTTCTTACAAGCCTTGCATAAACAGGTACTGTAACTATGGCCACAGCCATTATAGCATTAACAATATTTGGCCCGAGGACAGCCGCTATGGCTATGGCTAGCATAAAGCCGGGTATGCTTATAACTATATCCATGAGCCTCATAAGCACAGCATCAGCAATACCACCAAGGTAGCCGGAGACAAGCCCTACAACCAATCCAATGAGGCCTGATAGAGCGACTATTGTAAGCCCACAGCTGATATCTAATGCAAATGCGTAGAAAGTTCGCGTAAAGACGTCTCTTCCGAGATTATCAGTGCCAAATATGTGAGGCCATGTGGAGGCAGTGTGGGAGAGTGGTGGTAAGTGTACATTGTATGATATTTTGTCGTATTCAAATGGTGAAAAAAGAATTGTATAGAGGCTTGAAATGGTTAAAACAGTGAGAATGAGAATGCCATACCTTACCCTCATAACCATTAACAGGTCTTTAACTGCGCTAACCAAAGCACTGACCATGTTCTACCCCCTGATTCTCGGATCTATATATAGGTAGAGAATATCAACAATTGCATTTGCAGCAATGTATATTATGGACACTACTAGCACAGATCCCTGAATGACCATGTAGTCTCTTAGCGTAACGGCTTCCCATATAAGCCTTCCGAGGCCTGGCCAAGCAAATATCGTTTCCACAACTATATCGCCTGTTACAAGCACTGCAAAGTATAGGCCGGCAATAGTTATTATGGGTAGTAGTGCATTTCTAAACACATGTTTATACATAACTACTCTTTCAGGAAGCCTCTTCATCTTAGCTGTTTTCACAAAGTCCTGCATCATTACTTCTAGTATGCTATTTCTTGTAAGTTTAAGTAAGAGTCCTGCAAGAGGTATTGCAAGAGTTAGAGCAGGCGGTATAATTCTTAAAAGAGCGTCTAAGAAGGCATTGAGATTACCATTCAAAAGCGTGTCAATAAGCATGAAGCCTGTGTAAGCCTTTACGGAGTATCTAGGGTCAATTCTACCACCAACAGGTAGACCCAGACTAACGCCAAAGAAGAGAAGAAGTAGTACTCCAAGTAGTAGTGCAGGAAGAGAAAAGCCTAAAACCGAAAGTGCTGTTAAGGATAAGTCAAGTTTTGTCTCATGCCTTCTCGCAGCTAGAATTCCCAGTGGAATTCCGATAAGTAACGAAATTATGAACGCTGCTATTACAAGCTCAAAGGAAGCTGGAAGCCTTTCAGCTATGAGCCTACCAACGCTATAGCCCATTACATAGGAGTCTCCCAAATCACCATGAAGTAGCCGTGAAAAATATATTGCGAATTGCTCTAAATAATTCCTATCAAGACCCCATTCCCTCGTCACTCTCTCTATGTTTTCCGGCGTTGCCTTAGGCCCTAAAATAGCTACAGCTGGATTTCCTGGAAGCACTCTTGAAAGTATGAAGACTATGACTATGGCACCAAGTATAGAGAGTAGTGATTGAAGTACGCGATAAAAAACGTATTGAACTATGTTTTTAGCCATAACAGGCTTCGCCAACACCTTTAACGCTTTTCAACAGGGTAAAAGTCAATGTAGTACACAGGGTACAGCACAAATCCTTCAACATTCTTCTGCATGAAGGCATACAGCTTTGGCACGTAGAGAAAGATCCACGGAGCATCATCAACAATGGTTTTCTGCAATTGCTTATACAGAGCTGCTCTTACCTGGAGATCTGCTGTTTGCCTAGCCTTAAGTGCAAGCCCGTCAACCTGCGTATTGTTATACCCATCGAGATTTAGTCCATAGCTTGCAAAGAGGGGTACGATCCAATCATCAGGGTCTACGTAATCTGGAAACCAGTCGACCATGTACATATCGAAATTGTGGTTAAAGAGCCTGTCCAGGAAGCTGGGCCAGTCAAGGTCAACAATTCTAACGTTTACTCCTATCTCCTTGAGGTTTCTCTGAATAATAGCTGCCACATCTTTTCTTTCAGCTCTTTCAGCTGAACTTATTATGAGCTCTAACTCCCTTAGCCCCTTCCCCTCTGGGTACCCTGCTTCCGCAAGGAGTTTTTTAGCAAGCTCAGGATTGTAATTGTATCCATACCGCTCCACCTCTGGGTCATAGCCAAAGACTGCTGGTGGTAAAGGCCCGTAGAGTCTTTTAGCTGTGCCCCGTAAAACAACATTGAGTATGTAGTTGTAGTCAATAGCATAGTTCACTGCTTTCCTAAATAAGGTGTTATTAAAAGGCTCTTTTCTCAAGTTCATGCCAAGCCATTCGATGACAACACCTTCAATAGAAACCATCTTTATGTTTGGATTCTTTGAAAGTGGCTCTATATCTTGAGGCTGAATACCTAGGGCTATATCCACTTCACCTTTTTCAAGAGCTACTCTCAGTGTTGATGGGTCGGGGTATATCCTAATAATCACTTTATCAACTTTTGGAGGCCCTCTCCAGTAGTTCTTGTTAGCAACTAGCACTATTTGCTCTCCTTTTTTCCATGTATCTAGCTTGAAAGGCCCTGTCCCTATGGGCTTTTCCTCTAGGTTTGTAGCATTTAGAGGAACTGGTGAGAATATGGTGAATGCTGCAAGAGATGGAAATGGCGAGAATGGGTATTTGAGTACAAATCTAACAGTATACCTGTCTACAACCTCAACTCTATCAATAACATCAAGGAGGAAAGCCGGCGGCCCTTGTAACTGCTTTGCCCTCTCTATGCTATACTTAACAATATCTGCTGTAAGCTCTGAGCCGTCATGGAACTTGACATTCCTTCTCAAGTAAAATGTCCACACAGTTGCATTCTCATTAGATTCCCATCTCTCTGCTAACTTAGGAGCCAACTCTGCTGTTCCAGGTTTGTAACCAATAAGAGTGTCATACACATTTTGTATAACTATGGATGAAGCTATATCGTATGATAGTGCAGGGTCCAGGGTCTTAGGGTCATAGGTAGTGCCCACAATAAGTATCCTCTCACCTTGTGGTGGTACAAATAGTTTAGTAAATGATATTGCTATTGCTACTATAATTGCTATAGCTATTACTACTGCTATGATTACAGTAACTCGTTTAGGAGCCATGCCAGCACACCCAATTTAAATAGCATATAACTTGAGTATTAGTTTGAAGTGGTTTAAAAACTTATATCTTCTTGTAGTAGCATAGTGGTTGTAAATAGAGATATAAGTGTTATAAAAAGATTTTAAATTCCTTTACCATAACTTTTACTAATGGTGATCACCTTGAAGAAGTTAAAAAACTGTGCACTAGCTACGTATTCCATTGTAGCTGTTGATAAAGAGAAAGGTGATGTGGGAGTTGCTGTTGCATCTAAGTTTATAGCTGTTGGAGCCTTTGTACCGTGGGCCAAGGCTGGAGCCGGTGCTATAGCTACACAAGCACTTGCTAATCCAAGTTATGGACCGAGAGGTCTTGAGCTTTTGAAAAAGGGCTATAATGCAAGAAGAGTTCTAGAGATTCTAATAAGCGATGACCCGATGAGGGAGTATAGACAGGTAGGAATAGTTGATGTTAGGGGAGAAGCCGCGGCATTCACAGGCAAGGAGTGCTATCCATATGCGGGGCACATAGTTGGTGATGGCTATGCTGTTCAAGGAAACATACTTACAGGGCCTGAGGTTCTCGAATCTATGGCAAAAGCATTTGAAACAACAAAAGGCGAACTTGTAGATAAACTCCTAAGTTCTTTAGAAGCAGGTGATAAAGCAGGTGGTGATAGAAGAGGAAAGCAATCAGCAGCAATAATAGTACTTAGAGAAAGAGGTGGGTACCTAGGATTAACAGATAAGTATGTTGATCTGAGAGTAGATGACCATATTGAGCCCGTTAAAGAACTAAAGAGACTTTTTGAGATATGGGAGTTAACACTCCTAACTAGAGAAGACCCTCGTGACGTTGTTAAGAAGCAAGATGTGGCAAGAGAAGTTCAACAAGTGCTAAAGATACTCGGATTTTACAGAGGAGAGGTAACAGGTGTATGGGATGAAGCAACAGAAAAGGCGTTTACCGATTGGGCAAACATAAACAACTTTGAAAACAAGCTAAGAACAGATGAATACATTTGGGGCACCATATACAGATTTCTATTAAAACAAGTGGGAAAACAATAGAGTGAAATGCTCACTCTATTTTTACCTTTAACTATGAGCAACCCTGAGATTAAAATTTGTGGTTATTGTAAAAAGACTTGCAAGTAAGGCAAGGCACTAACAATTCTCACTGTATAATAATATGCGTGAAGCCTTCTTCAAGTATTTATTGATGCAGAATTAAGTAACGTTGAAAGTGCTGTAAAAGAAGTGTGAATTATTGTAGTAATTAAGTTCCTGAAAACGTCTTCAAAAAGCGTTATTAAGGTTCTAGAGAGTAGCTTGTAAATGTAATTGCTTATAGCCAAGCTGTTCATGAAAATTTAGCGTTTTGGTATTCATGGTATCAGTACCTATGCTAATTCTTAGAAATAAGAGTTACTTGGCGTTTCTAATGGATAGGTTTATGTTTTTACATATTTATAGTATTCAAAAAGCTTTTAAACAGGTGACTTACAAAATTCTGAGCTTGGTGTTTTAAGTGGAATTTCCACACGTATGGTGAAGGGCGATGCAAAGCCAATACTAAATATTCGTGAGTTAACAAAAATTGAGCAGCTAATTAGCTTAGTTGAGGAAGCTAGGAAAAACCTGTTGGAGATGCACCAACACGATAAGCATATACATATAGATTCATCGCTTACTTCTCTTGAAGTAATAGCTACACTGCAGCTATTAAAGAGAACTTCTGTAAATCCTGTTGATAGAGATTGGCTTATACTGAGTAAAGGCCATGCTGCGCCTGCTCTTTATGCTGTGCTTGCCGGGCTTGGTGTTATTCCGAAGGCCGAGCTCGCAAGGATTAACTCTATAGACTCTGTTCTTCAGAACCACCCTGAGGTAGGAGCGCCTGGAGTAGATGTTGCAACAGGTAGCCTTGCTCAGGGGCTTAGCATTGGTATTGGTATTGCCGCTTGGATTAAGAGTGTTGGCGGTAGTGGTAAAGTGTTTGTTGTTATGGGCGATGGGGAGCTTGATGAGGGTCAGGTCTGGGAGGCAATAACACATGCAGCTGCGCTGAAGCTGGATAACTTAGTAGTTGTTGTTGATTGGAATGGATACCAGCATGATGGGAGTGTGAAGGAGGTCAAGCCAAAGGACTTCATGCCCCTTGTCTGGAGGGCTATTGGCTGGAAGGTTCTCTGGGCAAATGGGCATGATGTTGTGAGCCTTATGATAGCTCTTGAATCTGCTTTGAATTCAGAAAGCCCGGTAGTAATCTTTGCAGAGACTGAGAAGAAGAGGGAAGTGCCTGGAGACGCTAATCACTATGCTGAGTAGAGAAGAGCCTCTGGCTGTGGAGGAGGGCAGGGGATGTCTAGCTGTAAGAGTTTTAGAGAGGAGCTCGCCAGGCAGCTGGTCAGGGTTGGGGAGAAGTCTGATAGAGTTGTTGTCATAACAGCTGATGTTGGGCTTTCAACAAGGGCTTATGCATTTGGCGAGAGGTTTAGGGATAGATACTTTAATGTTGGTATAGCTGAGCAACACATGATAGGGTTTGCAGCTGGCTTAGCGCTTGTAGGTGCTATACCAATTGCAACAGGTTTTGCAGAGTTCATTCTGAGGGGCTGGGAGCAGATAAGGAATAGCGTTGCTAGAATGAATCTAAATGTAAAGATTGTTGCTACTCATGCAGGCTACAGCGGCTATGCTGATGGGGCTAGTCACCAGGCTCTAGAAGACATAGCATTAATGCGTGTTTTGCCCAACATGACTGTTGTCGTACCTGCTGATGTGGCTGATTTGAAGAGGTGTTTTGAAAAACTTGTTTTAGAGCACATGGGCCCTACATACATAAGGCTTGGAAGAGACTATGCACCTCCAGTAACAGAGGAGACTGACTACGAATATAAAATTGGAAAAGCATTTGTGCTTAGAGATGGCCATGACATTGCAGTTGTGGGAGCTGGCGTTGTTTTGCATGAAGCGCTTACTGCTGCAAAAGAACTGGAAAAACATGGAGTAAGCACATGCGTTGTTAACTTACTGAACATCAAGCCAATAGATATCGATACCGTAGTCGCTGTTGCTAAGAAGACTGGAAGAGTTGTTGTTGTTGAGGAGCACATGGTCTACGGAGGGATTGGAAGTGCTGTAGCAGAGGTCCTGGTACAGAGGTGCCCAGTGCCCATGAGGCTTCTCGGCGCAACAACTTTTGGAAGGTCTGCCAAGAGTCAGCAAGAGCTTCTGAGCTACTTTGGGCTTGACAGCAAGGCTATAGTTAAGACAGCTCTTGAGGTGATTAGCGATGAGCGCAGGTGAGCTCGCCAAGCTGAGAAAGGAATTGGAGGAGATTGATAAAGCCATAGTTAAGCTTATTGCAAAGAGGTTTGAGCTTTCTAAGAGAATTGGCGAAGTAAAGCAGAGGCTAGGGCTTCACATACTCGATGTTATTAGGGAGGCCGAGGTCTTGATGTATTGGAGAGCCCTTGCTACAAAGTATAGCCTTCCTGTAGATGCTGTAGTGGAAGTTGTTAACACCCTGCTCAAGATCTCAAGGTATGCACAGGCAAAGCTTGTAAAGCCTGTGGAAGTGAGTGTAAATAGCATTTGTATTGTTGGCTATGGGGGTATGGCAAAACTGCTTGCAAAAGCCTTTGCTAACGAGGGCTACAAAGTGTTTATAACTGGTAGGGATCTTGAAAAAGCTCATGCCACTGCTGAGGAAGTGGGTGTAGGGTTTGGAAAAGTAGAAGAATCTCTATTCAAAAGCAGTGCTATACTGCTAGCACTACCACCACAAGCTTTTTGGAATGGTTATGTAGACTCTATAGCGACTCTAATGAGGGGAAAGCTCGTTATGGACATACTATCGTCTAAAGCAAGGCTCTTTGAGCATATAGAGCAGCTCTCAGAAAGGCATGGGTTTAAGTATGTATCTGCACACCCACTATTCGGACCCTACACACCTCCATATGGAGAGAGAGTAGTTTTAATACCATCGAGAACAGGTCTTGATGTTCTTAGCCTTGCTGAAGGGCTGTGGAGGTCTATTGGTGTTGAAACTATTGTGTCCACTCTCGAAGAGCATGAAAAGGCTATGGCTGTAATTCAAGTGGTGACACACTTCATGCTCCTTTCCTACAGGAACTTTGTTAAAGAGATGGCTAAAGAGCTTGAAGTAGACTTGAATAGATTTGCAACTGCAACATTTAGAGATGTTCAAAGCATTATTCAAAGACTTGAGAAGATTGAAAGTGTTGTAAAGGAGATTGCATCTGAAAACCCATACTCTCAGCAAATCAAAAACCGCTTTTTAGAGCACATTACAAAGCAATTGACTAAGTAGCCTGGGGGTGGTAATATGCTTTTCGTACTAAGAAAAGGGGCAAGTTCATCAGCACTTATAGAGAAGATTAAGATGAGTTCAGCGTCTTATAGGCACATTGATGTTGATGGCAGGGTTGTGGTTGTTGCGTGGCCTGATAAGCTTGTTGAGAGCATTAGTGATGGTAGTGTTGAGCTTAAGGTGAAGGTGTCTACACCTTATCAGCTGGCTTCAAGAGCTTGGAGAGAGAGGACAATTGTTAGTGTCAATGGTGTTGAAATTGGTGGTAAGAGAGTTGTTGTGGCTGCAGGGCCCTGCTCTGTAGAAGATGAGGATACTGTTATGGAGATTGCCAGGGCTGTTAAGAGAGCTGGTGCTACAATGCTTAGGGGTGGTGCGTTTAAGCCTAGGACAAGCCCATACACATTCCAAGGGCTTGGGGCTAGGGGTCTCGAGATCCTGAAGAGGGTTAAGGAGGCTACTGGTTTGCCAATAGTTACAGAAGTTCTTGACACTAGAGATGTGCTTGTAGTTGCTGGCTATGCTGATATGCTTCAAGTTGGGGCTAGAAATGCTCAGAACTTTGTGTTGCTTAAGGAGGTTGGGAGGTCTGGAAAGCCGGTCTTGCTGAAGAGGGGTATGTGGATGACTGTTGAAGAGCTACTTCTCTCTGCAGAGTACATACTTCTCGAGGGAAATCTCAATGTTGTTCTATGTGAGCGTGGAATAAGGACTTTTGAAAAGGGGACCAGATTCACAATGGACATTGGAGGAATGGTGCATGCAAAGAGCCAGACACACTTACCTGTAGCTGCTGACCCTAGTCACCCAGCTGGTAAGAGAGAGCTTGTTGAGCCTCTTGCTCTTGCAGCTGTTGCAGCTGGTGCCGACATGCTGCTAATAGAGGTTCACTCAAGACCTGAGAAGGCTTTGAGTGATACTGAACAGCAGCTTACAATTGAGGACTTTGAAAAGCTTATGCATAGGCTTAGGCTTGTTGCTGAGGCTGTGGGTAGAGAGCTTTGATGGTTGTTGAGGAAGAGATATGCTGTAGCAAGACTAAGGTGTTCATAGGTAGGGGTGTGCTTAAGGAAGCTGTGCACGAAATTCCTAAAGGCTGTAAGATTGCTTTAATTAGGCAAGACTCTGTAGACCCTAGCTACCTACTGCAAAAAGTTGGGAGAATTGAAATTGAAATTGTGTTGAGGGGTGGTGAGGAAAGTAAGAGTATTGAAAGCGTGTTGAGAATTGTTGGTGAGCTGTATAGCAAAGGGTTTGATAGGTCGGATTACCTAGTAGCCCTTGGAGGAGGGACGCTGAGTGATACAGCTGGGCTAGCAGCAGCTCTATATCTTAGAGGGCTGAACCTAGTCAACGTGCCCACAACCCTGCTTGCCATGGTTGACGCAGCAGTAGGGGGTAAGGTTGCTGTAAACATGGGCAACATGAAGAATGTTCTTGGAGTTTTTTACCAGCCGTCCCTAGTGATTATAGATCTAGAGTTTCTAAGCACCTTGCCCAAGGAAGAGCTTGTCAATGGCTTAGCAGAGGTCGTTAAGTACGCCTTTACCTTGGATTCAGAGCTCTACAGCTATCTAAAGAGCAACACCACATCTATTCTAAGCATGAGTGGACGTGCACTTGAAGAGGTTATCGCTATGAGTGTAAAGAACAAGCTGACTATAGTTAGGGAAGACCCCTACGATACTAAGGGTGTTAGAGTTGTGCTAAACTATGGGCATACAGTTGGACACGCTATAGAGGCTCTATCACACCTCAGGGTTGGCCATGGAAGGGCTGTGGCCGTTGGAATGGTCTATGAAGCCATTGCTGGTGTTGAGCTTGGCTATACAAAGCCTCATGTTGTTGACAAGCTCGTGGAGCTTCTCAAAGCATTTGGACTACCGACAAGTCTTGAAGAAGTTGGTCTAGGAAGTGGTATTAGTACTGAGGTTTTCAAAGCTATTGTCTCTAGGGATAAGAAGGTGCGTAGAGGTAAGCTACTGCTGCCAGTGGTCATTGATGTGGGTAGCTGGAGAGCTGTTGAAGTACCTGTTGAAGAGCTTGTTGAGGTGCTCGTAAAGTGCGTGAAATAGACGGTAAGACAGAGCTCTTCGGGCTGCTTGGAAGCGGCATAGCATACACCCTCTCGCCAGCAATACACAACTACATTTTTGAGAAGCTAGGCTACAACGCTATTTACTACCCCTTTGACGTGCCTAAAGAGAAGTTTGAGAAAGCTGTAGATGCTTTGCTAGAACTTTGTAAAGGGCTTAACGTGACTATACCTTACAAAGAGGCTGTAATACCCTACCTGAGCTCACTAGATGAAACAGCTGAGAAGGTTGGTGCTGTAAACACCATCTATAAGCGCAAAGGGTTTAACACAGACTACACAGCTGTAAAGAGGCTTGCATCAAGGCACAGAGAGCTTGTTGAGGGCTCAGCGTGCTACGTGTTTGGGGCTGGAGGCGCTGCAAAAGCTGTTGCTGTTGCTCTGGGGGAGCTGGGCTGCAAAAAGATTGTCATTGTGAACAGAACCCTTGAGAGAGCTGCTGAAGTTGTGCAGAGGCTCAAGAAGATGGGGTTCAGTGCTGAAGTCGGTAGCAAGCTCTGTGACGAGAAGGGAGTTGTAGTTGCTAATGCCACGCCAAACCCAGACTTTGTCCCTAATGCTTGTGCTGAAAGGGCTCAGCTCGTGATAGAGCTTGTGTACAGACCTCTCGAGACATCCCTTGTGAAAAGGGCTCTGAGGGCTGGCGCAAAGGTTGTCAATGGCGTTGAAGTTCTCGTCACGCAGGCTCTAGATGCTCAGAGGATTTGGCTAGGAATAGACTTTCCTGCTGAAGAGGTTCTGGGGTACCTCTATGCCAGGAAACTCATTTGGTAAGCTCTTCAGAATCACAACGTTTGGCGAAAGTCACGGGCAGCTAATAGGCGTCGTCATAGACGGGGTCCCAGCAGGGCTACCTCTCACAGAAAGCGACATAAATTTTGAGCTCCAGTTCCGCAAACCCGGAGCTTTCTACACATCTCCTAGAGCTGAGGAGGACAGGGCTAAGATTGTGAGTGGCATAATGAATGGCAGAACCACGGGCGCGCCCATAGCTATAGTTATCGAGAATAGGGATGTTGATAGCAGTTACTATGAGGAGCTGAGGTTCACGCCCAGGCCTAACCACGCTGACATGGCTTACATCTTTAGGTACGGCTTTGAGAACTGGGACTACAGGGGTGGGGGCAGGGCTAGTGGTAGAGAAACTGTTGCCAGGGTCGCTGCTGGTGCTGTTGCCAAGAAGCTACTGATGCTGTTGGGAACACAAGTTGCCACGTGCGTTGAGTCTGTAGGGGGAGAGGCTGTAGACAGTGAAGTTAGCTTTGATGACGCCCTCAAGGCGCGGCTACTCCCAACGAGGGCCTGTAAGAGGGAAGCTGATGAGAGGTTCAGGGCTCTGCTTGAGAAAGTTACTAGTGAGGGCGACAGCGTGGGAGCTGTTGTTAAGGGGCTCGCTGTAGGCGTTCCTAGAGGGCTTGGCGAGCCCATCTTCGATAAGGTCAAGGCTGACTTAGCCAAGGCTATGCTCTCAATACCTGGTGTTGTAGGGTTTGAGATTGGGCTTGGCTTTAGAGCTTCTGCGAAAAAGGGTAGTGAAGTAGCTGACGAGCTCATAGTTGTTGACGGTGACGTCAGGTGGAGGCACAATGTGTATGGGGGTGTACTGGGTGGGGTGACAACAGGTGAGCCAATAGTGTTTAGGGTGGGCTTCAAGCCCACGAGCTCCATCAAAAAGCCCGTGAAGACTGTTGACCTGAGGACCATGACTCAGGTAGAGGTCGTTGTCAGGGGTAGGCACGACCCCTGCATAGGTATTAGGGGTACAGCTGTTGTAGAGGCTATGGCTGCGCTAGTCCTAGTGGACCACGCTATGAGAGCCGGCTTAATACCTACTACAAGACTTTCTCAAAGAGATGCAGAGGTCATTATCGGTAGGTGGGAGAGGTACAGGAGATGTCTGCTTGGGCAGGAGTCTCAGTAGTTAATGCCCTCCCCACAGGGCTTGGCGCTACGGCAGCAGTAAGCTTGCGCGTAGCAGTTACAATAAGCAGTACTTGCAGAGGTGCTGAAGCTCAGTCCAAGCTTGTAGAGACGATTCTGCATTACTTTGAGTCTCGCTACAGTATGCAAAAGCAGTGTGTGGAGATCGAGTCGCAGGTGCCCCAGGGCAGCGGATTGAAGAGCAGTAGCGCTGTAGCTGTAGCACTCATTAAGGCTTTGGTGCACAGCTTCGGTGCTTACGAACCTGATGTGCCTAGGCTTGCTGCTGAGCTATCTAGAATTGCTGGCGTTTCTTTCACCGGTGCTCTAGACGACGCGGCTGCTGCATACTATGGGGGAGTAGCAGTAACTGATAACACTAATATGAGGATTGTCAGGGTCCTTGACTTTAGGAGTGACCTGAGCGTTGTAGTGCTTGTGCCTAGGGCTGTTAAGAGGCCTAGCATAAGCTTGGAGGAGATGAGGAGGTATAGTAGCGTATTTTACTTAGCATTTGAGCGCGCAATTGAGGGAGACGTACTCAGGGCCATGACGCTGAACGGCACTGCCATTGCAAAGATACTCTACCCCCAGCTCGAGGGGCTAGTGCTAAAAGCTCTAGAGCTCAACGCGTTGGCAGCGGGAGTCTCAGGCAATGGACCAAGCGTATTTGCTGTGTGTAGAGAGGGTGATGAGGGTCCCTACGAAGAGCTCTTCTCAAGCCATGGAGAGGTTGTTAAGGCGAGGCTTGTGAGGCTTGGTGAAGAAGCGTGAAGGCTGTTGTAGAGCCCTCGAGGGTTTCTGGAGCCATAAGGGCTCCTCAGTCCAAGAGCTACGCAATTAGGTACATATTCTTGTCCCTCCTCACAGACGTTGAGCTCTTCAACTTGGTGGAGGCTAGCGATGTTATAGACGCTATCAATGCCGTGTCTGTCTTTGGGGTTAAGAGGGTTGGCGAGCGCTTCCTAAAGCCGCCAGAGCTCTCTTTAAAGAGCGTCAGAGTCTTTATAAAGGGCTCAGCAACTGTGCTCAGAATGCTGATACCGATTGCAGCTGTAGTTGGTGGCAGGCTCTACATAGATGGCGGAGAGACGCTCAGGAAAAGGCCTCTAAAGTCTGTAGTCAAAGCGCTTTCAAGCAAAGGCGTGAAGTTCTCTGGGGAGAGTCTGCCGCTTGTTATGGATGGGAGGCTGAGGGACAACCACGTAGAGTTGGAGGGGGCTGAGAGTAGCCAGTACATCTCAGGCTTTATGTACGCATTTGCCCTCAGCGGCGGAGGAACCGTTGCTGTCAGGCCTTCAATACCTTCAAAGCTCTATGTATACATCACTGCCCAGGTGCTCAGTGAAGTCGGTGTCAAGGTCAGGGTGTATGAGGGCAGGGTTGAGGTTGACGCTGTGGACAGGCTTAGCCACATGAGTACAGAGGTTCCTGGAGACTTTTTGCTAGCCTCATTCTATGTAGTAGCAGCTCTTCTCACAGGTGGTGAGGTAGAGGTGTATGGGTTGCCAAAGCCAGGGAGGTTCATAGAGCACCACTCAGTAGTAGATGTCTTTAAGGCTATGGGTGCTCAGAGCCTGTTTGACAACGGTGTGTGGAGGGCTTCAGCCTCTGACACCTACAGGGGAATTGCTGTTGATATTGAGCAGGACCCTGACATAGCTCCTCCAGTTGCAGCACTAGCTAGTGTTGCAGAGGGTGAGACTCTGCTCATTAACGCCTCTAGGCTTAGGATTAAGGAGAGCGACAGAGTTGAGACAATATCAAGCGTTTTGCGTAGCTTTGGCACTGAGAGCTGGTTTGATGGCTCTAGCCTCCACATCGTTGGTGGGAGCCTGAGGAGGGCAAGCGTTGCGTGCCCCGATGACCACAGGATAGCCATGATGGCTGCCGCTATGGCTGCCCGGGCTGGCGGGGAAGTTGATGGCGCTGAGTGCGTGGATAAGAGCAACCCTTCTTTTTGGTGGGACCTCATGAGGCTCGGCGCAAGAATTACGCTGCTCAGGTAGCTGTAGATAGGGTGGGGCTCTATGGCTAGGAAGCCTTATGTTGTAGCCTCTGTACCGGTTAAGAACCTCGACGACTTGAAGACAGCGCTTAGCGTAGAGGACGCAGACTTTGTTGAGCTTAGGCTTGACTACTATGAGAACCCTGCTGAGATTAGCTATGAAAGCTTAGCTGGCAAGAGGCTGATAATGACGCTTAGAGAGCCTAGCGAAGGCGGGTTCAGGGGCTTTGATGCAGAGGCCAAGAAGAGGCTACTCAGGCTCTGGCGAGACTTTGGCTTTGTCTACGACGTTGAGCTCAGATTTGTTGAGAGGTGGGGAGCTGACTACGACAACGCCATTGTCTCGATACACTTATTTGATGAAGTGCCTCCTCTTAGCAGTATTGTGAGCGCTGTTGCTAAGTATCTTGACAGAGCCTTTGCTGTTAAAGTGGCTGTGAAGCCATTTAAGGGCTACAAGGCGTTTCTAGCTTCTCTACTAGAGCTTGGTGATAACGTAGCTGTCATGCCCATGGGTGTTGAAGAGGCTGAGAGAATTGCCTTCGCCTTACTAGGCTCAAAACTTGTCTACGGCTATGTAACACAGCCAACAGCTCCTGGGCAACCGCACTATAGGAAGCTTGTTGAGGTTTTGAGAAAGGTCTATGGCTAGTAGGAGGTGTGGCCACTTGGATGAGGGTGTGATTGAGGAGGTTAGTGCTATAGATAGAGAAATTGTGAAGCTGTTGCTGAAGAGGCTTGAGCTCACTAAGAGCTTGGATGGGGCTAGCCTTAGGCTACTTAATGTAGAAGCGTACACAGGCTTGAGAAGTGCGCTTGTTGAGGCCGGGGTTTCAGAGCCCTATGCATCGCTTTTTGCTGGGCTTTACACAGCTGCCCTAAGCCGTAGCAGTGGCATAAGAGTTGCTTACTTGGGTCCGAGGGGCTCGTTCTCAGAGGAGGCTGTGATGAAGGTGTTCAGGGGTGTGGGGGTGGTGCTGATGCCTCAAAACAGCATCTCTGCTGTTTTCAGAGCTGTTGAAGAAGGTGATGCTAGCTACGGTGTTGTGCCACTAGAGAACTCTCTTGAGGGTAGCATAGGAGAGACTATAGATATGCTTGCAGATTCAAATCTGCTAATATGTGGCGATACAGAGCTTAGAATAAGGCTAAATCTGATAGCTAAGCCTGGCACAAGGCTTGAGGATATAAGGGTTGTTGTGAGCAATCCCTACGCCTTGGGGCAGGCGAGGAGGTTTATTGAGACCGTGCTTAAGGGTGCTAGGGTAGAGGCTGTGTCTAGTACTGCAGAAGCAGTTAAAATAGCTGTTTCAAGCAGTGGTGTGGCAGCCATAGGCTCAGAGTACGCGGCAATGCTCTACGGAGGCGAAGTCCTTCTCCACGGAATAGAGGACTATAAGGAGAACTACACGCGCTTCATAGTAATCGGCAGAGATGCTCTTGAAGTGTCAAACACCTCTATGTATAGAACTGCAGCTATATTTACAGTAAAGCATGAGCCAGGAGCACTCTACAGAGCTCTTCAGCCATTTGCTGAGAGAAAAGTTAACCTTACAAAAATTGAGTCTAGACCTATCAAGGGGAGGCCATGGGAATACAAGTTCTTTGTAGAGCTTGAGGGGAGGGTGAGCGATTCTAACGTAGCTCAAGCACTTGAGGAGCTTAGAAAGAGAGCAGAGTTTCTCAAAGTTCTAGGCTCATACCCACGAATATCTTAGCGCTGTTTTCTAGCGCTCTGCAAAGCCACATCCATGTAGAAGGGTATTGTAATGAATATTGAGATAAGCTCAGGCACTGCTGCCCCTGGGGGTATGCCATGATAGAGGTGTAGTGCCCATGACACTGCAGCTACAATGAGTAGGACTAGCGCAAGTATCTTCCTAGCAACACTTTTCATAATTATGCTGTAAATAATTAAGGCTAGTGCTAGAGAAATAAAGAATGCAATAGAAACCCAAAAGTGCAGCCTTCCATAAACCTCATCAAAAACCGCTACAAGAATTAGTGCATAACCTGCTAACCACATGACAGTAGCTAGAGCTTTACTCACCCTAGCTATGAGCACAACAGCTGTCACAATTATAAGAGTGCCTCCCAAGCTCAGCCCAAAGTTAAATACAGGAGCAGCAAAGCTCCTCGTCGCATGCCCAAGATCGCTCAACGCATTATTCACAATGTTAAACCAGGGAGAGAGCACTATTGCTATTAATATGCATAGCAGCGGTACTGCAATGCTGGCTATGGGAATTGCAAGCACAGCTCTCCCCAAGCCGCACCCCCCAGAAAGAATAAGTTGTACTACAAGCTAACTAAAAAAGGTGTTGCACCTCAGCATTAATATTCAGAAGCCCTTGGCTCCGCATAGCTGGTGACTGAAGGTCTCTCAATTCCTTCCATAGCAAAAGCTAGAAGCAAAACCAAGAAAATGCCCATAACACCGCGAAGTGTCGTGAAGTGCCTAGCACAAAACCCTGCTTTCTTAAGCACAGAATCCTTATAACGTTATCACGCCACATTAAAGCATGTGTACTGATAACTGTACTGTAGCAAGTAAAATGCGATCACAAAGTGTCATATTAAACCATGTTTACACATACACCTTGCTATAGAAAGCAGCTCTAGTGAGAAGCTCAAGAATTCGTTGCATATTTGTACTAATACATGCAGTTATTACTGCATTGTGAGTAGTAAACCATGACATTAAGCGTATCCTTGCTAAAGTCAAAGATAATAGTGATTTAGCGGAAAAGTACAGCTATCTAATTCAATGTTTTCTGAATAAAATTTATTAAATTTTTCAAATTTCATAAATAACAGGTCTTTCAGTGTAGTGAGGTGTATGAGTAGCTCTGTTGTTGTTAAAGATCCTTGGGCAGATTTCTATTCTAAAAGGCCTTGGCTAAAGTTTTACAATCCAGATGTTCCAGCAGATGTTTCAATACCTGAAGCACCACTCTACAGCCTACTAGACAATACAGTAGCTAAACACCCCAATAGAGACGCACTTATATTCTTCGGGCGCAAGGTTAAATATAAAGAGGAGCATGACGCTAGTCTGAGGTTCGCTTCATGGCTTGTGGGCATGGGTATTGGCAAAGGCGATGTTGTTGCAATTTACCTGCCCAACTCACCACAGTTTGCCATAGCGTTTTTCGGCGCTCTTTATGCTGGCGCAACTGTAACACCTGTAAACCCCTTGTATACAGCTAGAGAACTCAGATTTCAACTTGAAAATAGTGAAGCAAAGGTCTTAGTAACTCTAGATATGTTCAAAGGCACGGTTCTTGAAGGGGTGCCTGATAGCGTAAAATACGTTGTGTGGACAGGTATGCAAGACTACCTGCCACCTGTTCTCATCCCACTCTATAAGTTGAGGTTTAGGCCTCCTAAGGTTCCGGAGGGTGGTAAGCATTTTAAGTTTAAGGATGTTTTGAAGAAGAGCGAGCCTTTGAAGAGTAAGGCTAAGATTGATCCAAAAGAAGATGTGGCTGCATTAATGTATACAGGAGGTACTACAGGTATACCTAAGGGTGCTATGCTAACACACTACAACTTAGTAGCTAATGTACACCAAATATACCCAATAACTGTTAGTAGAACTAAGAAAGAATGCTGCTATATGAGTGCAGTAGTGCTTCCATGGTTTCACATCTATGGACTAACCTGCACCCTACTCTTAGGCACATTTACTGCTAGTACAGGTATTGTTTATCCAAGGCCTCCAGATATTGAGACTTTGATGAGAGATATTGAGAAATACAAAGTTGAGGTGTTTGCAGGCGTTCCAGTACTATTCATGGCCATTGTTAATCATCCAAAAGCTAAGGAATACAATCTTAGTAGCCTGAAGGCGTGTATTAGTGGGGCTGCTCCACTTCCTGTTGCTACTATTGAGGCTTTTGAGAAGATTGCTCCTGGTGCTCTTAGAGAAGGCTATGGATTAACAGAAACAAGTCCTGTAACACATGTTAATCATGA
>Ga0080004_1121825_pt1 | contig 35302 bp, 42 predicted proteins | sample WasSprMetagenome_FD_69207 | JGI IMG/M metagenome (GOLD analysis project Ga0080004, IMG submission 69207) | Sulfidic aquatic microbial communities from Washburn Spring, Yellowstone National Park, USA - WS (SPADES assembly) (version 2) | ecosystem: Environmental > Aquatic > Thermal springs > Hot...
CCTCCAGCATCAGGTCAATAATCTCTTGAGGCATTAACCCTTTACAAACCTCGCAGTCGCATTCCTCAAACCTTATCACAGGATCCCTAAGGTCGTAGGACCATCCATCCCTATAGTAGCACCCGTGCTTAGCCTCCAGCGCGCGCTTAAAAGCTTCCCTCAACTATAGTTCTCAAGTTTTTCAAAAATATGAGATTGAGGCTCGAGTCCCGCAGGGGTTCGTGGGTTTGAATCCTATCCCAGCATTCCTAAACCAGCCACATGGTGACTTCATCCTCGCAAACGTCTATGCTGCCAAGCTTGTAACCTGCAACTCACTCTGTCAGCTCCTTCTGATGATTCTGCTACCTAAGAACGGTTTGTTTTTATAGTGTGCTATTCAAAATGCTTAAAAGCGGTATGCTAAAAATCCTAGACCGGGGTTTAGGAATATGGCTGTGGAAGAGTGTGTCTTCTGCAAGATTGTCCGGGGAGAGTTGCCGTCTTGGAAGATTGTGGAAAACGACTCTGTACTAGGCATTTTGGACACTAACCCTACTGCTGAGGGTCACTGTCTAATTATCCCGAAACGGCATGTTCGATACTGGCATGACTTAAGCGACACGGAGACAGCCGTTGTTTTCAACACTGCTAAGACGGTCGCCCAAAAAATAAAAAAGGTCTTTAAACCAGACTTTGTATGCGTCTTTATCCGTGGCGGGCGAGTCAGGCATGCTCACATAGTGTTATTTCCATCTCAGGAAGGCGATAAACTGAGCGGTTTTCCGCAATCAGTCTTAGGAATCACTAAAATCAACTTTGACGATGTACGGATGAAATTAGCCGGCACGGAGTTGTAGAACGCAACCAGCCTGTTCTTAACCTCGATGCTATGGCTGAAGCTTTCCACAATGCCGCGTGTTAACTGGAGGTTCTCTAGGCTTCATTCAGGCAGCGCGCGTGAAAAGCATTTCATCCATTCCTGCTGACGCAGACTGATGCCCCAATTTTTTCTAGACGCGTAGGTTATTTTCTGTTGACTGCCCTACTGGTGTTCCGAAGCTTTAGCGCATGCGCTAAATCTGTTTTTCCGCTTGGAAACCATTCTCTCTGAAACAAGCTGCCTTCTATCCTCCATGCTCGTGCCCTTTCAAGTCTTATTATCGTTTTACTAGCGATTTTAACCAGCACCGGAAATAGTATAATTCACGCAACAGTCTTTTAAGACGCGTTTGCATTACTGGAGACTCTGTTTCCATTAGAATCCTCCTCGTTAACTCTATAAAATTGGAAATCCTGCTTATGTATTCGGCGTATGCGCTTTGAGAAAAATCCTTAGGATCTATTTGTTCGTAGAGCTCGAAGAACTGGGCTAATTCACTGCGTTCGTAGAAATTTTTGCAGAAAATTATCATCTCGGGTTCTAAATCTGCTTTAGGGTTCCATAATAACTGGGCGTATTGGAATACTGTAGGAGAAGTAAACGTGTAAAAGTAATCTTTGTCTAAGCCCACTACAAAAGTAGTTATAGCGCGAATCCCTTTCTCCAAATAATAGTTGAGTTCTTGCTTCATGATGCCTCCGAATTGGGGTAGTCTTCCAAGCAAATCTTTAAAACGTTCCCTTCCGAAAAGAGAAGAATCCAGCCAATAGCCAAGTACTTGTGCTTCCTTTGGATTAAAAATCTTTAAAGCTTCTTCTATTTGAGGAATAACTATATTTTTATTTAACTCGCAAGCGGGATCGCAGATGGCATGGGAGAAGCATTGATGAATAGGCGCTATTTCTAAGAAAATTCCATCCAATGGTTTAACTTTTATAGGCGGTTCCCAAGTACTAAAATATTGAATTAAAGCCAGTCTAGCTTTAGGTCTAACCTCTCTTATCACCTGCAACATCCGATTCGTAAAAATGAGTACTTGGTCAGATAACGAAAGATTACGGTCCTGCTCACAATCGCAATGGGTTAAAGGCCTATCTGCCGGCCACAAGAAGAAATCGTTTATTTCTGAAGGCACTAGTTCTAGAAATTCTTTAAGACGCTTTTTGCTTATTTCTAACTCATTCCGGTCAACAGTGCAAAATTTCGATCCGAAGAAATGTATTTCCAGATTAAAGTCTAAACCCCTCTTTGCCAGAAGAGCTAGAATCTGATTTAGAAGTTCATGTCTGTTCTTTATCCGGTTCACGGCACGTGTTGGCAGTAAACCAGTATCTTGGATATGAAGCGCCAGCGTGTTAAGCTTAACCTTAGCCATAAAATCTATCCAATCATAGAGAGCCGTATTGTCGAAGTCAATAACTATCCCTCTCTTCACAAATGCGGGCGACTCCTTAATGTTCAGCCCTTCTATCACTATGTCTTCTCTCTTTGGCACATATTCATTCTCTTCTCCAGGAAAATACCATCTTACACCAAGCAGCTGGAGGTAATGATAAGCTCCGAACAGCGTTGCCCTGCTCGTCTTTCCCAGGATAAGCAGCATCTCGCCTATTCCCCTTATAATAAAACCATCATCACCCAGTTCCTCTAACTCTTTTAAAATCTCGTTAACAAGAGATCCGTCCAGATTAGCGGGTAAAGTCCCAACATAAATCGCTTTTCGGGCTTCTTGTTGCGTAGAGACAACAATCTTATTACTGCTCATTTTAGCTAGATACTTCGCCAATTCTTCCGCTGCAAACTTTTCTGTTTGATCAGGCTCTTTTGGCAATACTATGATAACTTCATTATTTCTATCTTTTAACATTCCTAAACCCAAAATACCGCAAACGGGGAATTATTAAAAATTTTTATTAAAACACTGAGGTATTGCACGCGAACCAGGATATTCCGTTTCACAGCGCGCGCGTTTCACAGAACCGTTTCCTCTATGAAGCTTGCACAATTTAACGGTAAGCTTATATTTTAACCATTGACCTCTCATAGAGGAGGGTAAATGAGCAAAATAACTATTTCTGAAACTCGGGACTATTTCTTAAAAGAAGGTGAGAAATTCTTCTATCTTGCAGATACCTGCTGGAGTGCTTTCACCAACCCGACATACGATGAATGGGAGTACTATCTTGAATATAGAAGAATGCAGGGGTTTAACGTTCTGCAAATAAACATGCTTCCTCAACACGATAGAAGCCCTTCGGAGAACTATATCGATCCTTTTGAAGTGCTTCCTGATGGTGGATGGGACTTTAGCCGGAGGAACGAGAAATACTTCGATAGAGCGGAAAAGATGGTTGAAATGGCGGTTGAACATGGCTTCACGCCAGCGCTGGTAGTATTATGGTGTAACTATGTTAAGGGAACATGGGGTTCAAAGATAAACCCGTCCAGGATCATTCCGAGGGATAAGCTGGAGGAGTATGTGAGCTACGTGGCGGAGAGATATGGTAAATATAACCCTATTTTCATAATAAGCGGGGACACGAATTTCGAAACCGAGGACTCCGTGGATTATTATAATTCTGCGCTTGAAACAGTTAAGAAAATATCGTCGGGCTCTTTAACCACTATGCATTTAAGTGGGGGACTATGGGAGATACCGGAAACACTCGTTAAATCGCCAAACTACGATTTCTACATGTACCAGTCGGGGCATGTGAAGGAGCACCAGTACCTTTCATACGAGCTTGCCCAAAGGTTTTACAATATGCCGGTTAAGAGACCGGTGGTGAATGGTGAACCATGCTATGAAGGAATAGGTTCAATAGGATCCTACGGTAAGTATGGAAGGTTCGGTAGTCTCGACGTTAGGAAGGCTGTGTGGCAGAGTCTTCTTTCAGGAGCTAAAGCAGGAGCAGCCTATGGGGCTCACGGCGTATGGTCATGGCAGAAAGAATACGAATATCCGATGGAATATGCGGAAGTTCACGGTGCCCCCTATCATTGGGCTACGGCATTAAGATTCCCAGGAGCATTCGACGTTGCTTTTGCCAAGTGGGTTTTCGAGAAATACGACCTCTTTGACATAAAACCTGCTAACGATAAGCTTCTGAACAAAACTACTGAAATAAGAGTTGCAGAAGGAAAAGACAAGATGCTTGTTTACACCCCCTTCAGCACTAAGATAAAGCTGAAGATCGACGAGCTATACAATAAATGGGAGGGAATAGATCTCGAATCAAGAAGAATCTTTAAACCGGTGTTGGAGAAAACAGAAAACTTTTTAGAGATAAAGATGGCCGGGTTTAACAACGATCTTCTGATAATTGGGAGTAAACCCTAAACAAAGCCGTTAGGCGCGCGTCGGCTAGGCTGCTATGAGCGCGCGCGATACATATGCAACACCATCCCCTTTTACTAAACTCCCGCAATTTTAAGCTTTGAAATTGCATAAAAACAGACGATAGATGCAGCGAGAAGCCTAAAACCTCAACGTTTAACCGTTAAAATTGGCGAGTAGCGGGGGGTCGATTTGAACGACCGATCTCAGGGTTATGAGCCCTGCGGCATAGACCTGGCTAGCCCACCCCGCTATGTTTTTCTATATTTGTTTCTTTTTGCTTATTCTGCTACTCCGAGATAGGGAGTTTAGGTGGCGAGTATATAAAGTTTTTGCCGCGGTTTACGCTTTAAGTGGGCGGCTTGTTGTTTTCCTCTTGGGTTAAAGAGGTGATCGATATCGACTTTCAGACTGCTTTCGTGTATTTGGCCACTAGTACATAATCTAAGGGCGGGGGAGGTATAGGGTTTTCCACCATGGCCGCTAGCCTTTATAGTCGCATGGTTATGGTTCTTGGTTTAATTCTCGGCTTTTTACGTGTGCGACTTATGACTGCATGAGTCTTCCTGTTTATCGACCCCTTTTTACGTCGTTTAAAAGGGTTTCAGAAAAGTTTATAAACTACGTTTACGTTAACGTAGTAGTAAACGTTGAAGGGGATTAGGGTGGTCTACAGGAAGGGTTCAAGCGAGGTTGAGATAACTGGAGACAATGTTAACGATGTTAAAGAGATGATCAAGTATATTCCAGAGATATACCTGGAGCTTGAGAAGACTGAGAATAGGCTGGCTGAGTTAAAGTCGACGCTGAGCCTTATACCTGGCTTTGTTAAGTATGATGAGGAGGGTAAGCCGATACTGTCTGTTAGAGAAGAGTTTCTAACGAGCAGGGAAGCGATAATTCTCATCCTGAAGTTTGCTGAGAACGGTCTTAAGTCGAGCGAGATAGGGGAGCAGCTTAGTAAAAGCGGCATAGTTTCAGTAGGCTACCCGTCTAGGCTCTCGGAGATGCTTAGGGAGGGGATTGTGACAAGGAACGAGCTTGGCAACTATGTTCTTACGGAGAAGGGGAAGATAATTGCCGACGAGATAACAACCAGACTTGAAGAGGTGTCTTTGAGATGAGCGGGTCGTTAACAATCAGGCTTGAAATACCTGATAAGAATATTAAGGTGGAGTTTACAGGCGACGAGAACACAGTAATGAGAGACCTTTTTAAGTTTCTTTCAAACGTTTATCCCCGTTTAACTATTGTCGACAAGATAGTTTACACACCTGACTTAGAGGCTCTTCTTTCAGCGATATCTCAACACATAAGGATAAGCAGCGGCGACATAATTCTTCTAGGAGAAGAGTCGAAGACGACTGAGAGTAAAATCCTCTACCTGCTTGCAGGCTGCTACGCTGCTTCAAGATTTGGTTTACGTGAGAAAAGCAGTATGAGCATTGAGGAGATGGTTAGAATGGTTACGAACATTTCCAAGAAGACTATTCAAAACACTTTGGTCGACCTTGTTAAGAAGGGGCTTGTGCTTAGGCAAGCCAGAGGGATGTTCGAAATATCGGTTAAGGGCATAATGTTTCTTTCAGGGGGTGTTGAGGGTGAAAAAGCAGTCGACAAGCCTAATCCCACTGGCTGATCTAAAACAGCGTCGAGATTCTCATGTCGTAGAAGGGAGAGAGATAAGGATTAAAATAAGCCGGGCTGATGAGTTTAAACTCGGCAGAACTATAAGCATAGATCTCGAAGAGGTATCTTCCATGGAAAGCATCGTTGCGGTAGATGTCTCAACTGTTAAGATAGGGATAAGTAGGCTGGGCGAGGTTCATGCCATCAGGGGCTCAACCGTTTTAAAAGAGCGGGGAACAGTGAAGATAAATAGAACTAGACCGATGATAGTGCTTGGTAGCATTTCCGACAGCCAGGTTTCTTTCGAATTGGAGGAGCAGTTAAAGAGCATCGGTTCAATCAGGAATTCGATAATGCTGCTTGATGGGGATTTGAACGGGATGATGAACGTGAGCAGACCGCTTGGGCTCTCGGGTCTTCTCACATCCGCCTGCAACACTTTAATATCGGTTTCAAAAGGCTTCGTAGACCCGTTCATACGTTTACCTGAGGATTTCGATGCTTCTCCGTTTGTAAGCGAGATCCTTAACGGAAGAAGCCCGCGAGAATATTTGGTTAGGCTTAAGCCCGGAACCCCCCTGTTGAAGATTGAGGTATACCCGGAGGTTGAGCTTGAGGAGATTAGTAGCCTACTGGCCTCTCTCATTCTTATTGATGGTGTTGACTACGGTTATCCTGAAGCATTGAGGATCGCCCACATATATTCTAAGATACTTCCTGTAGAAGTATTAACGTTGAAATGCGTCCTGCAGAAGAGGTTTGGAATAGAGGTTTTAAGGGAAATAGACAATAGGAAAATGCTTCTGGGAGGCTTCTGGAGTTGATAACGATTCTGCGAAAGAACAGGGTGACGTACGAGCTTCTGGAAACCCCTGGCAGGGATAGGATCGTTGGAAGCTACTTAATACTGCTGGATAACGTTACTCGGAGAAGGCTTCTTCTTCAGATAATAGATGTTAACTATCTTAGTATTCCTGGCGAGATAGAGGAGATAATACGGATAAGCAAGAGGGAGGAGTCCTACCAGGTTTTCGAGGAAGATGAAAACCTTAAGAAGATACTTGACGAGCTGATGGATTCCAGAATATTAATATGCAAGGTTCGCGCAGCCTTTTCGCTTGATGATGAGACTATAGATTTTCAATGGGCTCCTTCAAGAATGAAATCAAGAATCTATGAGCCGAGCGCAGAAGAGTTGAACGAGTTGATTACGAGCAAGTATGCAATACCAGTTAAGATCAGCGATGAAGTAAAGATAGATTTGAATGCTTTAGACGGAGGCTTAACCCTGATAATCGGTAAGAAGGGCTCAGGCAAGTCTAATCTTTCTAAAACATTGATAGCAAAAATTCTGGAGCACGGTGGGCGCTGCGTAGTCTTCGACATAAATGGAGAGTATGAACCAGTTGCAATGAGAGATAGGTTTCTGGTCTTAAAACCAGGTGAAAACATGTTTCTCGACATATCTGGACTCGGGAAGGAGCTTTTCATAAATCTTATGGAAACCATTATGGGGTTACCCTCCTCTTCAGTCTGGGAGCTAAGGCGAATATTGGACAGTCTTGAGAACAGGAATATGCTGAATCTTAAGAGTCTCTGGAACGAAATAGTTTGTGGAAGAATTAATGATCTCGTCAAGGAGGCGCTTCTCAGAAGGATAACTGTCTTGAGGGAAAGCGGGTTGTTCAGGGATTCCGATGCGACAGACTTGAACAAAGTTTTTAAAGAGGCATCGAACAAAGCTTTAGTTATAAACCTGAAGGGCCTGCCGAAACCCTTTAGACAATTGATAGTTGAAACAGTGCTGAACAAGACTGTTAGGATGCTGGAGAACGGTGAAATAAAACCGCTCTTCCTGTTCGCGGAGGAAGCGCAGTCATATTTGGATGAAAAAGCATGGGAGGACTATATAACTCGGATGAGACATATCGGGTTATCTGTTGTTTTCATAACTAATGAGCCGGATAGCTTAATGAGCTTCGTGTATAGACAGGCCGACAACTGTTTCATATTCAACTTGGTTAATGAGAATGATTTGAACTATATTTCAAAAATGTCTAAAATAGACGCTGAATCGCTTATCAGCCTCGTGCCCACTCTGCCCATCGGCAAGTGCCTGGCGTTTGGAAACATTACTGGAAATATACCAATCATGCTAAACATACGTAGAGAAAACGTGTTCGGAACCGGGGAAACTAGAAGGGTGCTTCTAGCTGTCCCTAGAGGCTGAAAACCTCCGGTCCTTCATACTTTGCTCTAGACCCTAGTTTTTCACATATTCTGAGCAGCCTATTGTACTTTGCAGTTCTTTCTCCCCTGCACGGAGCCCCTGTTTTTATCTGTCCAGCGTTGAAAGCAACAGCAATATCGGAAATATAGGTATCTTCAGTTTCTCCAGACCTATGGCTTACAATAACCCTGTAATTGTTTTCAACAGCCGTGTTGAAGGTCTCTAAGGATTCGGTTAAAGATCCGCACTGGTTAAGCTTGAAAAGAAGCGCGTTTGCAGCGCCTCTTCTTATCCCTTGGAGAAGCCTCTCCTTGTTTGTAACAAAAACATCGTCCCCCACTATCTGTACTCGAGAACCCATTCTTCTAGTCATCTCGGCGAAGGATTCGAAATCGTTCTCTTCAAACGGGTCCTCTATCGATTTCAGCCTGAAAGTTGAAACCAGCCCAGCATAGTATTCTAGAAGCTCACTGCTCGAGAGTTCCTTACCGTCTATCTTATACTTGTTTGAAGAAGGATCGTAGAAAGATGATGATGCTGCATCTATTCCAAGCAATACTTGCGAATAAGTATAACCTGTTTCCTCGATTGCGGTTAATAATAGTTCCAGAGCCTGATCGCTGCGGTTAAGAGGCGGTGCAAAGCCTCCCTCGTCTCCAACGTTTATCGAGGGTCTTCCATATTTCTTTACTATTACACTTCTAAGCGTATGGTAAACCTCGACGCCTGCTCTTAAAGCATCAGGGAAATCGTTAAACCCTGCAGGTATTATCATGAACTCCTGTATAGAAAGATTGTTTCCAGCATGCTTCCCGCCGTTTATAACGTTCATAAGAGGGACGGGGAGCCTGACGCCTTTTCCCTCTCCCAAATACTCGAAAAGCTCCATTCCACTAGCTTCCGAAGCGGCTATGGCGTTGGCAAGAGAGACAGCTAGAATCGCGTTCGCCCCGAGCCTAGACTTTTTCGGAGTACCGTCTAGCTCAAGCATTTTCCTATCGACTTCGCTTTGACGCCTAGCATCTAAACCGGTTAGTACTGGGCTGATTGTCTCGTTAATGTTCCTAACCGCCTTTAAAACACCTAAACCATGGAATCTTTTCTCATCCTTATCCCTTAGTTCAACCGCCTCATACTTTCCTGTGGAGGCGCCCGAGGGAATGCCTGCTCTACCTACAGCTCCTCCCTGTAGCTCGACAACCGCCTCAACCGTAGGGTTTCCACGAGAGTCCAGTATCTCTCTGCCTCGAACCCTTTTTATTTTAAACGCATCTCCCGCCATTTTTTCTCCTGGAAATCTTTAAAGCATGATTTAAGGTTTTGCTAAAGGAGCACTGGAAGTATGAATTCGCTGAAGAAGGCGAGTAGTAGTGCTCCAAATATCAAGTCTCTTCCAAGATACTTGTTCACCTTTGTCACGTAAAGTATGACCCCTACTACAGCCATTGGAGCATAGATCATAGACAGGATTCGGAGGGATGCTTGCAGCACCATTTGCGAGAATGCTGAAACTGTTTTCTCCACAGAGTTAACAATGCTTTCAAGCAGTTCTGTAAACCATTCGGAACCCGCAGCCTTTCCTCCCTCCTCTCCTATGAGCGGGATGATTAGTTTCTCCGCAAGCCTTAACATTCTCATGCCTCTTCCAGTTAGAGAAAGACTAGGATACTATTTAACTACCCATAAGCAGAGGCGAGGCAGCTTGTCTCTTTAAGATGTTTCCTCATGAAGAACCCGATACTTGTCCATTAGGCTTAAAAGCGCCTTTACGCTTGACTCCCTGACCTTTACTTTTCCTCCAGCCGCCTCCTCGGCAAACCGGATTATCATGGGCAAATACTTGCGGTATACGTCAAGCCTTCTCTTCTCCCTCTCCATGCTTTTCTTTCTCGAAAGATAGAACGAGATTTCTCTGCTGACGTTTCTAAGCCCATTTAAAATCTCCCTCTCTATTTCAGGCCTATCAGCCACGTATTCTTTCCCAACTGTTTTATAAGGTATTTTTGTCGAACATATGTGCACGATGATTCTGACGGGGTCTGTTCTAGGGTCTATCTTGTAGCGTTTCCAGTTCATCAGCTTGTTCACAACCTTATAGGAAACATCATTAGCCTCATCATACAGAAGGGGAATCCTGTTCGCATACCTGTAGATTATCGCGTTACCATCCTCAGGAGGAGTTATCTTTCCACCGTAAGCTATTCCAACCTCCACTATGAAAGGGTGTCCGGAATATGCTTGAGGCTTCCTGCTCTCAACTGCGAGCACCTCGGGTTCAAGCTCCTTCTTAATCCCCTCTTTCAAAAGCGTCTCACCTATGGGAGAGAGAATGCTTGCGTCAGGCGGGAGAAAGCCATCGTAATTCTTCAAAGTCTGAGTGAGCTTCACGATCTCATCCAGGCCGAGTTCTCCGACAAGCGTGTTCGGCGAGAGGTTTAATTGCTCCAGTATCTTGCTGGCAGTTTCCTTTCCAACTCTGTGGAAGCTTCGCGTGAGAAATGATATTAATGTTCTCTTACGGTTCTCCTCTGCAAGCCTCTTAACCATCTCGACGTCAACGCCGTGAGGATGAGGCAGTGTTTCCTTAGGAGGATTAGGCATTTGAGTAGTGCTCCTGGAGAACCTGATAAGCCTCCCGTAGGCATCGACCAGCGTAATGTTTGCATAGGGTGCGACAAGCGCGCTGAGCTTAATATACTCAAGTATCTTCGGAAACGCTCTGAAGTAATCCCCCTCCAGAGTAAAGCTTACAATAGTGCCGTTCCACTTCTTAGGGTTATTTTTCTCCTGTCTCTCTAAAACTATAGGCGCGTTCTTCTTAATGTCTATCATTATCTTGAAAAAGTAGATTCTTTTATGATAGCCCACAGTGATTTCAAGAGGATTGTTTGTCGTTATCTGGCCGTATAGATACGCCATTTTCCCACCAAGCCCGAACGTGCCTCTGGATTGTATCAGGGTATACTTTGAACCGAAAAGTATTTTTCCGAAAGCGTTTGGAATATGCTCAGGCGGAATGCCTCCGCCGTTGTCGGCAATCCTTATTCTTACAATGTTTCTCTCACTGTCCGCTTGGCCTTCAATAGTTAGAAACAATATTATGTCTGGCAGTATGCCTCTGGCTTCGCAGGCATCCAGAGAGTTTTCAACAAGTTCTCTTACAGCTGTGTACAGTGCTCTAACAGGGTTTGAAAAGCCAGCGATATCCCTGTTTCTATAGAAGAAGTCTGCAGGGCTGATTTCTTTAAATTTCTCCTCAGAACTCATCCGTCTTCTCCTCTCTACTCATCCAGATTCCTTTTTCCAATGACTTTCTCTGGCTCTCCAAAAATTTAAACACGGTGCTGAACTGAGCTCCCTTCAATATTTTTAAAATCGTCTTAAAAGCTATTTCGCAGCTCTCCTCCTCACCAATTATCCCAAGAGTATAATTGTAGAGGGCGAGTTTAGCGCCAGAAAGTTTTTCAACCTTCTTCCAAACCTTCCCGTCTTTCCCTATTATTCTGCCCTTTAATATTTTTAAACGGGAGGAGGATTCGCCTGCGAAATCTCTTAAGTCGATTATCTTTAAGACAAGCTTGTCGTCTAGAAGCCTTAAAGCATCCTCGCCTGAGAACCCGCTTGATATCGCGTCCGCAATCCTTCTCACTTTAAAATATGATTCAGGATTCTCAGAATTATACTCCACCCTAATAGTTCCATCTTGTTGAACCTGAATCTTAACCTTTGTTTCCTCCTCTATCTTTCTCTTTGTTTCACCGTTCTTCCCGATTAAAACCCCTATTCTTTCCTGCGGGATGTTTAGGAAAAACACGTTAGCCAATTCTGCTAACAACCTCCTCTACGGGTATTGTCTCTTCAACCCATCTTCTTTTCATGAAGAACGTGTTTATGTTTTCAACATCCCTTCTTAAAAATTCTTCTGCTAATGGGTGTGTAACGGGGACAGCTTGAGACAAATCTATGATGAAAGGCTTATCGTTCCAAATCATAACATTATACTCGCTCAGGTCCGCATGGATTAAACCGGCTTTATTATGGCTCCTAATTATGAAGTTAATTATCTCCATGTAGGTTTCACTAGGGTTCTTAAGTTCGTGGAGCTCCTTCAAAAGAGGAGCCCTTTGACCATTCTCACCTATGAAGCTCATCACTAGAATGTTTTTCTGAACAAGCATTGGCTTCGGCACGGGGAGCCCAGCCTCATGCATAGTGGCTAAATTGGCATATTCTTTTCTCGCCCAAGTGTAAACTAGAGATCGACTATCGCTCTTAACTTTTTCAAACCGCTTATCGCCAATAATATACTTCAGCATCATGCGTCTTATCTCCGTGTTGACAGTCAGGTAAATTTTAACCGCAACCTCAACATTACCCTTCGCAACAGCATGAAATACTTTAGACTCTTTGCCTGAAGATATCTCGCCGTTAAACTCTTTTAAAAAACCTTTCCTCAGCAGGTCGTAAAGCTGCATCAAGACTTCAACGTTAAAAACCTCGCTGAAAACCTCAAAGTCCTCGCTTCTCTTAACCTTCATCCTCTGAAGCTTCTCTATAAGTCTCTCCCTGAGCTCCAAGCTGTCGAAGACTTTTTCATGCCTCATGCTGCTTCAACTACCTGAGGCACGTAACAAGCCTGCATTGTTTTTAAGATTAACTACTGGCTCCGCCTGTCTGCTCTTCAGTTTCCTTAACAAGCTCCTTGCTGAGAAACCCGTTTTTAATCAAGTAGTCTATTTGACCGATAGTATACCTGTGTAAAATTTCTCCTCGATCAGGCTGAAAGGGCCATGGCTCAACCAGAACAATATCGTTCAGCTTAATCCATATTTTTCTCCTAAGCTTCCCCCTGAGCCTGCACTGCCTAATTTTACCGTCAGAGCAGAGCACCGTGGCCCAGTTGGAGCCTGAAAGGCCTTCCACTCTTCCGAACAGCTGTCCCTCTCCAGGTGTGACTAGGGTTTCAGAAATATCTCTCTCACTGTATACTTTTCTCTTTCCCAAGCCTTACTAAGCTACTGCTGCCCTTCTTAATAAACTATATGTTAAGCTGAGAAAGGCTAGATGCGAATTATCATCATGAACATTACTCCGCCTATTTTCCTAGTATTATCCTCTCTACCTAAACCGCTTTCTAAAACTGTTTTCACAACCCTGTTTCCAACAAGGTTCACGGAGGAAGCATTCTGAATGCTTTCTAAAAGCTCCTCCTTATCTACAAGCCTGCCACCGTAAAACCTTTCAGCCACATTCACCTCCAATCCCGTTTCATCCTTAATTATTCTTCCGAGAAGCTCCTTATCGCATGCCCCTATTATCTTGGTCGTGCCGACAGAATGCTCCTTCATATAGAATTCCCTGCTCATTTTTCAAAGACTTTTAACGGGCGAAACAGCACCGCAGCTTAAGCATACGAGTTGAACAATACCTCTTTTCTCCCTGCTCAGCTTGGTGTCCGGCCTTTTACAAACAGGGCATTCCACGTAAGCCTTTATATAGTCAGCTATTACCGTGTCTAGTTGCTTAGGAAGAATCCTACCCTTGAAAACATAGCGTCCCTCGCCGATTTCCGAGTAGGGCGCAGCAAGTCTTAAAGTCATGTATTTTAACAGGTGTTTCACATCCCTGTTAAGCAGGTCAGCTATCTGGTTAAGGTTTTGAACAATAGTCTTATTCTTCTCAACTACGCATTCAACACTAGGAATGTTCAGCCTCTCCCGGCTCTCCGTCTTAGGCACTTTACTTAGTCCTCTGTCCAACCATTCCAAGTAACCTTCATCGCTACCTGTTTCCTTCACTTTCCATAAAATGATAATGGAAACTCTTTAATAATGCTTTCGCTTTCGAATGGAGACGTACCCCAGGCAACCATCTTTTTTCTCCTTTTTAAACTGATTTAAACTGATGCTGGTTAGCGCGCAGATCATCTATTGTCGAGGGATTCCATCGTCACCTATGTACCTCATAGCTTTTCTCCTGCCAATTCTAGGTCCCTACCCTCCTCTCCAAACCATAGCCCCTTTCCAATTCTTCAGACTATCTCCGTTCATTGGGCTCCTTTGTCCAACGTTAATCAGGTAGAACGTGAGGGGCACTAAAGGTTTCTGGCTCTAGGCTTCAAGCCTTTCAACCAAGGGGGACGAGCCTTACAGCTTTAGAAGCATCCGGCTTAAATCTTCAACAGGTTATAAGCCATTCTAAGGGAATACAGGATCGCCGCTCCAATCCACACGATGCCAAATGAAGTGATTGTCAGGAAGTCCAGCATAGATTTGAATTGGATTGAAGTCATAAGCACCAATCCTAAAAGAAGGAATAGGTTTGAAGCAAAAAGGAATAGGATAGCAAGAATCTTTAAACACATTATCTTGATGCTAAGCCGATGCATAAGACTGCCGATAGAATAAGCAGTTGCGAAAGATATAAAGGAAACGCAAAATACCCATTCTTGCAGATCCATTACATCGTAATAGCTAATCAAGCCAAGCAAGGCAGTCGTAATGATTAATATCATTGCTCCTGTCGGTTGAAATGTAAATGACTCTTGTATGAAACATTTTGTTCTTTGCTTTATTTCTTGCAACTTAGTTTCCTTTTTAACCATAGCACACTGGACACTCCATACATTCTGCCACAAAGCAGCTCGCTGGATCGCAAGAACAACAAGTCCATTGGAAGTTCTCATAACAACAGGCTTGCATGCAAATCGTGAGACATAGAATAATATATTTGTTCACACAGCACATCATTAAGCACCAATAATTCATGTCAGTACACTCGACGCACTCGAAGGTGCAAGTAGGGCAGCTGGATTGGGTAAGCAACATATTGCTCATCGGCAGGGCCTCGCGGCCCGTCGGAGTAAGCTTACCGCCCACTATTTGCCCACGTACCGCTTTAACTAACAATTCTACCAAATTCCTCTTTACGTCGAATCTATATGCACGAGCTTCCTGGTAGGGCTCCAGAACTATTACTGCTGTTACCTGTCTCAACTCTGCATCGCCAGTAAAATTAATACCGACTAACACATAATTCCATAGTTTCTTATCCACCATTCTCGTGAACTTCAAGGCTATAGCATCCTCTAGCGTGAATTCAAGTCCCTCGTTAACTAAAAAAGAGGATATTGATTTGAAGTCCTCCGAGTTAACCGCCTTGGATACTGCTTCCTCCTTCTCCCGGCCTTCAAGCCTCTTTATCTCAGGGGTCGAGGATAATGTTTGCTGACCATTACTGCCGTGTAAACCGCAGGTTTTACACCCATAGGTGGCCTTGTGGTTCTCGACCAAGGGGAAAGCGATGTTAAGGGAGAGGATTAAGAGCAGGGAAAACACCATTACCCCAGCAATCTTAGCAAGACCACCATTATCCAACCTTCCCCCGTCTCCTGAAGAAAAAGGGGAGAGGAGGTATTTATTTTTTTAATGCATGTAAAACACTGAGGCGTTGGAGGATAACCATGGAGACCATAAGACCCTCCGCATGTAAGAAATGCTTAATCATAAGAAACCGATGCTACGTTGCTCCACATTAGGTTTAGAAGACTTGTTTTTGAGGGAGTGTTGACGAGTTCACTGTCAAGGTACAGAAACTCTGATAAGGCTAAGGCTCTTCTCGAAACAGGCTTGAGTATTCTTTGAAATGGATGGCTTAAGATTCTTCAGCAACTCTTCAACGTTTCAGATTATCCTTAAATAATGCTTTCTATCGGGTTTATTCAACGATATGAGCAGTATACTCGTCGTAGGAAGCTCCGGTAAGGATGAGCACTTTAAAATAGGCTCTTTCTACAGGTTGCCCAGTGTTTTCCATGCTTTTCTGAAGAAGACTATCCCCGTCTCAAGGATGAGCGAGCTCCTCGGCCCAGAGTGGGACAGGAGTAGGGTTTACGGTTTACTAGAGTCAAACAGCCTGTCTCCAGTGAAATACAGCTACGGGGGCAGGGCTCCTCACGTAGCGTACGGTGTTGCACGCTTAGGCGGCAGGGTAAGGCTAGTAACTACCTTCGGCAGGGACTATGACCATCCTTACCCGGGGTTTTTCAACGGAGGGTATTACAGTCATTTAGCGAAGAGCAACGTCGACATGAAGACAGCTATTGTTGAAGACAGCAGTAAAATTGGCTTTCTCAGCAGCGAGGTCCTGAACGCGGGCGTATGGATTGTTATGGATAAGACGACTTCGACAATCACCTGTGTGAAAGACGTTGAGAACAACGAGTTCTTCATAATAGATGATGTTGAGGGTGCAAGCGGTGTTGAAAAGCTTAGGCCAGTGCCTGAACCCGAGCTTGAATCAGCAGGCATCCTCTTTGTCACATCCTCTGAAACCCCTTTTATGAAGAGCTTCATCCTTGCGGCTAGGAGAAGAGGCGTAGACGTGGTTGTGGACATCGCGTCCTACGGTGTTACTGAGGATTATGTTGAAACTATGGTTCCAAACTCGAAGATAATTCTTGGAAACTATAATGAGATCAAGCAGGCGACTGATCTTCTTGGGCTTAAGAACATAAGGGAGGTTTTTACACTCGGGTCTGAATACCCTGAGGCAATAGTCTTGGAGGATAAGATGACGGGACTAGTTGAAATCCACCATAGGGATGGCAAGTCTTCCAGAGTAGGTCCTATTCCGCCTGAGAAAACAGGCAGCTCTATTGGCTGTTGCGACGGTATTGCTGCAGGCATCTTGTTTGGTCTGCAAAGAGGATTGACTCTGGAAGAATCGTGCAGAATAGGTCTTTTAGAAGCATTCTCCATATGGAGGGTTGAAGGTGTGCAAGAGGGAATGTTAAGCATCGGCGAGCTTGCGGATCTTCACCGTAAGTTCTTCGGAAGGGAGCTGTTGGCTTAGGAAGCTTTTTAAAAGGCTCGTAAATGGTTTAGAGGGATGACTGGAAACATTGAGCTAGGAATTAAGAAGATAGACTGGGCTAGAAGATTCATGCCGGTTCTGGACAGGGTTAGGGAAAGATTCACTAGGGAAAGACCGTTTGAAAGCATCGTGTTTTCTGTAACGCTGCATGTGACTAAGGAGACGGCGAACCTGGTTGAGACTTTAACAGACGGTGGTGCGAAAGTCTACCTTACGCCTGCAAACCCTCTTTCAACGGACGATGATGTGGCTGAAGCCTTAAAGTCTAAGGGTGTTGAAGTCATGGCTTGGAGGGGAATGAGCATGGATGAGTATTTTAAGGCGATTGACTGGGCTCATTCCCATTCCCCCTGCATACTTATAGATGACGGAGCTGATTCGATAATCAGGGCGCACGAGAAGAATATCATGTCTAAAAACAGGGTTTACGGGGCTCTTGAGGAGACGACCACCGGGGTAATAAGGATAAGGGCGCTTGAGAAAGCCGGCAGACTGATGATTCCAGTCTTCTTCGTTAACGAGGCTCAGTCTAAGAAGCTTTTCGACAACCGTTACGGAACAGGGCAGTCCGGTGTTGACGGTATTATAAGGGCAACATCCATTCTTTTCGCAGGTAAGAAGGTTGTCGTATGTGGTTACGGGTTGGTTGGAAAAGGCGTGGCTAACAGAGCTAGGGGCCTAGGAGCCTCCGTAATTGTGACGGAAGTATCTCCGATAAGGGCTCTTGAAGCTGTTATGGACGGGTTTACGGTGATGCCCATTATGGAAGCCGCTAAAGTTGGAGACGTCTTCATAACTGCCACGGGCAACGTGAAGGCAATACCTTATGAAGCGGTGGCAATGATGAAGGACGGTGCAATACTGGCAAACGTTGGGCATTTCGATGTTGAAATAGATGTTGCAACCATCTATAGGGAGGCTAAGGGCATTAGTGAGGTGAAGCCTTTCGTGGAGGAAATCGTTCTCCCTAACGGGAAAAAAGTATACCTGCTGGCCAAGGGCAGGGTTGTCAACCTAGTTCTGGCTGAGGGTCATCCTCCGGACGTGATGGACATGAGCTTCTCCAACCAGGCTCTTGTCTCGGAATACTTGGTGAAGCATAAGGGGCTCACCCCGGGCATTTATCCTGTTCCAGAAGAGATAGATATGCTGGTTGCCTCGACTAAGCTTAGAACAATGGGTGTGAAGATAGACGAGTTGACGGACGAGCAGAGGGAATACTTATCATCCTGGAAAACCTAGTTTAACTAAGACTTATTGAAGCATGGTTCTCTTTCTCGAGAAGCCTGATGACCTCAGCCTCATCCAGATCCTTATCGACCACTTCTCCGACTAGGAAATTCGGCTTATGAGAAGTTACGTGTACACGTATGAAGCTCCCGATTTCAACATTCTGCTTAAGCACTATCGGCCTGTAAGACATGTTTCTAGCTATGAGGCTTACCGGTACTATTCCTTTCTCATCGACAAGAGCCAAACCCTCCCAGTCAACCCAGGCTGAGGAACGTTTCTCCTTAATCTCAAGCGCAAGCTTAGAGAGAATCCTGCTTCTCTCGGCAACAATCTTTGACGGTAGCTGTGGCAGCCTGGATGCAGAGGTTCCTGGCCTAGCATAAAACTTCGAAATATTAAGGAAATCCGGCTCCAGGGTTCTTAAGGCTTCAAGAGTCTTCTCGAAATCCTCCCTGCTTTCAGTCGGGTATCCAACTATCACGTCTGTCTCGACAGATATCTTGGGTATTTCCTTCCTGAGCCTAAGGATAATTCTCGCGAAGTCTTCAACAGAGTATCCCCGGTTCATGTCTTCAAGAATCCTGTTGCTACCACTTTGCAAAGGTATGTGGATAAACTTGAAGAACCTCTTATTCTTAAGGGCTTCAACAATACCGTCAAGATGGTTTAAAACGCCTCTCGGATTCATCATGCCTATCCTTACAAGGAACAAACCTTCCACTTCAGCTATTTTTTCAAGAAGCTCAACGATACTGCTTCCTCTATCCATACCGTAGACAGAGTTATCTTGAGAGGAAAGCCACACCTCTCTAACCCCGTCTTTAACGCTTCTCCTTATTGATGTAACGATTTCTTCAACACTGTAGCTGCGAAGCCTTCCTCTGGCAAGCCTTGTTGCGCAATAGCTGCATGCTCCTAAACATCCTTGGGAAATCACGATTCTCCTTATTACAGGATTCTCCCTCAAACATGGGAGAAGATTGTTGAAATCCCCCCCGTCAAGCCTAATGTACCTGCCGCCGCTTAAAACTGTTTGAACAGCTTTAAGAACCTCTTCTCCAGCAGCCGGCCCAATAACTCCTTTCACGTTCCTGACTTCAAGAATCCTGTTAACCCCGATGATCCTAGGAAGGCAACCAGCAACCACGATCTCCTTGTCTCTACGTATGTTTTTCAACCTGTGCAGAATCTTGTTCTCCGTAGGAGTCTTCACCCCGCACGTGTTGACTAGAACAAGGTCAGCATCATCCTCACTATCCACTATGGTGAAGCCACGGCTGGCGAGCACCCCAGCCATCGCCTCACCCTCCGCCCTGTTCACAGCGCAACCATAGTTTAGCAAGAATATTCTGCTATTCATCCCTGGCTCCTTTCCGGTTAATTCAGCGTCGAAGTAAAAAAGCCTTCAGATAAACGTTTTCCGGGCTTTAAAAGCAGGCTGTGAGACTTAAAGTATAAAAAGGCGGGCACGTTAAACCAGCTCAGGGCCGGTAGTTCAGTGGTAGAATGTCCGACTCGCACTCGGAATGGGTGGCCCCGAATGGTCGTGGGTTCGAGTCCCACCCGGTCCACTTTTACCTTTTTCCTTAAGCACCGGCCAGTCTAATCATATGTAAAACCTTTACTTCTCAAACATTTGCCAAGTCGATTCCCCATTCCACTCCAAGATTCATCCAGGTATAAGTGTAGCATCCCTATCGTTTACTAGGCTCCTCTGTTCAATTTTTGACCAGGTGGAACGTGGACAGGTATCAAAAGTTACTATCTCCTGGCTTCAAGCCTTTCGACCCTATCAGGCTTGCTGGAGAAACAGAGCGAATCGTGACAAGGCTTGGAGGGGGAAGTGCACGGGTTCCTATTCCATACCCGTTTACGGGGGATCGCCACCGGCTATGCTGTAGGCTGGTGTCTTAGGTGCATCCTTTGCAGGTTTAACTGGCCGAGAGACTTCCCAGAAAGTTCGGTGAATACTACTCCCCTAACAGGCTGCTAGGCTTGTTTTCAAGGCTGCTGAAGAAGGAGTAACCTACTCTGAATACTGGAGGAAGGGGTTTCCCAAGGTTAACAAGCTCTGTGTCTCTGGATGTGAGCCAACAATAGGAATGAAACATCTGCTTAAAGTCCTGGAGTATGTTAAGGCTTCAAAACACTTTCTCTTCATCTTAGAGACGAATGGTGTAGTCTTGGGAGCGGATGCTAGGAAGGTTAGAGGTTTAGCGGAGTTTAAGAGTAAGCTCTACGTCAGGGTTTCGTTTAAAGCTGCTACGCCAGAGGGTTTCACGATGAGGACAGGTGCCCAGGGACGGTTCTACAGGCTTCTTTTTAAAGCTCTGAAAAACCTTTGGGACGAGGGGGGTTCACGCTAGGGCTGCCGCCATGACAGATAGGAGAATAATGCTGGAGGAGGAAAGGAGAATGCTCATCCAGATGCTTGACGAGATAGATCCTGAGGCAAAATATTATGAAACACTAGAGGAGGCTGTCAATACCTATGACACTAGCGTGAAACGTCTCAAAGCCTTCTCAGACAAGGTAGTCCAGCTCGACTTCAGATATTTCTGAAAGATCTGTCAAGCTGTTCGCCTTGATCTTTCCACTGGATACTGTGAAAATAACATCATCTATGTATAGGCTTCTCACCACCGTATACTTTGAGCTGGAGTAATAACCGTTTTTACCAAGCGCATCCCGGTCTTCTAAATGAGTTATTCTACCTCTAAGCATAATCCCCTCCTCCGGAGAAATTCTGAAGACGTATGCTCCTTGAAAAACATGTTCGCCGTAGATGTTTGGCGGAATACTGCCCGAGTATTTTTCGCGGAAAATCCTAGCCTCCAGAATCGGTATTACGAGTAGATTCCTCTTTTTATCGAAGAGAAACGCATGATGATCCCATAGGGCAGGCGAATCCGTTCCCCTGTCGCCAACGATGATTCTTCCAACTTCCCTAGGGGCTGTGACGTTTGAAACGTCGAACAAAGATATTTTCAAGCCCTGGTGCCAAGCGAAGTCTCCCTCCTCAGCCTCAACAGTTTCCTTACCTATCCCTATCAGATGCTTCTCATCATACGGATGCAAATAGTCTGAATAACCGGGTATCTTAAGTTTGCCTAGGACCCGTGGCTCAACTGGATTGCTAAGGTCTATTGTGAAAAGCGGATCCACCTTCTTGAAAGTGACGAGATAGCATCTTGTACCAATGAATCTGGCTGAGTATATCTTCTCGCCGGGAGCAAGGTTTTCAAGCCTCCCCATAATCTTCAAGGTCTCGGAGTCCAGTATGTAAACATGATTGGCGCTAGTGGCTTCACTGAGAAGCCTTGCAACATAGCCTGTGGTCGTGGCTACTCTGAAATAGCCCTGGTACTCGTCCATCGAGAACTGGTTTAAAACCCTGCCTGGGACTTCACCGCTCGCCTCGCATTCTATCTCAAGACCGTTAATCCTAATTCTATGTATCTCCGTGGCTCCCCCTTCGCTGTGGATCCACTTGGGCATCGCGACGTATATGTTGGCTGGAGAAACATATGTGCAGGCAGCATGACTAGTTAAAATCGCTTTAGACTCCACACCTTCTTCTTCAGCAAAAATATCGGTTGCAGTTATGATAGTGTAGCTCTCCGGAGCCTCAGTCATATTCGAGTAGAAAATTTTGTCAGCCGGAATGGTGAAGACAAAACCATTCGCAACAATCCTCGGAAATAAGACTTCAACATCTTTCTCAAAAAGCCTTATTGCAGGCATAGTCGTAACTATGTAAACATGCTTCCCAACCATTCTTGAACTAACATACTCGCCTTCAACAGAGATTTTTCTAAGGAAACCAGGGTTCTGAACGTCGGAAACATCATAGATGGCTAAAGAGGTTCCCCACGACCCGTAGTAAGAATCCTCCAGCAAAAGGTCCTCACACATTATTACTGCAAGCCTACCATTTTTTACAAACAATCCTACAGGATGCCCGGCTACACTAATCTTAGAAGTCTTCTTCATACTTTCAGGAGGATATGCTTCCACTATGTAAACGCTGTTCCCGGAAACAGTGTAGATATATCTGCCATCCGTCTTAACTGTATCCGCTTCATCCACACCGGGGACCTGAATATTGGTAATGGAGTATTCAAAAGTACTCTTAGGCATTCCGAGCGCACTGTCCACTCTAAGGGGGATAGAGAATCTTAATGCTAGAGCATTAGTAATCTCGTCAACCCTAGTCTTAACGAAGCTCCTGATCTCCTCGTACGAGGAGAAGCTCTTTAAACCTCCAACGCTGCTTCCCCTGTTTATTTGAATGATGAAAGCCGTTAAGAAGGCGGAAGTAATAGGAATCAGTGAAAATACTGTAATCAATCCTTTTATTAAGCTTCTTCTCACCATCCGATTTACACCATTTTACAGGTATGGTTCTACGGCTTAATTATCCTAGTTTTTAGAACATCTTGTCCACATATTAGAACAGAGATGTATATAAACAAGCGGTTAGCATACTTAATGAAGCCCAGCTCTTAAACATAGCTAGAGTCTTATTATAGAAATGTTTAACGTCTTTTTAACCGAATTGAATCAGTGGGCCCGGAGGGATTTGAACCCCCAACCTACGGGATCCACCCGTGATCCGCGTCATGCGCGACGGTTTATGAGCCCGCCGCTCTAACCTGGTTAAGCTACGGGCCCTTGATTCTTGAAATATAGTTGGTTGATAAAAAGGTTTCTATCGAGTATTTAAGCGTTTACATGCCGATATGCTTTTCCTCTCATAATTGGGATTGAAATGCTCATAAAAGGCTTGGTGCCGCGGGTATGCTGCCGCTTAATCCTCTTGAGCTCCGAGATTGGAGAAAAAGGATGAAGCGCTGAAAACCTCCCAGTAATCAGATTGGTCCAGCAAGATTGGAAGCTTTAATAGGAGCTGCATCGCGATCCGTGTAACTTTTTAATCTTCGCGAAGCTAGCTTCAACCTCCTATTCGGACGCATGTAAAACTTTCCAGGTTTTCAAGCAGAGTAAGAGGCTAGGCTGGTTGACGGATTTATCTACACAGGAAGAATTAGTGCTTAACGGGATGCTTCAGCATGTCTCTCGAGTTCTATCTTCCTGGAGACGGCGAAGCTTGCTTCGCTATTGCTGGCGGCGTTTATAATCTCCTCGGCGAGGCTCTCCACCATGCTTTTCCTTGTTTTGAAGCTTTTTCTTTTCGCCCCATCCACTATGTTTCTTATCGCTAGGTCGACTCTTCTCCCCGGGGAGATGTCTACGGACTGGTAGTAGACTATTCCACCGTAGCTGACCCTAGTCGTATCTTCTCTGGGCGCGGAGTTAACGATTGCTTCCACGAATACTTCAACAGGGTTTCTTCCGGTTTGAATATTTATTATTTCGAAGGCGTGTTTAACTATGTTTATGGCTTTGGCTTTTCTCCCGCCTGCTCTGGCTGTTTGAGCAACCCTGTTAACTAAGCGTTCGACAACGTTTACGCTGTACTTCCAGAATTTTCTCTTCTCATGCCTGCCCCCGGAGTGCGGGATGACCACGGGCCTAAGGCTCACTACTTGCGCTAGCCCCGGGTCTTTAACCTCTATCCCGCTGAGATCCCACTTGTCGAACAGCTTGCACTCTATGCTTGCCTTAGCCAAGAGTCGTGTTTAAACCGGTCTGCGACAGTTTATATAAAGCTTACCTTGTCGGCTTCTGCTTCTTACCCTTTAGGAGGGCGTCTAGCGAAACCCCGTTTACGCTTATAACCTTGTATCTTACCCCTGGAATGTCTCCCATCGACCTGCCCAACGTCCCCCCGATTCCCGCAACTATAACCTCGTCCCTCTCGTTTATGAAGTTTAAACCACCGTCCTTAGGTACGAAGGCTGTTATCTCCTTCCCGTTCTTTATAAGCTGAACCCTGACGCATTTCCTGACGGCACTGTTAGGCTGCTTGCTTGCTATCCCGATTTTTTCCAGAACGACCCCTCTCGCCATGGGGGCTCCTTCAAGCGGGTCATAAAGCTCCTTTAGACGGAGCACTCTTCTCGTGTAATACTTATAGCTCCATCTGAACTTTCTTCGAACCTTTATCAGGCTTCTGGCTGCGAATTCTCCTTTACCCAAACCCTAGAATGCTGTGAAACAGAGTCTTATTAAGTTTCCGACGCTATCTTATTTTAACGTCGCGAGGTCTTAATTTTTCTTCGGGTTTGGTTTAAATGTTTATTAACCTGTTTTAAGCCTGTTTTTAAGCGTGAGGCCTAGGGGGAGTGGGGAGATAAACAGGATCCTGGCGGACCGGGCGGTTGAGAGGTGGCTCCAGTTGGCGCGCGCCACCGGTAGGAGCGTGGAGAGCGTTAAGTATGGATCTTACGTTTTGAAGATCTGGGCTGGTTTTTTCAAAATGTCTCCCAGCGGGCTTGTTGAGCTGGCTAGCAGGCAGCCGGGCCTGTTTAGAGACAGGGTTGTTGAGATGCTCGGCGGGCTTAGGTCCCGGGGCAGGACCTCGGCCACTGTTAAGTCCTACTATCTTATTCTGCGGGGTTTTCTGAAGGCTAACGGGGTTGATTTCGAGCTTGACGCCCGGCTTAGAACCTGGGTTGAGAAGCCGATTAGGCCTGTTACGAAAGAGGAGCTTAGGAGACTGAGGGCAGCTGCGGATCCTAGGATGCGCGCCGCTATCGACTGTCTTAAAGATTCCGGTCTTCCCCCGGCTGACCTGCTTGAGCTCAACGTTGGGGACGTTAGGGCTCAGCTTGAGGCTAACCAGGTGCCGGTTGTGATTGAGAAGGTCCGGAGGAAAACCAGGATACGTTTCTATACTTTTCTAGGTCCTGAGGCAGTATCGAGCCTAAAGGCCTACCTCGAGATGCGGCGAAACCTAGGGATCAACACGAGCGACGAAGCCCCCCTGTTCGTTAGGAGAGACAAGAAGGGGGTTAGGATGCGCTACGACAACCTGGCCTGGATGTTCAACATGGTTAAGAAGCGCGCCGGAGTTGAAAACGATAAGAACGGCAGGATCAACCTTTACTCGCTGCGGAAATATTTCACCACGAATCTTAGGGCAGCGGGGATTAACGAATTGTTTCCGAAGATCTGGAGCGGCCACAGTCTAGGGGTTGAGCAAGCTTACTTCATGCCTAGCCTGGAGGAGCAGAAAAAACAATACCTGCAGCACTATGGCGCGCTGGCGGTTGAGGAGCATGGATCCATAGATGTGGAGAAGCTTAAGAGAGAGCAGCTCCTAGCGACGGCGCGGCTCCTAGGCCTGGGCGAGGCTGAAATCGAGAAGATTAGGAGCGCACTCGAGTACCGGAGTTTCGACGAGATTGTTGAGACGCTTCAGAACAGTCTGAAATATGAAAGCAGGTACGCCGGGGAGGAGGAGCTTCCAAGCCTCATAGCTGAAGGCTGGGAGGTCATCTTTCCCACCCCGATTAACGGCAAGATCCTGGTTAGGAGGCGAAGATTTTTACTGAAAAACGAGAAAGAGGAAAAAACAGGTTGAAAAACGGGTTTAAACGTGCTTCATGCAGACGCGCTTAACCTCTCCGGACCAGAATGGCCTTCTAGCAACATAGTTGTCGCCCGGGTTTATCGGCGCGCCGCAGAGCCAGCAGACGTATGGTTTCCTAGCCTTCCTAAGCTCGCCGAAGTGGAAGCCCTGAGTGTCTGGATTAATCAGCTGCCCCATGCTTTACCAGACCTCCCTGATCAAGAGGGTGGGTTTTGAACCGGCGGCGCGCTCTTCCTCAATCTCCCTTGAGGATCGCCCCTCGCCTAGGATAATCTCTTTAAACCTGGTTACTCTCCCTACTTTAACCCATTCACCGTTCTGGGGCTCAACGACGTCGCACGGCTCAGCCAGGGTTTTGAAAACCAGGATCCTGCCCCCCATGTCAACCCTCAGGTTCCCCCTCGAGGTCGCCTTAAGCTTAGCTTTCACGTATTTCAGGAAACCATTCTCCCACCATTGGACCTCGATAGTGCTGCTCATTTCCCCCGCCTCTCCCAAACTTGAATCGAGTTATAAATCGCGTTGTGGATCGCGCCCTCAACCGTTTTTAACTGCGGATATTTCTTTAACGCGCTGCGTATCTCTTCACGTTCATAGGGATCGAGCGTTATGGTTATCCTCCTCCCCTTCATCTTTACTCGATAATATACTCGATAAAATACTATATAAACCTTTCCCCCATTTAAAAACCCTGCTCCGAGGCAAGGTGTTTTAAGAAAATAAGCTGGCTCAAACGTTAAAACATGCGCGCTCAGAAACACCTGCTTACTAAAATACTCAGTAAAATTTAAATAGCGCGGATACTAGAGTATCCATGAAAATGGTTTCAAAAGCACGCGGCACATTCAAACTCTCAACAAAAGGCTCAACCGGAGTGCTCTGGTTGCCCGCAGCCCTAGTTAAAGATAGCCAGTTTCCGCTTAAAGAAGGCAGCGTCGAAATCATCATTGAAAAAGATCACCTCATAATTAAACAGGCGCGTTAAACAGGCGTTTGAAGACAATTTAGTTTGCCGGCGCCTTTGAAAAAACGGCGCCGGGGCGCCGCCGGGAGGTGAAAGCATGGCCGAACTCGGCGAACTAGGTACGGCCTACCGGCGCGCCCTATATTTTAAGCTCTGAATGGAGGAATATAAGCATAACTCCTGAAAAATGGGAGTTTAAACATGCATTATTATTCTACACACGCCTTTGTTTTTCCCACTCTCTCCCTCGTTTACCCGTTGAAAAAAGGCTTTAGAAAAACGATGCTGATCCTTCAATTTTTCAAGCGCGCGCTCGTCAAAACCCCTCTAACTCTCTCAATTCTCGGACCTTTTCTCGAATGCTTCAACATTAAAAACTTTGAAGCCTAACCTTTGAAATTCAAAGGTTATATTTAAAATCATCAATGTTAGCATCCAACTGGAAAGGTGATAAAAATATGGCTAACACAAGCCCCGTTGGGCTCGGAGAGACGCTGCATACCCCTGAATGGGTTGAGACGTGTAAAGCAGGCGGATCAATAAGTAAAGGGCAAGCGGTGAAGCTTTCGTCAGCACCAGGCGCGGATGGAATAGCGACGGTTGTGGCTACAACTGCTGTAACCGAGGTCGGCTACGGCGTCGCGTTGAAATCTGGAGCATCAGGAGACTATATTCCGGTTTTGAAACAGGGCTACGTGACGGTGACGGCTGCAGGCGCAATAAACGCGGGTGGAACAATATCTGTAGCTGCAAACGGTAAGGTGGCTGCGCAGAGCACTAACCCGTTCTTCGGCTACGCTATCACGGCTGCGAGCGCAGATGGTGACACTCTACTCGTGAGGGTGGTGGTTTAAAAATGGCTGAAGTAGAAGTCAAGAAGATTAGAAGGTTCTGCGAGACTTTCGACGACGATTTGAAGAACGTGAGCTACCTCGAGCAGGCGCGGAGAAGCTCTTATGTCAAGAAGGTTATGAAAGAAATGCTTTACAACGATGTTGCTCCAGCGCTCGGCGAGATCCAGGCCACCGTCTTAGAGGGAGCGTACCCTGCTCAAATAGCTAGGAAAATATGCTGGGTTATCGAGACGACTGCGCCGACCGCGAGGATCTTTAAAGTGCAGGCAGGCACCGCAGCGAAGCTTGCGCAGGGTGTTCCACCCCCGCTGCTAGGCCCTAAGCCAACCTATGTAGACGTGGCTGCAAACATTGAGCTTGGAACCCGCGTCGAGTATTCGCTAAGCTTCCTCGAAGATACTCCGAGAGGCGTTCTAAGACAGCTTGAGAAGGATGCTGGCCTGGCTATCGCCACGGCAGAACTCGAGGAGGTTGAGAAAGTTCTCGACGCTATTTCAGCAAGCGACCTAGCCGGAGGAGCCACGTTAAGCCCCGGTACAGCTAACAAGCTTGTCTACACCGACGTGTTAAACGCGCTTTCAAAGATCGATGCGGAAGGCTACTATAAGCCGGGTTCAAACATCGTCTGCGTTATGAATCCTGAAAGCCTTTACGACGCGTTGCTGAGTGACGATAAGTTCATAAACTCAAATTATAAGACTGCGGTAACTTTAAACATGCCTGGCGCGTTCAGTATGGATGTCTATGGAATAACGTATTTTGCCTCCTCGAAGATCGACACTGGTGACGTATATGTGATGAATGCTGACTACGCGTTAGCACTGGTGATCCGGCGAGACATTACTGTTAAGCCCTTCGAGACAACCGTCTCATCCGGGTTCGATGCTGTTGAGAGAATAGGCATAGGAGTGTTAAACACTAAGGCGATAGCGAAGATAACCGGCGCTTAAACCTGCCAGGTGATTACTGTTGAACTCAGTGCAGCGGACGGTGCGGATCCCTAAGAACCTTGACGATGAGATTAACGTGATCATGGCTGAAGAAGTGAAGACGAGGCCGCGAACGAAGCGGAGCAACGTCATCATCATGCTGCTGAACCTGGGGATCGAGAAATACTGGCAGAACAAGCAGAAGTAAAACCCTCATGTCCCCCTTCTTTTTTTCTCATTTTTTCATTAACTATGTTTGATCTTTATTTTTCTGCATCCTGGGTTTCAGGAAAGATTACTTTCCTCTTGCCCAGACAGGTGGAAAGTAATCAATATATGAAAATATGGAGCAAGCTATATAAGGATGCGCTTCACATTAGTAGTATTGATGTGGAATTGAATGGAAGAGGGAAAGGTAAAAAGACAAGCTTCAAAAGGTTAAACATAACCCTGCCTGTCGAGATATATGATCGTCTTGAGCGCAAAAGGGGCATGATTCCGCGTAGTAGGCTTATCGCGCGAATATTGGAGAAACATTTAGCTGAGGAGGTTTAGAGAGATGCCTGAGGTTTTTCTGAATATTAAGGCTGTTGACGCTGCTTCCCCGGTTCTCTCTGAGGCTGCTAAGAACGCTGAGGACTTCAGGACCAGGGTTAACGAGCTTGCGAAAGCCGTTGCCCAGGGCGGTGAGGCGGGTAAGGCTGCTAACGCTGAGATGCGTGAATTATCCAGGCAGCTGAATGCGGATGAGAAGGCTGCTAGGCTTCTGGTCGACGCCTGGGAGGATCAGCATAAGGTCGGCCTCCAGATGGTTGACACGTTTCAAGGCGTGTCTAACATGGCTGGCAAGGCTCTCAACATGTTTACCCAGTATAACACGATGCAGATCAGGATCAACCAGCTTGAGGAGGCCCGCGTCGAAGCGTCTCAACGCCTGCAGGCTGCGCAGGACGCTGTAACGGCTGCCCAAGCCAGGCTTAACACGGTTGTGGCGGAGTATGGTCCTGGAAGCAGGGAGGCTGAGGCTGCTGCGAAGGATCTTGAGAAGGCTCAGAAAGAACTGAACAAGGCTCAGACGGAGGCTGAGGCTGCTGAAAGAAAACTCGCCGAAGCCAGGAACCAGAACCTTGCGATGATGGGTGGCTTCATCCTTCAGGCTCCAGCATTCATTAAACAAGCGATAAACATGCAGAAAGAAGTTATGCAGCTGGGTAACTATATCAGCGAGGCTGGAGGGATTATGAATGTTTTCCACGGGGGGATTCAAATGGTTAGCGGCGCAATGAGCTTCCTGGCTGCGAACCCGATCGTGCTGGTGATCGCGGCAATAGCAGCCCTGGTCGCCGGCCTAGCGTGGGCCTATGAGAATATTGAGCCCTTCAGGAACGCTGTCAACCAGCTTGCCGACGGCCTGGTTAAACTTGGTGAATGGATACTGGGAGGACTTAAAACAGCCTGGGACACGCTTGTCGGAGCGTTCAACACGCTCTGCACAGTGCTTAAACCAGTCTACGATTTCTTCAAGGGCATCTGGGACTTCATCCAGGGAATATTCGGCGCGCCGCATGAGACAACCGTCAGGGTGAACTATGAGCAGGGCACACCTCCCGAGGTCCCCCCGGTTATGATGGGGATACCCGGCGCGCAGCAGGGTGGAATAGTGGTGAGAAGCGGCCTGGCATACGTGCATAAGGGTGAGCCCATAGTGCCCGCGGAGATAGCTCGGGGAATGGTCGGCGGCAGAGAGGTAGTCATAGAGAAGATTGAGGTTAACATTGAGGGTGTATTAGACAGGGACCTGTTAAGACAGATCAGTGAAGGCATTGGGAGGGAGTTGAGGAGGAGGGGAGTATTAGGATGACGAAGGCGAAGGTGTTTAAACCCGGAAAACCGGTTATTTATGAAGCTTATGTTCCGGAGCTGCGTCAAACCGTTAGGTTCAGCCCTTTATCGGTTAAGGAGCTTGTAGAAATCGCATCGATAGGGAAGCCCCTCGACATCGCGATTAAAATTACTGCGCGCGCTCTGCAAAAGGCGAACCCTAAAATCACTGAGCAGAGCGTTGAAGAAATGCCTGTCGCCACGCTTTTTCCAATTATGAAGGTGATCTTCACGTTTCCTGGCTTCCTACCTGAGGAACACCGGTTGGAAATGTTGCGCATACTGCAGCAGCCGGGGGATGGGCAGGAAGGTGGAGGTCCTCAACCAGTATGAATTTAAACAGGTTGCGAATGCTTCTCGAGGTTTCAAGCAGTTTTGAAGCCTCCAGTTGGACCATGCTTAAACACGCATGTTTTGAAAAGGGGATAAGCGAGAATAGCCTGCACACGCTGCTGCGCTACGCTAGAGCCATGGGGCTCATAACCCGGAGAGTAGACGGTCGAAACACCCTGTATGAAATTACTGAAACAGGCTTAGCTGTCTTAAAAGCGTTGAACAACGGCGGCGGCGCTGAGCAGCATTGAGCAGTGAAAACTATTCGGACTGGTGGATCGAGTTCAACCATGGCTTGAAAAGGTCTATTCCGCCTCGCCTGATCCGCTTAAGGGACTTGAATGAAGTTTTAGAACAAGAAATCGAGGAAAACGGCGACGTAGATGTTTTCACAAGTGTCTATCGGTATCCGGTGGAGGATCCGAATGTTGGACCGGTTATTGGTGGTCTTGTTTTCGACTTGGACGATCCGAGCGACCTAGAGAATGCGAGGAAAGAAGCGGTTAAACTGGTTAATTTTCTCAGAACGGAGTTGGAGATTAATGAGAAGTCTATCGATATTTGTTTTTCCGGGTATAAGGGGTTTTCAATTATTATTAACCGGCATGTTTTTGATTTCGAGCCTGATGAAAAGCTGCCGCTGATTCACAAAAGCATGGCGCGCGAGATAGTGGAGAAACTCGGCTTAGAGAGAGTTGACTTGGTGATCTATGAGAGGCGCCGATTATGGCGGCTGCCTAATACGCGGAACTCTAAAAGCGGCCTGTATAAGATCAGGTTAACCAAACAAGAGCTTGAAAGCTTGAGCTTGGACGATATTAAACGCTTAGCGATGCAGCCGCGCCAGTGGCGTGTTGAGGCTGATCACCAGGTTTCAAGCAGAGCGCGCGCTTTTTACCTGAAGCATAGCAACCTGGTTGAGAAACAGTTGGTGGAGAAGGCGCGCTCAATAACGCCGCCGGGGGAATACCGGGGTGAGGATCCACCATGTATTCAGAGGCTGCTGCAGGGTGTTGAGGAGGGTTTTCGGAATAATAGTGCTTTCGCGCTTTCAGTCTATTTTGCGCGGCGGGGGTTGAATATGGATCAGCTGTTGTCACGGTTGTTCGGGTGGAATGAGAGGAATGCCCCGCCTCTTGAGGCAAGCGAGCTGGAGGCAACTGTTAGATCAGCCTTCCAAGGGGTGGCTGAGGACAGGTATAGCGTTGGCTGCTCGACGGAGATCCTCGAGATGTTTTGCGACGTTTCTAGATGCGCGCTGGTTAAAAAAGGCTATATTCCGGCTTCTCTCCGCGAGAAGGCTGAAGAATTCTTAAGAGATCCTCTTTTGCTTGAAAGAGTTTTAAGAAATCAAGAAGAAGTCTATGGCGCGGTGGGGAACAAGCCTCTGAGGATCGCCTGCTTCCTGGCCTGCGTCTCAACATACAGCGCGCAGCCTCTTAATCTCAATCTCAGCCATATCCACGGGACCGGGGGAACCTACAACGCCTTGCTCGCTTCACGCTATTTTCCCAAGGAGGATGTTTGGAAGCTTGGAAAACTGTCTAGAACAGCCTTAATCCATGAGTGGGGTGATTATGATGAGCAGCGTAGGGCGATGCTTGTCAACATGGAGCGTAAGATCCTGATTTTTGTTGAAAACCCGGAGCTCGAGGTCCTTCAAATGCTTAGGCCGCTTTTAAGCCATGACGAGCATGAAATAATGTATAGGACTACGGAGAAAACTAAGTCTGGACGCCTCAGAACTTTCGTCGCGTTTTTAAAAGGCTGGCCCGCTTTTATTTTCGCAGGCGCGCGGATGCCTGTCACCGCTGAATACCGTACGAGATACCTCACCGCCTCACCGGAAGTCAGCCAGGATCGGACCAGGCTGGTTATTCAGAGGCATGCTGAAGCCTTCATGTTTCCCGAGAGGTTTCAAGAGAACGAGGAGACTGAGACGATTAGGGCTGCGATGCAGATCCTCAGGGAGAACGCGCCGGTTAGGGTTAGGGTTCCGTTCGCCGACCGGTTGGCTAAGCATTTCGACACGTCTATTTCTGAAGCGATGCGATGGTTCGACCTTTTCTCCTGGCTGATTCAAGCCAGCGCTGTCCTCCACATGTTTCAGCGCGCCAAGGATCCTGACGGCTACGTTATCGCAGACGTTAAGGATGTTGAAACGGCTTACGAGGCGTTTAAAGCCATGCAGCAAACCACGATCTTCGGCCTGGGGCAGCACCTGATAGGCTTCTGGGAAGCGTTGAAGAACCAGGGAAGTGACGAGTATACTTTCGACGAGGCGCGCATCATTTATTCACGAACGTTTCAGCGTGGAATCTCTAAGCGGAATCTAAAAGAGTACTGGCTGGATCCTCTGGAGGCAGCTGGCCTAGTCGATATTGACGAGGATCCGCGGGACAGGCGTCGGAAAATTATCCGCGTCCTGCAGCCGAGCGTGCGCGCGCTGTTTGATTATGAGGCTTTCATGGGGGAGGTGGGTTATTCATGAAATGGTTGGAGGTTGAGGGCGGGAAGGTTGCTAGGCTTAGAAGCCGCAGGGAGGTGGCGTTAATACTCTGCTTGAAATCCTATGTTAAGCAGACCGGCTGGTACACGCCTGTTGAAATAGCACGCTACATGCGCAGGTCAGGGGAGTGCTGCTCCTCCAAATGGGTAAGGCAGGTTTTTAAGAGGCTTGGCTTCCCATCTAAAAAAGCTGGAACGAGGGAGGGCGGATGTAGGTTCTTCATTGTGAGCGAGCTGCTTGAAAACATGTGCGCAGGATCTTGCTTAAGCAATCCGCGTGAGCTCTACCTCACCCTGGCCGGGGACGCGTTGAAAAAACCGGGGGCGTGAAGCTTGAATAAGGCTGAAACCATAAAGATTTTCCTCGAGTATTTAAGGGAGCTGAGGAAGCGTAGGGAAGACTGGTTCCAGGGCTGGTCTGGGAGATGGCCGTCCTGCCCGGTCTGCGGCCCCACCGATGTCCTGCTCGAGTATGAGGAGCATGTGAAAGCACATTTGAAGATACTGCGCTTCAACCCTGGCAAGGTAACGCCTTCATCCTGGATCTTTAACCAGGATGACGCTAGGGTTTTCAAAGCCGCTTCTACATATGAGTATACGTTAATCGACGCGTTAAACGCTATATTTTTCTACAACCAGCCGGTTAACCGGCGTTTAAGAACACCCTGCTTGCGACGCTGGTTTAAAGCCTACACGCTTGTTCTACGCGACGACCTCGCGGGCTACAGCCTCTGGAACCAGGATGAGGAGGCGGATAGTATCCTGCGGAAATACGGGAGGCCGCTTCAGGAGAAGGCTATGGTGCTCAGGCAGATCTATCTTCTCCCTGAATTCCGGGGAAGGGGCTTAGGCAATATTCTGATCGACGCCGCGCTCGAGAACCTTAAAGTCAAGCCCGGCGACCTATGGCTCGTAGAATCCCCAAACCAGGCTTGCCTCAGCCTGTTGAACAAGCGCGCGGACCGGGGTAACATCCTAGCAGTCTCCTACTGGTGAGGAAACCGGTGAGAGACAAGCCTGCGAAAGGAAAGATCCGTAAAATCTACTCCTACGCGACGATCATCCGGAGAAAAAAAGAGAGATGGCTTAAGAGGAAAAAATGCCCGGTCTGCGGGACCGTTGGCTCCGGCCCATATGTTAAAAAAATCAAGTCAAGAGAATACCTTTACTTCAAGCATAGCCGGAAGTATTCAAACCGGGTATGGCACTATATTGGGCCTAAGGCTGAAATAGCGCGCGCCGGGGGAGTAGAGGCATACCTCGAGAGGCTTAGAGCCGGATCTCAACAACTTTAACCTAGGGGAACCGGTAGCCCTCCCCCCTACCCCGGTCAGCCTAAGAAGGGATATGTTTTAGTACCTAACACGCGTATTTTTTTAACAGCTGTAAAACCTGAAACAACCTATAAACAAGCCATGTTTCAAATATTTTCAAAAGCCTGAAAAAGCCTGTTTACAGGCCTTCTAAAACCGTTTTCTCTCACCGCTCGACGCGGAGAAATAAACGATGTTCACCCGATTGCCATCGTTAGGCGCTAACTCTTTTTTTCTAAAAAGGCATTCTGGTGAACATCAATTATTTTTTCAAAACAGGCTTGAATAAATATAGTGTAGATATACTGAAAACCTAGAGAAAAAAATACAGGATGTAGGCTGAAAAGCATCATCAATTATTTTTCAAAAACGCTAGCTATTTAAGGCGCTTGCCGGTTTAAACATAGTTGAATGTCGATTCGCGCGGATCCGGCCAACATTAAGTATGCGTCCTGGATAACCAAGCTGCTTCTCGAGATCCTTACCGTTAACGTTAAGCATGACAGTGACGTGCATTTCTTCACGATTCTCGAGTGGTTTAAGCGCCGGGGCGTCCACATGACGGACCTAAGCGGCAAGACCAGGGTTAGGAAAGCCCTTTTCTTCCTAGGCTTCGAGCGGCCCGCGCCGAATGTCTACCGGGTAAGGGTTGAAAAGCTTAAAGAATTAAACTCATGGCTCCAGTAGAGGTTGTATGGAGACACGTACCTGCCACGGTAGGAAAGCTTAAATACTGCGGAAAAGCTCAAAACAGGGAGATTTCAACAGGTTTAAATGAAGATTAGCGAATCTTCACGTCGCTGAGGTTGAAATGTCTCCTAGCTATCTCCCTTATCCCCTGTATTCTGAAGCCGTTT
>Ga0080004_1110223_pt1 | contig 35280 bp, 27 predicted proteins | sample WasSprMetagenome_FD_69207 | JGI IMG/M metagenome (GOLD analysis project Ga0080004, IMG submission 69207) | Sulfidic aquatic microbial communities from Washburn Spring, Yellowstone National Park, USA - WS (SPADES assembly) (version 2) | ecosystem: Environmental > Aquatic > Thermal springs > Hot...
ATATACGAGGTTCTACCGACCCTGCTGGCAACCTGGAAACGCAGGGGGCTAGACCCCCAAGAGGAGCTGTCGAAGGCTCTGATGAGAGCCTGGGCAAAGCTCAGGGAACCTTAATAGATACAATAGCCCGTATCCCAGGTCAACAGAAGCTCGGGCACGCACGTAAATAACCGTGTCACGTGTCCGACTACGTATATACGTAACGTACCTGCGTAGTCTGCTGTGTGGTGAAGTCGTATGTGCCTAAGATCGACTACTAGCCAACGAACATCTTCTTTCGGCAATCTGATTCTCCCTTGGCAGATACACAACGAGATTCGCAAACGGGCGGAGATCGACTTGAAAGATTTGGTCATTGGAAGCCTGGCAAGCTTCAAAGAGGTGGAAACCGAGGCCTCGAAAAGCCCTCCAGATTTCGACCAAGACGTTTCCGGTTTAAAAAGGAGCTAACCACAATAAGCACTGTGGTGTAGAAAATGATGGCGGAGTTTATCGGGCTGATGGGGCTCGGAATCACACTGATTTTCACACAGTACGTCACCTCTCGATCTACTCAGAAAATCATCACCGAGGTAGTAACCCGCGTGGTCGGCGAGATGAATAGGAATACTCAATGCACGCTCCAAAAAATCCTGAAGTTGCAGAAGGAAACTCACCGGATTCTTGTGGCGACCCATGAGCTTCAAAAGTCAAACCAGCGTATAATCGGGGAGGTTTTGAGGCTTCAGAAATCGATGAACCTCTGCCTCAGGAAAATCGATTTAGGGATGAGAGCCAACGCCCTCATGCACGGGTGGCAGAGGCTTGACAACGTTTCACCGGCGCGGGTCAGACAGTTGCCCGAGCCAAAAGTCTACGACCCAGAACTCAAAGTTTGCTACTTCAAACCTTCGTAGAGGTAAGCGACTCCTTTTTCCCTCACAAACTCCAGCTTGCCGGTAACAGGGTTCACCCTCAACCCAAGAGCCTCCAAGGTTTGAACTCCCACCACTCTCTTCGCACCGGGGAAGGTGATGATGATTACGGGGACTTTCCTTCCCTCAAATTCGACCGCCGCTCCATATGAATCTGCCAGTACCCTTTCCCCATTTCCCAGTTCCACCTCCACTTTGGCGGGAAGCTTCTGGGCACCTACCTCCTCAAGTATCTGTGCCTCGACGCAAGTGAAGGTCGCACCAGTGTCAACAAGAACTCTTTCCAATTTCTTCTTCCCCCTTGTGCCCTCGAGCTCCAAGTCCACAAGCACGTGTCCCATCAGAAAGTCGTCCTTAACTGAAAAAGAAGGAGAACGCAAGAGAAGGAAGAGCGACCAATGCCCAGACAGTTGGCTTCCAGGCGAAGACCTTGAACCCGTCCAGCGGGGGGAGGGGCAGAAGGTTGAAGGCGGCAAGCCAGAGGTTCGGCCTCGCTCCAATCCTGCACATCTCCCCCACCCAGCCGCCAAACGGAGGAGGAAAAACGCTGCTGAAAGGAGGAGGTTGGTGAGCGGCCCCGCGAGAGCAATCTCTCCGCTCTGCCTGGGGGTGAAGAAGCCGGCCAGAATGACCACTGCCCCCGGCGCGGCAAAAATCATTCGCCCCCGACTGACAAGCCCGAGCACGAGGGCAAGCAAGAGACCAAAAGGCCACCATCGGTAGACGGAAAAGAAACCGTGCCCCGAGGCGACCCATTTGTGCGAAATTTCGTGGAGGAAGAAGCCCACCACCAAAGGCAGGGAGACAAGCAGCATCCTCTCCGAATCCAGACCCGAGACCGCCACGGCATGAACCAGTATTGAGACCAGCATCTCCCTGAGCTCGGAGGCGAGGAACCTCATGTTGAAACCTCTCATACTATTTCTAAAACGCTTACACAAGCATCGAGAGATTTTTCATCGAGTGCCGTGAAACAACCAAGCAGACTGAATCACCACGGTGTGATGAGTTCATAGGATCATGATCAGTAGTTGCAGCACATAAAGCACGACCTCTATGAGACCCAAGACGACCACAGCGTGGCAGAGAACCTCATCTCCCACTGACACGCCTCAGAGCACCCGAAGAGGGTAGCCAAGACACCAAGGATGACCCCGAGACCTCCAAACGATGAGGGCTACGATGCCAAACACCAAACCGGGCAGGAGGGCAAGAAAATCAGATTGCGAGCCATGCCATCTACCGTCCTGCCTCCTTAACCTGCTCAGACCGCTCAGATTTTCCCGTAAATCTCCGGCCAAGCTTTTCCTCGCTCCTTCCTCCTATTACGATTCCTTCCTCAACCGCTTTTCTGACCACCCCGATTTCATTCCTTTTCTGCTCGAACTCCTCCGGCGTGTAGGCCAAGATATCCGCCCTCTGCTTCAAATCCCATAACTCGTAAAGCATGTAAAGCCTCTCGAGGAAGGACACCCCCCCTGAACTTCTCACTCACAACTATCAGGTCGTAATCGCTTTTCTTCAGCTCCTCCCCCCTCGCCCTGCTCCCGAAGAGGAGGATGAGCTTCGGCTCAAATCTCTCCCTCACCCTCTTCAGGAATTCCTCTATCTCCCCAGCCTTTTTCCCACCCAATCCAGCACCTCCCTCGCAAGCCTCAACCTCTCCTCAGCAGTCTCTCGGTCGTAAAGCTCTGATTCCGTGAGCCGCGTTTGGATACCTCGCAACAACATAGTCCGGACTCATCCTCCTCAAGTGCTGCAGGATTTCCTCAGGTGCCCCTAGGCTTTGTCCCAGATAAACAAGGAAATGAGCGGTTCCGGGCGATTCCTTTTTCTCCTCGATATAAAGAGCCTTCAGGGCCTTCTCAACCGCCTGATGGCAAAGAAAAGCGACCAAATAAAATCTCCCAATTCCCAGATTCGCCTCCGCACTCTTGAAATCCTCCAAGGCCTGCCTCCACCAAAGCTCGGCTTCCCTCCTTATCCAGAACTCTCCCTATTCAACATATGTCTCGAACTCTGACTTCAGATCCGCCGCTACCTGCCCCGCTTTCTCAATTCTTCCAGAATCGCCCGTAGGAGCTCGGTGTGCTGGTTCAGGATTTGGGTGCGCTGGTTCAGAATTGCCGTCGTGTCCAAGAAACTGTAAACACCCAAGATTAGACCAATTGGAGAAAACAGGTCACCAAGCAGGTCGGGGGAGGGGGATGGGTTTATGAGTATGGCCCCAAGTACAATCAGGATCATGCCCACGATAAAGCAAATCTTGTGCTTCCGGTCCATCAAAATCATTCCGCTTTTTGCTTAAATTCCACACATGTCTTATTTTGGATTTCTCTGCTCTGCCGGCTGCTCCAAAAACCGATAGTTCCTCGTGTATCTCGTTTACAAATCCCGGGAGTTTTGAACCTCAACCTCCGCAGAGGCCACCCTGGCCAGTTTCGCATCGTCGGTGATAAGGGTTGCACCTTTGAGCTTGGCGGCCACCACATAGGAAGCATCATAAAAAATAATCCCACCTTCGACCGCCCTTTCCATCACCTCGGCCAGATTCACTTCGGATACGGATATCATCCCAACCCAGCGCGTTAGGCGGGACACTGCCTCCATCAGATGCCGTACTTCCTCCACCGTGAGCTTCTTCTCCCTCTCGAGCCTCCAGAGAGCATTTCCAACCTCATAAAGGGTCAAATCTAGAAGGTGCCCGCCCTTGACCAGATCCAAGGCCGAGGCACCCTTCTTCAGCATCAGGTTCACGAGCGAGCTCGCGTCAAAAAGTCGCTCCATCACCTCATCTCCCTGCTAGCCCTGACCGCGCGCACCACATCTTCCTCGCTCAACCTCTCGCCCAGATTCGCACGAATCTCGTCGAGCATTTCCCTGAGCTCCCTCTCCTCCCTTGCTGCAATTTCCTGCTCAAGAGCCCTGCGAATGACCTCGCTGATGTTGATTCCCCGCTCCTTCAGCTTTTGCTTTAATTCCCTCGGGATTTTGGCAGTAACCGTCGAATACATCATGCTCTTGTTGTTAGTATTTTTAAGTATTACTTTTTGGTAATACCAGAAACTTATCAGTTGGAAAAAGTATAAATTCAAAGTTAAACAAAATCAGAAATGAAAATAAAACGAACCATCGGCCGGAAGGGACAAATTGTGATACCCAAAGATGTCAGAGAATGCCTTTCACTAAAGCCGGGTAGTCCCGTGGTGCTTGAGGTTAGGGAGGGAGAGGTTGTTATCAGGCCTGAAATGAATCCGGAAGAATTCGTCAAAAAATTCTGCGAATTTCCCAAGAAGTTGAATGAAAAAATCGACCTGAGGCGGATTTATGAGGAAGAATTGGAGGAAAGGTTGGGTGTACCTTGATACGAACGTTTTCATCTACGCGATGGTTTACCACGAGCAGGTTGAGGAGGCTAGACTGGCGAAGGAAGTTTTGAGGAGAATTGCGAGGGGGGAGCTCGAGGCTTGCACCTCTTCCCTGACTTGGGATGAGCTTGTTTGGGCTGCTTGGCGCCTAGGGGGCCCGGAAGTTGCTAGGCAAAAGGGTGCAGACTTCCTGCAGTTCCCCAATTTAAAGATTTTGAGCATTGATGAGGGAGTGTTGAGCCTAGCCCAGAGGATTGTCGAGAGCTACGATACGAGACCGAGGGATGCCATCCACGTTGCCTGCGCCTTGAAAAGTGGTATCAAAGAGATAGTGAGCGAGGATCGGGAACTTGATGAGATAAGGGAGATAAGAAGAATCCCGCTTCGGGAGGCCTTACAAGGCTAATTGCGCAATCCCGAGCTCGGCTTTCCTCTTCATCCGAAGTAAATCTTGTGTGCTTCCGGTCCATCAAAAATTTTCGTTTACCTGCCAAAGTCGCTTATGAAGCTCGAAGCTTCCTGAGTACTTCCAGCATTTCCTTGTGCTCCTGGGACTGCTGCCTCAGCATCGCCATGATCTCCTTTTGTCCCGCTAGGAGTTCTTTTTGTCCCACCAGAAGCTCTTTTTGTCCCTCTATGAGCTCTTTCTGTCCACTTGCAGTTGCCCCATTCAGCACGCTCAACCAAGACCCTATCAGCCCTCCCAGACTTACAATTTGTCCCACATCGAAATACCAAGGAGACTTGGAGCCCAGAATCACCATGATGAATCCTATAATTGCTATGATGGCCCAGACGATTGCCGAAATCAGGTAGAACCGTGGAATCATCAAAAAATTTACTTTTTGGGCTATATCTGTTTGGATTTTGGCGCGTCGCATGCATCAAATTTTTGGTTGTGTAGGGTTTTGCCAACGCAATACCAAACCGCCGATACTCTAACTACACCTCCTCCTTGCAGCTCATCCCCGATATCCAGCCCACCTCTTCAAGATCTCCACCCTGGGCCGCCTCCATCCTCTCCTCGAGCTCCATCAGCCACCTCTCGGCCGGCCTACCGAGCTGCCAGAGGTCGACGTAGAGCTGGGGAAGGGGTGCAACCGAGTCCTTGCTCCTGAAGGTTAAGTGAGGATCGGGGGTCAGCACGTGCAGGTTTGGGGCGTGGGGACTTGGGGGATACAGGGCCCTAACCGCCTTAGGATCGCCGTAGAAGTAAACCTCGGAGTAATCCTCCTCAAGGCCGAACCTGAGCCTGCAGCCCGAGTATGCCGTGAAGACGCCTTCCCTCAGGGACCCCTCTATCTCCTCGGCGGGCTCCGGGACGAAGGTCGAGTAAACCAAGTCCCTCTTCAGGTTCCTCCTCGCCGCCCAATGCTGGAGCATCTTTTTGGGGACTATCACCCTGAAGCCCATGGGCCTTCGCTCCACCGCCCCGAGCCCCTCCATCCTCGAGACGAGCAGGTTAACCAGACCTATGGAGACCCCGCAGGCCTTTGAGACCTCCCTCTGGCTCATGAAGGCCTCCCCCTCCTCGTAAACTCTGTACAGAATCTCCCTGTAAACCCTGTCGAGCTTCATATTTAAATGTTTCAACATTTGCTGAAATATAAGACATTGTAGAAGGTAGGTAGTTATTCGCCGTCAACAAGAATTGTGTCGGGGAGGGGATGGCAGCAGCTTCTATCGACAATCATATGTGCCAGTTTCCTCTTTGTTTCTCTCCCCCCGACCTATACTTTATCCCTCCCCGAAACCGAGCCTATCTATGAAAACATCGAAAATGTTGGAGGGAGGCTCTCCCTTTCCAATGGCGCGCTCGCCGGATACTATGTCTCTAATTGGATTTGGGCGGCGGAAGGTTCGGAACTGGATTGGGCCGAAAGTGAGCCCGAGCTGACCGAATCCTTTGAATCCGCACCTTCCAGGGTCGAAAACCTGCCCGATGAGACGAACGGCTTCGGGCTCCTCTTTGAGGGAAGGCCCGAGGCGGAGGAGCTGGAGCTTTTCTTGAGCGGCTGGGGGGAGAATGCAAAGCTTTACATCTGGAGCGGTGGATGGGAATTCCTGGAGGGGCTGACCGAGAATTTCCAGAAGAGCTTTCAGTTGCGTCCAGCCTCCAAGTATCTCTTGGGAACGGACGTCTGGGTCAAGCTCGAGGGGAGGGTGGAGCTGGAGGGGGCAAGGCTAGTCTGCAGGTGCACTCACAAGTCCAAGGTTTTTGTCCAGATCTCGGACGAGAGCGGGAGATGGTTTGGGGCAAACGGGGAGAACTCCTACTTCGATTCCCCCCCGGTCCCGGTCGAGGGAAGATTCAGGTTCAGGGTTGAAATAAGAAGGGACTCACCCAGCCTCAACCCCTGGTTCGAGTTTCAGGAGCTACGAAAGGGGAAGCCGAAGTGGGTGGCCAAAGTAGACCCGGATTTACTCCAGGCCTTGGAGAACTGCCCCCCCGACAACGAGTTTTTCGTGATCATCTTCCTGAAGGACCAACCTTGGATCCCAAAGGAGCTCAAACGTGCCGAACTTCCTGAAAAGGCGAAATATCTCAAGGAAACCGTTCTACCCCGCCAGGAAAAGCTGCTAAAGTTCCTCCACTCCAAGCGCATCTTGGTGAAGTACCGGTTCTGGCTCTACAACGCCGTGGCGGCCGTGGTCCCGGCAAGGTTCATCGAGGAAGTCGCCAAGCTCCCGTTCGTTTGGTACGTTTACTGGGATCGGCCCCTCCCCCTCGAGCCCTGCGACGATATAAGCGTACAGAACGTCAGAGCCACAGACGTGCACACAGCCACACCGGAAAACTACACTGGGCGGGGGGTCAGGGTGGGCATACTGGGTTCCGGAATAAAAAATGACGTTACGTGGCTGCAGAGGGGTGGAGTTAGTGTGGTGGTCAAAGATTTCCGAGGGGATTTGAACGCGGTGAGCACGACGGATGTCTGGGACATAGGTGGTGCCAATACTGATGACCACCACGAGACCAACGTTGCCTGCGTCCTCGCGGGTCAGGCTCCAGAAAACATAGGGGTGGCACCCGGCGTGGACGTTTACGACCTCGTATTTTTCGACACGAACGGAAACGCCTACGCCTCCTACCTCATCAACTGCGTGCAGTACGCTGCCAGCGAGAACGTTTCGATCCTAAGCATGAGCTACGGCATGACCTCTTATATCTCGTTGACCAACTATTACATTTATCCTTATACCTACAGGTACGCGCAGGCCGAGATAGCGGAGAGGGCGGTCCAACTGGGGATATTCTTCGTCAATGCCGCCGGCAATGAGGGACCGGCCACGGCCTCCCTGAGATCTAGCATAGCCGGAGCCGAGGCGATAACCACCGCAGGCGGTTACTGGGACAACGACACCGTGGCACCCGAGGACGACACCTTCTACTGTCCCGCCTACTCCAACCCCGAGTTTTTCTCCAGGGGACCGGGGAGCTTCGGCACCTTCAAACCAGAGATCGTTGCACCCGCCGCCAAAATATGGGTCCAGAATGCGGACAACACCTTCTCGGAGGTTGGGGGGACGAGCTTTGCCGCGCCCCATATCGCGGGTGGGGCTGCCCTCGTAAAGCAGAGGCATCCGGATTGGGGCCCTTGGGAAATCAAGATGGCCCTCGTGAACTCTGCCAGGCGCATGGGGGACAACCATCCCTTCCTTCAGGGGGCAGGTGCCCTGAACTGCTACAAGGCCGTGTTCAACGATGTCCTCATAGGGGTTCCCCAGTGGTACGATTACCGGATACCCTCAGATGGAAATGCGAACATTTTTGGCCCGGAATGGCAAGAAAGCGACAACATCATGGGGGCCGAACTAGCCCTCTCACCCACCTGGACTGTCACCCTGCCCCCCGGCGAGAACACCTCCACCATCATCTACGTCATGAACCATCGGAGCACCACCCTGAACCTGAGCTTCTCCTACCAGACCTTTCCGGACATCGACAACTCCTCAAGGCCCCTGAGCGCGACCTTTACCGTCCCTTCCCCCATAACTGTCCCGGCCAAAGCCTCCTTGGCCCTCCCCCTCAGGCTTTCCTTGGCGGCGGACCAGTACCCGGGAACCTACGCCGCCTTTTTGGAATTCTCGGACGGGGAGAACACCTTTAGGGTCCCCGTTTCCGTGGTCGTACCGGCCATCCTATCTCCTGGGGCCAACCAGCTGACCTTCACGTACAACCATGTGTTCGGCGCCAAGGACGATGTGGATGAATACGACAGGGGCGGGGAGTGGCACCTGCTCCCCTTCTTCATATCCTCCCCCGCTGACAACGTCACCGCAACCTGGACCTTCGCCTCCGGGACTTATGATTTCAGCCTCATGGACTCCATAGGGAGGGAGGACAGATATGCGGATAATCACGCATGGGCGACCAACACGAGCCCGACCTCCCTGACCCTTACGGGAGTGAAACCGGGCCTTTGGTGGATTTCCTCCCACTACGTCAGCGGCGCGGGTGACACCTATCAGGCGAAAATAGACCTCAACGGCTCGGATGCGGTTCAGATCACTTCGGCCGTATTCTACTCGCCCATAACCCAGACCCTAGACCTCCTCGCCCGCGTGGCAGGGATAGGAGGGGGGGCGAACATTTCCAGCGTTTCCTTCACCATATACAAGGACAACAGCCGGCACCAATGGTCCACGTATCCGGACTACAACATATCGGACATCAGCACGGGACTGGGCGGTTCCCTCCAAAACTTAGGGTCGGGCCTCTGGTCGATCCGAGGCTTCGATGCCTCCCTCCTGTACGAAGATTCCGGGCCTGGAGCCTACTACGCCCTGATAACGGCGGACAACGGGACGGCCAAGTGGACGGGTGCCTCCCCGCTCTTCTTCGTGCCGGACGTGAGGGTGAAGGCATGGGCCCTCAGAACAGGTTTCGAGAACGTGCTGGTCTACGCCAGGGCGGATTGCTCCACCCACGGTTCGATCGACAATACCAAGGTCAGGCTCGCCCCCAGCTATGCCGTTTTCGAGGTGGGTCCAGACAACCTCCGGGGAACCATAGACGACAACTTCCAGTTCTCGGGCGCGCTCTCCTGGAACCCCCAGCTCTCCCGCTGGGAGGCAGTTTTAGACACGAGCTCGATAGACGAGAACAGATGTTACGCCGTCGTGACCTTCATCGACAACTGGCTCCACTGCTCCTGCGGGGCCACCAACCTCTTCTACGCCTCGGAGTGGGTCCAGACAGACTGGAAGGGTGGACCAACCCCTTCCCTCCAAGCGGGGACCTGGATGGAGGACTACGACAACTTCTACTTGGGCGAGAACATGGACTACTCGGGGGCGGGGAGCCTCAGGCTTGCCGTTGAGAATTACGAGAATCTTTACACCTACGTGACGAGCTACGCCGCAATAACGGGGGCCGTGGAAAACTTTGAAAACCAGCAGAGAGCGGACGACGCGGGGGCCTACTCCACCCTCAAAGAGGCCTTGAGCACCCTCACGATCTTTTACGACGGGTTCGAGAGCGGGGGCTTCGCGGAGGGGGGATGGCAGACCAGCTCCCCTGCACCTGTCGTGAGCACGGACCACCCGTATCAGGGCTCCTACGCCGCCGGCGGGAGCGTGGCTATCTTTGGTGCCACCACCAACACCTACAGCTTCGCCAAGACCCTCAACACCTCAGGCTACAACAACGTAACCCTCTCCTACGCCCGAGCGGTTGAGGACGCTGGTGCCGGGAACATAACCTTTACGGCGGAGTATTCCACGGACGGGGGTTCAACCTGGACGAGCCTTGAGAGCGTTACCGACACGAACAATGTCTACTCCGTGGTGAGCTTTTCCGTCCCCTCCGCCCCCCAGCTGACCATCAGGTTCAGCGGGACCTTCGGCGGTCTCGTACAAGCCAACGCCAACTGCTTCTGGGTGGACGAGGTCAGGGTCACGGGAGATGCCTACGCCATGGAAATCAGGGAGAACATCTCCGGAATCCCTCAGGCGGAGAACTACTTCCTGGAGATAAGGTACGCCCTAGACAACGCGAACGAGAACTTCCGCCTTGAGGTCTGGAACGGGTCGAGCTGGGAATCTGTCATGTACCTGAGCTCCACAGCATGGGTGGAGAACTCCTTCCAGCTCGGCCCCCAGCACGTCTCTGGGTCCACGGTGATGGTGAGGTTCGTTAACGCCACCGTCGGGGGGCTCGCGACCAACCTCATGATCGACTACCTCAGGGTTAGGAGTGTGGTCCCCCGCTTCAAACCCGCCGGCTGGCTTGAGTCCTCGGCCTTCGACTCCCGCTCGGTGGCCGACTGGGGGCCTGTCAGGTGGAGCGCGGAGATCCCGGCGCAGACCTCGGTTCGCGTCTGGATCAGGAGCTCCTCCGATGCCGCCAACTGGGGCCCATGGTGCCTGCACGAGAACAACACGGAGAACTCCTGCCTAGAGGACGACAGGTACGTCCAGTACAGGATTGAGTTCTTCACCGACAACGTCTACTTGACCCCAAAACTGTACGACATAACCATCCCCTTCAGGCCTTGGTGGTGGGGTTCTCCCCAGGCCCCGTCCCTCAGCTTCCCCGAAAACGGGACGAGGGATTCCGAAAACACTCCAACCTTCGGCTGGACTGGCGGCCAAGGGGTGAAGAGGTTCTGGCTCCAGATCGACAACGACTCAGATCTCTCAAGCCCCGTCTACGACAACCGGAACATACTTTCAACCCAGACCTCCTGCCGTATAGAAAACGAGCTCACCGTCGGCACCTATTACTGGCGCGTGGTTGCGGCCAACGCCTTCGGCGAGAACTCCTCGGAGGTCTGGACATACGTTTGCATCCCGCCATACTGGAGAACGCTGGAGACTTGGAGCGAGACCTCGAGCGCCACCGCCTGCTATCAAAGCGTTGAAGCCTGGACTGCAAATCTCCCGGCCACGGCGCTGTGGTCCGTCACCGATGCATGGACAGGAACCGTTAACACTTTAGCAGCCTGGTGGTCACTGGAAGGCTGGACGGATACTGCCGCTTCCCCTGCAACGGGATGGTTCCAGCTTGAAACGTGGCAGGGAGAACTCGTAGCCAGTGCTAGCTGGGGAGTACTAGAGGATTTACAAGGCACGGTTTTGGCAGCAGTTGCGTGGTATGAAGTTGAAAGTTGCCAGGGAGGGGTAGGAACAACGGCAGGCTGGCAGTTCCTTGAGGGCTGGCAGGGGACTCTCTCCACAACGGCGGCTTGGTGGCAGATCGAATCTTTGTCAGGAATGCTTCAGGCGCTTGCAGGCTGGGTTGGGGTGGAGGGCTGGAGCGGGGGAATTGGGACGACCGCCAACTGGCTGACGATTGAATTTTGTTCTGGAACCGTCGTAGCCGCTGCTTCTTGGTTGCAAATGGAAGACTTGAATGCGGGGATCCAAACCTCCGCTCTTTGGCAATCAGTTGAGAGCTGGACGGGAACCTGTGCGACGGCGATTGGGTGGGTCCAACTTGAACTCTGGCAGGCTGGCACCTCAACCACCGCAGGCTGGACACCGATTGAAAGCTTGCAGGCCACCTGTGCAGGGGCTGTTAACTGGTGGATTCTAGAAAGCTGGTCCGGAGCCCTCCAGGCGACAGCCGGATGGAACATGTTGGAGTCTTGGTCTTGCGGTGTAGTGGGGGTTACAGGATGGATAACACTGGAGGGGTGGATGGCGGGCACGGAGGCTGTTGCGAGCTGGCTCGAGGTTGAGGGTCTCCAAGGAACCTGCTCCAGCCTGTCTCGATGGCAAGTTTTAGACTCGTGGACGGGTAGGGGGTTGACCACCGCTGGGTGGTATTTGCTAGACTCGATAGCTGGGCAGCTGGGTTCTCAGGTCTGTTGGATCCAAGTCGATATCTGTTCGGGCTTGATACATGCCCCAGTAAGCTGGGAATCGCTTGAGAACTGGGAGGGCGCCATTTCAACCTTGGCAGGATGGAGCCAGCTTGAGGTCATCCAAGCAACGCTTGGAGCAACGGCCGGGTGGCAATCGTTGGATTCTTGGGCGGGAACGATTGGTACCTTTGCTGGATGGGTTTCGGTAGATGGGTTGAGCGGGACGGTTGGTACGAGCGCTGGATGGATGGAAATCGAATTATGTACTGGAGGCATCCAGACGCTGGCTTCATGGTTGACCACTGAGGGCTGGGGCTGTACGGTCGGAACGTTGGTGGAATGGGAGATTACCGATTCTTGGACCTGTATTGTTCATGGACAGGCGGGATGGCTCTGGTTAGAGAGTTGGTCGGGTGCTCTAACTAATACGCCTCAATGGGCTGCAGTGGATCAATGGACAGGTAGTGTCTACACATCCGCCTTCTGGCAGGGAGTAGAGGGCTGGAGTGGGATAGTTTTGGGCTGGTCGGCTTGGCAGACGGTCGAGTCTTGGAGCGGGGAGGTTCAGGCTTTCGTGCAGTGGGCATGCCTAGAAGGCTGGTCAGAGACGGTCGGTGCTCTGGCATCTTGGTTGGAAATTGAATCTTGGGCTTGTGGAATTCAAGCCCCAATTATTGGTTGGTTGGAGGTTGAGAGCTGGACGGACAACGTTTATGCATATGCCCTCCCCGGCGCTCCTGTTCTACTTTCGCCCGAGAACAATGCAACGGTGATCCTTCCGCTTACCTTCACCTGGATCAGAGAGGCGAATGCGGACAACCACAGAATCGAAATAGACAACAACCCAGACTTCTCCAGCCCAGAGGAGAACGTCTGGCGTCTGCCACCTGACGACAACTGGTACACCACCACGATGCTTGACTACGGTACGTACTACTGGAGGGTATGGGCGGTTAACGCTTACGGGGAGAACTGCTCCGAAAACGTTTGGACCTTCACCTTGGTCGCCGTTTGGAGGGAGCTCGAATCCTGGACGGGAACGGCTTCCTCGATTCCACCTACCTGGTCAGCTATGGATTCCTGGACCTGTACGGCTTCCACCCTGCCGGTTTGGTCGACCATAGAATCTTGGACAGGTACCTCGGCTTCCGTCCCACCGCTCTGGTTGGGTATAGATTCTTGGTCGGGCACTGCCTCCACGATTCCAGCCTGGTCAGCCATTGACTCCTGGATCTGTGCAGCTTCCTCCATCCCACCAACTTGGTTTTCTATAGATTCGTGGACTGGAACAACACTTTCCATCCCACCGGCTTGGTCAAGTATAGAATCTTGGGCTGGAACCGCTTCCTCCGTCCTTCCGGCTTGGATAGCTATAGATTCCTGGACCTGCACCACGGCGACCGTCCCAACAGCTTGGACAGCGATAGAATTCTGGACCTGCGCCGCTTCCTCAATTCCAGCCTGGTCAACCATAGAATCGTGGAGCTGTACTGCGACCTCCATCCCAACAGCATGGTCAGCTATTGATTCTTGGGCTGGGACAACTTCCTCGATTCCGCCTGTCTGGTCAGCCGTAGAATCCTGGGCAGGAACAGCTTCCTCCGTCCCAACGGCTTGGCCAACGATAGAATCCTGGACCTGTACAATCTCCTCCGTCCCGCCGGCATGGGCAACCATAGACTCTTGGATCGAAATCACGGCCTCTGTTCGACCTGCTTGGACAGCTATGGATTCCTGGACAGGGACAACTGCCTCCCTCCCAACAGCCTGGTCAACTGTGGACGCCTGGACCTGTACCACGGCCTCGGTTCCACCAGCCTGGTCAAGTGAAGAATCTTGGACCTGTAATGTTTCCTCCATTACACCTAGCTGGTCAACTGTAGAATCTTGGGCAGGTGCCATTTCTTCCGTCTCACCGGTTTGGTCAGTTGTCGATTCTTGGACGGGAACAATTTCCTGCATCCCGACCGCTTGGTCAACCATAGACTCTTGGACTTGCGCCACTTCCTCCGTCCTCCCGGTCTGGCTAACTATAGATTCTTGGACCGGAACTACATCCTCTATCGCACCGTCCTGGTCAGTAATAGAATCCTGGACCTGTACCGCTTCCTCGATCCCACCGGCCTGGTCAAGCATAGAATCCTGGACCTGTACAACCTCCTCGATCCCAACAGCTTGGTCAGCCGTAGAATCCTGGACAGGTACAACTTCCTCTGTCCTTTCGGTCTGGTTAGCAGTAGAATCTTGGACAGGGACAGCTTCCTCCACCCTTCCAGTCTGGTTAGCCGTTGATTCATGGAGCGGAAGCATAAAAACGCTCGCCTCTTGGATTGCCTCGGAAGGTTGGGGCGGGACACTCCATGCCCCCGCAGGATGGGTACCAGCAGACTCATGCACAGGGGCGGTCCAGGCACCTTCCTCTTGGTCCACCCTTGAGGGATGGGTCGGAAGCATTCAGACCTCGGCGGCTTGGTCGGTGATAGAGACATGGGCGGGAACAGCCCTAGCGCCTGGAACCTGGGTAGCCCTTGAAGGATGGGACGAAACAGTGGAGGCATTGGCTGGGTGGAGATTGCTTGAAAGTTGGCAGGACTCCATTTCGACCATCACTGAGTGGGTTTCAGTGGAGGGCTGGAGCTCCTGCGTCCAAGCGCCTGCAACGGGATGGCAGGCTCTCGAGGTATGGGAAGAGACAGCCGGAGCACCTGCAGGATGGACCCCAATCGACTCCTTGGATGGGATAACTCAGGCCAAGGCTTGGTGGGCATACCTTGAGGGCTGGTCGGGAGAGATAAGAGGACCGGCGGGCTGGCTAACCCTAGAGAGATGGTCGGGCGGAGCCAGTTCCACCCCACCAGCTTGGCTCCTAATAGAAAGCCTCTCTTGCAGCGTCGAGGCAGTGGCTGCTTGGATGGGGATCGAGAGCATCTCCTGCATCGTGGGCGCCACGGCAACCTGGAGAGAACTTGAACTTTGGAGTGGGTCCCTCTGCACGGTGCCCGGATGGGTCGGGTTGGAAACCGTGATGGGTTCCGTCCTCACGGTGACTGCTTGGGTCTTGATAGAGGAATGGACGGGTGCCGTAAGAGGGGTAGCGGGATGGGAAACCTTGGAGGGATGGGATGGAACTCTGAGCGTGATGGGCGGATGGTGCCCCTTGGAGGGGTGGCAGAGCGGGGTCGCCAGCACTGCAACCTGGGAGTTCCTTGAGAGTTGGCAGGGGGCTTTGTCGACGGTGGCGGTTTGGTGGACCCTCGATTCTTGGGCTGGGGCAACCGGGGCCCCCGCGATCGGGTGGCTTTCTCTTGAGGGATGGGATGGGACAGTTCTTGCACAGGTGGGGTGGCAGTCCATCGAGGTATGGAGCGAGATCGTAGGCGCTCGGGCGGACTGGAGGACGCTCGAGAGCTGCACGGGGACGATTTCCGCAACCGCAGGATGGCTCAGGGTGGACTCTTGGACAGGAGGGGTTCAGTCCATCGCCTCCTGGCAGACCCTAGAGGGATGGATGGGAACCGTGCAATCACCGGTGGAATGGTTAGCGCTCGAGACGTGGACCGGAGCCGTTGCCGCTGCAGCCTCTTGGCAGATTTTAGAGGGGTGGAGCGAAGCCGTTGGAACCCAGATACTTTGGTCGGCGATCGAAACTTGGACGGGAACCGTCAGCTCACACGCAGGCTGGTCAACGGTTGAGGCCTGGACGGGAGCAACAAGGGCGCTGGCCGGCTGGTGGGCGGTCGAAGCTTGGCTTGGGACCACTGGCACGACTGTACACTGGCAAGCAATCGAGAGTTGGGCTGGAACCCTCCGCTCAGCCGCGGGCTGGGTGGAGATTGAAACCTGGGCCGTATCGATGCGCTCATCCGCTAGCTGGTCAGCTGTCGAAGAATGGAGCGGGACGGCTCAGACGACGGTGCAGTGGCTGGGGGTGGAGGGATGGACGGGGACGCTAGGGGCACCCGCACAATGGCTAGGCACTGAAAGCTGGGCAGCATCCGTCACCGCCGCACCCTTGGGCTGGTGTGAGGTCGAGGGGTGGAGTAGTGGAACCCGAGCACCCGCCCTCTGGTCTGCCGTAGAGGCTTGGGCGGGAACGATCTGTGCGCGCGCAGGATGGCTCGCGGTCGACTCATGCACCGGAACGGTTCAAACTCGGGCCTCCTGGCAGGGGCTCGAGGGATGGATGGGAACGGCTCGCTCTGCGGCTGGGTGGTCACCGATTGAATCTTGCACTGGAGGGGTCGGGGCGCCTGCAGGATGGATGGCACTCGAATCCTTGGCAGGAGAGATCAGGTACCCGGCCTCCTGGCAAACCCTTGAAACCTGGACCTACACCATTTCCTCCGCTCCGCCGACTTGGTCAACCGTAGAGTCCTGGACCTGCACTGCCTCCTCCATCCCGCCAACCTGGTCAATTATGGAATCCTGGGCGGGGACAACCATCTCAATCCCAGCCTGGTCGAGTATAGAATCCTGGACTGGAACCACCTTCTCCCCATCGGCTTGGAATGTCGTAGATTCCTGGGCAGGGGGCACTTACTCCTTGACGGCTTGGTCGGCGATAGACCTTTGGACCTGCACCACGGCCTCGATTCCGCCGGCTTGGTCAACCGTAGATTCCTGGACTGGAGTCACCTCGTCTATTTCACCGGCTTGGTCAGTTATGGAATCTTGGACTGGTACCGCAACCTCGATCACACCTACCTGGTCAAGTATAGAATCTTGGACAGAAGCCACAGCCTCTACCCCGCCTGTCTGGTCAACTACGGAGGCTTGGGCCTGCACGGTACGATCCACTTTAACCGGTTGGCTCGAGACGGAGAGCTGGATGGGATCTGCAGCCTCGCCCGCCGGATGGCTCTTAACAGATTCCTGGACAGAGGACGCGAGCGCCCTGGCCGTGTGGATGCCGATGGATCGTCTAGCTGGGACGGCTCAGGCATGGGCCTCTTGGGTGGAAGTGGAGGGATGGACAGGATCAATCCTGACGCAGGTCTCCTGGCTGATGTGCGAAGGTTGGGCAGGAATGATTGAGGGACCCACATCCTGGGTCGGGCTAGAATTCTGGGCCGGAACCATTAGATCACAGGCTGGATGGGTGGCCCTAGACTCATGGACCGAAACGGCAGGGGCACCCGCGGGCTGGAACGCAACCGAGAGCTGGGAAACGGTCGGATGCGCACCCGCTGGATGGGTGACGGTCGACCGCTTGGCCGCAGGGGTTCAAACCATGGCCTTCTGGGGGCTTGGAGAGAGCTTGACATGCTCGGTGCAAGCACCTTACGCCGGATGGCTCAGGATGGAGGCGTGGGCATGCACGCTCCCAGCGACTGCCTCTTGGCTTACCCTAGAATCTCAAGCCGGAACCGGCCGCTCTCCGGCCTTCTGGAAGCTTGAGGAATCTTGGGATTGCTCCTCCTCGGCACCGTTTGCCGGATGGTTCGAGATAGACAGATGGGCCGGGGCTGGAACATCCGTAACAGAGTGGTTGTCCGTCGAGAGGTGGTCTGGAACCGTGCAGTTCTTAGCTGCCTGGTCAAGAGTGGAAGCTTGGACCCAAGACGTTGGGGCGGTAGCCGGCTGGCAGATGGTCGAGGGATACGGGGCCTGTTTGGAAAATCTAGCTGGATGGTTCCTACTAGAGCTCTGGGAATCGGTAATCTCCTCCATGCCAGCCATGTGGTTCAGGCTGGAGCAGCTGGAAGGATCTGTCTCAGCACCGCCACGCTGGACTTGTCTGGATTCTTGGCTGAGCACCGCGAACTTTGCCGCTGGCTGGACCCCCATCGATTCCAGAGCTGCCTCGCTCAGCTCGATCACCTTCTGGAGAACTCTCGAAACGGGTTCCGGTGAAATGGGCTCCCCGCCAGCGCCACCCGCCCTGATCCTGCCCGAAAACGCCTCCACCACCACCCCGACCCCGACCTTCCAGTGGGGAGGTACCTCACCCCTTGATAACTTCAGGCTCGAGGTGGACAACGACAACGACTTTTCAAGTCCAGAGGACAACCTGACCTTCGACCGCAACATCACCAGCTGGACCAAGCCGGCGCCTGGATATGTTCCGGACAACTACTACTGGAGGATCTGGGCCATAAACAGGTTTGGAGAGAGCTGCTCCATCGTCAGAACCTTCAGGGTGCTCCTGGGCCCACCAACCCAGCCCGTCCTTCTCTCCCCAGAGAATGGAAGTCCAACCTGGACAGTGGTAACCCTCGCCTGGAGGAGGGCGGAGAGGGCAGACAACCACCGAATCGAAATTTCAACCGACCCAGATTTCGGAGCTCTTGTTGAAAACACCTACCTGATGCCACCAAACGACAACTCCTACACCGCTTCCCTAAATGGGCCCGGAGGGTATTACTGGAGGGTCTGGGGAGTGAACCCGCTGGGCGAGAACTGCTCTGAGGTCTGGAGCTTCAGAGCCTACCTTGCCGCACCCCGCCTCGTTTCGCCTGCGGATGGCTTCAATACCAACACCCCGCCAACGTTGAACTGGGAAAACCTGACACCGGTCGACAACTTTGAGCTCCAAGTGGACAACGACCAAGACTTCGGCTCGCCGGAGGTTCGGGTGAGCCTAACGGGGACGAGCTACACTGTCAGCCTGCCAGATGGTCTATACCATTGGAGGGTTAGGGCGTTCAGGTGGGGCGAGAACTCCCCCTGGTCTTCGATTAGGACCTTCAGAATCGACACCGTTCCTCCCTCCAAGCCCACCCTGCTCTTCCCCGTCAACGTTTCCACAAACGACAACACCCCCTTGTTCCAGTGGCTCCACGTTTCCGAGAACTCCCTACCTGTGTCCTACTGGATACAAATTGACAACGACCAGACCTTCAACGAGCCATATGTTTTCAGCTTTGGCTGGATCTTCGACAACAAGTTCGAGCTTCCGGGAGAAAACTCCCTGCCTGACGGCGTATATTACTGGAGAATCAGGGCAAGGGACAATGCCGGAAACCTGGGCATCTGGAGCTCGGCTAGCTTCAGGGTCGATACGCAAGCACCGCCGGCACCCGTTCTCTCGGCCCCCGTCGGTGGGGCATGGGCTTCCATAAGACCCGTCCTGAGCTGGCGGAGCGTTCAGGATCCCTCCTCCGTTCAGTACAAGGTTTACGTTTGCGAGCAACCGAGCTTCAGTATACCCTACCGAGTCTACGAGTCCGACTGGCTGACAGAGAACTCCTGGCAGGCGCCCGTTCTGGAGGAGGCTCTGGGGCTGGAGGGCAAGTTCTTCTACTGGAGGGTCTGCGCAAGAGATGGGGCGGGAAACGTGGGCGAGAACTCCCCAACGGAGAACTTCCGCGCGGACAATTACGTGGCGAAGGTCACGCTCCTCTCACCGGAAAACGGCTCCCTGGTCTCCGGAACGGTGGAGTTCAAATGGTACAGCGTGACGGATGCTTCCGGAATCTCGGGATACTGGTTCCAGCTCTCGACCTCAGAAGAATTCACCTACCTACTAGAGAACGCCGAGGTCGAGAACCTATATCTCACAAGCCTCTACCTACCTGGCGACTATTACTGGAGGGTATGCGCCGTCGATAACGTTGGGAATAGGGGGCCGTGGTCTGACTGCTTCACCGTTCGGGTGAGTGGTTGGGTCGGTCTGGAGAGCTGGGAGTCAAGGCCGGTGGCGGGTGGGTGGTGGAGGAAGATCGAAAGTCTTCAGGCGGGCACCGTCATCGAGGCCTGGAGGCAGATCGAGAGCATGCAGGGTGGGACGGCAGCAACTGCCACTTGGAAGCAGGCCGAGAAGGTCTCCTCGAGCGCACAGACAGAGAGGGGATGGAGGTGGCTTGAATCCCGATTCCTCCGAGCCTTGTCAAGAGTGGGCTGGATATCAATTGAGGTTGAGAGCGCCTCTCTGAGAACTCCGACAGCGAACTGGGTATGGATTGAAAGCGAGAGCACCTCCCTGAGAACTCCGACAGCCCCTGCTCCAGTCATGGTTCCAATGGGGGCTTGGGGACTGCTCGAGAGGTGGGAGGGCGAGGCTTTGGTACCTTCCCTCTGGCTTGAAGTTGACAGAAGTGCGGCGAGCACCCTCCCCATCGTTCTCTCCATCTCGCCGGAGAGGGCTAGCGTTGAGCAGGGAGGAACGGTTTATGCCATTATCAGGGTGGAGAGCAGGTATACGAACCCAGTGAGGTTGGAGACGGATACGCTTCCAGGTGCCGCCATCGCCCTTTCGCCATCCGAGGGTGTCCCAGCCTTCCAGTCGGTCCTTAGGGTTGAGGTGGGGGCCTCCGTCCAGGTCGGAACCTACGAGCTGGGCATCTATGCGCACACCGACGGCATAACAGTCAGGGGGACGTTCGCCCTGGAGGTCAGGCCTCCAACCAGGTTCGCCCCATTCGTGGCTGCCGGCACCAGCAGTAGGTTCGACTTCTCCGATCTCAGGACACCCATAAACAGGGTGGAGGTTGAAGCCATCGAGAACGTCACGGAACCGTATCTGATAATAGAATTCCTCAAGCAGCTCCCACCCGGCATCCCGGTTCCGGAGCTCCCGGTTTATGTCTATGCAAGGGTCCGGACAAACGTTCCGAACCGTAGCGCTAGGTTCAGCTTCACAGTGGAGGACTCCTGGCTCCGGGCGCAGGAGGCTGGGGCGGAGCTCGTGTGCATGCTCAGACTCGGTGAGAGGTGGGAGGAAATCTCGACAAGACTCGTGGGGGAGAACGCGGAGGGGAAGACGTACGACGTCACGGTTCCGCGGCTCTCTGAAGTGACCATGCTCGCCATCGCCTGCAGGCGGCCGGTGAGGGTGCCTCTCGCCGTCTTGTTGGGTCTTGCCTTGGGAGCCGGTATTGGCCTTGGTGGCTGGTTCCTCCTCCACTTGCTGAGACCGAAGCCAGCCTTCAGGCCACCCAGAGAGGTCTTGGAGAGGGTGAGGCGGACCATCGAGTTGGGGCCAGCGATGCCCCCGCAAAGGGTGATACTGGAAAGGTACAAGAAGGCGGTTGTGTACAGGAAGAAGCCGAAGTTCAGGACAGTCGAGGGGGTGGCGGAGACGAGCAAGGTCAAAGAGCTCTGGGAGAAGGTCAGCCGCCAGGTGAGGCCGGAAGTGCCAAGACCCGAAGAAAGGGTAGAGAGGCTCGAAAGTGAGAAGGAGGTGACCCACCCGAAAAAACCGACAATCGAGAAGCTTTGGGAAAGAGTCAGCCAGCAGGTGAGAAAGAGGGGATCTATCAAGAAGGCAGTGGCATACAAGAGGCGACCCAAAATGGTCAAGATGGCTGAGCCGAGGGAGATTGCCGAGGAGCTATGGAGAAGGGTCAGCAGGCGCATACGAAAGAAATAGATTCTCGTTGGGGGAATTGGGGATGCCTAGGAAGGTGAAGGTAAGCATCAGGAGAAAGGGGAAAATCATCGGAGTGGTTGCATGCAAAGGTGGGGTTGGGAAAACCACAGTCGCCGTAAATCTCGCAAGCTCCTCATGGAAAAATACGGGGATAAGGTAATTCTAGTCGAGACCAACCTAACTGCCCCGAACGTGGGGATGCACCTTGGGGTAATAGATCCGCCCGTGACCATCCACGACGTTCTGTCGGGAGAGGCGACCCTAGCGAGGGCAATCTACACCACGGGCTACGGGCTGAAGTTCATTCCCGGATTCATCGGGGTGAAGGAGGAGGTACACTTCATAGACTTCCGCCCCCTCCTCGAGCCCCTCAGGAAGGAGTACTGGTTCATCATTTTGGACACGGCACCCGGGCTCGGTGCCGAGACCATCGCCTCCATAAGGGCCTCCAACGAGCTCCTGGTCGTGACGAACCCGGACATCCCAACCATTGCCACCACCCTCCGGACCTTCAGGGCGGCTCAAAGGTACAGGGTTCCAATAGCTGGCGTGGTGGTCAACAAGATCATGAAGAAGAAGTATGAGGTCCCCCTCTCTGAAATAAAGAGGACCCTGACCTACCCCGTGGTCGGGGCCATACCCTTTGACGAGAAGGTGATGGAAAGCCTCGCGGCCGGGGTTCCGGTCATAAACTATGCGAGGTGCCCAGCCTCGAGGAAATTCAGGGAGATGGGAAAGAACCTGCTCAAGCGCTGGAAGTGACCCGGGTTCTCTATCCAAACTCGGCCGAATCAGCATCACCTGAGAGTTGAATGTAGAACTCCCTAGGTCTGAGCTCTCCCACCTCGTTTGTCTGAAGGGCAATCCACCTTCGGATATCAAGACATAAATGACACTTGGAAATGTATCCTCCTTCGAGCTCCCGATAGTTAAACTCTTTGACGGCAAAGTCGAAAAGCTCTTCTAGGTCGGTGGCAAGGGCTCCCAACACAGGCTTATCTTCCAACTCTATGCCTTCTTCGCAAAGTCTGCCTAGCTCCCTCGCATCACCCAGCGAGATCCCCGCACAATAACCCGGGATATAGTTACAGAAGTTGTCTATGTGAACATGCCAATCCCTAGTGAGCTCATGAAGACAGGACTGTCCAAAGAAGCGTCTTGCCGGAAATCTCTCAAACAGGTGAGAGAGGGTGTAAGTAGCTCTTCCCATGGGCAGGAGCTCGGCAAACCAAAAAGTCTGAGGAGATTTGGAGAAGTACTCTTCCAGCTCCATAGTCCCCCTCACCCCAAGCCTCTTGAAGTCCTCGTAAAAAATCTCTTGATAAATCAGCAGATTTCCGCCAAAAACTTCCTTCCCAATGCGCACTGCTCTCTCCGTTCGTTCGAAGGGTACGTGCTCGAGAGTAAAAGGATTGACGCTTACCAAAATTCCATCCATTCCTGCCTCCCGAAGCTTTCTCATCTTTTCTCGAACCACTTCATCGCTTGTGCACCAAAAACCATTCGTCTCGGCGAAAACGGAGGGGACTTGAAGCTCCCTTGCCATGCTCGTTGTCTTCAACAAGAGTTCAAAGTTCAGAAAAGGTTCCCCGCCAGTAAAGTGTAAGCCCAAGTTTATACCCACCCTTTCCCCCTCCCCCCAAAGGCTTCCGGCAAGCTGTTCCAGAATCCTTCTGAGATCCTGCTCTGAAATCCAGCGGTCTTCCCAATTTGGCGAGCAGGCATACATGCAGTGTCTGCAGGCGTTGGTACAACGATATGAGAGTAAGATGCCACAAGAAATGGGCCTTTTCGGAAAGATTTTCATCGCTTCAAGTAATGCTTCAGTGCTGAACCCAAGGGACCGGCGAGCTCCTTTGTTCGCAACACTGGTATGTAAATGGCGTCCGACCTCTGGGCTGCCTCCCCTTTCCTGATACCTTTCCATTTTCTTTGAACCAAATCGTACTCTATCAGCTCCATCTCCTCCTTGGGTCCATCTCTTGCGATTACAAGTTCCAAGAATTCCCCCCTTCCTCCTATCAGGTAGTATGTATCGTTCAACCTTCTTATCAGACCTGCACCGCCGGCCGTTCTTGCGACGGTGTGAACCAAATCCTCGAAACTCACCTCTACCACCAGAAGGTTCTCGGCCAGAGTCATCGAATTCTCATCGGCCGCCTATTAGAGCCTGACGTTTTCCCCTTGAGAGACCGAGTCACGAGACGTGATATAGTATGAAGGGCCCCCAGTTGCGATGCGCCGAAATAAGGTTTACCCCCAGATGAGCTCGAAGAAGGTTCAGGGATGCGGACATCAAGCCTGTTTGATTACAGGAGGGGACCCTTAACATAGCAGGAAAAGACCATGGCCTGGTGGCCGTCCATGTTTCTGACATGCAGACCTCCTAGGAGATGGAGCTTGGGAGATGCTTCTCCATGGACGAAGAACAGTTGGTCTCGAGCTTGGGGAGTTCGGGAATGACCTTTTTGGTTTGCAAGTCGGAGGATATGTCAGCGAATCACGGAACTTATTTGCCAAAGATACACGCGTATCAATCAGAGGCGGATTCGAGAAAACTCTCGCCTACTGGGATGATGCACAACATCGTCGACTGACACACGTGTGTCATGATGAGAGGTGCGCTGATTAATCGAACTGTACCATTAGCGATGATACACGTGTATCCCTTGCTTCTTCTTTTCAGAGTTTCTCCTAGCCAGGATGTGCGTCATATTCACAGAGGGAGGGTTTGGGCAATCCTAAGTAAAGTGCCTTTCCCCTACACACCATTTCCGACGGAAACTGCGAAGCACGAAGGAATTTTATAGCAGGAGCAGCAAGCTCAGAGTTGCCGGTAGAGCTTCTGCCACGGCATCAATATACCCACAACTTTCGAGGGAGATATTTTCTCGCCGGGAAACTGTTTCCCGGTGAACCGGGAAAACTGCCGGGAAACTTACCGGCAAATCGGGAAACTTTTTGGGCAACTGTGGGAAACTGGAGAAATAAGGAAACAATAATAATCAAAACATCTGTTTGAACCGCGATAAAGAGCAAATCGAAGAACAGGTCCGAAATATATACCTCCTCTCTCGGTCTCCACAAACCCGACTCGATCGATTGAGCATGTCTGAGAATCTCTGTTGTATATGCCCTGTTCTCCTTCCACAAACCTCTTGAGCGATGCCCGTAAAGTCTATGCCTTCCAGCCTTGGAGTCGCGTTGAAATACGAAGTGGACTTCGTGGATGCCCATCACTGGCTGACCATGAAGCTCTACAGGATCACAGAAATATACTCGCCTGACCCACATTTCGACCGCCTGCCCGGAATAAAGAGGCTCGAGGCTCCGTAAAAGCTGTTTTTTCATAGACCTTGAACAAATAGGGAGCCGGGAGCCGGATTTGCACCGGCGTAAAGCGGGTCTGCAGCCCGCCGCCTAGCTACTCGGCCATCCCGGCATCACTTAATGTAAGCAATCGATGCTTTATCTAAATTTTCCGGCACAATGATGGTATCAGTAATCCCGAGAACAAGGGAGGATTTTCCCCTTCTCCAGCGCGGGATAATCTACTTAGATAGTGCCTCAACCAGTTTGACACCAAAGCAGGTGATCGAGAAAATGCTCGAGTACTATCAAGAGTACCGGGCAAACGTTGGGAGAGGTCTGCATTCCCTGACCAAGCGTGCCACGGAAGAATATGAGAGGGCAAGAGAGAAGGTGGCAAGTTTCATCGGGACCAAACCCTCTCAAGTGATTTTCACGAAAAACACCACGGAAGCGATAAACTCGGTTGCCGCCGGCATCAAATGGAAAAAGGGGGACAAAATAATTACCACTTTGCTCGAGCACCACTCCAACCTCCTCCCTTGGTTCAGGCTGAAGGAAAGAGGCGTAAAGGTAGAGGTGGTGAAACCTCGAGGTGGAGGTGTTGTGAAAGCAGAGGACTTCAAAATCGACCGAACCACGAAGCTTGTCTCAATCACCCATGCTTCAAACGTCCTCGGAACCATCTTGCCGGTGGAGGAAATCTGCAAGCTGGCCCATGAGCACGGAGCCCTTGTGTTAGTCGATGGTGCCCAATCGGTGCCACACCTTCCTGTGAACGTGAAAAGGATGGATTGCGACTTCCTCGCGTTTTCCGGACACAAGATGCTGGGGCCCACAGGCATTGGTGTCCTTTTCTCTAAACACGAACTTGAACCACTTTGCCTAGGTGGAGGGACGGTAAAGGAGGTGACTCTTATGAGCTGGAAACTTTTGGAAGGTCCTGCTAAGTTTGAGGCGGGAACACCGCCGATAGTTCAGGCAATTGGTCTCGGTGCCGCGGTCGATTACCTTCGTAGGATTGGAATGAATCGAATAAGAGAACATGAACTTTTTCTGACAAAACTGGCGTTGAAAGGGCTACAAGAAATCGAGGATGTAACCGTTTACGGTCCGAAGCCCGAGGAAAGAGTGGGAATCGTCCCCTTCAACGTGGCTGGAAAGAGTCCTGACGAGGTAGCTCTTTTTCTCGACTCCAAGAAGATAGAAATCCGCTCCGGACATCACTGCGCCATTCCTCTCCATCGAGAATTTCTAGGAGTGGAGGGGACGGCTCGAGCCTCCTTTTACTTGTACAACACAAAAGAAGAAATCGAGTCCTTCGTCGAGGCTGTTGCCGAGATGCTCAAATAGAGGGAAACCCAAAAGTGGATGGAAGTAAACGAGGAAACGCCGTTGCAAGAGCTCCTCGGAAATCCAAAAGCCGTTGGGATCTTGGCAAAACATGGTCTACCCTGCCTTTTTTGTCCGGCGGTCTCTTTTGAGATAGGTTTCTTAAGGCTCGGCCAAGTGGCGAAAATTTACGGGTTGGATGTGAAGGCTCTTATAAAGGAGCTCAACGAGGCGCTTCGAGAACCCGAACCTCGTCTCCGACCCTGACCTTTCCGCCCTTAATTACCCTTGCAAAGACTCCCTGCTTTGGCATGATACAAATCCCAACCCTTCTTGACACCTCGCAAGGTTCGGGACAATTCTTCCCTATTTGAGAAATCTCAAGTACTGCCTCACCAACTTGTAGCCTTGTTCCTATCCTAAGCTCAGAAAAATTCAATCCTTCCACGGTAAGATTCTCGGCAAAACTTCCTGGGCCGACCTCCAACCCTCTTTCCCTCATTTTTAAAATGCTCTCGAGGGGGAGGAGACTGACCTGTCTCACGGGATCTCCCGCGTGGCAGTCTCCAATCAAACCGTAATTCTCCTTCAGCCATCCCTCCCCGACATTTCTCTTTGGTGTTCCCTTTCTCCCACTGAGGCAAACCGCCACAATCCTCGCCATCAATCTGCTTCGAATTCCAATAGAACTACCTTCAATTAGCCATATGTTTCTTCGTTTGGTGTTACCATAGTAACAGACAAACGTTGACAAAAACGTTGTAGATAGGGGCAATTGGTATGCGCCTGAACTGAAATATTTTTAGTGCTCGATACCTCGACCTATTTGTTCTCTCTCCATCAACCAACCGCCAAGAAAGCTGTCGATGCTATCGACTTTAAACCGCGAAGCTAGAAAACGATGCCGAAAACCATCGATGAGATAAATGAGCGCATAAAGAGGGGAGAAGCCGTAGTTCTAACTGCCGAGGAAATGGTTGAACTTGTGAAATCCAAAGGCCCAGAGGCCGCTGCAAGAGAGGTCGACGTGGTTACCACTGGAACTTTTGGTGCCATGTGTAGTTCTGGTGCCTTTCTGAACCTAGGCCATTCGGACCCCCCCATCAAGCTTGGGGGGGGAGAAGCCTACTTAAACGATGTTCCAGCCTATACCGGTCTCGCAGCAGTGGATGTGTACATCGGGGCAACCGCAGTGTCTAGGTCAAAGGGGTTGGAGTACGGAGGGGGGCATGTAATCGAGGATTTGGTTAGAGGTAGGGAAATTGAGCTAGTTGGGAAAGCATATGGAACAGATTGCTATCCTAGAACGGAAATCAAAACAACCTTCACGATTCACGATCTAAACCAAGCCATCCTCTGCAATCCGCGGAGCTGCTATCAGACCTATGTAGCGGCCACTAACTCGACTGATCAAACTCTCTATACCTATATGGGCATCCTTCTTCCTAACTTCGGAAATGTGACCTTCGCCGGGGCGGGATGTCTAAATCCCCTCACGCGCGACCCTACTTACAGGACCATCGGCACCGGAACGCATATCTTTCTGGGTGGTGGCGAAGGATACGTGGTGGGAGAAGGAACCCAACACTCACCCACCAACCAGCGGGGGACGATAATGGTAGCTGGGGATTTGAAGCAGATGAATCCGAAGTTCTTGAGAGGCGGGACGATAACGCGCTACGGTTGTACCCTTTTTGTGGGAATCGGAATTCCCATCCCGATACTGGATGAAAAAATGGCTATCGATGCTGGAAAGGGAAACGAGGAAATCTTCATCGACCTTGTTGACTACGGTGTTCCACGCCGGGAACGACCCGTTGTGAGGAAGGTATCCTACGCTGAGCTATTCTCTGGGAAAGTGACCTTGGACGGAAGAGAGATACCCGTCTCTCCTTTGAGTAGCGTAAGGTTGGCGAGAGAGATAGCCAACACTTTGAAAAGATGGATAGAAAAAGGAGAATTCCTGCTCACGGAACCTGCGCGGAGGCTTCCCACGGATACCTCGATTCGACCGATGAAACAAATCGAGCCTGTACTAAGGGTGAGAGAGATCATGACGAGAAAACTCGTGACGGTGGGGCCGGACGAGACCCTCGAGACTGCTGCTAGGCTTATCAAGCAACATGGAATTGATCACCTGCCAGTGGTAGAAAAAGGAAGGTTAGTTGGGATAGTCACTTCTTGGGATCTCGCTGTTTCCATCGGTACGGGAAAGAGGAAGATTGCCGAAATAATGACTAAGGAAGTCGTAACCGCTCGGGACGAAGAACCAATTGAGGTGGTAATCAGAAGACTAGAACAGCACAAGATTTCCGGCGTACCCGTGATTGACGAGAAAGGGGTGCTCGTGGGTATAGTGACCACAGATGATATATCAAAGGCGTTTGGGAAAAAGAGATGATTCGCAAACTCGTACTCAACTATGACTCTGCACGCGCTTCCGAACCTGTTCTTGCCTCCGTCATAAAAGAAACCGGTCTCCTCCTGAATGTCCTTCATGCCAAGATAAACAGCCAAGGTGGGCAAATCATCGTTTCGGTCGACGCCCCTGAAGAGCAGGTTCATAGAGTGATAGAACTCTTCAAATCCAAGGGTGTCAAGGTTGAAGAGCTGAAACAGGTTATCATCTTGAACAGAGACTCGTGCATAGACTGCGGTGCCTGCCTTTCCCTCTGCCCGACACAAGCACTCTATTTCACACCCGAGAGAGAGGTGGAGCTGAGGGAAGAGAGGTGCGTTTATTGTAAATTGTGCGTTCAGGCGTGTCCCGTTAGAGCTCTGACCCTATCCAGACTGGAATGAAGTTGGGATACGAGAATTTCTTCCAAGTAAACTTCGGTATCTTCAGTTCTGAAGAAATCGAAAAGATAAGGAAAACTAAGGTGTTCATCGGGGGATGCGGGGGTGTGGGCGGGGCCATGAGTATAATCTTAACGAGGAGTGGTGTGGAAAACTTCGTTTTGTGCGATCCGGGAAGGTTCAAACCTTCAAACATGAACAGGCAGATTACTTGCTTCGTGGACACCCTAGGAAAAAACAAGGCTGAGATAACGGCCGAAGAAATGAAAAGGATAAACCCAGAGGTCAAGGTGGAAGTAAGTACGAGCGAACTGGAGGAAGTCGAAAAAATAATTCCGAGAGTGGATGTGGTTGTGCCTGCCGCCGACGATTTCGCATGGAGTATTATGGTTGCGAGAGCGGCGAGAAAGAACAAGAAACCTGCGGTGATTGCCTATCCTACTGGAATGCTCGGTAGGGTAACGGTAATTCCACCCAATCAAGCGGTGGAAAGGTTTTTTGGACTACCACCATCCCTGTCGTACTCTGTCTTGAGGAGACTTTTGAACTCTCCTCGGCTGAGAAAAATGTTTCGGCACGAGCTCGAGTTCTATAGGGTGGAGGGAAGCTGGAGGGAGGAATGGTTCAATCAATTCCTGGAGGCAAGGGTTTCCCTCCCCCAAATCTGTCCCATCGTTTGGGCAACCGCATCCATCGCCTCTCTAGAGGTGCTGAAGCTCGCCACGGGAAAATTCAAACTGGTGGAAGCTCCTAAACACTGGTACATTACGCCTGAGGGGGCATCCATCAAGGAGTTTAAGCCTCCTAGTGTGGGATCGAAACTTTTGAAAGTGATGAAAATTGCACGAGACTAGCCGCTTTCAACAGTACAGAAATCTTCATAGGGAATGGGCAAGACCCGACTTCATAAACCTGAACCCCATCCAAAGAGGTGGCATCTTGAGCGAGGAGGCGAGGAAGGCTCTTCTGGAATTTGGGGATGGGTACTCAACCTGCGACTGGTGTCCTCCCAAAGAGGCTCGCCTAGATGCCATCGAGAAACCCCCCATTTCCTCTTTCTATCAAGATCTGGCCAAGTTCTTGGGGATGGATGCGGCGAGAGTGGTGACTAGGTGCAGGGAAGCAAAATTTATCATTTTCATGACGATGGCCAGACCCGGTGACATCGTTGTGGTCGACAGTCTGGCTCATTACTCCACCTTCCTCGCGGCGGAGCTGGCTCAACTGGAAGTGGTAGAAGTGCCAAATTCGGGACCACCGGAGTTTAAAATAACTCCTGAGGATTATCGGACGGTTATTGAGAGAATCATAAGGGAAAAGGGGAGGCCTCCGGTCCTAGCCTTGCTCACGCACGTCGACCCGCACTACGGAAATTTAACGGATGCAAAAAAAGTGGCTGAGGTATGCCATGAGTTCAACGTGCCGCTCATCCTGAACGCTGCCTACACGGCAGGGGTCATGCCGGTAGATGGAAAAACCATCGGGGCAGACTTCATCGTAAGCAGTGGACATAAATCGTGGGCCGCCTCTGCGCCAACGGGGATTCTTGCGATGAGGGAAGAGTTTTCAGAAAGAGTGCTGGTGCGCTCAAAAAGATATCCAAACAAAGAGCTTGCACTCCTGGGGTGCACGGTTATGGGTGCCCCTCTCCTTTCCCTAATGGCATCCTTTCCCCACGTGGCAGAGCGCGTGAAGAAGTGGGATGAAGAAATCGAAAAAGCCCGCTATCTTGTTTCTGTACTCGAACAAATCGAGGGGACAAGACAACTTGGAATCAGACCAAAACAACACACCCTTATACATGTCCAATCGGATGGCTTCTGGAAAGTTTCACAACAACACCCTAGGAGGGGGTACTTCCTTTACGACGAATTGAAGCAAAGAAGAATTGTGGGCATACAGCCCGGCCTCAGCAAACACTTCAAGTTAAACACGTATGGATTGAGCTGGGAAAATGTGAAATATGTCGCCGACGCTTTCTTGGAGATTGCCAAAAAATACCAGCTTCTTTGATGAATCCTCGTGCAATCTTCAGAGGCGAAAAATACGCATCTGAGCGGAACTCGCAGGAAGGTCGCCGTCAACCGCTATATCGGAACTAGTTATGCTCCTATCAACTCACGTAATCTGTCTAATCTTCTCTCCTCTCGATAGATTGTCCCTAATCCAAGTTTTCTCGCAGCTTTTGCCAGTTGCTCAGAGTGATTGTAAAAATCGCACCTTTCTGCCCTTGCCTTGATTTGTAGGGTATTTACCTGATACCTGTACGATTTTTCCAGCAATCTTTCAAAAGCTTGGCAGATACGGGTAGCGTAGGCTCCCCTCCCTCAACTAGGTCAACCGTTTCGGAGATGAAGTTTCGAAGAACCATTCTAAAACTCTTCCTCTTGAGCTCCCCTTTTTGTTGCGTTTTAGGAGAACCTCTAGACATTCCCCCTACGTTCCACAAGCTCCCGCTCTCATCTCTCTTATTACTTCCAGCGAACTTCTCCGCATGACAGGTCTTTCCCTTACAATCTGATTATCCGATATCTTGGTTAGCTCGACTCCTATCGACTTTGCTCCCTCTTCTAAGGCCACTAAAACGAGATTTTCCTTGCCATGTTTCTTGAAAGCTAACTTGATTTCCCCACCTCTCCTCGTCAACATAAATCCAAACTCAGCACCATGAAAATGTTGTTCACTCCAACCACGAATCTTAACTTCAGAGAGAGACCAATGTCTTTTGAAGAAGTTTAGGTGTCCTAAAAATGTAGCAAACTAAAGAACTAAACTCACCAGTTTAAACATCACTGCACTAATTAGTGCTGCACAAGGTATAGTCAAGGCCCAGAAAATTAGGATCTTCGTCGTCGTTCCCGCATGTATACCTCTGAGACCCCTCGATGCCAGACCCACACCAATTATGCTACCAACCGTACTGTGGGTAGTAGATATAGGAAGTCCAAATCCGGTCAACCAAGCTGGAACAGTTGTGAACAGAAAAACATTTGTGGCGTTGGCAAACTCCGCAGCAAATCCGGTTAGTGGATCAAGTCTGGTTACTCCGTAGGCCGTAGTTATCAAAACTTTCTTCCCCCAGGTCAGGCCACCAAAGGCCACAAACAGGGCTCCAAGGACGGAGAGAAACAACATGGTCGTCCTTGTTGGTTTTCCAATCATGATTTCGGTTGGTGTGACAAAAACTCCTGTGGCATTTGCCAAATCGTTTGCCCCAAAAGAGAAGGCGGAGAAAGACAGTGAGAGAATCAAAAGAAATGCCAACACTCTATCCCTCCACTCCTCGTTTTTCTTCCGCGATAAAAGATACAGACAGATAACCGAACCAAGCCCAGAAGTTGCGAGCGAGATGGAAATGATTTGGTTTGTGTCCTTAACAAAAACTGCTGCTGCCGATGTGGATGTCGAGAACAAAATAAGGAATACAAGAATCCCGACAAATGTCAATACGCCCTTCTTAGACACCTTTGTGAAAAGAAACCTCGTGAAATAAAACAGACCTGCTGCCGTTGCCAGTGAGAGAAGAGGCGAAAGGATTATGGACAGGACGACTAATTTCAGTTTATCCCAAACAATTAGGGTTGGAGCAGAAGCTAATCCAAAACCAAGGACCCCCCCAATGGCCGAGTGGGTGGTGGAGATGGGCATTCCCAGCGCAGTTGAAAAAATTATCCAAATCGCCGCAGCAAGTGCCGCCACTAGACTTCCAAGTACGAGGGTTTCTTTGGTCAGAATACCGGTTTCAAAACCAGTCTTCCTATCCACGAGGCCCCTGTCAAAGGTCTTCATTACGTATGAACCGATTAGAATGCCGCCGAGAGCGCTGAAAACGGCAAAAAGAACGAGAGCCCTTTCCACTGAAATCACACCTGCTCCAACTGCACAATCAGTAGGATTGGCAGCATCGTTGGCACCCAAAGACCAAGCCATTAAACATGAAAGAAGAACTCCGGCGAGGTACACTGCCCAAAGTATCATCCGCCAAAACGAGATTGCTTATATATGTTTAGGCTAAGCTCCATAGTCTATATAGATGCTGAAAAGGAAAGTTCAACTAACGGGAGGCTCTACCTTTATCGTCTCTCTGCCGAAAAAGTGGGCCATCCAGAGAGGAATAAAGGCCGGCACAGAGATAGGAATCGAAGAACTGGGAGACTCCCTGCTTCTCCTGCCCTTCCCTCCATCAGAAAAGGAGAAAGTTGAAATACCCATCGAAGATAATCCGGAAGCACTGGCCAGAAAAGTGGTCGCCCTTTACCTTGTGGGTTTTAACACCATTCGAATTCGTTCTGAAAACAGAATTCCCCCCGAGGCTAGAGAGTTTTTGAAAAATTTCATAAAAGAAAAACTGGCCGGAACCGAGGTTATAGAGGATCTTCCCTCCTCCCTCACGTTGAGGGTGTTGCTGAGTCCTACAGAGCTCTCTGTAAAGGATGCCGTGAAGAGGATGGGCATGGTAACCCGAATGATGCTTGAAGACGCCCTAATTTGCGTGAAGGAAGTTAATCGAACCCTTGCAGAGGACGTCATAAAGAGAGACGATGAAGTCGACAGATTTGGGATATATGTAATCAGACTTCTCAAGTCTGCTGCGAGCAACGGGGGGATACGAAGAATAGGGTTACAGAACTTGAGGGATTGTTTGGGCTACAGGGTCACGGTAAAGAGCATCGAAAGAATCGCCGACCATGCCGTCCTGATGGCAAAGAACTCCCTCCTCCTGAAAAATCGTCCCCTTCCCTCCCTGATTGAAAAATTAGAGGGATTGGCGGGTTTCTCTCTCTCCATGTTTGAGCTGGCCATGAGTGCACTTGAGAGGGAGGATTACAATATTGCAGAGAAAGTGATAGAAGAGGAAGGAAAGATCGAATCACTGGTAGCTGAGAACATAGATGCGATCTTGGAAAGAACCCCACAAGAAATCGCCCCCCTCAGAATCATTGTAGAGAGCCTACGGCGAGTAGCGGAGTACAGTACAGACATAGCAGAGGTGGTCCTGAATCTTACGGTGACAAAAACTATCGGCGGCTAACGGCTATACACCTGAGAATGTCGCTTGCGTCCTCGCAGAGATCTGCCACGCTCTCGAGATTTTCCAACATCTTCTCGACCAGAAATGACATTCCCGTGTCTTTGATGGCCCTGTGCCACTGGACTAGCTTTGGAAAGAGTTTGGCATGTCTAAACTCGTCGACTTCCTCTTCCTTCTCTTCCACTTGATGGCAAAGAGAAAGGGCTGAAGACGAATTTTTAATTACTGCCTTGAAGGCCTCCATAAGTTTTTGTACTGCCTCTAAATCCTTCGAGGCGAAGGAATACATAATTTCCCTTAGTTCCCTGCACACCTTTCCAGACGGTAGATAGAGCAGCTTAACTGAAGCAGCCTTTGCATTCGCAGCGATTTCGTCTACAACCATCACCAGCCTCACTATCTCGTCCCTGTCAATCGGGTGAAAAATTCCAGCAGAAAGCTCCTCCAAAATTTGCCTCTTGAGCTCATCCGCTTTTCTCTCCTTGGAAAATACTTCTTTGTAAACCTCCTCCAATCGTTTTGCATCCTTCTCCAGAAAAGCTTCATAAGCTTTTTTCGTAGCCTCTACCGTTTCCACTATCTCTGCCAAATGTTTTTCGCAGAGCTCCAGTATGCTCCTCTCCCTTCCCTTAGCCAGCCAAGCTAACTTTCCAGCCATGTAGTACAAGCTCGAGTGTATATAAAAAGTATATGTAGACGTTACACCCAGAAAAGTTGTAGCAACGCGTGAGTGACCGCGACCGCGACAAAGGTTGGTAAGACGCTAATTTGCAAATATCTCTTCAGTTCTATTTTATAGCCCCTCTTCTCCAACATTCCGCATGCGATTACATTTGCAGTTGCCCCCACCGGCAAGATATTCCCTCCAATTCCTGTGCCTACAACCATTCCATATAGGAGCGGGAGGGGACTCATCCCTATAGCAGAAGCTAGGTTCTGGCAAACGGGGACCATCAGCAGAGTGTAGGGGACATTATCTATGAAACTGGAGAATGCCACCGAGAGCCAGACGAAGAGAGCTAGCAGAAGGGAGGGATTTCTTACCCCCTGATTCGCAAGCCAAGATGCAAAACGAGCAAGCACGCCGGTCGAATCAAGTGATCCGACTACCACGAAGAGACCCAAAATGAAAAGGAGGGTCTCCCAGTCAAATTCTCTTAGGGTTCGATGCAACTTTCTCAAAGAAAGAAGCAAAGCCATCATCCCTACTGTAGCTCCCACGAGACCTGGAGGATAGGGGAGAAGAGCCAGGGCAAGAACCCCTGCAATGAAGAGGAAACTTGTACCATATGAAACCTCAATTTTTTCTTCCCTCAAAGAAACCCGTCCACGTTTTTCCCTGAAAATCAAAAAGAGCGTCAGGAGGAACATCAAAGCTCCGGCAATCGAAAGAGTTCCGAGTCCC
>Ga0080004_1113069_pt1 | contig 35267 bp, 34 predicted proteins | sample WasSprMetagenome_FD_69207 | JGI IMG/M metagenome (GOLD analysis project Ga0080004, IMG submission 69207) | Sulfidic aquatic microbial communities from Washburn Spring, Yellowstone National Park, USA - WS (SPADES assembly) (version 2) | ecosystem: Environmental > Aquatic > Thermal springs > Hot...
TAGGCCCAAGACCTATCATCAGAGCTTGGGTAGACGTCACTAACGCTGAAGCAGCTAGGGCTGCCTGCCAATACCCAGCGGCTACGGCGCCAAACAAAACCCCTATCACCACTATGTCGGTTGCCCCGATAACTCCGCTGAGCACAGACAGTAGATTTATTGGAGCGCCCTTGAGCCACTTTACAACAACCTCTCCCCCCACCTCTTTTTGGAACAGCGGAGCGGATTTCCAGAGGAGGAAGACCGCTTGAATCAGATAGGATATCGATAGCGTCAATAGGGCGCCTGCAAGCCCAAGCCTCAGAATTAGCACGAGGAGAAATGCTATCACCACTTTAGAGAGCTCGAAAATTATTCCAGCAACCCCCAGATTCTGCGGGGCATAACCTGATTGCACCGCCGCCGCAAGCGCCAAAAGAATATGTGGAATTAATACGGTGAGTCCGAGCAGCATCAGCGAAGGCTCATAGTTTAGAGTGGCTGCCGCCCTCAAAGCCACCAAAATATAGATGAGGATAGAGAGTGGCGTCAGAAGAGCGAAGAGCGCAGCCGCCGATCCAAGAATCTTATTCCCTCTCGCGGCGTCACGCGTGATCCAGCTCGTGAGGAGGTTGAAGGGCACTAGGCTATAGCTAATAAATGTTCCTATGAAGGCCCAGACCCCAAAATCCCCCTCGCTCAGCCTCCTACTGATAAATACAGTGAATATTAGCCCAGTCAAGTAGCCGACGATATTCGAGACAAAAGCTACCGCACCGCTCAGCCTAAGCCTAACCCTACTCACCTCAAACACCTTAAATACCCAATTATCCTTTACCCCCACGCGGTAGAACTAAGATTAAAGTTCTTCTAATGAGACTTACAAAACAGAGAGTAATTTCTAACGGGGTTTGCAGCAGCGTATTCGATTAAACATCTCTGGGTCTTACCTATACGCATATATTGCGTTGCGGTTAACACCTTTGGTTCGAAAAGAGTTGAAGCCGCTCCTAGCCTTTGAGCTCGAACCACCTTCTCTCTTAAACTACTTGTTCAGAGGAAGCTGTATAGAGGCTAGAAGTGAAGAGGAGTTTCTAAAAGAAGCTGAGCTTGTGAGCAAATATTCAGATCTCATACGTATAGCTGAGGTTCTTCCAGAGCAACCCTATCTATCCAGCCTAACCTCCCTGAATATTCTCAAGAGGAGTGGGGTTGGAGGTGTCAAGTTCATGTGTGATGTCAGGGCTACTGAGATGAACTTAACCGCTCTTATTGAGCGAGTAGGTGAGGCGCTCCTAGAGGGGTGTGAGTATCTTGTTTTAGATGGCTCGCAAGAAGAGAGTAAAGATATGGGTGAGGTCATAAAAGCCTACACCTCCTTAAAAGAGTTGGGATTAACCAATCACCTTAGCATCGGGTTAGAGGTCTATGCTAATAACAAAACGATGGTTAAAGAATGTGTTGAAGCTGAGCCATCTTTCCTAATCTTGAGGGTAGTTGATTTTAGTGAGATAGAGGAAGCTCAATATAGAAACCTCGCCGCACCGAATCTACCCGTCTTTATCCGCTTACCGATGTTCGATCTAACAGGATTAGGACTTATGGCCACAAAGGCTATCGAGATGGCAGCTGAGGATGTTGTCAAACTGCTTAACCAAAACTTAAACGTTATAATCGCCGCCCCACACGGGTTTGAAGAGGCCTTCGCAGTCCTCAAACGTGTAAGAGGCGCACTCTCTTGAAGGTCGGTTGCTATATAGGAGGCATCTACCCTAGATCCGATAGGCTCATCGAGGCTACTAGAAGGAACCCACCAAACTTACCTGAGATCTTCCGCAGAGACAAGAAAAGGGTCATCGATCTACAGATCAGAGCCAGCTTGACCTACATTTCAGACCCGCTCTTAGATTGGAGCGACATGCTCAGACCATATCTAGCGTTGAAGGGTGTTGAGCGAGGCGCCTTAAACAGGATCTTCGAGCAGAACACCTTCTACCGCATGCCCCTAGTTGTGGATCGGGTTGAGTGGGTTGAGCCGATAACCCTCAAGAATCTTTTGCTAGACCTCCTACCTAAGGGTAGGGAGTGGAAGGTCGACCTCCCAGACCCATACACGTTCGCCCAGCTCTCAGACAACCGATACTACAGGGATCACATGGATCTAGTTTTAGACTTGGCTAAGGCTTTGGCGAAGGAGGCTGAAACCCTACAGCAACACTTCAAACTTATCCAGATCAACGCACCATCGATCTGCAGCATAAGAAGTAGGGATGAACTGGAGCTAGCGTATGAAGCGCTCAAAACCGTAACAAAGGGTCTCTCGGCGAAGACCTACCTCCACCTCTACTTCGGCGACCCCACACCAATCCTAAGCGACCTACTCGACTTCCCGGTCAGCGGGCTCGGATTAGACTTAGTGAACATAAAGATCCCAGACGGCCTTAGATTCGGCAAGATGGGTTTAGCAGCTGGCTGTGTAGATGCGGGTAACACAAAGATGGAGAAGCCCAAAAAAGTGGCGGAAGAAGTAAAGAGGGTTGTCGACGCGGTTGAGCCGAGCGAATTATACATATGCCCAAACTACGATCTAGAGTATGTGCCAAGAGCATACGCTAACTGGAAGGTGCTGAGGCTCTCAAAGATCGCTAAGCTTCTAGAGGAGGAGATGAGAGGTTGAATAAACTCTACCCCACACAGGAAATAGGTAGCCTCAAGAAGCCAGAGTGGTTCCTCAAGATCATCAGAGATAAGAGGGTAAGCGAGGAGGCGAAGAAGGCTGCTAGAGACGACCTCGCCTACCTCAACATACGCCTACTCGAAGACTGCGGCTTAGACTACGTCTACGACGGCGAGGCAAGGAGATCTGAGATGTATGAGTATGTTGTGAAGAATGTTGGAGGATTCAAGGTAGCGGGCTGGGTAAGGTCATTCGACAACAGATACTACAGGAAGGCTAGGGTCGTAGATAAAGTCACATACCTAGGCCCCTATCACCTCGACGAATTCAAATTCGTAGCCAAGCACGCTAGGAGGATGGTGAAGATACCTGTAACCGGACCCTACACGCTTGCCGACTGGTCCTACAACGAATACTATCAGAGTAAAGAGGATCTTGTGTTCGACCTAGCCAAGAACGTCCTCAGACCCCTACTTAGAGACCTATCCTCAGCCGGTGCTAAGGTGATTCAGATAGATGAGCCAGCAGCGACTACACACCCAAAGGAGACCAGATTGTTCGTCGAAGCCTTCAACGAAGCCGTGGCTGGTGTCGACGCTAAGATAACTGTACACCTATGCTACAGCGGAAACCAGTACCGCTCACTCTTCCCAGACGCATTAGACCTGAAGTGCAGCCAATTCACACTAGAGTTCGCTAACAGAGACACAACCAGACTAGGGTTAGATAAGGAGAGTAGAGTAGGTTACCAAGCTCTAAACCTATTCAAAGAATACGGAGACAAAAGGGAAGTAGGTGTAGGTGTAGTTGATGTTCACGTTGATAACATTGAACCACCCGAGCTCATCAGAGACCGCTTACTCTACGCAGCTAAAGTGCTTGAAGATCCAAACAGAGTTTACGTAAACCCAGACTGTGGACTCAGAACCAGAAGCAGAGCAGTAGCCTTCGCCAAGCTAAGAAACCTTTGCCTCGGAAGCGAACTCGCCAGAAACATCCAATTATAAAGTCCAGAGATATATTATTATCAAGAAAGAAAAAAGATGGTACACCGCGTATTCGAGCGAAGTTTTGGTATTATGATTAGATTACTTTTTACTTTCCAAGAACTTTCTCTAATATGATAGGCACTTGTGACGGCGTTTCAGCTACAGGAATTCCAGCATTTTCAAGGCTTGCTCGCTTGGACTTGTAGTCACCCACACCCATCGATATTATCGCGCCTGCATGACCCATACGCTTACCTGGAGGAGCTGTTCTACCAGCGATGTAGGCCACTACAGGCTTCCTAAATCCGAGCTTACTGTAGTAGTTTGCGAACCTCTCTTCAGCATCACCGCCGATTTCGCCTATTAATACTACTGCCTTCGTCTCGTCATCTTTCAGAAACTTCTCGTAGACGTCTATGAAATCGAGACCTGTAACGGGATCCCCACCCACTCCGATTACGGTTGAAACCCCATAGCTGCGCTTGCCAAGCTCTCTGGCGATTTCGTATGTTAATGTGCCACTTCTAGAGACAAAACCCACGTAGCCCCGCGCAAATACGTGCGCTGGCATAATGCCTATTTTGCATTCGCCAACTGTCATGATGCCCGGCGCGTTTGGACCCACTATGTTGACACCTCTGCTCCTACCGTAGTTTACAAACTTGGTTTCATCATGCAACGGCACCCCTTCTGTTATTACGACAACAACTTTTACACCGCGATCTATAGCTTCATAGACTGCGTCGCTGGCAAGTCTAGCTGGCACGAAAATTATTGAAGCGTCTATGGGGCCTTGCTCTTTCACAGCCTCATATAGGGTGTTGTACACTGGAACGCCGTGAACATAGCTACCACCTTTGCCAGGAGAGGTCCCAGCTACTATCTTCGTACCGTATTCCAGCATTAACTTGGTGTGAAAACTCCCTTCTCTCCCGGTGATGCCTTGAACTGCTACCTTGGTAGCGGAGTTCACAAGTATGCCCACATATATCACCTCTTCGCTACCTCAACAACAGCTTTTACAGCATCGTCCATCTCACTATAGACCTTGATGTTGTGTTCTTTCAAAATTCTTCGGCCTTCTTCTTCATTCGTACCTAACATCCTTACGATGATCGGCTTCAGAGCGCCGATTTCTTTAATGACCTCGACGACACCTAAAGCTACTTCGTCGCACCTCGTTATACCACCAAAGACGTTTATCAGCAAAACCCTCGATCTTGGATGCGTAAGCATCAGCTTAACAGCCTCCCTTATACGCTCCCTAGGAGCGCCACCACCGATGTCTAGGAAGTTCGCTGGTTTACCACCGTAGTACAGTATAGAGTCCATCGTAGCCATAGTCAAGCCGGCACCATTACAAATGACGCCTATATCACCGTCGAGCTCGACGTAGCTGAACTCCAACTCTCGAGCTTTCTTTTCGTACTCCGATAACTCTCTACCATGAAAACTTTGTAACTCTGAATGTCTATAGAGGCTGTTGTCGTCGATGATTATCTTGGCGTCGAGCGCTATTAGCTTGCCATCACTCGTGAGGGCAAGAGGGTTAAACTCTACAAGCTCAGCATCGTAGTCACTCATAATCTTGTACATCGCCCTACTGATGTTAATAACGTCTTGGAGAAATGTCCACGGTAATCTGAGTGTTTGTATAACCTCCCTAGCTATATAGTCGGTGTACCCTATGCCGGGGTCTACGTATATCTTATGAATCTTTTCGGGATACTTCTTAGCAAGCTCTTCTATTTCAATACCACCCATCTCTGAGACCAAGTATACTGGTCTACGAGCAGCCCTGTCGACTGTCAGTGACAAATACAGCTCCCTACTGATACTTACTTTTTCCTCGACAAGGAGCCTTTCAACTCTCTCGCCCCGAATATTGCTAGAGAACAATTTATTGGCTATAGTGTAAGCCTCTTCTGGTTTTTCAGCGATCTTCACACCGCCAGCAAGACCTCTACCACCAACAAGTACTTGCGCCTTTAACACCACTGCTCCGAGTTCGCTAGCAACCCGTGCAGCCTCTTCAGGATTTAAAGCAACACGCCCTCGAGGGATCAGAACACCGTAACGTCTAACTATTTCTTTACACTCATACTCATAGAGCTTCATTTGTATCGCCTCATATGTATTTCCCTCCGGCGGAAATACATATTAATGTTGCGCTAGGCGTAATAGATTTGTTTGTGAACATGCAGCATAGTAATATAACCCGCTCCCAACTTAGCAAGTATCCTATTTCCCTTTCCCTGATTGTAAAAAGTTCGTAACGTCAGCAGCCTTATCAATAACACCTTACCAAACAAAAATGCTTAATAATGCAGTAGAAAGGAGAAGGGGTAGGCGGGTGAGTGGGGCCCACCCCACCCGTTCCGCCTAATAAACCCCGGGGTTAGGAGGTGGTGGTGTGAAGGATAGGAGCAGGTTTTTTGCAGAAGCTTCTTTATTCGCTGCGCTCTACGCTGTCTGTGTTCTTCTGCTTGCTCCGATAAGCTTCGGTGTGTTTCAGGTTAGGGTTGCTGATGCGCTGATACCGCTCTCTATACTGTTCGGCTGGCCTGTGGTTGCTGGTGTAACTTTGGGTAATGTTGTGGCTAACGCTTTGGGTAGCCCCTTTGGTATAGTAGATGTTTTAGGCGGCACAGCAGCCAACTTCGCCGCTTCTTACCTCGCTATGAAGATCGCACGCCTAAGATTCAGAGGGTCTTGGCTTCTAGGCTGCGCCTCTGCCAACGCTGCTATCAGCGTCATCGTAGGTGGTTATCTTACGGGGCTCGCTCAGATACCTTTAGATTCCCCTCTGTGGGAGCTGCCTATAGTTGGTGTCTTGATAGGCTCCACTGTTTCGATAAACATCGTAGGCTATCTGCTGCTGAAGGCGCTGAAGAGGCGGATGGTAAAGTAAGATGGGTAGTGGTGTGATAGCGATAGTCGGCTCACCGGGCACAGGTAAGAAGACGGTAGCCCGCTCCCTAGCCTCGAAGATGCAGTTAGAGTATTTGGATGTAAATGAGGTCGCGATATCTAAGGGTGCTGCAGTAGGTAGAGAAGGAGGCGAATACGTAATCTCGACTAGTAAACTGCGCAGAACCCTTCTACCAATAATCAGGGGGAGGCGCCTAATCTTGAGCGGGCACCTCCTCCCCTCTCTTCTAAAGCGAGATGAGGTAGAGGTGGCGATACTTTTGAGGTGTGCGCCTGAAGTCTTAGAGGCGAGGCTGGCTGCGAGAGGGTATAGCGAGGCTAAGGTTAGGGAGAATGTTGCTGCTGAGGTGCTAGGTGTGGTGGCGGCTGAGGCGATCAAAGCGTTTGGTGCTGATAAAGTTAGCGAGCATGATACCACAAACAGGAGCGTAGAAGAGACAGTTAGCGAAATAGTAGATGTTATTCAGGGCAAGGCTCCCTTGAATCGACCTACTATCGATTGGCTCTCTGAAGTCGCTAAGAAGGGTCTGCTCAAAAAGTATTTTCCTTAATCACTCTAACGCTATCTTGATCGGCAGACCATCGACCTCAGAATCAGACCACTTATATCTCGGATCAGCCTCTCTGACAAATTCAGCCTTTTTAACCCTCACCAAGTAGGCTAGCCTATCGAGCAGTGGTGTGAGCATAGAGACCCACTCTTCGCCGAGCCCAAAGATCTTCGCTGAATTAAGGATCTGTGTCGGGTTGTAGCCCATCTCCTTTCTAAGGGCTTGTATTCTACGGGCTATGTCTCTAAGCATCCCTTCAGCCATCAGATCTTTATCCCTCTCCACGGTCAGGAAGAGCATTACCCCCTCGTTAGAGGCGTATGTGTATCCTTGCTGAGGCTTCGCATCTATAACCACCGTCTCCTTATCAACCACATACTTAGCCCCGCCAACCTCAACCTCGACATACCCCTTAGCCTCGATCTCATCAACCACCTTCCTCTGGTTGCTTGTAAGCGCTTGAACGATCAGAGGTGCTTTTTCTCTGAATTTCTTCCCAATCAGATCCATTCTGGGCTTAACCTCATAGGTGAGAGGTGCGGTTGAAGGATCTTCTATCAGCTCGATCTCCTTGACATTTATCATCTCAAGAAGCGTCTTCATATGCTTTCTCACAGCTCTAGCTGTGGTGTCTTTGGCGAAGATCAGTGCCTTCTTGAGAGGCCACCTCCTCTTTATCTTCGCAGCCATCCTAGCGCTGTTGGCGAGGGAGATCACTTCTCTTAGAACCTCATATTCCTCCTCAAGTAAGGTATCGATATACTCCCCCTGTACCTTAGGCCACTCCTCGAGTAATATCGACTCACGCGGACCGAGCTTCGTCTTCAGATAGAGGTATTCTGTGATGTAGGGGCAGACTGGGTGTAGAAGTATGTCTACCGTGGTTAGCGCCTCTTTTAGCACAGCGTAGACTGCGAACCTAGCGTGCAGCGTCTCTGGGTTATCATCCCAAATTATCATCCTAGTCATAGGTATGTAGGTCTGGCTAAGATCATCTATAAGGAACTCCTCTATGGCTCGCAGAGCCTCGTGGTAACGCCCACGCTCGAAGGTTTCGGTAACCAGCTTTTTCAGCCTCTGAAGCCTAGATAGGAGCCAAAGGTCTGGTGGCTTCAGCAGCCCCTTCGATCTAGCCCACTCGATATTGTATGCTGCTGGGTCGTAGTTGTCGTAGCTGCTGTTCTGACGGTAGTAGATATGGATGTGGTAAAGCGTGCTGATAACCTGATACGGTCTCCTTCTGAGCTCGTCTGGGGAGAAGTTTATGCTGTCGATGGGTGAAGCCTTCCACATAAGGTAGAAGCGCAGCGCATCGACTGGGTAGCCTCTTAACGCGTCAATAGCCTCAACAATATTCCCTAGGCTCTTACTCATCTTATTCCCCTTCTCATCCAGAACATGCCCTTGGAAGAGGAAGGCTCTGTAAGGCGCTTCAGCAGCACCTTTCAATATCACATTCTCAATCAAAAGCGTGTACGCCCAGCCTCTGGTCTGATCTATCCCCTCGGTCAGAAAAGCCACTGGAACGAGTTCATAATATTCGTCTCCAAGAGAGGCGTAAGGTGCGGCACCACTGTTATGCCAAGTGTCTAAGACGAAAGGTTCTCGCAGCGCCCTACCCCCACATTTAGGGCAGCGCATAACTATTCGGTCGATCCAAGGTCTGTGTAGCTCGAAGTTCGGCCCATCTGGGAGCTCAAGAGCGTTCTCTACGATCGCCCTTCTACTAAAATACCCTTGCTTATGCCCGCAGCTGGTGCAGACCCAGATTGGTAGAGGTGTGCCCCAAACCCTCTCTCTAGATATGCACCAGGGCACCTTCTCCTTTATTATCTCAAGAAACCTGTTTTTAGGCTGCTCGTAAAAGTACTCAACCTTAGATGCCGCTTCGTAAGCTAGGTCACCTATTTTGTCAACCCAGTAGAAGTATTCTCTTCTGGCGAGCCAGACTATCTTATGATGTGAGCGCCAGCAGAGGGGGTATGGGTGCCTAATCGTTCCGAGCTTAACCAGCATCCCTCTTTCGCGTAGCAGCTCGCAGACTTTAGCGTCAGCGTCCCTAACAAACATCCCTGTGAAGACACCAGCTTCAGCGGTAAACCTGACTTGATCGTCTATCGGGTTGAAGATTGGGAGCCCCCTTTTAACCGCTGTTTCAAAATCTTCTTGACCGTTAGCGGGGGAAAGGTGCACTATGCCAGACCCTGTTGTCACATCCACAAACTCTTCAGCTACCACAGTATGCGCCTTTGGGTTCTGATCCAGCTCAGCTTGACCCGGTATAAGGTCTTGTAGAGGGTGTATGTAGCGAAGCCCTTCCAGCTCAGCCCCCTTCTTCACAGCCTCAACTTCATACTCCTCAACGCCGAGTTCCTTCATCAACCACTCTAGCCTATCCTTACCAACTATCCAGCGCTCACCTTCGACTCTGACCAAGCAGTACTCAGCATCGGGCTTAACACCGACCATCATATCTGTAACAACCGTAAATGGCATAGTAGTCCAGAGGATGAGATAAGCATCAAAGTCACGTAACTTGACCTTATAGTAGAGAGACGGATCCTCAACAATCTCATAGCTTTGACTAACTTCAGCGTGGCTAAGTGAGGTCTGGCAACCTGGACAATATGCTACCACTCTGAAGCCTTCACCCAGCAGCCCACGCTTATATGCCTCCTCAAGGTAGCGCCATTCTCTCTCAATATACTCATCCTTATATGTCCAGTAGGCAGCATCGTAATCAAAGGAGAGACCGAGTAGCCTATCAGCTTCGCGCCACTTCTCATAATAGTAGTGAATCACTTTCTTACAGGCTTCGACCAGCTTCTCTTCCCCAACTGCTTTGAGGTTCTCTGCTTTGCTGCCTGTTAACCCAAGTTCTTTTTCAGCCTGCAGTTCAACCGGCAAACCTTGAGTGTCCCAACCTGCTCTGAAGACGACATCAAAGCCCCTTAGCGTCATGAATCTAAACCACAGGTCCTTTATGACCCTACCCCTGAGGTGGCCTATATGAGGCTCACCGTTCAAAGTAGGGGGGCCTTCAACGAACCCAAGCCTAGGTCTGCCCCTCTTCGAGGTCCTAACCAATTCGAGTAACCTTAAATGCTCCCACCGTCTCCTAACAGCATCCTCAAGATCCTTAGGTTTGAATACGCCACTGAGCTCGGGTAAGGGGAAGCTCTTTGGTTCGCTTACCAACTTCTCCTCACGATGGGCAGAAAGCGCTGTTTTAAAGTCTTTGGCCTTTATATGCCAGAAAAGAGTCTGCGAGCTAAGAAGCTTGGTAGGCCTGCTGCTAGAATCTTGCTTGCTGCAGTCTCAATATCATAAGGAACGTATATATGCTCGATTTCATAACCAGAATCCCCGCTTTTTAACACAGCATAGCAGGCTTCCGGTCGCCCAGATCTAGGTTGACCGATGGAGCCTGGGTTAAAGATCATACCATTGCTTGAGCGCCAGGTGTAAGGTATGTGGGTGTGCCCCATGCCGATCAAATCAACGCCCTCTCTGGTTAGGTAGATGTCGAAGAAGCCGCTGTGGGTCTCTGGGTACACGTATTCGCCTATCGGATCGTCTGGGCTGCCGTGGACGAGTAGGGTCTTTAACCCAGCTATATTCAGCCTAGCTCTATCAGCCAATTTCGCTAGAAAACTTAGGTTTTCAGGTTTGATAACGCTCCTAGTCCACTCTATAGCTTCGGCTGCTGCTTGGTTAAACCAGGAAACGTCGCCTGTCAACACGGCTAGATCGTGGTTGCCTAGGATGCAAAGTTCAGCCCTCTCCTTCACCCACTCAACCACTTCATTTGGGTTAGCTCCGTAGCCAACAATATCCCCGAGGCAGTATATCGGCGCGTCTGGTAGAGTCGCTTCAACAGCCTCAAGCGCTTCAAGGTTGCCATGGATATCTGATATGAAGATTGCTTGCATCAAAGGTGGTAGAGGGTGAGCACCACTTAAGTCTTAGGCGCTTTAGCCAAAATCTTTGCTTGGAGTATATGCTTCCCCTCGTCAGGGTGGTGTGTGTTTTGTAGTATCTGCAGAGTTGCCTCATTCCTCTTCAGAACCCCGCTTAACGCGAAGAACCAGACCGACGCTGGCAGTATTAGATGCGTGTCCAACGCCTCTATGTTGATCAGCTTGGTCAGCGGATCGAACCTAACTGAGCTCTCTTCGCCTAAACTCTGAGTTAGTAGGTTGATTAGTATAGGTAGGTTTATGTCGAGGGGCTTGCTGAAGAGGGATATGTGCATAACGTTTTCAAGTTCCTCAATGAACTTCAGCCCAATCACCCCCAAGAGTTCTTCGTCTTGTATGGCTGAGGCAACAGCCCTAATGAACGCTAGGTTAACAGTATCGGGGTCGAGGAGCCCAAGCACATCCTCACCGTCCTTCAGGGATAGGATGGTTGAGAGTGCGCGTAGCGGTGTTGAGATGGACCAGAGCCTCTTAAACAACCCTGTGGAGATTACTGAATTAACCTCCTTGGAGGGTATGAGCACACCTTTGCCCGTCGCCTGCTCTACTATGAGTACTGAATGCTCATCAAATAAGAAGACATCGAACCCAAGCGGATACCTAACTACTCTGACATCAAAGCCTAGTGGAAGGTCGCTTCCCTGCTCATCTTCACCATAGCTCCAGAGCCTTATTATCTGAACCTTTATGTCGCTGAGTTTAGCGTTGAGAAGCGCTTCTCTGCAGGCACTAAGTATTCTGACCCCCCAGCTGCCTATTATGCACCTTATGGATGCCCGAGATAGCGCTATCATCTCAGATACCTTTGTTGCTAAAGCGTTTGCACCCACCCCTTGATACTTGTAGTCCACTATCTCTGCAGGCTTCCTAACCTCCTCATACTTTTGCTTAAGCTTCACCAGTTCCTTTTTCATAGCTTTTACTCTTTTCTCTTCCGCCAGTATCAGGTTCTGGAGCGTTTCTTCAGGTGGTAGAGCGCGGCACCTTACAGGTTTCTTATCTAGTAGCTCTACCAACCCCTTCTTGACCAATGTCTTGACTACCGCATACGCCTTTGTGCGTGGTATCTGAGCGTGGTAGGCTAGCTCGCTTATCGTAAGTGTATCGTGTTTGAGTAGTGCCAGATAAGCTCTAGATTCATACTCACTCAAACCGAACTCCTCTAGACCCAACCTACCATCCATCGCTGTCACCAGCTACCTTGTCACCGTGGTGACTTTACCTACTGATACAATCCCGATAAAAAGAGAGGTCGATAATCTTAAACCAGGTGCTTAAAATGTCCGACTTCGTATCCAAATGGAACAAGCCTAGTGGTGGCGGATTCGGCGAGAGAGTGCGCGAAGCTGTACGCCCTCTTGGTCCATTGAGGCCAAGACTGGAGGCGGCTATAAGGCAGATTCAGATACAGATCTCTAAGCTGGATGCAACCTCGCTAAAGTTGAAGGAGAGGGATGCAGCGATCTTCAACAGGGTCGTAGCCGCGATTCAGAAGCACGACATGCAGCACGCGACGGTCTTCGCCAATGAGCTTGCGGAGATCAGAAAGATGAATAAGATGGTGACAGCGGCGAAGCTCGCGTTGGAGCAGATCGTCCTAAGGCTCAACACTGTGCAGGAGCTTGGTGACATCGTCGTAACGCTCGCCCCAGCGATGGGTGTTATAAGGAGCATAAGGAGCGGTCTAGTATCTGTGCTACCTGAAGCAGAGAGTGAGATCAGCGAAATAAGCAACCTACTCGGAAGCATACTGATAGATGCGGGTCAGCTCGGTGCAGCAACCATCAACTTTGAGGCTGCGAACGAAGACGCTGAGAGGATACTCGCTGAAGCCTCTGCGGTCGCTGAGCAGAAGATGCGTGAGAAGTTCCCAGAAATACCTGGATCTGTGAAGGCTTCCGAGACACCCGAAAGGATAGGCTAGGGGAAGAGGGGCATCTCAGATGAAACCCACCACGGCTACATATGTGGTCTGTGGTGGGTTCTTCCTACATCTTTTTTGTTTATTCCGCTTTTAGGGTGGTGCTATATGCTTGGTGGTTTAAGAAAGGTTGTGGGGTTTAGGAGGATGGGGTTGAAAGAAAGGATTGGTTCTGCTATTTTAAAGATTGAAGAGGAGAGGCATCAACTACACCTGTTAAAGAGTAAGTTAGAGGCAAGGAGGCAGGCTCTAGTAGATGCTCTTGAAAAGGCGCACGAAGCAAACGATGCCGTGAAGATTACCCTTTACACTGATGAATGTGATGAGTTAAGGAAGTTGATAAACGCTGTTTCCCTATGTGAAGTCGCCCTAACTCAGATAATAACGCGGCTTGAGAGCATACGAGATATAAATGAGGCTATGAACCACATGTCCAAAGCAGCAACCGTAATAAAGCGGCTCTACGGCGAAGAAGACTTCACGCCAGCGCTCGAAAACCTAGCTTCAGAAGCGACTAAAACCCTATCAGAAGCCCTAGCAGATCTCAGTAACCTATCCTTCGGCTTCTACTTCGACCCAAAGGGTAGTGTAGAGGGCCTTACCGAGGAAGCCGAAAGATACGCTCTACATCTCGCCAGCGAAGTTGATGGCACTTTACCCCCTATTCTTCTGCAGCAGGGAAAAGGAGATAACATCTTTAAGAAGATGCAGACTCTAACACATCTCACGGAGTCAGATAGATTTGGCTACGTCGCTAAGAATGGTAAGGTGAACAGTAAAGTTGAGGAGAAGGTTAGAAGGTTCTTTGCAGAAAGAGGCGAATACAACATAATAGAGGCCGCGGTCACCTTGAATCTACCCATTAACATGGTGGAGCAGATCGCTATGAAGATGATCAGCGAAGAAAGCGGTCTCAAACTGGTGCCGGAGGTGGCGTAGGAGGTTGTCGGCAGCACAGGAGCTTGAGGAAGCTGCGAGAAGGTATGCTGCTGAAGCCATAAGACTCGATTCTCAAGGCGCCAGAGGTATGGCTATACAGATGTATCAGAAGGCTATCCACGCACTCATAACCTTAGCGAAGATATACCCAGACTATAACCTCAACAGACTCTACATCGAGCGGGCTAAAGCCTATCAGGAGCGCGTAAAAGCGCTGCAGGCCTTAGAGGATGGGCAGAATGGAGGTGAGGACATCAAAGCGGCACCAAGGGTTGTGGAGTCGCTTAAAGCAACATATAGTGATCTTGTGCTACACGAGAAGCCGAAGGTGACTTGGGATGAGGTTATAGGGTTAGAGCAGGCTAAGCAAGCCATAAAAGAGAGCATAATATACCCGTTTCAGCGCCCAGACCTCTTCCCACTCGGCTGGCCTAGAGGTATACTACTTTATGGCCCACCTGGCTGCGGCAAGACCATGTTAGCAGCGGCGGCTGCAGCCGAGATTAACGCTACGTTTATGAGTGTGGATGCGGCATCGATTATGTCGAAGTGGCTTGGTGAGGCTGAGAAGAATGTTGCGCGACTCTTCTCTACTGCGCGGAGCATAATAGAGAAGGAGAATACGCCTGTCATCATCTTCATAGATGAGTTGGATTCTTTGCTTGGGACACGCAACCAAGAGGTTGGTGGCGAGGTTAGGGTCAGAAACCAGTTTCTGAAAGAGATGGATGGTATAGCGGATAAGGGTAAGCACCTTTACCTCTATGTCATAGGTGCGACGAATAAGCCTTGGTCTCTGGACTGGCCTTTCATAAGGAGGTTTCAGAAGCGTATCTATATACCACCTCCAGACGCTGCTGCGCGTGTAAGCATGTTCCGCTACTACACCGCACCCTTAAAGCTCGACCCATCGATTAAGCTGGAGGAGCTAGCTAAGTACGCCGAAGGATACACGGGGAGCGATATAAGGGATGTGTGCCAAGCAGCCCAGCTCAAGGTGGTTACGGAGCTCTTTGAAAGCGGTAGGGCTAGCGACAAATCTGCTCAGCCTAGGGAGATAACGCTCGCGGACTTCAAAGAGATTCTGCGCACAAGGAAGCCTAGTGTCTCGAAGGAGATGATAGCTGCCTACCTAAGCTGGTCTGAAAAGTTCCAAGCGCTTTGATGGTTAAAGTCTAACCTTAAGTATACTGTAACCAACACCGATGTGGAAAGGCTCATTTCAGCAAGTGAATAGAGATCAAGATGTTTCACAACTCGTGAGATTCCCAAGAAGGATGCCCTCTTCTAATCTTGGAATCACTAAACCTTGTTTACCTCTAGAACGTCTTTCCTTTTTTTAAAAAAGAAGAGTTAACGGCGGTTTCTTGCACTGATTTAGCTTAGTCGATGCTATCCCGAAGAAGCCTCTTCTTTTTGAGGCTGCTTAGGACTCGGAAGTTACTGTGTTGTTTGAGGGTGAAAGGCCGAGGCGCTTTGCTTTCTCCTCGAGCCGCTTTCCTACAGATTCGAAGTCTCCCCTCAAGATATCTTCGGCATCTTGCTCGTTCTCCTTGGTCCAATAGCCAAGATTGTATCCGAACCACGGCTGCCTCAGCTTCAGCTCTGGTAACCCTAGTTCCTTCCATATCTTTAGAGCGTTCTCCATGAATTCTTTCTTAGGAAGGGCGACTGGCGGATACGGCCACTTTATTGTAGCATCTATGAGTATTGCTGAGGAACCTGTGACGTTTGGCATCTCCTTCTCGGCGTATGGAGCGTCAGGTCTGTAAGCGGAGACGTCTAAACCAGCAAAACGTCCACCGATTATCTCGATATCCCTCTTCGGTTGCACCCGCCAGCTGAGGGCCCAGATGACAGAGTCGATGTCCCGAGGGTCGATGTCTTCATCAACCACTATGAAGAACTTCCCCCATCTTGTGTCATAACCAGCGGCGAGGTGAAGCACCCGCCAAGGGTCAGTATTATTTGTCTTCTTCATCTGTATGACGCACCACTGCGCTTGGCTTATCTCGTGCCAAGCGACATCAATAATACCGGGAACTTTGCAGTCATACTTCAGGAACTTGTAGTAGAGGTTCTCTGAGGATATCTGGCGGACTTTAGAGCTTTCGCTTGGAGGCATCTGGCTCATTATGTGTACGAAGATTGGGTCTTTTCTGTGAGTTATGCAGGTAACATCTATTACAGGTCGTGGGAACACTTCCATAGCCATGTAACCAGTGTATTCGCCAAACGCATTTCCTGGTTCCATCTTCTTCGTCGAAATACGCCCCTCTATAACTATCTCGGCATTTGCAGGAACCTCCAGATCAACTGTCTTGCATTTGACGACTTCGATCGGTTCCCCTATCAGTCCTCCTGCTATATCGAGCTCATCAACCCCAGCCGGTATTTTAGCCGACCCTACGTAGAACAGGACTGGTGGCCCACCTATTATGATCGCGCACTCAAGGTCCTTCCCGAGCTCTTTGGCGTTAAGCCAGTGGATCCACCCGTGATTTCCTCTGTTTATCTCCCACTGAGCCTTAGCCCTACCGACGATATGAGCGGAGTATGTTCCTACATTCTTCCAACCTGTTTTAGGGTCTTTTGTCAGTATCTGGGTGGTCGTCCTAATTTGACCGCTAAAGCCCGGAACTTCGACAGGCGCTGGAAGAGCTTCTAGGCCTGGCGCTCCCTTCTCAATCTGCTCTCTCGTGATGACAACTTCTTGTACTTTCCCGCTGCTGACGAGTCTTGGTTTGATCGGATTTAGTAGCGCCTCTGTCCACCTATTCCTTATCGACTCATTGTTCGGCTCACAGTTCAGTCCTAACGCAAACATCTTCGTCGATGCGGCGTAGATGGAAGTGGCTACTCTCATCCCCATCTTCTCTCCTTTGGGACTTCTAACATCATTGAAGAGGAAGCCCTTTCTCATCTCTTCAGGCAAACCCCTGAACTGAAGCCGGACGAGCGGTGTCAGCTCGGTTGCGACGTTGATAGGTCTATTCACTTCTACAAGCATATTTCTGCTTTTGAGGGCTTCAAGATAATCCCGTAAGTCTAAGAAAGCTGGCATAGTTTTTGTAATATCTGTCTATTTTTTAAACGTTGCGAAATACTAATATAGGGAGGTTTGAAAACTAGATAGTATGCGGCGCTTATACCTTGTAGGAATCGTAATAGTGATTCTTGTTGTAGCGGTAGGAGTCTATTATCTAATGCAACCAAAGGCGCCAGAGATGCCTACTGGTTCATACACGCTCACCTTCACTTCAGGTACAACTGGTGCTGACTGGTTCACGGCAGGTGGTACGATCTCTAATCTTATAGCGACGGCGATGCCTAACGTAGTAATCACCAACGTCCCAGGGGGCGGGGTAACGAACGTTCTCAGAGTAAACAGCTCGCAAGCAGATCTCGGGTTGACCTATCTCTCCGCCCTGAGGGCTGGCTTGGCAGGAGGGACTATTGGAGGCGTGACCGTTGTGCAAGGCTATTTGACCAACGTGAAAGCCATGCTGTCATTCAATATACCATCTCCGATGACGATTATTGTCAGGAGCGACATACCAGCTTCCACCATGGACGAATTGGTTAGCAAGAAGATACCGATGAAGTGGTTGGCATTTTCAGCTGGGACGGCCAATATGATGAACGCTAGAATAATGTTGAGCGTAGCCTTTGGTGTGACCTTCGACGACCTTAAAAATTGGGGAGGTAGTGTCAGTCTCCTTCCGTCCGCTCAATGCCTACAACAGCTTCAAGATGGTCTTGCGGATGGCTACTTCGGCACTAACGTCTTGGGAGAGAGCTGGATCCAGCAGATAATGTTGACGGGCAAGTTCAAGATCCTTCCATTGAGCGATGCTGCTTTACAGAAGATCACTGCTTTAGGCTACCCGCAGTACACGATCAAGGCTGGCACTTACCCGAACCAGAACACGGACATCAAAACCTTCGCAGACCAGACAATTCTTATCGTCAGAGCAGACCTTCCAGAGAACCTTGTCTACTACATGACCAAGGCCGTGGTAGAAGGAAGAAACACGTTAACACTTGCCGTGCATAGCTTCGAAATAGACCCAACGACCGCAGGGAAGAAAGTACAGCCCTACCTTCACCCCGGTGCCGAAAGATACTTCAGGGATATGGGTTACTTGTCTTAAAAGTGGTAGAGGAGATTGAGGAGGAAGTTCAGCGGAACCACCCTGCAGGTGGTCACTGCCTACTGTATAGTAGTTGTCCTTATTCATCTCTACATACTCTATCTAGGCACCTATACTGTGACTGTGCAACGCTCCCTCCACCTAGCGCTGCTGATTTCGCTGGCTTTCCTTTTCTACCCTGCACGGAAGTCATCACCGTTAGATCGACCGACAATCCCCGACCTGCTTCTCGCGATTCTGGCATTTTTCTCCTTCTTTTATCTGACAGCCAACAGCAGCTTTATAGAAGCTCACACCACCTTGACCGGGCCCATCTCCCCTATTGACGTTCTTATGGGGACGATGGCTATACTACTCATTCTGGAAGCCTCTAGGAGAGTGGTAGGTCTCGCTTTTGCCGTCATAGGTGGGTGTTTTGTGCTTCTAGTGATGATAGGCCCTTATCTTCCTGGATACCTAAAGATGCGGGGCTTCAACTGGTCTGAGGTCGTTGACCTCTTATATCTTGGCCCTGAAGGCTTGCTGGGCATTCCAGTTCAAGTCTCATATTCATACATCTTCCCACTTGTCTTATTCAGCTCATTCCTAGGCGCAAGCGGTGCGGCCAAGTTCTTCGCCGACTTAGCTAGAAGTGCCTTCGCGAAGTCTGTTGGAGGGGCTGCTAAAGCAAATATCGTAGCCAATTACCTTCTTGGGATGATAACTGGTAACGCAGTGGCAAACGTCTATCTAACTGCTAATGTGGGCTCTGAGGAGATGAAAAGACAGGGATATAGAGTTGAGGAGATCGGAGCGATTATAGCTGCTGCAGCAACAGGTGCGCAGCTAAGTCCCCCTGTCATGGGAGCAGTTGCATTCGTTATGGCGCACTACTTGGGTGTCTCCTACCTCAGCGTGGCTATTGCTGCGATAATTCCAGCGTTTCTCTACTACCTATCGCTCTTCTTGGTAGCGGACTTCAAAGCAAGGAAGCTGGGTAGCAGAACCGTCCAGCAGAGTGAAGCACCTACCTTAAAGCAGGTCCTCAGAGAAGGATGGCATCTCCTGATTCCACTAATATTATTCGTCATATTACTGGTGCTAGGTTATTCAATTACTAGAATCGCGATCTACTGCACTCTCGTAACGATACCTGTAAGCTATCTTAGGAAGCACACAAGGCTGGGTGTTGAAAAACTTATCCACGCTATTAGAGAAAGCGCAGTCGACTGCGTCTTGCTGGCTACCGTTCTTGCCGTATCAGGCTTAGTCTTCGGCAGCATCTCAGTCACAGGATTAGGTTTCAAGCTGACCAGAATTGCCCTTGACCTTTCGGGCGGCCAATTGTTACTGCTTCTGCTTCTAACTATGGTGGTGAACATAATCTTAGGGATGGGTACACCACCTACGGCGGTATACGTCATCGAAGTAGCCCTTCTCGTTCCAGCCCTAGCGATGGGTGGAGTTGACCTCTTCTCCGCTCACTTCTTCATCTTCTTCTTCGCATGCTTAGCTGTAATCACCCCGCCAGTGGCAAACGCATCCTATGCAGCCGCCCAGATCCTAAAAGGAGACTTGGTCAAGACAGGTTTCGAATCCGTAAAGGTTGCTCTTCCTGGCTTCGTAATTCCCTTCGCCTGCGTCATGAACCCTGGCCTACTACTTCAATCTTCTTGGTTATCAACTGTGGCAGAGGTTGTGACGGCGAGTGTGGCGATCTTTGCCCTATCAGCAGCTATATGCGGCTACCTGCTGGGTGACCTCTCCATGCCCAAGCGGCTAGTGTTGGCGGTGTTGGGAATCGTAGAGACCGTTATCAACAACTTCGCTGGTACAACGGAGATAATCATCACAGTTGTTGGGTTCTCGGTAATATTTGCGATCATTGCTGCTCAATACGTTAGCTGGAGAAAAAAGAGAGTGGCTGCCCAACAAATTACCAGCGCTGCTCTTAAAGGTGCTTGGATGTCTTCAGAAGGGTGACTCAAAGAGTCCCCTCCCTCAATTTTTTATTCTTGCTGAGTGTTATGTAATTTTACTCGCCTTAAGCAAGGCGATTTCTAGCGAGTAGTCGGCTAAGCCTTACGTAAAGTTAAAAGGACTCAACAACCCCTTTGAGTAGAGAGATGAGTAAGTTCAAGGTAGGTACATCGGGCTACAGCTACTTCTGGAACCTAGGTGTGCCGACACCGTTCGAGTGGTATGTTAACCAAGGCTTTAACACCGTTGAGATTAATGCTAGCTTCTACCGCTTCCCATCACCGACTTGGGTTAAAGCGTGGCTTAAAGCGCCAAGGGACTTCGACTTCTCTATAAAGGTGCACCGATCGATAACCCACTACACCAAACTTTCAGAAAAAGCCCTCAAACTTTGGGGCAGATTCAAGGAGCCATTCAAGCCCATCGAAGATAGAATAGCGTTCTGGCTCTTCCAGATGCCACAAAACTTCAAACCAAACGAAAGAAACATAACCAAACTAACACACTTCTTCACAAACCTAAACCTAGGAGAGCGCGCGGTCGTCGAATTCAGAGAGGAGAGCTGGTGGCGTAGAAAAGACGACCTCAAGGCTTCGGGGGTCTCCTTCTGCTCAGTAGACGCACCAGCCCTACCAAGAGACATCATCTCCCTAAACGACATAATCTACCTCAGGCTACACGGCAGAGAAGAATGGTATGCATACGTGTATAGCAGGGACGAGTTAGAAGAGATCGTAAAGAGGGTGAAGGAGGTAGACGCTAAAAAGGTCTACATCTACCTTAACAACGACCTCGGGATGCTAGAAAACGGCAAACTGCTCATAAAGATGCTACTACAGACATAAGGTAAGTTTATCTAACAAAAGCCCCTAAGCCCCCTTGCTAACATTGACACGGCGGCGCATCTTCCTAGTTGTCTTCTTCACTCTAATAGTGGTTACAGCACTCGGCTCAGCAACAACCGTAGATAAAAGCGAAGCAAGTAGAATACTGGAAGATATGAAGAAGAGCATACCAGAAGCACCAAGCACACTAGACATATTCAGCAACAACATAAGGGTAGCATTACTAATGCTTATTCCAGGGTTAGGTCTCATCGTGGCACCGTATGTGCTGTACAACACAGGCCTAGTCTTCGCAGCGGCTGGCGCAGTGAATAATATCTCTGGTCTTACACTTTTCTTAACCACAACTATCTTACCATTCTTTTGGCTTGAATTTGCAGCATACGCCGCTTCCGTAACCCAAAACCTTTATCTCATCTGGGCAATCAAATCCAAGATTCTAAAGTACGAGTTGCGTAACCTCACTTACACCCTAATCGCTATAGCCGCTTTTCTTCTAATGGGCGCTTATGTTGAAACGATCTTTGTTCCATCCTAGCTTACCCTCTTACCTCAACGAAGAACACAGCTAAATTAATTTCAACATAATCGCGTCAGAATGCTGTAGACGAGGATGAAAGACATTCTTGTAAGTTTTGTAAAAAGTTCTAGCGACCTTTCAAAAGGCTTTATTGGTTAACACCGTGCATATACACAAACGTTATTTAAATTTCCTCCCTATCTTTCACAAATTAGCTACCATATCACATAGCTTTATGAAGTTCGAAAGGATCCGTAGGCCGTCTTCGCCACTGCTCTCAGGGTGGAACTGAAGACCATATAGCTTCAGTTCGCGATGCGCTATAATCTCGTTCTCACTGCACTCTGAATACGCGAGAGATTCGAAGCATAATGGTAGTTTGGATATATTAAAGATATGCGACTCGAATACTCTAAGTGTCTTCTGGGTTTCAGTTAAAGGGTTTGTCTTCCTCACATATACGATGGTGTGTCCGCATACTTTCGCTCTCAATCTACAGAGCGTTCCACCGTTAGCCAAAGCCAAAATTTCTGCACCATAACATATTCCCAAAAGGGGCTTTTGCTGCTGTATAGCTTGTTTAATCACTTTGATATTTGCTCGGTTGATTTCATTAGACGCTGCGCTCCGCCCACTTAAAATCACACCCTTATAGTTATCGACTTGAATAGGTTGATAATATTTAGCAACGCTATAGTTTACCTTAAGTTTGCATAAAGCCTTTTCTAGCTCACACAGTGTGGTTGAACCGTTGTCTACTATGAGCAGCATAGCATCTTCTCAACCCACGCATAAGAGAACGTTCCTACTCATAGTTTGACTCAGCCACCTCTTTAATCCTACTTGCGATCTTATCACCTACACCCTCCACACTCTTCAGATCATCTAACGCAGCGGAAAACACCCCGCGAACATTCTTGAACCTTTTAAGTAGCCTATCGGCCAAAACAGCATCGATACCAGGTACACCAGCTACCACATATTTCTGAATTTCACGTATAGTTAGAGGTTTCCTCCCTTCCCTAACCCTTACAGCCTTTTTCCCCTCCTCCTGCTCTCTCTTAGCAATATAGTATAGGATAGCGGCTGTCTCTTCATCATTTTCTGACGTGTAGACTGGTATGTAGAAGTCAGTTAAAGCGCTCGCTAGTGATGAGTAGAAGGCGGCTAGGCCTATGCTGATCCCCTTCTTTCTGCTGCCTTGCACAATAAGCAGAGGTTTAGGGTACTTCTCCTTCATAGCTACTATCTGGCTGAAGAGCCTATTATCCATAAGCGATCTGACGTAATCATCGATCGTCTTCCTCTCTACAACAACGTCTTCGCTCAGCACAAAGTCCCCTACTTCAAGCTGCTTTACTTGAACATTAACACCCATTTTCTGTAGACACATTATAATGGATTCCGATTCACGTGTATCAACATAGATGGTAGGTCCTTCTGCACGCGTGAAGTAGTTGTCGAGTGGTTGAACTTCGCTCTTAACTCTAAAGGCTTCTACTATTCGCTTTGCTTCTCTTACCTTTCTTTTAGCGAGCCAGTAGTAGGCCTCATCTCTGGTCCCTTTGACTAAAAACGTAATTACTCTACCAGGCGTCCTTCGCCCTGTTCTACCTCTCCTTTGCACAAATCGTATCGCGCTAGGTACATTATCGTAGAAAACTACAAGTCTACATTCAGCGATATCCAAACCTTCTTCACCAACTCGTGTTGCGACAAGAATATCAAAGTTTCCGCGCTTCATATCCTCGAGTACAGCAACCTGCTCTTTTTGTGATAATCCTCCACTCCCCCGCTTACCAACAAGAATTCTCACTCTAAGATTTTCTGATGCTAGCCTCTTGTAGATTTCTTGAACAGATGCTCTATAGCTTGTGAAAACTATAGCTTTTTCATTCGGAGGTAGGGTTTTCAAGATGTTTACTAGCTCCTCTAGCTTAGGGTGCTCAACACCAAGTTCAAGCGTACCCTTCGCTATTTCATAAGCTGTCTTTAGATGCTCGTTTTGAAGGAGCTCCTTTAACCCCACACCTTTTCTTCTGTTCAACAGCTTCTCCACGAACTGTATGAAAGTTGATACAGTTTGGGTTTCGATGAGCTCTAGCATGATGCTCAGTCTAATGAGGGACAAGAGAGCGCTTCTTGCATAAAGGTTCGTCAAATACTCTGGTTTTGCTCTTAGCTTTATGAGATTCTTCATCTTAGGTGGTACGTCAATGCCGCTTCCAAGTCCGAGCGAGTACAATCTATTTACATATTCTCTCATCGCCTCTAGAAGCTCGCTCCGAATCCTATTCAAAAGGGGGTTGAGCTGAACTTCGATCCATTCGATAGATGTTTTTTGGATGTAGGGTGCTACTTCTTTGCTGTCCTCTTGTCTGGCTTCTACTCTGCTCAACCTGAGGTTACGAAGAATCTCTTCCACCTTATCTTTTTCTTCAGGTAGCGATGCGGTTAAGCCGATCCTTCTTAAACTTGGGTTTTCAGCCATCTTCACACTAACCTTCGTATAGGCATAGTTACCAATTGCCCTATGCGCTTCGTCGAAGATTATAAGCGAGATATGTGTAGGGTCGATCAGCCGCCGCTCCAAATCTGCAGCCATTATCTGAGGTGTTGCACACAAAACACGCTTAGACCAAGCAACAATCCTATCATTTAACTTCATTTCACCAGTTACCACAGCAACATCATCTTGCTCTACGTTCAGCATGTTAGAGAGGAAGTCTTTATGCTGTGAAGCCAAGACCCTAGTCGGCGCAAGCAGCACACACTTCTTATCTGGATATCTATAAAGCATTTCTGCAATAAGGAGAAGAGCGATGGCTGTCTTGCCTAAGCCAGTAGGCAGCACAATAAGAAGATCTTCTTTTAAGCAGAGGTTGAAGAGCTTTATCTGATACTCCCGCTTCTCAAGCACCCCGCTCTTTACTAGAGGGTGACTCACCCATTCTGTGGGCAAGAGTTACTCCCTGCACTTCAGCCAAACCGCTTTATGAACTCTTCACGGGCTGTCTGTAGGTTTCGGTCGAGTAGGTATCCGATAATCCAACCACCATTTGGCTTTACGCATAAACCATTTAAGAGTTGAAGCGTTTCTCGCCACACCTTTCCTCTAAACTTCATCACTTTTATTTGAGGCGGCCTAGGCTATTTATACCCTACTCTGTGTTACCTAAAAAGGTGTATAAGATGTCTTATTCCGAAGTAGCCAGCATAAGCGTAGATAAGGTTCAGAACAACTTTACCAGAGATCGCAGCTATAAGCGCTTTTAGCTTTGGGTACCTCATTGCACCAAGTGGTATCCAGATCACGTCGTCTGGTGTAAGGGGTGTGGCTGCAAAGACGAAGATTAAGAGCACACCATATTTATCCACTTTCTTACGCCAATCATCTAACTTACCTTTCCACTTTTCTGGCATAAGATATCTGCCGCCTAACCCAATATAGTAGTGTAGGAACTGCCCAACCCCAGCACCTAACCCACCCAAAAAACCCACTAAGAGAGGATTGAGGTTTGCTCCAAGAAGCGCTATTACGATGTAAGAGGGGAAGAACGAGACAAAGAGGCTGCTTGAACCTAATATCCCAGCTAGAAAGGCTCCTATGTATCCAAGGTTTGACAACAGTTCTAGTAGGAGTCGTAGGTTGAGCAAGTCTCTGAAAACCACGCCTACACAGTTCTATGCTGAGTGCTCAAAGTAATCCACTTTTAGCTGCAGGATGCCTCTTAGTGACGTGAGCTTTTCGCTCATCTTCTTTATTTCGACACTAGAACCTCTTGCAACTATTATCGCTAAACATCTAGTTTCATCGAGATGAATGTGTAGCGTTGAGGATACGAGTTGGCGGAAGCTATGTTGAATATCAGTTATCTTCTCATCAAGCCCACCGACTTCATGATTGTAGATCATTAGGATCACGGCTGAGCCGCTTGATTCGGGTGCTTCGCTCCATTGGAATTCGCTTATAAAATTTCTCATAGCTGCTTGTATAGCTCTTGAACGCTCAGTGTAGCCCATCGATGCCGATATTCTGTCGAAGAGCGTAAGTAAAGATGGTGGTAGGGATATGCTGATCCTCTTAACCAGCTCTTTCTTCAACCCAAAAAAATGTCGTGGGCCTTACCTATAAACTTGATGAAAACTACTTTCACAACCTTCTAATCAAAAGAAGTATGTCGGAGAGACGATCTAGAAGGTAGTCGGGTTTTATTTCAAAGTCGCTTAGCGATTTAAAGAAGGTGCTTTTTAGGGCTGCAACGGTAACACCGGCGGCTTTTCCAGCCTTTACGTCAATAGGGCTATCTCCGACAAAAAGCGTCTTACTACTAGATGCACCTACTTTATCCAAGACGCATAGTATGCCATCCGGATAAGGCTTCAACCTTAAACCATCGCTCCTCGTTATAATAACATCAAAAAACCCTTTAATGTCAAATCTCTTTAGCATAAACTCGGTAGCCTTTCTACCATTATTTGTGACAAGAGCAGCCCTAAGACCATTCTTCTTGAGTACCTCTAACACATACTTTGTATCCTCATAGATATTTGTAGAAGCCGCTGCCTCCATTTCATAAAGGTCAATTACATCGTTGAGTCTCGCCATAACCTCCTCAAGATTGAGCGAGCCGCTCTTCTTAACTTGGAAAGCGACTTCATCGAATATGTCTTGAGTGTTTCTACGTAAAGCCTGAGGAGGTAGAGATATTCCAAACGATGTCAAAAGATCTGATATACTCCGCCTTACCTCGGCAGAGGGGTATCTAAACTCCACCAAAGTACCGTCTAGATCAAATATCACAAGGTCAAAGTGTAGATTACTTATCCTCAAGCCCCATACTTAGCTCTCTATAATTCAATCCGAGTTCAAAGTAAGCTCTTCGAAGCAGCTCGTCAAGATACTGTTGGTTGGGGTTTAGGTAGAGTAGGTGACCTATACATCCGCATCTGCAATCTGAGGAGCCAAACCCTTTAATCGGCTTAGCTTCTAGCAGAGATAAGATCTTTTTGTTGAGTTCGCACTCGATCTTAACCGAAGCTTCAGCGTACGCCACTTTAACAACTTTGCCGAAGCCGCTAAGAAGTCTATCGATATGCCAGAAGATCTTCTTACTGGCTTTTAGATGCCTCTCTAAACGCCTCTCTAAGCTAGTTGAGCCTCTTCCTAACGCTGAGCCTGTATAAATGTAGCGACCCTTTAAAAGATGCCAGCCTAGATCAGGTTTCACCTTGATAGTCTGCTCATCCTCTAACTCTATGAGTAAAGTGTACACTCCTCTACTCAAGTTGATCGGTTCTCTCCTTTGCCGATCAAGATTAGAATAATAAGCCCAACGAAACCTAAAGCCACAATAAGAAGGGTTATGGGGAACATTAGATCAGAAGAGCTGTTAGCTGCAAGCGAGACCAACAACTTCAGCATATAGCCTACCCCTACACACCACAACATCCGCAAAAGGCATATTAAAGGTTAAGTAGCACTATTATGAATACTAGCAGCAGAAAGGTGCCTTAAACTAAGATGGGAGCGAAGTAAGGTGTTCGTTGATGTTAGCGATCTTTGACTTAGAAGGGGTTTTAGTGGATGGTGAATTCTTGCCCGAGCTTGCGAAGCTTAAAGGTATTGAGGATAAAATTTGGGATATAACAATGAAAGGGATAAGGGGGGAGATCGACTGGGAGCAAGGGCTCCATTTAAGGATACAAGAGTTAAAGGGGATGAGTTATAGTGATTGTGTTAAGGTATCTAACAGCCTAAAGGTTATGCCGGGTGCAAAAGAAGCTTGCAAGACATTGCGAGAGATGGGGTTTATGCTGGCTTCTGTCTCAGGAGGCTTTACTTTACTTGCTGAAAGAATCCAAAAAGAACTGGGGTTGGATTACATCTTCGCTAATGAGCTCATATTTGTAGGGGATCGACTACATTCCGTAATCATAAGAGTCAACTCGAATAAAGCAAACTCGATTCAAGGTTTAGTTAAAACGCTGAAAGAGCCTAAAGAGCAAATAGTAGCGATAGTTGATGGGGCGAACGACCTTACGCTTTTTGAGCTGGCTGGACTTAAGATAGCCTTCTGCGCCCAACCTATCGTAGAGTCAAGAGCAGATGTGATCATAAAGGAGAAAGATCTACGCTTAATAATACCTGCTATAACAGAGTACATCAGGAATTTAGAAAATAACGGCGCAGAGATTCGAAGATATCGGCGTTAATTGAGGGTTTACTAACTAAAACAGAAACGTTGACTACCTCAAACTAATTAGTTAGTCTGAAAACATATATATATAACAGAAACACCTCTCTCTTATAAAAGAAGTGCAAAATTAGAGGTGGCTGTTATTTGATTGAAATTCGCTGGCATGGGCGAGGTGGGCAAGGTGCTGTGACCGCTGCAGAGCTTCTTGCACACGCTGCTATAAATCAGGGGTGGTGTGCGCAAGCTTCACCATCTTTTGGCCCCGAGAGGCGGGGTGCGCCTGTTCTGGCGTTTAATAGAGTAGATAGTGAGCCTATAGGCATACGTTCAGAGGTTTATGAGCCAGATGTAGTTATAGTTATGGATGCCAGTCTTCTAAAGATTGTAAATGTTGCAGAGGGGCTTAAGGATGGTGGAGTGGTTGTAATAAACACGAGAAAGTCGTTAAATGAGCTTAAGAAGGAAGTGGGCTTGGAGTGTAGACTTGCGGTGGTTGACGCAAAAAAGATAGCACAAGAGACAATAGGAGTGCCGATTGTTAACACAACAATGCTTGGCGCCGCTGTCAGAGTGATAGGTTTAGTCGACCTACATTATGTCGTAGAGGCTGTAAAGGAGAGGTTCGGCGGTAAGGCTGGGGAGGCTAATGCCCAAGCTGTTATAAGAGGTTTTAACGAGGTTGTGATAGGCGATTGAATTGAGTGGGGAAAAACCAACGGTCAAAACATTACCGATCGCTGGGATAATCTTTGTACCAGGCTCAGCGAAGCAGTATGAAACAGGTTCTTTCAGAAGCCAACGACCTATTCTCGATCCTAAGCTTTGCACTAAATGTGGGATGTGCTGGGTCTACTGCCCAGATGCAGCGATCTTCATTAACCGTGAAGGGATGTATGAGGTCGATCTCAGGTACTGCAAGGGATGTGGTATATGCGCCGAGGAATGCGCGAGAAAAGCTATTAAGATGGTTGACGAGGAGGAGTGATCTGGTTGAGTAAGAGAATAGCCGTAGAGGGCTCGCATGCAGCTTCGCTCGCTGTTAAACTCGCAAACGTAGATGTAATAGCAGCCTATCCAATAACACCTCAGACGCATATCGTAGAGCGCTTGGCGGAGTACGTTGCAAACGGCGAACTAGACGCTGAATACATAAACGTTGAGTCAGAACATTCAGCGATGAGCGCTTGCATAGGTGCTAGCGCCGCTGGTGCTCGAGTCTACACTTCCACAGCGGGGCAGGGGCTTGCTTTGATGCACGAGATGCTCTTTATCGCCGCGGGTAATAGGCTTCCTATCGTTATGGGCGTTGCTAACCGATGTCTATCACCAAATCTAAACATCTGGGGTGATCATAGTGATATGATGGCTTCAAGAGATTGCGGTTGGATTCAGATATACGCTGAGAACGCACAAGAGGTCTTTGATCACACACTTCAAGCGTTTAAGATAGCTGAGGATGAGGGGGTTCTCCTTCCTGTGGCTGTCTGCTTCGACGGCTTTCACGTGACGCACGTAATAGAGCCGCTTATCGCGCTTGAGCAAGAGGAGGTTGACCGCTTCCTACCGAAACATAGGAAGGCTATTTACAGGCTTACACCAGACCAGCCTAGCACCTGGGGCCCTGTAGGTAGTCCAGATGTTCAGACCGAGCTTAAGGTTCAGAATGAGTTGGCACTTAACGCTTCTAAGAGGGTGATCTTAGAGGTTTGGCGTGAGTTCGGCGACCTCTTCGGCAGATACTACGCCCCCCTCGAAACATATAGGCTTGAGGATGCTGAGGCAGCCATAGTCATAGCAGGCGGGTTCGCAGGCACTGGTCGAGTAGCTGTGGATAGGATGAGGAGGGAGGGTAAGAAGATAGGTCTTATTAAACTCAGACTTTACCGACCCTTCCCCATTCAAGAGATAAAGGAGGCGCTTAGCGGCGTTAGGGCTGTGGCGGTAGTAGATAGGGCAATATCTGCAGGCGGATTGGGAGGGCCTGTCTACGGTGATTTACGGAACATAATGTATGATGAAAAGGATCGACCCGCTATTCTGAGCTTCGTGGCTGGCTTAGGTGGTAGAGACATAACAGTAAAAGACTTTATCAAGATAGGTGAGCGGGCGCTAGAAGCGGTCTCTAGGGGGAGAGTGGAGCATAAAGTAGAGTTTATCCAAGCGAGGGTGTAGAGTATGGCTGTGCAAGCATTTAGAAGCATAAAAGATATACCACTTGAGGAATATTTTACACCTGGTCACAGAGCTTGCCAAGGATGTGGAGAAACGATCGCTGTGAGACTCGTTTTGAAGGCAGCCGGATCTAACGTAATTGTTGTAACCGCGACAGGTTGTCTTGAAGTTGTTTCTTCACCCTACCCCTACACCGCTTGGGCAGTGCCTTGGTATCATGTAGCCTTTGAGAACGCAGCCGCAGTCGCTTCTGGAATAGAAGCGGCTCTGAAGGTTCTGATGAGAAAGAAGGTTATTCCTGAAAAGAAGATTCACGTCATATGCTTTGCTGGCGACGGTGGTACGGCAGACATCGGTTTACAGGCGCTTTCAGGAGCTCTTGAACGTGGCCACGACTTTCTTTATGTCTGCTTGGATAACGAAGCTTATATGAACACTGGTATACAAAGGTCCAGCTCTACGCCTTACGGTGCTTGGACAACCACTTCACCTCCTGGTAAGGTGAAGCCCGCTGGTCAGATGACGTTTAAGAAGGATCTCCCAGCGATAGTCGCTGCACACGGCATACCTTATGTAGCTACAGCCACAGTAGCCTATCCTCTAGATCTAATCAACAAAGCGAAGAAGGGACTTGAAGTGGATGGGCCGGCTTATCTACACATCTACACACCTTGCGTACCCGGTTGGCGTATTCCGAGCGAGAAGACTATTCAAGTCAGCAGATTGGGTGTTCAAACAGGCGTCTTCATACTTTATGAAATAGAGAAGGGGCAGTTTAGGCTGACGGTTAAACCTGCACGCAGAAAGCCTGTTGTTGAGTATCTTAAGATGCAGGGTAGGTTTAGGCACCTCTCTGAGAGAGATATTGATCTGATTCAAAGATACGTTGACGAGAGATGCTCTAAGTATGGGCTTCCACCTATAGAAGCTCCTACTGCTTAGGTTCATTGCAACCAACCCATTCTTTCTCCACCAAACCTGTCTTCAGAGCGGTGTATCGTGCTGCGACGTAAAGTAGTGAGGAGAGCCTATTCAGATACTTTATGGAAGGAAGAAGGTTTGGTGCTGACCGCGCCATCTTCACTATGGTCCGCTCAACCCTTCTAACCACGCTTCTTGCAAGGTAGAGTGAGGCTACATCTGGTGTTCCGTTTGGTATTACGAATCTGTGGTACTCTGGTAGGTCTTTGGCTAGTCTGTTAAGATGCTCCTCAAGCGCTTTCACCATCTCTTCGCTCACCCGGCTTCTGTTTTGGAGGGGCGCTACGACTTCCAAGCCTATGGTGAAGAGGTCTTTTTGCACCTTTTCTAATATGCTATCAACCTCAGGTAGTTTTGCGAAGCTCCTTGCGAAGCCGATTATGCAGTTAGCCTCATCAAGCTCACCTAAGGCGTTTACTCTCTCATCATCCTTACCAACCCTAACACCGCCTAGAAGGGTGGTTTCGCCTTTATCCCCACTGCCAGTATAAAACTTAGGCATATGTAACATTACGGTAGCGTGGATTAAAATCTTTAACTTAACCCTTAGAGGTGGCATCCCTTTTAACTAACTGGTAGGTAGTTGGTTGGCGGATTTGCAGGAGAGGGTATGTGGCAGAGAAACCGAAACTATGTTAGTTATTTCTTCCCTACCTTTTCTTCTTTGAGGATGTGTGTCAACCAGTCCTGTAGGGTGACCTCTGGTGGTCGCTCATATGTCCTTTCGAAGCCGCACTTACTGCATTTAATATGCACTTTTACAACGTTCCTCAGGGGGTTCTCGCTCGTGTTAATCTTGAGTTTTCCACCGCAGAGCGGGCAGACTGATTCTCCGCTCATACTTTATAATTTGCTTTGACCGATATATGAAGTTTAAGCAAAACCTTTCTGAGTAGGTCATCTGAAGCTTCTTCAGCCAACGACTTCCTCCACTGTAAACAAGAGGTGATAGAGAAGGCAACAACCTTTATTACACAGCTGAGTGGGTTGTTAGATGAGTGGGTTGGGTCACGTCTACATCTCAGCAAAGCTCGGAGACCCTCTTAAGCAGAGAGTCAAGGAGGTTAGGATGCTGGTGGATACGGGTGCAACATACCCCTGCATCCCAAAGGGGCTGGCAGACGCCTTGGGGCTGAAGCTGGAGTTCAAGACCAAAGTCACGTTAGCGGATGGCAGGGTTGTGGAGGCGTGGTACGCAACAGCCTACTTGGAGATAATGGGGAGAGGAGACCTAATCCCGGTAAGGGTCTTTGAGTTCGAGGAGCCTCTGCTAGGGGTATTCGCACTCGAAGCCCTAGGGCTAGCCGTAGACCCCGTCTCCGGCGAACTCAAGCAGACAAGGGGCTTCATAGCAAGGGCTTAGCCGGAGCTTTCGCACCCGCTTGAATAGAGAAACGCCTCATCCCTTCTCCTCGTTTCACGCAGAGCGTGTTCACATCAACAGAACCACTACAGGAGTAGGTGAAGTTAGCTAAAGAAGCGGATTCTAACAAGAGCCGCATAGAAGGCTTGCTTCACATCCGCTAACCTCTCTTAGAGGTAGACCATAGAGCTCGCCACACGCTTCTCCGTCGAGCGGATAAGTGGCATGAGTTTATTTGTGCACGATTATGGAAAATGTGGTTGTAAAGTGAGGTGGGGTAAGCCCCTTGAAGGGTTAAAAATAAAAAGGTTGGTGGGGCTGAGGAGGGTTTAACTGGTGTTTTCCGCTGGGCTAAAAGCATTTAACTTTAAGCCTGTTTGCTTTATGTATGGAAAGCGTTGATGTAGGCAGCCTACCCTTTCAAGGCGATGTGGAGGCGCTGGAAAGAGGGGCAGAAGGTGGGGTGGAGCAAGCATACTTTGAGAGGGTTGTGGTCGATTACTTTGTAAAGAAGTTGAGATCTGGTTTAGACGTCGCTACCTACCCTCAGCTAAGAGACATGTGCTATATGTTTCTTAAAGAGCTTGTGGGGTTGATTAACGTTGATGGCAAATATGCTGTAATAGAGGCGATTAAACCTAAACGCAAGAGCATACCTGAGGTGGATGCTGTATTCAAATATTCGAAGGAGATCTATGAGGAAGTGGGCAAACCCTTCAGCATGAGGATATGCGTAACAGGACCATATACACTAGCGTCTTTTATCATCGAACCATATCCTGAACAGATCGTGAGCCTTGCCGATGCGCTTTCTCAGATCGCAGATGGCTCGCTTCAGCAGAGCAGATACGGTAACGTGGAGATGCTTTGCGTAGAGGAGCCCCTATTGGGGGTTATTGATGACCCTAGGCTTGATTATGCTGGAGAGTGGAGCGAAGCCCTTCTAAAGGCTTGGGACAGGATTTTCTACACAGCATCTACACGGGGCGTTGTATGTGCTATGCATTTGCACAGCACATCGAACAGAATCTTCTGGGATCTCGGTAGGTTGGATGTTATCGAAGCTGAGGCTGATGATTACATCTTCAGATCGGAGAAGACAAGAAGCCTGTTGGAGAAGTATGATAAGAGGTTGAAGGCTAGTATCTGCTCAACAAATCTGAGCAAGCTCGCTGAGAAGGCTGCCGAGCGCATACCAAGGTATAGCGGCCTAACGAAGGAGCAGAGGGTAGGTCAGATCTGGGCTGATATAAAGCGTGGAAGAGAGGATCCAGCGATTCTTTTGGAGAGCGAGGATGAGATCCGGTCTAGGCTTAAGCAGATCGTCTCACTCGTCGGGCTGGAGAACGTGCCCTATGCTGGCCCTGAATGTGGGTTAAAGGGGTTCTTTAGCCTAGATCTAGCGTTACTATACCTGAAGAGGTGTAGTGGGGTGGTGAAGGAGTTTGCCGAAGGGTAGGCTGAATCCAACGCTCTACGAGATCAACACGCTGCCTTGGCTCAATAGGCTTCGAGAAGCATATGGCGCCGATCTAACCCTATCTAAAGTGCCTTATGAGGAGTGGCTTAGACTCAAAGATCTTGGCTTCGACTACGTTTGGCTTATGGGTGTCTGGAAGCGAAGCAGAAAGAGCGCTGAGACAGCTAGGGGTATAGATGCGCTTAAAGCTCACTTCAACTTCGCGCTCCCAGACTGGAAGCCTGAGGATGTGGTCGGCTCTCCTTACGCTATTCAATCGTATGAAGTCGACCCGATGCTAGGCACCTCTGAAGATCTTAAAGAGGTTAAGAAGGTTCTAAATGAGCTCGGCATGGGTCTCATCCTCGATTACGTACCTAACCATTTGGCGCTCGACCACCCTTGGGTATTTGAGCACCCTGATTACTTCGTGCAGGCTGATGCTGAAGAGTTTAGGAGAGAGCCCTCCAACTACCTTAAAGTAGATCTTGAGTCAGGTACGGTGTATATTGCACACGGCAGAGACCCCTACTTCCCACCTTGGACCGATACGGTTCAAATCAACATATTTAACGAGGAGGCTAGGGTTGCGCTGATCAAGACCCTGCTATCGATCTCAGAGTACTGTGATGGTGTTAGGTGTGATGTAGCGATGCTTCTGCTGAATGACGTCTTCAAAAGAACTTGGGGTCATCTGCTGAGGAAGGGTGGGTGGGAGGCTAAAGAAGAGTTCTGGGCGCAGGCGATCTACGAAGTTAAAAAGGTGAAGCCAGATTTTACGATGATCGCTGAAGTCTACTGGGGGCTTGAAGACCGCATGCTAAACCTCGGCTTCGACTACGCCTACGACAAGAACCTATACGACAACCTACTTTACGAGCAGGTCGACAACATAAAGCGCATGCTCTCAATCGACCAAATTAAGCAGAGCAGATACGTTAGATTCACAGAGAACCATGACGAACTTAGGGCTGTGACCGCGTTTGGGCGTGAGAGGTCGATGGCAGCCTCCCTCATAACGTACACTCTGCCTTCTATGAGACTATTTCATCAAGGTCAGTTAGAGGGGCGAAGGATAAGAGCACCCCTACAGCTTAGGAGAGTTGCAGACGAAGCAGTAGACAGTGAGATACATGAATTCTACACCACCCTACTCACCGCTCTGAATAGTGACACGCTGCACTACGGTGAATGGAGACCTGTGAGGGTTGAGGGGGCTCAGACCGTATTCAGCTGGATCTGGGAGTTGGGGATAAGATGCGCCTTTATCTCTGTAAACTACTCATCTAGAGAAGCTCTATGTGTCATCGTTTTAGATAGGTGGCTTCTGAAAGATGTAATAAACGCAAGGGTCTCTTGGAAGAGAGGCATTCAAATAGACGACGTTGATACCAGAGGTCACTTGAAGGTGCGATTGGAACCTTATGCGCTTTGGTTGACCTTAGCTTGATAGCGCTTCATCCTCTTAATCAGCAGAATGAAGGGTGGAATAGAGCATATCTCAAGCGCTACTGAGAAGGAGACCAAATACCAATAACCAATGTTATAGAGCGAACCGAGAGCGCTACCACCTATGAACCAAGCTATGCCTAACACGGCATTCAACGCGCCGAATCCGCCCCCCCTTTTCGCTGCCGGGAAAATCTG
>Ga0080004_1075324_pt1 | contig 35246 bp, 27 predicted proteins | sample WasSprMetagenome_FD_69207 | JGI IMG/M metagenome (GOLD analysis project Ga0080004, IMG submission 69207) | Sulfidic aquatic microbial communities from Washburn Spring, Yellowstone National Park, USA - WS (SPADES assembly) (version 2) | ecosystem: Environmental > Aquatic > Thermal springs > Hot...
TATTTTCATTCAAAATATTAAAAAAAGTATAAATGTATTTATAATCATCAATCCCTTCCCTTGCTCCCTCCCATCCAGTTGTTGGTCCAGAGAAATTTTTGTCCCATTCTGGATAATAATGTATATAATTATTTTTTGGAACATTTAAATCATTATACATTTCTTTACCATCTGCATAATATGGCCTCTGATATGCATAGGTTATCATTCCCTCTCCACCTGTAAGGTATAAAAGAAGTCCATAAGCAAACCTCATACTTTCAGGATTCCATCCAGATGAATCAAAACTATAATACCATACTTTTTTATTATCTTTTTTCAATTTATTCAGATGATACTTCCATCTTTCACTTTCATAAATTTCACCAAGTTTTATAAAAGGGCCACAATTATAAACAAAAATATCAACATAAGGATAAACTTTTTTGAAATCACTTTCAGAAGCAACCCCAACCTGGTCCGCAACAGTTATAAAATTTTCTTCTTTTAAAATCTTAAGAAATTTTTCTGCAATAGAAATTCTTCCTCCTGAAAATGGTTCATCAACTGGTTGAATATAAATTTCCGGCCACCTGTTTTTAGAAGAAATTTCCTTATAAATTTTCAAAGAATCTTTATAAATTTTTTCAAAATTCTGTTCTAAATTTAATTCTTTTGGAAATTCAAAAATAGTAGTATTTAAAACAATGGGCTTTGAAAAACCAACTTTTTTATATGCATTCATCATCCTTACCCAATCGCTTTTTTCATTTATCTCTAAACTTATATTTTTATTTTCATCAAATTTTACAGGTATTGAAGCGCCAAACATAAAAACTGTCGTCATTCCATGTTCTCTCATATCTTTAAACTTTCTTTCAAAATAATCCTCGTTATAATAATTTGGAAGAAAGTGTTTAACCCCATCAAACATACCCCAGAAAATATCGGGTTCTTTCAATTTATATGGAAAAACCTCAATATTTACAGGGATTTCTTTATAAAAATTTTCTCCTTTCATTATCAATTTTCCTTTATAAGTGCCACCTTTAACATTTTCAGGAATTTTAAAAGTTAGCCAGAAACCATAAGTATAATCTTTTGATAAATCAATTTTTTTAAAATTTGATAACAAAACAGGAGCAAGAATCCCTCCACCATTCATTTTTTTAGGCAAATAATTTATTATTCTTACTTCAATATTTTCAGCAGGAATTTTGTTTTTTTCATTTATTAAATCACCCATTTTTATTTCTAAATTTTTTATATCTTTTTTGCTTCTTATACAAAATAAAACCGGTTCATATTCTCCAAGTGTTGCAAATGTTTCTATCTCTTTTTTAATTTCATCCTCTTTTGGCAATGATTCAGGGAAGACCATTTTCAAATAATTTCTAACAAAAAATAAAAAATCTTCATCTGATTTAAAATAATTTTTCTCTTTATATTTCCAAATCAATTTTGATTCAGAAACTTCTTCTTTATATGGAAAAAGAGAGATATTATCAAACCATATAGTCCCCTTTAAACTTCCACCATAAGAATAACACAAATAAATTTCAAGATATTTTGTACTTGGAGATGTTTCAAAAATTATATAAAAATTACTCCAGTCAATATCTGCATTAATATTCTGTCCTGCAAACTGACTTCCTCTTAACCATGTTTTATTATTTGATTTTAAAATTTTACCGCCTGTAATAGTTTTTCCATTTTCATCTCTTTGAATTAAATAAATTGTCCCAAAAACACCTTGAGGTCCTGGATTTACAATTTCAATTTCTTTCCCTTTAACTGCCCATATTATTTTATATATAGAAGATGGATTAACTTCAACCAACTGTTTTAAAAAAATATAATTTTTCTCTTCTTCTTTTTCATCAGTTGATATTTTTAAGGAAGCACTTTTTTCTATTTTCACTTCATTATCTATTTCAACTTTTATATAATCAGGAGAAGTTACTATCCAATTTTTTAATCCATTCTCAAAACCACCATTTTTAATCATATTCTCATCATTTGAAAATATAAAAATTTGTGAAAAAATAAAGAATAGAAGAAAAAATCTTCTCATTTTTCTCCTCTTTTTTAATTTAAAAACCTAAAATTATCGCCCTGTCCAATATACAGCGCCTGGCGCTATCATTTTAACACTATTTTCGTTAAAACTCCTTACCGAACCATCAAGGAAAAGAAAATTAGCAGTCCCATTGTGTCTTAAATGTATTCTATAGTTTCCTGAACTTAAACCAATCTCATTTATTTGATATCTTGCAGAAGAACCTATATCAATAGAATCAGCAATTAACCAGGTATTAGAGGGGTCTTTAATTTTAGATAATTTTACCCATACGCCATAACCAAAGGGAGAACTCCTTCTGTATCCATAAATTCTTGCAGTATAACCTATTGTATATCGTTTTGGAGGCCAGGAATTACATAAAAGCATATTTAAATCTCCATATCTCTGGGTTCCTGCTGAACCTGAAAGTTTTCTAAAATATCCTCCTTCAATAAGTAAATCACTCCAGTAAGGGGAACCTGAAACATTTGCCTGTCTTGTTGGAGGTATATATTCATCGTAATCAAGAATATACATATGGATAATAATACCTAAGTTTTTTAAATTATTCATACAGGCAATCTTTCTCGCATTTTCTCTTGCTTTACTTAATGCTGGGAGTAACATTGCTGCTAGGATGGCAATTATAGCCACCACTACCAGCAATTCTATTAATGTAAAGCCCTTCCTTCTCATATTCTCACCTCCTTCCTTTTTTATTTCAAACATCCTTAATACACTTTTCATTTTGCACCCCCTTTTTAAAATAGTTTTTTAAATTTTTCATAATATTTCTTTGCAATTTCTATACTGTCTATTCCATTTTGTTTTGGCTCTATTATATTAACCCATCCGTTATATCCAATTTTCTTCAATGTTTTTATAAAATCTACAAAATCTATTCCTTCAGGATCATCTGGCAAACATCTTATAAATCTTTCTCCTTTATATTCTATTATTTCTCCTTCTTCATTATCCTTTGCCTTCCTTATATTCTGAAACTGAACATTTATAAGGTATGGATATATTTTCTTTAAGTTTTCTTCAGAATATTCCTGGCCTGATAAAACAAAATTACCTGGTTCAACTGATAAACCAAAATTTGAAAAACCAACTTCTCTACATATATTTATTGCATCATCTATCCTTTCAAAAATTGTTCCTGTATGCATCTGCTCAAATATTTTTATTCCGATTTTATTATTAAGAAGAAACTGACAACTTTTTTTAATCAAGTCAATATCCTCTATTATTATTCTTATAAGTCCTGTTTTTAATTCAATTGCTTTTTTTAAAACATTTTCAAATTCTTTCCAGTAATTTTTCCCTTCTTCAAGGCAGGTTATAAAAGAGACATTCATATTGTATTCATCAATTATTTCTTTAACCCTTTTTATCTCATCAATTGAAAGATTGCCAATCTGAGAATTTCTCAACTCAACTCCTTCATATCCTATTTCTGAAGCAATCTTTATAAATTCATCTATACTTTTTTCCATTCCATTTTCTGTTTCAAAAATTCTTCCAGATAATGCAATTTTCATATTTCCTCCATTTTAAATGGTATTACAATTCTGTTATCTAATATTTCTTCTTTTCTAATTATTTTCTCAAGTGTTTCCATTGCCTTCTTTCCAATATCTTCTCCAATATAAGAAAATTTAATTGACTTAATAAAAATATCTTTCCCTAAAAAACTCTTTATTTCCTTTGCCATTGCCTCATCTATTAAAATTATTGCATCAGGAGGATTTTCAATAGAAATTAAATTATTGACCAAATCCAGAATTTTTTCTCCCTCAAAATCACTCTCCTTTATTAAATCTTTTTCATATTCAATATTATATTTTTTCAGTGCTTCTTTATAACCTTCAAGAAACAGTAAACTTGAAGAAATTGCTCCAATTAATATTGCCTGACTTACTGGTCCTGTTATTACCCCTATCCTCTTATGACCATTTAATATCAATTCCTCTGTAATCTGTTCAGCAATTCTCTCTTCATCTGTTAAAATAGCAGGAATATCAACACCTTTATAATAATGACCAACACATACCACTGGAATATTTTTTTCAATAATAAAATTCAAATCCCTCCTGTTTATAAAATCAAACATTATAATTCCATCAAGTTCTCTATTCTCTATTGCCTTAAAAAATAAACTTCCATTTTCTCCTGTAATTGTCCTTCCACCAAGTGGATAAAAAAAGAAATGATAATTGTTTTCCATTCCATATACTTCAATTCCCTCAATAACTTTTTTAATATATGGATGTGTTATATAATTCACATTTCTAAAAACTATTCCTATATTTTTTACCTCTTCTCTTTCTGAAATTTCCCTTTCTACTAAACTTGATACAAAAGTTCCCTTACCCTGAATTCTATAAATATATCCTTCTCTCTCCAGTTCTTTCAGTGCATTTATTACAGTGACAGTGCTATACTTAAATTTTTTCATTAAATAATTTTGAGAATAAAATAAATCACCTGGCTTGAATTTCTCCTTTATCTCTTTCTCCAAAACCTTCTTCAATTTTATGTAATTTGGTCCCATTTACTTATTCTCTTATGTGTATAAGTTATTTTACACATATTTTTATTTTTGTCAAGAGGAATTTTTTTAAACTATTTGACACAGGATAAATAAAATATAAAATTATTTTATGGGTAAAATATGGATTTTATCATGGCATCACTGTGACATTTTCGGGAAATTAGACCTTATAATCCTTGGGATTCTTTCAATTTATTCATGGTATATTATGATTGAAAAATTTTTGATTTTGAAAAATGCTTTTAAAAAAAATAAAATTTTTGAACATTATTTCGTTTCAAAAAAAGAGATTAAAAAAATACCCTGCCCTCTATATTCTATAATTGATTATCTCACATCCCTTATAAAGTATGAGAATTTTACATTTGAAAGAGCAAAAAAACATATAGAAAAAACTTTTATAAAACAGCAGACAGATTTAGAAAAAAATCTTACATCTCTTGCAACAATAACTGTAGTTGCTCCTTTTCTTGGACTACTTGGAACAATCTGGGGACTTTTAATCTCTTTTATTAATATGTCAATAACTGGTTCATCATCTATTAAAGTTGTTGCAAGTGGTGTTGCAGAAGCACTCATAACAACTGTTCTTGGTCTTCTTGTAGCAATTCCAGCAGCAGTTGGTTATAATTATTTTAAGGATAGAATACAGAGATTGATGGATGAGATGGAATTATTAATACCATTTATTGAAGAATATTTAATGGATTTTTCATTAAAGCAAAATGAGAAACAGAAATAATAGAGATACACTTGCTCAGATAAATATAACAAATCTTGTTGATATTGCTTTAACCCTTGTAATAATTCTTCTTATGATGGCACCAATGATAGAACAGGGAATTGAAGTTAAAATCCCAAAGTCATCTCCATATGAAATGAAAATTGAAAAAAGTATTATAATAGTAGTAGCACCTGATAATCAGTATTATGTTGGAGGAAAACAAATGAGTTTAAAGGAAATATATGATTATTTAAGGGAAAAAAGCAGGGATAAAGAAATTTCTGTGATTGTAAAAGGGGATGAAAGAGTTCCTTATGAAAATATTATTAAAGTTCTTGATATAGTAAAAAAATGCAAAATAGATTTGATTGGACTTGCTACTCAATCGGAATAAAAAAGAAAAGTTTATTATTTTCTTTTTTTTTACACTTTTTATTATTTTTTTTAATTTTTTTACCAAATAAAAATGAAAATAAAATTGAGAGAGAAGTTTTTGTTGTAAAGATGGTTCCGCTACCTGAAATTAAAATCCCTGAAAAAATAGAAGAAAAATTATCAAATCAGAGAAAAATTGAAACATATGAAAAAATAGAAAGTAAAATAAAAGAACAGGGAAAAACTAAAATGACTGAAAGGACATTTAAAAAAGAAATTTCAGAAAAAGGATTTGAAGAGAAATTCTCACCAGAAGATTATAAAAAGAACTTATATTCAAAAATTTTTAAAAGTGAAAGTCAATATACTGAAAAAACTTATTCAAAAAAAATTGATATAGAAATCCCTGAAATAAAATCAAAAGATATCACAGGTTCTCAAACTTCTTCAGGACAATTTTTAAGTGGAATTCCTTCTACCACAGGTTCTCAAACTTCTTCAGGACAATTTTTAAGTGAAATCCCTTCCTGGTATATTGAGTTATTAAAGAAAAAAATAGAAGAAAACTGGTCACCAAAAGAATTTTTAACCAATTTATCTGCAATTATTTCTTTCAGAATTTATAGAGAAGGAAGGATTGAAAATATTGTAATAGAGAAAAGTTCTGGTTATAAAAATTTTGACAATTCAATAATAGAAGCGATAAAATCAGTTAAAAAGTGGCCTGAATTTCCAAGAGAAATAAAGGATAGGTATCTTGAAATTATTATTGAATTTAAAATAGGAGGATAAATGAGAAAAATTTTATTTTTAATTCTGGTTTTAAATTATCTATTATTTTCTCAAACACAAATTTTTCTTCAAATTACAAAAAATTTATTTGAAAAAGCGAACATTTATTTAATTTTCAAAGTTGAAAAAAATGATTTTTTTGAAAAGTTTATTAATACATTTTCTAAAGACCTTGAATATTCAGGATATTTCAAAGTTAATGGGATAAAACTCACTGATAATATTGAAAAAACAAAAAATGAAATAAAGGAACAGATGATAATCACAGGTGAAAAAAGGGATGAAATTATTGATATAAAAGTAGAGGATGGAATTGAAGGAAAAATTATTTTTGAAAACAACTATAAATTATCTTACCAGCCAGTATATCTTGCTCATACAATATGTGATGATATTATTGAAAAACTTACAGGCAAAAAAGGGATAGCAAAAAGTAAAATACTTTTTGTCTGTGATAAAACAGGTAAAAAGCAGATATATATAATTGATTATGATGGGTCTAATTTAAAGCAGATTACAGATTTTGATTATCTAATTGGTTATCCAAGATATTTTGAAGGTAATGATATTCTTTTTGTTTCATATGAAGATGGCTGGCCAAAAATTTCAAAGATGAATATTTTAACAAAGGAATTGAAAACATTAATTGCAAAGCCAGGATTAAATGCATGTGTTTCTGTTTCAAAAAAAACAAAAGAAATTGCTGTTGTTTTAAGTCAATCAGGTAATCCAGAAATATATGTTACAAATTTTGATGGAGAGATAAAAAGGAGATTGACCTATTATAATGGTGTTGATAGTTCCCCTTCTTTTTCACCAGATGGTAAATATATAACATTTGTTTCAGATAGAAGTGGTAAACCCCAGATTTATATAATGGATAAAGATGGTTATGGAACAAAGAGAATAAGTTTTATTTCAAATTATAATACTTCTCCTTTATTTTCACCCGATGGGAATTATATTGCATATATATATCTTGATACTTCAGGTTATGGACTTGCTATATATGATTTAAATACTCAAAAAACAAGAACGATAAGTGGTTTAAACTGTGAAGAATTTTCATGGGCTCCAGATTCAAGGCATATAGTTTATTCAAAGACAGGTAAAAATCAATCACTTATAATCTTTGATATTTTTACTGGAGAATCAAGAAAATTAATATCAGGTGAATATAATTGTTTAAGTCCTAACTGGTTTTTATTTGATTAAAAATTGAGCGGATATATTTATGCTTTAATTTCTGTTTTTACATGGGGAACTGTTTTTGTAATAAGTAGATTTGTTATTTATAAGGGAATTATTGAACCTTTTGCTCTTGCCTTCTGGAGATTTTTCTGGGCATCAATTTTTCTTTTATTTTTTTTAAAATTTGATTTTAAAAAAATTATTAAAATTTTAAAATCTGATTTTCTAACATTCTTTTTTCTCTCCTTATCTGGAATTTACCTTATGTAAACCTTTATTTTTATTTCTCTAAAAAATACACCTGCCTCAATTTCAAGTATTTTAATGAATTCAAATCCTATTTTTGTTTTCTTAATCTCTGTAATATTTTTGAAAGAAAGAGCGTCAATAATAAAGTTAATTGGAATTATTGCTGGTTTTATTGGTTGTTCATTTGTAATAAAAGGAGATTTTTATATTTTTTCATTTAAGAGTATTCCTTTATCCAGTATTTATTCAATTTTTTCTGCAATAGCATGGGCAATATATACAGTTTGTGGTAAAAAACCAACAAAAAAATATGGAGCAATTGAAACTACTTTTATTGCCTCCTCTATCGGTTGTATTTTTTTATTTTTAACCTGTTTATTATTAAAACTGAATATTTGGGGTGAAAAATTTACTGGTTTTTTATCAGGTATTTATCTTGGTATAATTCCAACAGGTATTGGTTTTACATTATGGTTTAAGGCATTAAATTATATAAAACCAAGTTCTCTTGCTCCGTTTCAGTATCTTACTCCATTGATAACTTTATTTTTATCAATTTTATTACTTAAAGAAAAAACATCTTCAGTAACAATTACTGGTATGTTTTTAATTTTTATATCTATTTTCCTTACACAATTTAACAAAAAGGGATAAATTTTATATAATATAAAGATGGGAAAATGAATAAAAAAGAGAAAAAAAAATGGGAATTCATAAAGTATTCACTTTTCTAATTTTAATTTTTATTGCAAAAACAAATTTTGCGAAAAATTCCGTTGATGTAATTATTGAAAATACAAATCCAGTAACTATTAAAGACACCAGAAGATTGCCTCTATTTGTATGGATCAATATTCCACCGAATTTATCAGAGGAAGAAATAAAAAATTATTTAATCAAACTTAAAGAAAGAAATATTGTTTTATTGACAAGATGGGCTATTCCCAAAGAAGGGATAGAAAAGGGGATAAAAGATGCTTTAAAAATTGATAAAATAAGAAAGGATTTAAACATACCAGTTTTTATTGATGCAACTTCTATTGTTTATAGATTTTTTGATGGAAGTGAAGAAACAGGACATATAGATGAAAATGGTAATATATTTTTTGATTTATCTTTTTCTCCAAATGTAAAAATGGGCTGCCCTTTTAGAATTGAAAGTAGATACCCTGTTATAAAAGAAAGAATAGAAAAATTTTTATCAAGTTATAAAAACGAAAATATTGAGATAAATTACTGGGCAGTTGACTGGGAAATAGATGGACCAATTGAGTGGAATTCTGCATGGAAAAATTCTAAAAAATGTGTTATCTGCAGGAAAAATATAAAAAATATTGATAATTTTGATGAATTCCAGAAGGTTATAAGAAGAAAAAGGGCAGATTTACAAAAAATAGTATTTGTAGATACAGTTAAAAAATATTTTCCGAATTGTTTAATAGGGAATTATGCTGTAAATCCATGTGATGGTTATAGATACTGGTGGGATTATTTTGAAAAGGAAGTAGAAGGTGCAACTTATATAAAGAAACATAATGCTTTACATAGGAAATGGTTTGATGAATTCAAATATAGTGGATATACAATGGCAATGCCTGTTATTTATACATGGTTCAGATTTTTCAATGACTATTATTTTGAAGAAAAAGAATATAGATGGTTTTATCCACTCTTAAAAGAAGCAACATCTGTTGGAAAAAATACTCCAGAAAATATACCAATAATTATTTTTGTTCACTGGCAAACAGTTGAAAAACCAAAAGAAATTCCTGAAGGTTTTGTCCCATTAAGCAGAGAAAAATATAAAGAACTTTTATGGCATTTACTATTGAGAGGTCATAATACTTTCTGTTTATGGTCTCCTTTGAATGAAATGGCAGAAGAAATAAAAGTTTTACATGAAGTTTACAGTGAAAGTTTAAATTATAATGAATTTATCATAGATGGAAAAACAATTATATGGGATGTGCCTGAAGAAGCAGGAACTGTTATATCAGCAAAAAAACTTTATGATAAACTTCTTATTGTAAGAAGTGATTTCAAAGAAAACAAAAATTATGTTGAGATAAAAATAAATGGTAAAAAAGTAAAAGTCCCACCTTCTTCAGTTCCAGTTGTAATAAAAATAAAAGGAGAAAAAAATGAAAAGTAAATTAATTGAAATGACATTAAAAGAAGTAAGAGAATTTGGGAAAGTTGAAGTATGTGTTTTGCCCTGGGGTTCATGTGAGCCACATAATTTACATCTACCTTATGGGACAGATAGTTTAACAATAGAAAAAATTGCTGAGATAAGTTGTAAAAAAGCAAATGAAAAAGGAGGGAAAGTTATAAGTTTACCGACAATTCCTGTTGGTGTAAATTCTAATCTTTTTGGTTTTCCCATGACATTACATTTTTCCCCAACCACTCAACTTTCAATTTTAAAGGATATAATCTATGCTCTCTCTTATCATAAAATTTTTAAACTCGTTATTTTAAATGGGCATGGAGGAAATGAATTTAAAGCACTTTTGAGAGAATTATATGGAAAAACTGATGTATTTATATTTCTTATTGATTGGTGGAAACTTGGAGAGGATGTGGTTGAAGAGGTATGCGATGACAAAACAGGAGAACATGCTAATGAATCAGAGACAAGTTGGATGATGTATCTTTATCCTGAACTTGTTCATATTGAATGGGCAGACGATGGAAGTGTAAATGAACCAAGATTTGAAGAAATGAAAAAAGGATGGGTATGGACTGCAAGGCCCTGGCATCTATTAACAAAAAATTCTGGTTATGGAAATCCCAAAAAAGCAAATCAAGAAAAAGGGAGAAAAATTGTTGAAGTTGCAACTGATAGAATTTCTGATTTTCTCGTTAAACTATCTAAAGAAAAAATTGATGAAAAATTTCCATATTGAGTTAAGAAAGGAGGAAAATGGAAATAAAGCACTTTTCAGATGTAGATATTGTTGGAAAGGGACTATCAATAGGAATAGGAAAATTTGATGGCTTTCATATAGGTCATAAGAAAATAATAGAAGAAATTGTTAAAAAAAGTAAAAGCAAAAGAATAATTCCAACAGTTTTTACATTTAAAAATTTTCCAGTAGAATTCTATCTCACTTCATGGGAAGAAAAACTGAATTTTTTTGAGAAAAATGGAATTGAATTTTGTATATGGTGTGATTATGAAGAAATTTCTTTCTGGCAACCATTTGAATTTATTGAATATTTGAAATGTATAAATGTGCAATCAATTGTTGTTGGAAATGATTTTAGATTTGGCTCCCATAGGAAAGGAACAATAGATGATTTAAAAAAAGAATTTGAAGTTGATATTATAAAACCTGTTATTATTGATAGCCAGATAGTTAATTCAACAAAAATTAGAGAATATTTAAAGAATGGAGATATAGAAAATGTTAATAAATTTCTTGGAAGAACTTTTTCATTTAAAGGAAAGGTTATAACAGGTAATTCAAAAGGTAAAGATATTGGTTTCCCAACAGCAAATTTATATCTTCTAAATAATATAATTATTAAAGATGGGGTTTATGGTTGCTGGGTGAAATATGGAGATGAATTTTATAAAGGTGCATTATCAATTGGAAATTGTCCAACATTTGATAATAGTGAGCATAAAATTGAAGTTTATATTATTGGGTTTGATAAAATTATTTATGGAGAAATTATTGAAATATTACCAATAACAAGGATAAGGGAGCAGAAAAAATTTAAAAATATAGATGAATTAAAGGAAGCAATAAAAAAAGATGTAGAGGAAATAAATGAAAACCTGACCTATCCTTTTTAATAAAGATAGGGGTCTTTTGGTGGATTTATTTTTTCTATTCCCTCTGCATATATTTTAACCTTTCCATTTTCTACTTTCGCTTTACCTTTAACCTTAACCCATTCCTCATTTTTTAATTCTTTTCCAGTTTCTTCTTTATATTCAATTTCAATTCCAAGAGGTGTAGCATCTGCAGCACAGCATGTTATTAAAAATCTAATAAGTGTAAATTTCCCTTCATTTTTATAAACCATACCCTCTACTGCAATATCCTTTTCATTTATTTCCTCTGGTTTTGATTTTGAGAGTCCAAGTATCTGCTTTATTGTCAATTTTTTATATTTCCCTTCAGTTTCTATTTTTTCATACAATGACTTCAATATATCCTCTGATAAAAATTCTGTTTGTATTCCTCTTTTCATTGCTGCATAAGTTGGAAGTGTAGTTGGTTTAACTATTAAAAAAAGTAAAATGGGAAATAGAAAAATTATAAATGAGAAAATATCATAAACATTAAGTTCCTTAAATCTTTTCTCCTTTCTAATTTCAATTGCAAGTATAAATATCAAAATCAAAATTCCAATTATAATATAAGGGAAGTAAAATTTTTTTACGAATATTTTAAAGTTTCCTGTTAATGAAATTGAGAGAAAAAATAAAAAATAAAAAAGGCATATAAGTATTCTGTAAAATTGAGCATTTTTTAAAACTTTCATATTACCCTCCAATTATAAAACTTCCAATTATTCCAAGAATTAAAATTGTAAAAAATAAACTTATAAGAAGTTTTTTAACAAATTTTGCCTTAAAAGCAGAAAAATAAAAAATTATCAATGAAATATTCATCATAGGTCCACTTATCATAAATATAATCTTGGAAATAGGAGGTAAATATGTGAATGAACTTGCAACAAATGCATCTGCATATGAACACAAGGAAAGAATGATTGATAAAATTTGCATTGATAAAATTGAAAAAATTCTATTTTTTGCAATTGAAATAAATACATCTCTTGAAATAAATGTTGAAAATAATGATGCAATTGTTGCACCAATAATTAAGTATTTTCCCATAATTAAAAAATCATTTGTTGAATGAATAAAAATCTTTTCAAATTTCTTTAAATTCTCATCATGTATTTCTTCTTCATATTCTTTTAAAATTTCTCCCTTATTCTCAGGAGAAATCAAAATTCCTATAAAAACACTACATATAAAAGCAATAAGGAATCTACCAAAAACAATTTTACCTGAAGAGAATGCAAGATATGTAGAAAAAAGAGTTATTGGATTTATTATAGCGGTTGCAAGTAAATATGAAATACCTCCTGAAGTTGGAATACCTTTTTTTATCAATCTTCTTGAAACAGGAATTTGTCCACATGAGCATACAGGGAAAAGAAAACCAAGAAATGAACCTGTAATTGCTGAAACAAATCTATTCTGAGAAAATAATTTTTTAAATTTCTCTTCTGGAATTAAAACTTCAATAGTTCCTGAAATTAAAGAACCAATAAGGATAAAAGAGAAACCTTCAATTAATATAGCAAGAAGGACAATTGTAAATGCCTGTAATTTTGGATTTTGAACAATCTTATTTAATTCTGATAATTTCCCTGAATACCACAAATTAAATATTATAAAAGCAAAAAGGACTCCAATTGAAATTAAAAATTTCTTAACCCTTTCTTCCCTTGTATTTTTTTTTATCAGAGTATTTCCCATATTATTTCAATTTTATAAAAAAACATAAAAATGTCAAGAATTCTACATTTGTAAATAAAGTAAAAATTTATTATAATTTAAATAAAAAGGAGGGAAATTATGGAACTTAAAAAAGATTATAAATATGCTCTTCTTGTTCCAACAAGTATGGGTGTTAGAATTACTCCGTTTAATATGCAGCCAGTTCATACAAGTAACCTTTATATTATGCAGGCAACAAGTGCTGAAACAAATGTAGCAAGTGTAAGTTCTTATCTTGGACTTCCTGTAAAAGTTCTTACTGCTTTTGTAAAGGGTAGTCCAGTTGCAAGATTTATTAAGGAAAATTTAAAAAGCAGGGGGATGGATATTGAAGCAAAAGAAGTTCCTCAGGGAGGTCCATGGGGATACAGACATCAATTTAATATTGCAGATACAGGTTATGGAGTTAGAGCACCAAGAGTATGGAATGATAGGACAGGAGAGGTTGGAAGGACTTTAAAACCAGAGGATTTTGACCTTGAAAGGATTTTTGGGAAAGAAGGTGTTTGTATAGTTCATATGTCAGGACTTTTTGCTGCATTATCAGAAGAAACTGGAAAATTTTGCCTTGAAATATCAAAAACTGCGAAAAAATATGGAACAAAAATCTCATTTGATTTAAATTATAGAGCATCTTTCTGGAAAAACAGGGAAAAAGAGTTGAGGGAAATATTTACTGAAATTGCAAAATCGTCTGATATTCTTGTTGGAAATGAGGAAGATTTTCAGTTATGTCTTGGAATAGAAGGTCCAGAACCAGGCGGTAAAAATATAAAACAGCAGATTGATAATTTTAAAGGAATGATAGAGAGAGCAAAAAAACAATTTACAAATGTGAGTGTATTTGCAACAACATTAAGAGAAGTAATAAGTGCACAACAGCATCTATGGGGAGCAATTATGTCAGTTGGAGAAAGATGGTATATTATTGAGCCAAGAGAAATTTTTGTTCTTGATAGAATTGGTGGAGGAGATGCCTTTGTTGGAGGACTCTTATATGGAATTTTAAAAGGATGGGAAGAGGAAAAATGGATTCAATTTGGATGGGCATGTGGTGCTTATGTTGTAACACTTTTAACTGATTATGCTCAGGTCCTTGATGAAGAAGAAATATGGAGTGTCTGGGAAGGAAATGTAAGAGTTAAAAGATAGTTTTTAATTAAAAATACATATTCTGGGCAAGAATATAATCAAAGTCCTTTTCTATCTCATTTGTTTTTATATGGATTACCTTTTTTGCTATTTCTTCTGCAAGTTTCCTTTTTCCATAACAGAGTAAAACTTCTCTTGCTCCTTCAAGTGAACCATTACCTATTTTTATAATTTTTTCTCTTTCAATATCAGGAATTAAACCAATATTTATCGCACTCTCAATATTTATAAAATTACCAAATCCACCTGAAATATAAATCTTTTCAATATCCTTTATTTCTGCAGAATAAACTTTTAAAAGAACCTGCCATGCTGTCCTTATTGCTGCCTTTGATGTTATAAGTTGAAATATATCATTTTGATTTATTTTTATATCTCCTGTTATATAAAATTCATTATTTTTAAGTCGTGCTTTCTCATCTATAATTTTATTTTTCAGTAATTCACTTAAAAGGTCTATTAAACCAGAACCACATATTCCAAGAGGATATTTATTTCCAATTGTAGAAAAATAAACCTTCCCATTTAAAATTTTTATTTCCTTTATTGCTCCTTCAACTGCTCCAACTCCACAACTTATATTTACTCCTTCAAAAGCACCTCCTGCTGCCGCTGAAGTTGCAATTAATTTTTCTTTATTTCCTATTACTATTTCTCCATTTGTTCCTATATCAATCAGCATACAAATTTTTTCTTCATTATAAATTTCTGAAGCAATAATATCTGCAACTATATCTGCACCAATATGACCACCAATTAAAGGAAGACCATAAACTTCTCCATTTTTATTTATTTCAATTCCAATTTCATCAGGTTTTTTTATTATAGAAGATGGATTTAATGGCTCATAAGGGATTTTACCAAGTGTTGATATATCATTAAGGAAAAAAATATCCCTCATTGTAGGATTTCCAGCAACAACTGCTTCATAAATTGAATCATTTATATTATTGTTAAACTCTTTTATTGAATTATTTATCATTTCAACAACTATTTTCTGCATTTCATTCAATTTTTTATACCTCTCATCTTTTTCAAGAAATCTCTTTTCTTTTTTATCAACCATTGCGTATTCTATTCTTGAGATAACATCATTACCATAAATAATCTGTGGATTTGTTTTTGCAATAGTTCCAATAATATCTCCATTTTCAAGATTTACTATATCAAAAACAATTGTTGTTGTTCCTATATCTATTGCAAGTCCAAAAATTCCATCTCTGTAAATATCAATTTCTTTCCCATTTTTATAGACATTCCCATTTTTCTTTATATAAGAAGGGCATATTTCCACTTCCCTTTCCATTCCATATTTTAAAATTTCATATTCACCAAACTCTTTTATAAAAACAACAATATCAGAAATATCCCTAACAATTCTTGCCTGACATGCCAAACGATGATTTTCAGGTAAATTAAATTTTTTTTCGGATGAGGTTGGTTGATTTAAATTTTCCTCTCCTTTTTCAATTCTTACAATACATTTTCCACATTTTCCAACTCCTCCACATTCAGCATTTATTTTTAACTGTAATTTCTGAGCATAATCAAGTATTGTTAACCCTGGATGAATTTTTAAACCCTCTTTTCCCTTTTTAAATTGAGGAAAAAATATATGTCCCATTTTATTTAAATGCCTTTTCCCATGCTTTTAATAAATAACCACCTGTTAATCTTACAGCAATTTCATCAGGAAGTTCATTTACCCTTTTATTAAATGGTTCAGGTGTTACAGGTCCATCATATCCAGTTTCTTTTAAAACTTTAAGGAATCCAACTATATCTATAACCCCTGTTTCTCCTGGCAAAAATCTTTCATTATCCTTTAAATCTTCTTTTGGTATTGGTGGTGCATCATTTACATGAACATAAATTATTTTTTCTCCTTTTATTTTTTTGATATCCTTGGGCTTCCCATCAGAAGAATAAAGATGCCAACTATCAAGAAGGATACCAAGATTTTCCATTTTAACATCTTCAATAAACTCTAACAATTGTCCAAGATTCCATATAAATTCATACTTATGATTTTTTCTGAGAGATTTTGTTCCTATAAATTCAATACCAAGTTTACAGTTATATTTTTCCATTAACTCGCATATCTTTTTTGTTCTTTCTTTATGAAGAATATAATTTTCTTTAAATGGAATTTCATCAGAAAATGGAAGAAAATAAGTATAAACTCTGAAAGCAGAAATATCCTTTGCAAATTTTAAATAATCCTTTAATTTTTCAAACCCAGCATTAAATTTTTCCTCTTTATCTCCAATATTAAAAGGTAAAGCCCATCCACCTATTTTAATTTCAAAACATTCAAATAAATTTTTAATTCTGGCAATATTTTTTGAAAATTCTATGAATTCTGAAACAGAAATATCCATACCTTCAAAATTTCCAATTTTTGCAAGTCGCAATTTTTCTATAAGTATCCTATTTATATTTATTGCTTCCGGTGACAAATTTCTAAACATTTTCTTCTTTTATTACAATTTCAGGATTTTTCATCAAACCACATGGAACAATTTGATATTCATCTGTCCATTGCTCACCTTCTGAAACAAATTGTGCCGGTCCAGTCCATAAAGGCCATTTTTCAAAATAATGTAATGGTCCATGAGAATTCCTTCTATGACCAAGAACTTCAATAATTAAATTAACTTTTCCATTTAAATAATCAGTTATATCAATTTCATATGGAGGGAAAGCAATAATTCCAACTTCTTTACCATCGATTAAAATCCTTAAACCCGCACCACAAAATTCTGGGGTTCTTAAAAATATCCTTTCATTCTCTTTTATATCAATCTTTTCAATTTCAAAAATATAAGAGAGATTTCCAGAATAAAATGGTAAATTTTGTTTTGTCCAGTCACCTATTTTAATTTTTTCAGGCATTTCTGTAATTATAGTTAGATTATTTTCAATTTTTACTCCAAAATTCCCAAGAAGATATATTATTTCAAATCCTGGATGATTTTCATTATAATCTGTCTCAAGAATTATATCATTTTTACCTATTTTTAAAATTGATGAGTCAAATCTTATAGTTTGAAGTGATTTATCAACCCACCATCCATCTATCATATCAGTATAAATTTCAGAACCATTTATGTAAATTTTGTATAATTGGGGTTTTTCAATAGCAATCTTTATCTCATCCGGAAATTTTTCTACATAAAATTCATACTTTAAATAAACTTTTACGCTTTTGGGATTTTTAACTTTTTTTCTTGCCCATGGTTGCTTCATTGCTCTACCTCTAAAAGGTATTCCAAGATATTTCCTAACTTCTCTATCAACCTTCAATATCTCTTTTTTATCATTCCAGTTATTATCTCCAATTTTAAAATATGGCATATCTAAAACTACCACATTTGGCTCTGTTAATAAAAATTCAATTTCATCCCTTTTTATTTCTATTTTTCTTTCTTCTCTATAATTTTTCCTTTCTTCAATTTTTAAATTTAACTGCCTCTTTGGTATAAGATATAAATGACTTGCTATTGGTGGAAAATCTGCTTTTATCTTATATCCATTTTCTGTTTCTATTACTTCTGGATAAAATATTTCACCTTTAATTAAATCAACTTCAACCGGTTTATATTTCCAATAGTCACTGCTGCTTATTATTACATTTTCAAAACCAAGATTTCTTTCAACAACCCTTTTATCCTTTTTATTAGTCCTTTGTATATCTTTCCATTCCACTCCTGTATTGCATAAAAATAAGTAGTAAAAATCATCATCTTCTCTTAATAAATAAAGCATAGGTTTAATTTCTTTTCCATTTTCATCAGTTATACTTATCCTTCTTGTTTTCCCTTCAACTCTTTTTATCGCTTCGTTTATATTAGAAACAATTTCAAATTTTTCTTTAAAATCATAATCTGTTTTTTCGCATTCAATATATTCAGGAAATTTCTCAAGAAATAAAACAAGTCCACCTTTTTCTTTAAATTCTTCAAGCAATTTTAAAGTTTTCTTTCTTATTGTATATAAAGGTGGAACTAAAATTGCTTTATATCTTCCCTTATTTACCCTGAATATTACTTCTTTGCTTTGCTCAACTTTCCCATATCTTGATATTATCTCTTCATCTCCATAATCAAAATCAATATGAACTGATAAAATTTCATCACATAATTTAGAAAACATTTCATCATATTTTATAACATCATCAGGATATTCCATATCTTTATTTATCAAATCTTTTTTTCTGTAAATAGCCCACATACTTTCAATTGGATGAATAACAAGTAAATCTCTTATTTCTTCTCCTTTTGTCATTATATAATTTATCCTTGCAAAGTAATCCTCAATATATTTATAGAAATTCCACCATGGAGATTGATAAAAAATACTTGCTGGATAATCCCTTTTTGCCTCTCCAAGCATTGTATACCAGGAAAGATGCTGACATCTTAAATTTATTCCAAGTGCTGCCTGCCAGTCACCAAGTGCCTTGTGTCCTACAAAAGGAAAATCCCAACCAGTGCAACCATATGTTTCTGTTAATCTAAACTTTCTTCCAAATTGTCTTGCTACTGAACTTACCTGTTTTGCAGTATTAAATATTCTCCAGTGTTCAGTCAATAAATCCATTCCAGGTGCCTGCATATATTCATAAAACCTCATGCAACTTCCAACAACATATGTCTGGGAAGTAAGCGAATCTTCTCCAAGAATATGTCCTGTAAATAGAATTTTATTTTTTTCACACCATGCTCCAATCTGTTTTGCAAATGAATCTACGAAAAGATATGTTATACAATCAAAATAATGGTATCTTGTTTTTGAAATTTTCTCATCTTTAAAGTTGAAATAAATTTCAGGCAGTTTATCGCAGATATCATATCCATATCTCTTTTTGAAAACAACAGGCAATTTATCTGTCCAACTTATTCCAATCCCATCATCTAAAATAAAAAATTGATGTCCATAATTTGGCTCATCAGTAAAAATCCCAGGAATTACAGAACCAAAATATTTCCCACAGTGCTTTTTATAGTTTTCATAAGTGATTTTTATGAATTGTTTAACTGCCTCTGGATTCAATGTATCAAGATATGTATAACCATTATACCGGTCACTTTCTTTTTGAATTTTTACACTGAATATAAGTATTTTCTCATTTTCAGATAAATTAACTTTTTCTCCTTTTTTTATTCTTCTATAATTTTTCAAATAACCATCTTCAAACTCTGCAAGAAATACCCTAAAAACATTTTTCTCTCTTTTTATATCATCAGGATTTTCTGTTATTTTCATAAACATATGCCTCATTCTATATTTTTTATTCTTTGTAACAAGACCACCTGCAGCCCCTGAAGGCCATCTATCCTCATCATAAAGGAAGGCAAGCATATTATTTTTTTCTCCCTCATCTGCACAGGCATTTATACATTCAAACCATTCCTCTGATAAATAGGGAGTATCAAGCCCAACTCTTGAATGCATAAAAAAACCACCAAGTCCCATTTCCTTCATTATCCTTATCTGCCATCTCAGTTCCTCTATCTCAAGTTTACCATTCCATGCCCAGAAAGGTGCTCCTCTATATAAACTACCAGGATTTTTCAATTCTTCAAAAAATTTTTTCATCTTATCCCCCTTTTTAAAATGAAGATTCTATTTTCTGATGTATTTCTAAAAATTTTTCAAGATTGTTTTCAGGAATATATTTCATTCTTGCTATTTCTTCCCTAACCGGTTTTTTAAGTATTTCTTCAAGCGATTTACCCTTTTCTATTTCCTTTAAAGAATTTCTATAAAATAAAATGATTGTTTTTATCATTAAATACTGTTTTTTAAGTGTTGAATACTCATCCATTTCATCAAAAGCACTCTGATGTAAAAAATCCTCTCTTATTGAACGAGAGATTTCAAGAATTAATCTATCTTTTGGGGATAATGTTTCCATACCAACAAGACGAACAATTTCAAGTAATTCTGCTTCTTTTTCAAGTAGAGATATTGCCTCTGCCCTTATTTCCATATAATCACTTGCAATATTTTCACTAACAAATTTTTCTATATTCTTTTCATACAATGAATAACTTGTAAGCCAGTTAATGGCAGGAAAATGTCTTTGATATGCAAGCCGGTCATCAAGTCCCCAGAAAACCTTAACTACCCTTAAAGTCATCTGAACAACTGGGTCTGTCAAATCACCACCAGGAGGACTTACTGCACCAAGGAGCGATAATGAACCAATTCTATTATCTTTCCCAAGACATATAACTTTTCCAGACCTCTCATAAAATGAAGCAACTCTTGTTCCAAGATAGGCAGGATAACCTTCTTCTCCAGGCATTTCCTCTAATCTTCCTGATATTTCCCTTAATGCTTCTGCCCATCTACTTGTTGAATCAGCCATTAAAGCAACAGAATAGCCCATATCCCTGAAATATTCACCAATTGTAACACCTGTATAAATACTTGCCTCCCTTGCAGCAACAGGCATATTTGAAGTATTTGCAATTAAACAAGTTCTCTCCATTAAGGGTCTTCCTGATTTTGGGTCTTTTAATTTAGGAAATTCAATTAAAACATCTGCCATCTCATTACCTCTTTCTCCGCATCCAATATAAACAACAATTTCACTATCCGCCCATTTTGCTATTTGGTGAAGAACTACAGTATTATGAAGTAAAGAAGGTAAATTGCCTCCAACAAAATTATGATATTTTTCAACCTGTAAATCATAAACATATGAATCTGTATTTATAATTTCTTTTTTTACAATTCTATCTGTGTAGAAATGGAATAAACAATTTTCAGCGAGTTTTAGAAGATATGGATTGTTCAGTAATTTTGCAATTTTTTTAAAATTTGAAAAAGTAATTTTTTCTCCCATTTTGTAATTAAATATTTCTATCCTACTTTTTTTCAATTCAGAATATGAAATATTACTCTCATTATAAATTCTCTCCCAGAAATTTGCACTCAATGGAATGACATCACATCTCTGATATCTATTTTTATTTTCATTCAGATATTCATCTATAGCCCTGTATTTCTCAAATTTATTCTCTCCAAAAGTAAACTTGTAGAATTTTCTTATTTCATCATATCCTCTGATTAAAATCCTATAATAGACAGAATCTTTAACTTTTTTCTCAGTAATTTTAAAAATTATTCCGAGCAAAGATAATAAATATCCAAAATCATAAGCAAATTTCTCACTTGCCGAAACAATCTCAATTTCACCTTTTTCCTTTGAAAAATATCCATCACATAAAAAATATCCTTTTAAAAAATTTCCTATTATTTTTTTAGGACTTTTGAAAATAATATCTGGAACCTTTAAATTCCTTGATTTTTTATATTCAGGAAAAGAGAAATATTTCAAAAGATGGGAAATAACAGATGACTCAATATTCAACGCAATAACTGATTTTGTCTTATTTCTCTTAAGTGAAACAGAAAAAAGATTTTGTGTAAGGTTACAAAATGTTTCAAGTATTTTTTCTTCATTATTATAAAACCTTATTGAATTTCTTTTGAGTGTGCCATCAGACATAATCAATCCTAAAAAGAGACCTAAATTCTCATCCAAAAATTCAGGAATTTTTATACATCTTGAATTTGTTTCTCCTTTTATATATTTAATTTCAGGTAAAGGTAATTTGGCTAAATGGTAAAGTTTTTTAATAAATTTAAGTGTTGGCTTATTTGTTCTATAAAGATATTCAAAAAGGACTTTTTCACTGACTCCTGTTTTCTCGGCAATTTGTTTTAAAGTCAATTTTTTATTAACTTTTCTGATAACATTTTTTACTTCCTTTATTATTTCCTCCTCACAAATCCTGCAGTTTTCAAAAATCTCAAATATCTGTAATTTCCATTTTTTAACACCTTTTCGTATAAGAAATCTTGGAATAACTAAAAAATCTCCCTCATTAATACTTATAGATTCTTTTTGCTCTATTCTGCCTTCATTATGATTAAAACAGAAAAGTTTATGAGAAGGTGTAACCTCAATAATTCTACCTGAAGAAGTTAAAAGTTTTACTATTTGTTTTGTTTTTCCTCTATATAAAATCTTTGATTCTGAATGAACAAGTTTTCCATCATAATATGAAATAAGATTAATTGGTTTGTCAAGAAGTATAATTTCTTCTTCTCTATCTCTAATTAACCTGCCTTTATTCTTAAAATTTTCATAAATTTCTTTAATTTGACAGATTTTACCATCTGATAAAAATACAGGAGTTTCTCCAGTAACGCATTTGCCACTGCCAAATGGCCCTGGAATACAGGCAGTTCCTCCTTTTAAAATTGGGAATAAAGTATCTATGACTCTCTGACCTGTTACAAGTGGGGTGTCAGGTGTTAATCTTTTCTTAAATGGTCTTGGTTTTCTCACAGGCCATCTCTGCATTAAATATAAAGGAACCTCACCATTTTCTGTCTTGACTCTTCCAATTTCCTCTTCAACTGTAAAATTCCCTTCTTTTATATCAATTATTTCACCTTTTACTCCATATGGCACCAGAATCCTATGCTCAATAATTTCTGTCTCTTTAACAATTCCTATTATGTCTCCTTCTTCAACAAAATCACCCTTTTTAACAAGTGGTTTAAAATTCCATTTAATACTTCTATCAAGAGAAGGAATATCAACTCCCCTTATTATGAAATCACCTTTTTTTTCTATTTGAGATAATGGTCTCTGTATTCCATCAAAAATATTTTTAAGAAGGCCTGGTCCAAGTTCAACCATAAGTGGCTGACCTGTTCCAAAAACAGGGTCTCCTACTTTAAGTCCTTCTGTCTCCTCATAAACCTGTATTGAAGCAATATCCTCTTCTATTCGTATAATCTCTCCTATTAATTTTTCCTCTCCTACTCTTACAACATCAAACATCTTACTTGTTTTCATTCCTTCTGCCTGAACAAGTGGTCCTGAAACCTTTATAATTTTCCCTATATCCATTTTTAACTCCTCATACCTGTTGCCTTTTTAATCATATCATTTAAAATTTTAATCCCTGTTTTTTCACTTTTCTTTAAACTTGGAATAACTATCATCTTTTTTGAATTAATATATTTTAAAAATTTATTTTCATCAAAAATATCTTCAGTGATAAAAATACATATAACTTCCTTCATATCTAAACCCTTGATTATCTCTTCTGCTCCTTCTGTTGAATCTGAAAAAAATGTCTCAATGTTAAAAATAGAAAAAAATTCAATACTTGTTCTATCACCGATAAAAATTATTCTTTTTTCCATATGAAATAAAAGTTTACTTCAAATTTTAATTTTTTTCAATATATCCACCAAACTTTTATTATAGATAGTTCAACAATATTCGTCAAATTACCATATATCTCGTCAATACAATGAAAATCAAAAATGCGAAAAGGGGTGAGGGTCAGTAAAGATACAGAAGGGAAATATTATGAAAGAGAAAAAAGAATTATTAACAGAAAAGTAAATGCCCAATATCCTTATCACCAGAAAAATTGAGAGAAAATAAAGGAAATAAAGTTGGTAAAAATAGAAGGAGAATGTGAAATAATTGTAGAATATTTATCAACATCTGATGCATTTATAAGAAGTAAAAGAGAGAATTTTGAACTTATAGAGTTAACAAAAGTAAAAATTTTATTGATATAATTCTTCTCCTTCTATATATCCTCTTAATGCCAGCAAAAATAACCATCCAACATTAACTAAAGGGTCTATTGAAGTTTTATGATTAACCCAGCAAACTCCATAATTTTCAATTTTTACATCTTCAAGTTTTTCACATAAATATTTATAAGATTTTTTTGCTTTCTCCAGTAAAATTTCAGGAAATTTTTCTCCAATTATTCTTTTTACCTTAAGTGTTTGAAATACAGCACATCCTGTTGCCCCTAACCATTTATCATCTCTTCCACATATCCCAACTCCACCATCTTCAAACTGGCATTCCCTAAAAGTCCATTCAACTGCTTTCAATGGTAAATCCATATATCTTTCATCTTTCTTATATTCATAAAGATGTGTAAGATAATCTATACAGGAATAAGTAGTAAATATCCATGAAGTTTCATTCCCGGCAACATCTACACTTTCAAATCCTTTATAATCATCCGGACCTATAACCCAGCACCCAATATCTCCTCTCCATGTTCCACAGTGCCAATAACCATCTTCCAGTGAAATTTTTTTATCATTATATGGCTGACAAAAATATTCAGAAAAACTTATTGCATCATTTAATATACTTTCATCTTTTGTTACTTCATATGCGAGAACCAATCCACTACCAAATATTCCTAAATCATTTGTCCAGCCAGCATCTTTACAATAATCTCCAAGTCCGTAACCACAAGGAAAATGTGAATAAGTTAAATTATTAATTTTAATTTCTACTTTTCTTTTCCTTGCAATTTCAATTATTTTATAAACATTCTTTTTTAATCTCTCATCTATAAATCCATGATGTCTAAAATAAAAACCAATGCATTCAAGTGCAGTCCCTAACATCCATGTAACATCTTTAGACCATCCCTGCTGAACAATTTCACTAATAAAATAAACTTGAGCATCAGTTAATGGGAAAATATCTGATTTATTATATTTCTCTCCATATCTATACAAAACATTCACCAATGTATTTATATAACGGTAATCAGGTAAAAGACCAACACCTCTACCGGGTTTTTGCCATAAACTCTTTTCTATATCAATTCCACCTTCTAACTTTAATTCTTTAATAAATACCTCTAAAATTTTTTCAATAATTTCTTTTTTAATCTCCATATTAAAATTCACCAATTAAATAAGGGAACATCAAGCCATTCTCCGCCTTTCATTGCAGACATATGAGCTATAATTCCAGGAACTGTAAAATCAATCGCTCTTATAATATCAATTGGAGGTCTTTTTCTATTTTTCACTGACTCAATAAAATCTCTAATCATATAATATTCACTTGTTCCATGCCCTCCTTTGGCTGCTTCATCTGAAAGTGATGGGTCTGATAAGGGACATGGATAAGGAATACCTTTTTCCGGTGTTTCTCCTTCTGAATAATATAATCCATCTCCTCTATCCCTTGACCCTTCAAGATGTCCCTTTGTTCCATATAAAGAATACCATATCATATGTGGTCTTGCTGCAACCTGACTCCTTAAAATTTTTATTATTGCTCCTTTCTGTGTCTTAAATAAGCCAACTTCAATATCAAGAAATCCTGTGAAATTCTTATATTGTGGCATCTTTTTAAATCCAGTTGTTAACCCACATCCTTTAATAATTCTATCATTCATAATTGAAAGAAGTGGACCAAGTGTATGAGCACAATATAAAATTGGAGGTCTTTCAGCACGCCAGAGATATTTACCTTCCTTTTCATCAATAAGTAAATGTAAAATATTATGAATATATTCTCCTTCTGCATAATAAATCTCCCCAATTTTCCCATTTTCAACTATTTTCTTCCATTCCCTTATGTAATGGAAATAACAGTAATTTTCTGCCATCATATAAATTCTTTTTGTCTTTTTAACTGTATTCAATACTTTCTCACATTCCTCTATTGTATAAGCGACTGTCTGCTCACATAAAACATCCTTTTTATTTTCAAGTGCTTTTATTGTCTGGTCTGTATGATAAGGAATAGGAGTTGAAATTACAACTATATCAAAATCAGAATTTACAAAATCATCATAATTTTTAAATCTTTTATTATCAGGCAATTTAAATAAATCTCCAACTTCTTTTAATTTATTTTCATCTATATCACAGATTGCAACAACCTCTATATCAGGATGGGTGCCAAAAACATTTAATAAAGAAATCCCTCTTCTCAAACCTGCTATTCAAACTTTAAGTTTTTCCACTCTACCCTCCTTTTTACCTATTTTTCTTACAATCTCAAGTTCCCTTTTAAAATATTCTTTTACCCAATCAGGCCAGCCAGATTTTTCAATTCTTTCTGTCTGGTCTTCTTCAAAATTTCTAAAAGGAACAGAAATTTCCTTTTTCATTGAGTTAAGTTCTATTTTACCTATAAAATCCTTCTCTTTTTCTATTTTATTTATCATTATTCCAGAAAGTATTTCTCCTATTTCATCATATCTTCTTGTTGGATTTATATTACCACACGCACCGGGTATAAACAAAGTTATAAAATCAGAACCAAATTTTTCTCTCATTTTCATATAAACTATTCCTGGATAATCTGAAGAAAAATATTGACTGAAATTTGCATTTGTATGGAGTGAAAAATGAAACATTAAACAAATCGGTTTTCCATCTAACGCTTCAAAAAATAAAATTCCTATTTCAGGGTCAATTGGACCTTCTGAACCAAGTGTTTGTAAATTTATGTTTTCAAGTAACCAGGTATTAATTGTTCTTCCATCTTTTAAAACAACGCGGCGATTATGAGAAACATTATTACAGAATGCCTGAATATGCTTCATCCTTGCTTTTTTTCTTGAAATATATGCTTTTTCAACTGCAGTTGCGAATTTTTCAGGTAATCCTTCAAGCCATTCTTTATTCATTACTTTTTCATCTTCTCCAAATAAAAGCAAAGTATATGGTCCTGTATGTGTATGGGTGGTTGTCCAGACAATATTTTCTTCAGGTATATTTATTCTCTCTGAAGCAAATTTTACACACTTATCACCTATTTCTCTTGTAAGAAAAAGAATATCCATAACAACATAAACAAATTTTTTACCATTTTCTGTTTCTATATATAATGCCTTTACATATAATGGGTCCTGAATACCTATTGAAACCCTTGGTTTAATTCCACCTGCAAGAAGAGTTCCAACTGGTGGTGTTATATCTATTTCACTAACTCCAACACAAAATTCTTCCTTTTTCATATTTTCCCCTTTTTTATTTTTGTCAAGTTTAACCCGGTATTTTTTCAAGGACTTTATTTATCAACTCTTTTGTTTTTTCTCCATCTGCCTTAACACTTTTCCTTTTTTTCTCCTATTTCTCAATTTGATTTTACCATAAATTCCTTACACTAAGTTGCCATAGAATTACAAAAAATCTTTTTAAATTTCAATTTGATTTTTAATGAGGCAATTCTTATAGTTGAAAAATAATAACAATTCTGTAAAATATATTAAAAATGAAAATAAGAATTTTTTTCTTGACTTTTTTACTTATTAATCCTTTTTTAGAATGCAAGAGAAAACTCATTATTATTTCTCCTCACTGGGAAGGAGTTAAAATTGAGATGGCAAGGGCTTTCTCTGAATGGTATGAGAAAAATTATGGGGAAAAAGTTGAAATTGAATGGATTGACCAAGGAGGAACTTCAGATGATTTAAAATATGTTGAATCACTTTTCAAAAAAAATCCAGATGGAATAGGGATTGATTTATTTTTTGGAGGTGGCTTAAGTCCATTTCTAAAATTGAAAGAAAAAAACCTTCTTGAAAGATATAAATTGCCACAGAATATTCTTAAAAAAATACCAAAGACATGTGCCAGAATACCAAATTATGATACTGATTTTTACTGGTATGGAGTGGTTCTATCAGGATTTGGTATTCTTTATAATAAAAAAGCATTAAAATTTTTGAATTTACCTGTTGCAATTTCCTGGAAAGATTTAAGTAATGATTACTATTACTCTTTGATTGGTGCAGCAGACCCAAGACATAGTGGAAGTATGCATATGATGTATGAAATAATTCTTCAGGCATATGGATGGGATGAGGGATGGAAAACAATATTTTCAATTGCAGGTAATATAAAGAATTTTTCAACAAGTGCCTCAGAAGTTGCAAGACAAACATCTACTGGTGACTTTGTTTTATCTTTATGTATTGATTCATATGCTCTTTCTCAAATTGAAGTAAATGGTAAGGAAAATATGGGTTTTATTCTACCAGAAAATGAAACTGTTATTAATCCTGATTGTGTAGGAATTTTAAAAGGAGCACCAAATATTGAAATTGCAAAAAGATTTATTGATTTTTTATTTTCCTATGAAACACAGGTTTTATGGATAAAGAAAAAAGGAACAAAAGGTGGTCCAAAGGAATATTCACTTAATAGATTTCCAGTTATGCCAGAAGTTTATTATAATGAAAAATTAGAAATTGATACAAATCCATATGAAATTAAAAATACTTTAAAATTTGATTCTCAACTTTCAACAAATAGATGGTCACTTCTTGATGATTTAATTGGTTGCCTTATAATTGATTGCCATAAAGAATTAAAAAAAGCATGGAAGATTATTTTAAAAACAGATAACCCAAAATTAAAAGAAAAATTCTTCCAGATGCCATTTGATAAAAAAATACAGAGATTTTTGTGGGAAAACTGGAATGACCCAATTTTCAGAAATAAATATTTAAATGAATGGACTGATTTCTCATTAAAAAAATTTAAGAATATAATTATTGAAGGGAAATATTTATAATGGAAAAAGAAATTTTAAGGGTAGAGAATATTGAAAAAAGATTTGATGGAAATGAGGTTTTAAAAAATATAAATTTCACTGTTTATGAAAATGACTTTTTCTTTATTCTTGGACCATCTGGATGTGGTAAAACAACACTTTTAAGAATTATTGCTGGATTTATTTCTCCTGATAGAGGAAGAATTATTTTAAATAAAAAAGATATAACAAATCTACCTCCAAATAAAAGAGAAATTGGTTTTGTTTTTCAGAATTATGCTTTATGGCCACATATGAAGGTTAAAGATAATATTACCTATGGTCTAAAGATAAAAAAATATTCTGAAGATTTCATTAAAAGAAAACTTGAAGAAATATTAAATATAACAAAACTTAAAGGGGTTGAAGATTTATATCCGAACCAGATTTCAGGGGGTCAACAACAAAGAGTTGCTCTTGCAAGATCTCTTATTGTAAATCCTTTAATTTTGCTTCTTGATGAACCATTGAGTAATCTTGATGCAAAATTGAGGGATGAGTTAAGAAGTGAATTGAAAAGAATATATAAAGAGACAGGTAAAACAATGATATATGTTACACATGACCAGAAAGAGGCAATGACACTTGCAAAAACAATCGCAGTTATGAAAGAAAAAGAAATTGTTCAGATTGGTTCACCATTTGAAATTTATACATATCCAAAAAATTTATTTGTTGCTTCATTTATCGGGGATATAAATATTTTAAAAGGGAAAATTGTTGAGAAAAGTGGAAATATTTTTAAAATTGAAACTGATGAAGGATTATTTTATGCGGAAACTAATAAAGAAACAAATTCAAATGATGTATTTTTATGTTTTAGACCGGAAAATATCTCAAAGGAAGAAAAAATAAATGTTATTAAAGGAAAAGTTAAAGATTATGAATTTTTGGGCGAATTTTTAAAACTTGTAATTTTAACAGAAAAAGGGAATTTGTTTAAAATAAGTTTAAGGCCAGAAGAATTTGAAAATTATAAAAAAGCGGATAATATTGTTTTTTCAATAAAAAGAGAAAAATTTCTACTATTTGAAGAATGAAAAAAAATTATTTTTACTTTGCTCTTATTTTAATTTTTCTAATTTTTTCTTTTGTTTATCCAATTTTTCACATAATATTTCAGTGTTTTTACCAAAATGGAAGATTTACATTTGATGTTCTTAAAATTGCAATTGATAATTATGTTATAAGAAAGTCAATTTTAAATAGTTTTTTTCTTGGAATAATAGTTGTTCTAACCACAAGTATCATTGGAATACCACTTGCCTTTGTTTTTGATAGATTTAAATTTAAGGGTAAGTTAATTTTAAAGATTTTATTTTTATTACCAATGATTTCCAGCCCATTTGTTGGCGGAATAGGAATTAAGCAGGTACTTTCAAGATTTGGTAGTTTAAATATTTTATTGATAAAACTTGGAATTATAAAAAATCCAATTTCTTTTATTGGTTCTGGCTTTCTTGGAATAGTTATACTTCAGACACTCCATCTTTATCCAATTATGTTTTTAAATATTTCTTCTTATCTAAATAATTTTGATATTTCAACAGAGGAAGCATCTTACAATCTTGGAGCAAAATGGTATCAGACATTTTTTAAAATTACTTTTCCTTTAATTCTTCCAGGTTATTTTTCTGCAAGTTCAATAATTTTTATCTGGTCAATCACAGACCTTGGAACACCTCTTATTTTTGAATATGATAAACTTATTTCAGTTAGAATATTTAATGCAATAAAAGATATAAATACAAACCCGATTGGTTATGCTTTAGTTTTCTTCATCATTTTCATAACACTCCTACTTTTCATATTTACAAAAAGATACATTGAAAAAAAACCATATACAACAGGAAAAACTGTAGTTTCATTAATAGAAAAGAAATTAAAAGGATTTAAATTATTCCTTCTTTATTTGGTTCTTTTATCAATTCTTTTCATAAGTTTAATTCCTCACATAACTTTATTTTTATATTCAATCTCAAAAAAATGGTTCTTTTCTGTTTTTCCGGCAGAATATACAAATGAATATTACAGAATTGTTTTCACTCACAGATTAACAAAAACGGGAATTTTAAATAGTTTGATATATAGTTCTTTAAGCACACTTATTGATATATTTTTAGGTTTTTATATTGGTTATATTCTTGTAAGGTGGAGGATAAAAGGAAAGGCAGTAATTGATATCCTCTCAATGTTGCCACTTCTTATACCTGGAATTGTTATTGCTTTTGGTTATGTTTCAACTTTTTCAAATACAATTTTTGACCCTATGAAGAATCCTTTATTTCTTATAATTTTAAGTTATAGTTTAAGAAGATTGCCATATATTGTCAGAACAACTCACTCTTCACTTCTACAAATGGATAAATCACTTGAGGAGGCATCTTATTCACTTGGTGCAGATACTTCAACAACATTTAAAAAAATTGTATTTCCTTTTGTATCTCCTGGGATTTTTGCAGGTGGAATTCTTGCCTTTGCTTTTTCTTTAATGGAGGTAAGTTGTAGTTTAATCCTTGCTATCAGAGAAAAATTTTATCCAATATCAAAGGTTATTTATATACTTGCAGGAAGGGTCACTGATGGACCAAATACTGCATGTGCATTAGGAACTATTGGAATGTTCATAACGGGTATATCCCTCTTTATTTCAATAAAAATATTCTCTAAAAAAATAGGAGATTTCTTCAGAATTGGTTGAAAAAAAATTAAAAAAAAGTATATAATGATAACCTTAAAAAGGAGAGAAAATGCTGAAATATTTTTTTAATCCTGAAAGTGTATGTTTAATTGGTGCATCAACAAGTCCTGAAAAACTTGGTTTTAAGATTTTAAAGAATATAATTGATGGTGGTTATAAAGGAAAAATATTTCCTGTAAATCCAAAGGCAAATGAGATTTTAAATTTAAAATGTTATAAAAGTGTTTCTGAAATCCCTGATAAAGTTGAACTTGCTGTTATTGTTATTCCCTCTGATTTTGTATGTGGTGTGGCTGAAGAATGTGGTAAAAAAGGTGTTAAAGGACTGATTGTTATTTCTGCAGGATTTAAAGAAGCAGGTGAGGAAGGAAAGAAAAAGGAAGAAAGATTAAATGAAATTGTTAAAAAATATAATATGCGACTTGTTGGACCAAACTGTCTTGGAATAATAGATACAAAAACTAAACTTAATGCTTCATTTGCTACTGAGATGCCACCTGAAGGAAAAATTTCCTTTATAACACAATCCGGTGCTCTTGGAACTGCTGTTCTTGATATGTGTTTAAAGGAAAATATAGGACTTTCTAAATTTATAAGTTTTGGAAATAAAGCAGATGTTTCTGAAGTTGATTTAATTGAAGAACTGGGAAATGATGAAAATACAAATGTTATACTTTTATATCTTGAAGGAATAAGTGATGGTAAGAGATTTATTGAGGTTGCAAAAAAAGTAATTGAAAAAAAGCCAGTTATTGTTGTAAAATCAGGAAAAACAGAAACCGGAGCAAAAACAGCAATCTCTCATACTGGTTCTCTTTCTGGCTCTGATACTGTATTTAATTCAGCAATAAAACAGGCAGGAATTATAAGAGCAAATACAATTGAAGAACTTTTTGATTACTCTTTAATTTTCTCATACTCCCCTCTTTTAAAAGGAAATAAAATTGGAATTATAACAAATGCAGGTGGACCAAGTGTTATGGCTGTTGATAAAATAGAAGAAATTGGATTAAAAATTGCAAAATTTTCAGAATATACAACTTCTTCACTTAAAAGTTTTTTACCTCCTGCTTCCAATATAAATAATCCTGTTGATGTTCTTGGAGATGCTCTATCTGATAGATATGAAAAAGCAATTGAACTTGTCTGTAATGATGAAAATGTTGATGGTATAATTGTAATATTAACTCCACAGGTAACAACTCAAATAAAGGAAACAGCAATTTCTATAGTAAACATTTCAAAAAAGATAAATAAACCTATCATTACCTCATTTATGGGGGGTAAAAGAGTGGAAGAAGGGATAAAAATTTTAAAAGAAAATAAAATACCAAATTATCTATCTCCAGAAAGAGGAGTTCAGTCCTTTAAGGCAATGTATGAATATGTAAAATTCAAAGAAGAAAAAGATAAAGGGAAATTTATTAGATATAAAGTTGAAAGAGATAAAGTTAAAGAAAAAATAGAAAATTTCAAAAAAGAAGGTAAAAATATTATTGGAGATATTGAAGCAAGAGAAATTTTATCCCTCTATGGCATAAATGTTGTCTCTTCAATTATAGTTAAAGATGAAAATGAATGTGAAAAATTTCTAAAGGAAAATAAGGGAACTTTTGTTATGAAGATTGTCTCTCCTGATATAATACATAAAACTGAAGCAGGTGGAATTAAACTTGGAATAAAAAGTTATAGGGAAGGTAAAAAGGCGTTTAGAGAAATAATTAATTCAGTAAAAAATTATAAACCAGATGCAAAAATAATTGGTATTCAGATACAGGAAATGGTTGAAAAAGGAGTTGAAGTTATAATAGGTGTAAATAAAGATGTTCAATTCGGGCATGTTATTATGTTTGGCCTTGGAGGAATTTTTGTAGAGATTTTAAAGGATGTTTCTTTTAGAGTTGTACCTTTAACTGATAGAGATGCAGAAAATATGATAAATGAAATAAAAACAAGTAAAATTTTAAAAGGATATAGAAATATTCCACCTTGCGATATAGATTCAATAAAGGAAACAATTTTAAGAATTTCACAACTTGTAATTGATTTTCCAGAAATAAAAGAGATGGATATTAATCCATTAATTGTTAAGAAAAAAGGAGTTATTGCAGTAGATGTAAGATTTTCATTTGAATTTTAAAAGGAGGAGGAAATGATAGAAGGTAAAATTGTAAAAATAAGGTTTAAAAAATATTTTGTAGAACAGAGATTATGGGTATTTATAGGAAAAGTTATAAAATTTACAGAAAACTGGGTCATGGTTGATGGAAAAGGTATTGTAATTATGAAAGGAAAAGTTACTCCTGTTGATGTGGATAAAGAAAAAAGAGTTATACTTGTCCCAAGAGAAAATATTTCACATATTAGAATTCTTCCTGATGATTTTGATATTGAAAATATTGAAATTATTGAAAGAGACATGAGATTATTTGTGAAAGTTAAAAATGGTCCTGATACAAGTATAAGTGAAATTTAAAAGTAAATCCTTAGTAACCCATCAGAAAGAAAAAATTTAAGGTAGTTTCATAATTAGGTTGTTTTTTTATTTCTTGTTCAAGTTTATGTAGTAAAAGATTTTCTATTTGGATTTTGTCTTTTTGGTTTATACATTGCCGGAAATACCATATTAAATATTTTTCCTGTCAAGTGTATTTTCAAAATCTTAAAATCCCTTATGTATCAATGGTTTTTACATCTCTTAACAAATTCTTTTTTGGGGGGATAATAAAAGTGTGTTATAATATATAGCAAGTTGAAAAATTGGTTCGGAGACAGAAATTGACAGGTGAGATTAGATGGGGTAAATTAAATGAAAACGCAGTTTACTAAATATTTAGGAGGGGAGATTTTGAGATTTGTTTATTTTTGATTTGTTTTTGTAATTTACTTTTTGGATTTAATATAGAAGGAATTACATTTAAAAAATTAGATAAAATAGATAGAGGCACAATTTCAATATATTTAAAGAATGAAACTCAAAGCCCACTAAAAATAGAAGAATTATGTTTCAACGATGTAAAAATTGATAAAATCCCATCTGACTTAATCTTATGGTATCAACTAACACCACCAGAAATAGAGCCAGAAAAATATGGAGAATTAAAGATAAAATTAAGATGGGAGACAAAAAAGCCAGTAAAAATAAATTTCAAAGACAATTATAACAAAACATATGAGATAAAAATAAATCCAATTAGTGAAAAACTTTTATTCAGTGGCATTTATTTTGATAACAATTACAAGACAGTTTACATATACATAGAAAACCAATCAGAAGAAAAAGAGAAGATAAAAGAGATAGAGATAAATGGAGAAAACAAAACAGAGAAAGCATATATACCGGAGAAAGAGATAGAAAAAGGTGAGAAAAAGATAATAATAGTTGAAGGAGAAAAATTTAAAGTTGGAGATTACATCTTTATAAAATTAAAGACAGAAAAAGGCAAAGAGATATATTCATTACAGAGGGTCTATACAAATTTTATATTAGAAGGATATGGAGGGGATACAAGAAT
>Ga0080004_1117314_pt1 | contig 35211 bp, 30 predicted proteins | sample WasSprMetagenome_FD_69207 | JGI IMG/M metagenome (GOLD analysis project Ga0080004, IMG submission 69207) | Sulfidic aquatic microbial communities from Washburn Spring, Yellowstone National Park, USA - WS (SPADES assembly) (version 2) | ecosystem: Environmental > Aquatic > Thermal springs > Hot...
CTGAATCCTTGCTCCACCTGAGTCAAGAATACCAATAACTGGTATTCCAACTTTCTTTGCTATGTCCATTATATATGATATTTTTTTTGCATGAGCAAGACCAAGTGAACCACCAAGAAGTGTAAAATCCTGTGAAAATACTGCAACCTTTCTACCATTTATTTTTCCAAAACCACATATAACACCATCACCTTTAATATGCTTATCCTTTATTCCAAAATCAGTGCATCTTGACTCGACAAGTAAACCAATTTCATTAAAACTTCCTTCATCAAGTAGATATGCTATTCTTTCTCTTGCTGTAAGTTTTCCTTTCTTTCTCTGAGCTTCAATTTTATCCGGAGGAGATTGATTTAAAGCATTATTTATTATCTCTCTAAATTTAACAAGTTTTGGAGGAATTTCTTTTAAATGAGGAGTCTTTTTAGATGCTCCTTTTTTCTTATCTTCTTTTTTTTCTTCCCTTTTTAAGTCAGCATCATTTTTTGAAATCTCTTTGTTTTCTTTTTTCTCAACTCCTTTTATATTATCTTTTGGCTCATTATTTATTTTTTTCTCATCCATTATAACCTCCACAAACAACACTAACAACAAAATTCTTGCTTTTAATTAGTTCATAATAGATTTTATCAATTTTATAGGCACTTAATAAACACTCAATATTTTTTGAAAAAGAAAGACTTCCGTCGCTTTTTACATTTATATCCTTAAAAACAAGAGATGCACCTCTACCAATAGCCTTAGAAATAGCCTCCTTTATACTCCATATCTCAATAATTCTTTTACTGTCACAAGAAAGTTCTTCATCGTTCATAAAATCAGCAAAAAATTTTTTTTCTTTTTCTTCATAAAACTCAATATCTATTCCTATAAAAGGTGAAAAATCTTTGTTGAAAGATGCAGCAAATGTTTTATTTCTGTGTGAAATAGATATATAAAATATATCTTTACCTGCAATTACAAATGGCTTTCCATTGGGATCGTTTAAAATTGTTATACTTTTAAAATCTATATTTAGATAAGTGGAAACAAGTTTTTTTACAATGTATCTTGAACATATCCATTCATATCTTCTTTTATCAGTTATAAAATTACAAAGATTTTTTTCAAAATCATTAAGAAAATAAATATCAGGTTCTTTTTCCATATAACTGATCTCAAAAATTGGTGGAGTGGTTGGAAGAAAATTATAAACCTTCATCATTTAAAATCAGATAATATTCATTGGGATCATTACATAGTTTTTAAGTTCAACCCATATTCTACCTTCATCATCAAAAGCATATCCATCATAAACGCTTCTTCCAAACTCATTAAATCCTTTAAATACAGAATAGGTATATAGTTTATCTGGATCTTCGTTATTATCAATAATCTTAACCTCACCTATTGAATGAGGAAGTGTCATTCTGTTGTCTATATCAAGGTCACGCCATCCACAGGTTTGAAAAACTGCTTCTATAATCATTGGATGAAATATATATCTAAAATCTCCTGTCTTTGTAAGTCGTTTTGATGGTTTCTTAAAAACACCTATAACAAAATCTCTATTTGATTCTATTATTCCATCAAGTACCTGAAAACTTGGTCCATGAAAATATATCTTATAAATATCATCATTTGTAGTTTTATATTTCTCTTTTTTCTTTGGAAGTAATATATCTGAAAACTTAACATCGTCATCTACATATCTTGCAGTAAAATGCATTCTTGTTTCACCTACTTTTATACCTTTTGGATTTATAAAATCACTTGTAATTAACATTGAAATTGTTTCATTAGATAGTTTTACAGCGGAAAGATTTATATCAAGTGGTCTATTTTTGTAAAGTTTTATTGGTAGTTTGAACTCAATATTAGTAAGTTTTTTTGGAAGTTTACCTGTAAATTTATATAGAATTTGGGCAAATGCTTCAAGCCCCATTACCCCAGGAAAAACAGGCGTCTCATTTATTGAATGATCAACAAGATAATTATCCATCTCAATATCAAGAGTTTTTTGAGCGGAAAAATTATTTTTATCAATGTTTTTTACTTTATCTATAAAATGAAGTTTTACTCTTTCAGATACTTTTTTTTTATCAGATAATTGATTTTCTTCTGATTTTTTCTCTTCTCTAACTAACTGCCTATCCCAGTCAAGTTTACCAAGCGATCCTGAGTATATTATCTCAGGATTTTCTCCGAATGAAATTTCATCTGCAAGAGTATTCATCACTTCCTCAGGATATAAAAACTCAACTTCTTGAGACTCAAGAAATGCTTTAACACCTGGTCTTACTCCCATACCTATATTTGCAATAGCAGTCATATCTATTGCAAAAGCCTTTCTACCCATATTAAAAAGATTTATTGCAAACTTTGAGATGTAATCAGAGGCACTTGCATAATCAGTCTGACCAAGATTTCCAAATTTTCCTGCAATTGATGAAACCATAACCCAAAGACCATCATCATTTATTATATTTTTCTTATAAAAATTAACAGCACTATTTGCTTTTGTGTTAAAAACAAGAAGGAATTCTGATATATCTTTATCAATAGCAAGTTTAGATCTCTCAAGTCCTGCAAAATGAACTATTCCATCAACTTTACCAAACTTATTTCTTATATCCTCTATAACACTTGAAAATTGCTCTTCATTGTTAAGATCACATTTATAATAATATACTTTTGCACCTAAAGATTCTATTTCTTTTATTGTCTTATAAAGTGTTGCACTATCTTTTATCCTTATAAATTCTTTCTCTACCATAACAGGCGTAACCTTTTGGTTTGTTTTCTTTAACTCTTGCATTATTACTTTCTTATAATCCTCAAGTTCTTTTTCACTCATATTAGCAAATTTATAAGCATCATCCATAAGTTCAATTATATCAATGATTATTATTTCTGGTTTCCATCTATATGATGCAATCCTTGCAAATAAAGAACCAAGCCCTCTTCCTCCTCCGGTTATTATGACTTTTTTTCCTTTAAGAGTAAAGTTTTCTTTTTCTTTTTTAAGTTCTAATGGTTTTCCAACAAGGGTATATCTCTTACCATCTCTATCGTATGAAACAGCGGCTCTTTTATCTGAGTATTGTATCTCATAAAATGACTTTTTTACAATATAGACCATATCAGCATTTTTTGGAAAATCTATAACTTTAACTATAGCATTCTCATTTTCTTTTCTCAAACACAATCCAACCCCAAATATACCAGCATATATAGGATCATATGTCTCTTTTGTAATATATCCGAAACCACCATCAAGGGTTGTTACAATTAAAATAAATTTAGAATAATCTTTTGATACAGAGTTTATTGATTTTCCAAAGTATTTAGCTGCAATAAAAAGTGGAAGAACATAGTAAGTTACATCTTTTTTGGGATCAGTTGAAGAATCAAATTTTTTATCAACACATCCCATAAGATAAACTATTCCACCTATATCTTTTTTGGCTAACTCTTGAATTAATTTAGTATATTCTTCTGTATTTGAAAAATCAACAATGTAAGTATCTTTCATTTTAGTATCAGAAGATGTTATTACTATGCTACTTATTCCAAGTTTTGAGAGTTCATTTCTAAAAAGTTTTATAAGTTCTATGTTTTCTCCAATTACAACTGAAGGTTTTGAAGGATCAAACTTTCTAATTGTCTCATCAATGACTTTGCTTTCAACAATTGTAGGTATGTATCTTATATTTCTTGTATGCTTGTTTTCAATCTGTGAAAGGACACTTCCAATATCAACTTTAAATTCTTCTTTTTTCTCTTTCTCAACTACCTCAGTTTTAGAGAAAGAATCCTTTTCAGAAACACTTACATTAGAAGATAAAACACTGCTTGATTGAGATTTATTTTCAACCGATTTTGACTTATTCTCAAGAACAAATCTTATACAATGCCTTATTGTTGGATAATCTTTTAAACTTAAATTCTCCTGCCTTGGTATACCATAATACTCCCTTATCATCCCAAATAACTCTGCTTGCTTGACTGTATCTATCCCAAGATCCGCCTCCATATCTAAATCCAAATCAAGCATATCCTTTGGATAGCCGGTCTTCTCCGCTATCATATTTACTATCGTCTCTGTAACACTTTCTTCCGTAAGAGAAATTTCCTTATTTTGGGGTTCAGCAATATTTATTTTTTCCTCTTTTGTTTCCATTATAACTTCTTTAGATTCTTTTTCTTTAGTTTCAACCTCACTTATCTTTTCTTGTGGTTGTATTGGACCTTTATCTTTTATTCTAAGAGTATTATTTACTACCTCAAGTTCTGGGTCATCGTATCCTGATATTCTCTTAAGGAAATCTTTGAATTTTTTCTCATCAAATATTCTTTTCTCACCTTCAGTATAAACTTTCTCTATAAAGCTTATTCCCATATGAGAACCAAATCCAGCAGCAAATCTTATAGCATATTTAAGGTCATATTTTCCACCTTTAGAAAGATTTATCCCTTCAAGTTCAGGATCTGGTTCTTTATAATTTGCAATGGGGGGGATAATACCAGTATTTAAAGCCCTTACCGCAATTGCATCCTCAAGTGATGCACCCATAGTATGACCAGTAAAACCTTTAACATTGCTTACCACAATCTTTGAATAATGCTCACCAAACGCTTTCTTTAACGCTTTAACTTCAGCACTTGCACTTCCACCTCTTCTTGGTGTATATGTCTCATGAGAGACAAATAATGTTTTAGGTGCTATCTCTTCTTTTTTGAGACCATAAATTTTTTCAATCTTATTTATAAATCTTTCCATTACCTCTGCAACATGATCTGTATCAAGTCTTGTTACATGATATGCACTGTTTGCTGCTTCTGTAAGCAATAACCTTGCAAGAGGAACAACTCCTCTTTCTCTAACAAGTGCCTCATCTTCAATAACAAGTGCAACCGCACCAGATCCAACTATAAGACCATGTCTTCTTTTATCAAAAGGAAGTGCTGCCTCTCTAACATCCTCTTTAGTTGTAGCAGTACCACTTGCAAGAAAGCCAGGCATAGTCCATTCCTGTAAAATTTCATTTGTTATATCATCAGCAGCAATTACAACAACCCTTTTGCATTTTCCACTTCTAATCCATGACTCAGCAACATGAACTGCTTGAGTAGTTGAAGCACAAGCAGCACTTAGATGTATTGCAGGACCTTTTGCTCCAACAAACTGTGCAAATTGGCTATCTGCAATGGGAATTACTTTTAAAAGAAAGTTCTGACTAAACTGATACCTACCAGAAGGTGTTGATGAAAACTTTGAAAGATTTTCTTTCATCCATTTTCTAAGTTCTTTTTTGTCTTCTTCATTTTTAAGTTTATTAATTATATTTTCGTAAATTTCCCATAATCTATCCTCTGAAACTGAACCATATTTATCCATAAAATAATCACTAACTTCTTTTATTATTGACTCCATAGTTGGAAAAGCAGATGCAAATATAACACCTGTCTCATCGGCAATCTCTTTTGGTAAAGCCCATTTTTCAGGTAAGAAACCACCAGTTGTTGTTCTCTTATAATAATGAATCAAAGGAAGATGAGCATCCTTTAAAGCAAGAATACCACTTGCAATTGCCATTCTAAATGTTGAATTTAACGCCTCTGCAATTTTTTCTGGAACACCAAACTCTTTTACTATATCAAAAAATCCTGCCCTTGCAGAAAGCTTTATAGCATCATCCAAAGATTTTATTGCTTCAATTTTGTGATCTCCAGTATCAGATTTTATAACCCTTATAATATTTTTATCAATCTGTTTTTCTCTCCATGCCATAGGTATTGGCTCAATCATATTCTCGCCATCAAGTATCTCATCAAGTGCTCTTTCTCTAAAAAGCGCTTTAGTTGAAGATGGAGAACCAGCAGCAATTCCAGATATTACAATTGGATTAAAATTAAATCCATACTCTTTTACAAAATGAGAAGTTTCGTTCATTTTAACCTCCACATTATTACTAACAACTTTATTATCATCAGAATTATTTTTATCCAAATAAGAAACCGCCCAGTTTAGATAATATGGATTATAAAACTTTGAGTTTCTTTCAATAAGTTTATCATCCCATTTAAGATTAAAATTTACTGTTATTAAATTTGCAATTGCATCATTAAAATCATAGATACCACCTCTCTTTGGATGGTTTGTTGAAAGAACAAAGATGTCATTTTTATCCTTAAGTGTTTCTGTTACAAATGCAGAAAGAACTCTCTTTGGTCCACACTCTATAAATATTCTTACTCCTTCATCATACATCTTTTTTATCTGATTAATAAATTCCACCGGACTTACCATCTGTCTTACAAGAAGGTCATATATTGCTTCAGTGTCTTTTGGGAAAAAGTCTGCTGTAACATTTGATATTATTGGAATATCCCAGGACTTTATTGGAATCTTTTTTAAAAATTCTTTATATGGTTCAATTGCAGGTCTAATAATCTCTGAATGAAATGCATGTGAAACTGCAATCTCTTGCGCTTCAACACCAAGTGCTTTAAAAAGTTTTATCGCCTCATCAACTGCTTCTTTTTCACCAGCAATAACCGTTTGAATTGGGCAGTTTTTATTTGCGGCAACAACATAGCCTTTTATCTTTTTTAATTGCTCCTCAACCTTATCATAAGGCCATGCAACAGAAGCCATTTTGCCTGGATCTTTAACTTTAATATTGCTCATTTCTTTTGCTCTTGAGGTAACTGCTTTAAGTCCATTTTCAAGTGTAAATATTCCAGCAGCAGTTGCAGCAGCATACTCACCTAAGCTATGTCCTATAACCATATCCGGCTTAATACCAAACGAAACTAACAATCTAAACATTGCCATATCAGCAGTCATAACAGATGGCTGAGTCATCTGAGTTTGTTTTATTGCCTCTTCTCTCTTTAAAAGTTCTTCTTTTGTCTCACCTGGTTTTGACCAAAGTGTGTCAGTAATCTTTACACCAATCATTTTCTCCATTATTCTATCTGCTTCTTTAAATGTATCCATAACAACATCATATTTTGCAGCAAGATCTCTCATCATATCAACATATTGAGAACCCTGTCCTGGGAAAACAAAACCTATTTTTCCTTTATAATTAACCTTTTTTCTAAAAGGATATATTCCTTTAAGTTTAAAATTTATTCCAGCATCATCGAATATCTTTTCATTAAAATTCTTATTGATAAAATCAATTTTTTCTATAAGATCTTTAGGTGACTTTGAAACTATTGCAATTCCAAAATCTCCAGAGATTTTTCTATTCATCTCAACAGAAAATATTGTTTGTGGATATAAATCACCCCAAGTAGATGCTTTATTTTTAAGCTCTTTAAGTTTTTCTTTAAGTTCATCTAAATTAGATGCTCCAATTGCAAATGTCTCACCAGATAAAAGTGAAAAAGGTGCTTTTGGATCTTCTTTTATTTCGTTTTTCATAATATTTATCTCCTTTTTTTCTTTCTCAATTTCAATTTTTTCAAAAGCAGAATTTACGCTATACTTTGTTTTTCCTTCAACATATTCCTCCATCGCGCAATGGAAATTTGTTCCTCCAAAACCAAAAGAAGAAACATTTGCACGTCTTATAGCATTTGTTTTCCACTCAATAGGTTCAGTTACCACTTCAATAACAGAAAAATCTATGTTTGGGTTTGGTATTTCAAAATTAATTGAAGGTGGAAAAATTTTTTTATAAAGACTTAGAGCAGTTTTAATAATGCTTACAGCGCCCGCAGCTGCTTTTGTATGTCCTATTTGTGATTTTACTGATGTCACTTTAAGTTTTTTTGCTCCCAGATAAGGTGAGAAAAATTCTTTTAAAACAGAACACTCAGTTGCATCACCAACTCTTGTTGCAGTTCCATGACACTCAATTAAATCAACATCCGAAGGTTTATAATCAACCTCTTTAAAAGCATTTTCTATGGCAAGTTTCTGTCCTTTTGGATTTGGTGCAGTTATTCCTTTTCCCTTACCATCACTTGATGCACCAATAGAGTTTATAACAGCATAAATTTTGTCTCCGTCTCTAACAGCATCAGATAATCTCTTAAGAACATATATACCAACTGCCTCACCCATAACAAATCCATTTGCTCTTGCATCAAATGGAAAAGAGCCATCAGGAGAAAGCGCTCCAATTTTGCAAAATTTAACATATGCTGCTGGACTCATCATTTCATCAGCACCACCACTTATGCATATATCAACCTTACCAGTTCTCAAAGCCATAACAGCATAATCAAGTGCAGCAAGAGATGAAGCACAAGCAGCATCAGTTATTAGATTTGGGCCATTGAAATCAAAAACATTTGCTATTCTTCCGCTTGTAACATTTGCAAGCTCCCCTGGCATTGTATCTTCAGTTATATTGATTATATACTCATCAATTTGTTTTTCATACTCTTGGATAAATCTTTTTTTCTCATCATCAGAAAGTTTTGAGAAAAAATCGGTCCTTAAAATCATATCCTCCATTAAAAACTTATATACTCTTAAATCAGTAAACTCCTTTCTCATCGCACCCATTGCATTTGCAATTATAACTCCAACCCTTTTAGGATCCCATTTACCCGGGGTATATCCACAATCATCAAGAGCCATCTTTGTTGCTTCTATAGTTAATTTTTGAAGCCGTGATATTTGCTCTGCTGCGATTGGTGGAATTTTATATTTTATCGGATCAAAATTAAAATTTTCTATAAATCCACCTATCTTTGAGTATGTTTTATCCTTTGCTTTTGGATCTGGGTCATAATAAAGTCTCCAATCCCATCTATCTTTTGGAACTTCAATTATACAGTTCTTTTTTGTTATTATATTATTCCAAAACTCATCCTTATTAAAAGCCTTTGGTGCAATTATTCCTACTCCAATAATTGCAATCTTTTCATTATAAAACTTCATAAATATACTCCCTTAAAATCAAATTTAATTCAAAAATCTTAAACTTAAACATAATTCAATTTTATAAAAATATAACCTCATATGCAATTTAGAGATTATCCCCAAGTCATATTTTTTATTTTTTTAACAATATCTGATAAGACATTTTTATCCTTAATGGTTTTCAATTCAGAAAATCCATAAATTTTAACATAATCTTTTCTTGGACCAGAACATATTTGTTTAAGAACACAATCATTACATGGCTTAAAATGAGATTTTTCGTTTGGTGCTATCCAAACATTCATATTCCAAACCTTTACTTGAGCATCTATATTTCTATCTTCAAAGCCAGTCATATAACAAAGAGGAATACCATCTTATAAAATGAATATTGTTTTCCTCAAATCTTTTAAAACCATTTATGATATAAGGATGTATATCTGTAAGTTTTGGGACAAGATAATGTCTTTTTCTAACCTTACCAAGAACCTTTATCATATTAAGTTCCACATAAAAAACATTACCAAACTCTGACTTTATAAAATCAGCAAACTTTGAAATATATTTATAATTTAGAGCGTTTATAACATATGTTATTCTAACTCTCTTATATCCTCCTATTTCGATACAATTTTTTATCGCTAATATTGTTTTTTCATAATCTTTCGATTGAGTTAAAACCTCATAGAGTTTTTTAATATGTGATGGAAAATTAAAATTAAAAATATCAACACCAGCATCTACCAGATCTTTTACTCTTTCTTTTTTATCTAAAGAAAATCCATTAGCTGCAATAATAACTTCTCTAACTCCATCTTTTTTCACTCTCTTTACAATTTGAATAATATCGTTATGCAAAAGGGGCTCACCACCTTCTATTGAAATAGAATGTTTGAACTTTTTTATTATCTCTTTAGCTTCGCTTGGTGAGGTGGGTGGCTCTATTTTTCTTGAACAAAATATACACCTGTGATTGCAGATATTGTTAATAGAAATCATAGGTTCAATATTATAAAAATACTTTGTCATCTTTTAATTTTTTTACAGGATTTAAAAAAAATTACAGGTTTAAATTCATCATCTCCAAATAACTTTGCATACCCTGCATCAAAACCACTACAATCAAAAAATATAAAAACTTTAATTCTTCTCATTCTTTAAAACATTTTACTATTTTTTTATGCTAAAATATTTTAAAATGATTATGAAAAAAATTATAGACGAATTCCCAATTTTAAAAACAAATCCATCGCTTGTATATCTTGATAATGCATGTAGTGCACTTAAGATGAAATCTGCAGCCTATGAACAACTAAAAGTCCTTCTTGAATTTGGTAGTTGTGGAGGTGAGAGAGCAGTTCATCTGCTTGCAAGAGGTATTGAAGAAAAATATCAAATTGCAAGAAAATACATTGCAAACTCAATTAATTGCAGTGAAAATGAAATAATCTTTACATCAGGAACTACAGAAGGATTTAATATACTTGCAAACTCTTTTAACTTTAAGGAAGGTGATGAGATTATAATATCTGGGCTTGAGCATAACTCAGTTTTTCTTCCATTCTATAGAATCTCAAAAATAAAAAAATTAAAACTAAAAATAATTCCTCTTAAAAATTTTAACCCAGATCCTTTGGAATTTAAGAAAATGATAACATCTAAAACAAGAGCCCTATGTATATCAAAGGCATCAAATATATTTGGTGGGACAGTTGAAACTAATGAGATTGTTGAAATCGCTTTGCGGAAAAATATAAAAGTTTTTATGGATACTGCCCAGTATGCCCCAACACATAAAATAGATGTAGAAAAACTTAAAGTAGATGCTCTTTGTTTTTCAGGTCATAAAATCGGAGCACCTTATGGAACAGGTATTTTATATATAAAAAATGAACTTTATGATTTTCTTTCTTCATCAAAACTTGGAGGGGGAACAATTAAAGAAATTAAAAAAGAAAATGGAGTTATAAAAGTTGAATTTCTAAAAGGATATAAGAATTTTGAAGCAGGAATACAAAACTATGCAGGTGCAAGTGCTCTTTTGGTTGCTTATAAATACTTAAACGCTTTAGGATTTGAAAAAATAAGAAAGAATATATCAGAACTTGTTTTATATACAACTCAAAAACTTCTAAAAATAAAAGGAATAAAAATTCTAGGTAAAAATCTTACGGATGGTTCAATTGTTTCATTTATTTCAGAAAACAAAAACTTTTCAAATCAAGATTTTGCATTATTTGTGTCAAACTATAAAGATAAAAACATTGCTATAAGAACTGGTAGAATGTGTGCAGACCTTGCCTGTATAAACTCCAATATAAATTCGGCAATTAGATTATCATTTTTCATATATAACAAGAAAGAAGATGTAGATATATTTATAACCGCTCTAAAGGACTATATAAAAACTTTATAGGAAATGGAAATTAGTGATATGGGACAGGTAAAATTGGTAGATGGTTGTTGGTGGCTAGTGGATTATCGCTCGTATCCCGATCTTCACTCCCGACAACTGCCTTTTTCGGCTTAAATTCTCGCTTGTATTTGGATCCCTCAACTTGTAGCCGCAAAGCTTGCTTTGCTAATTCTATTTGTAGCGGCAAAGCGTGAGCTTTGCTTTATCCTATCTGTAGCCGCAAAGCGTAAGCCTTGTTTATCATTGCAGAGATTCGCTCTGCCGATACATTTTCCCTTTCAGAGCAAGTTCTAAAACTACAATGGGGATTTGTTTTGTAGGGCTCCGACGTTACGTCGGAGCAATTCAAAATCCATAATTCAACATTTCTTACGATTCTAACTTCTCACTTTTTCACTTGTTCACATTCTTTTGCAAATCTAAAGGTTTGCCCTACAACTCATAATTCATAATCCATAATTTAACATCCATAATCCACAATCCATAATTCATCATCCAAAATCCAAAATTCAAAATTCATAATTTACATTTCTTACGTTTCTCACTGCTTATCTCTTACTTATATATTTCCGGCTATTATCGCTTACAAATTTCTATATATTTCAATATAGTCCTTTCTTGGGCCAGAACAAACAGAATAAAATTTGCAACCTTTGCAAGATGAAAGTTTTTCTTTTTCTTTTAGATATTCTCCAGGTATTTTCTTACTTATTTTCTTAAAATCTACATGCCTATCGTAATATTTTCCAAGAAAACAAAGAGGTATATGATCAACTTCAAAATAAAAACCATTCTCATCAAGAACTTCAAAAGCTTTTATTAGAAATGGGGATACATCACTATATTTTGGAATTATTTTTTTGTTTTCTTCTGCTTTTCCTATTCCCTTTACAAAACTAAACTGAACCCAAGAGATAAAAGGAATTTTTTTCAAAATAAATTGAGCAAAATCAAATAGGTACTTGTAATTAATTTTATGAATAACATGCGTGCCTCTTATAGTTGAACCAAGATTATTTAAAATCTCAATACCTTTAATTCTTTTTTTAAATCCATCTTTAATCTTTGTTATCCTATAATCCATACCGCTTCTATGGGATGGAATATTTACATTGAAATAACCACCAGTTTTTTTTAAAAGTGAAACAAGAATTTTAAGTTTTCCTTCCTCTATATTAGGAATAAGTGTTGCATTTGTTTGAATTTCAAGAGCTTTATTTCTTTTTAAAACAAAATCAGCAATATATATCAGATTATCAATCCCAATAGTAAAAGGCTCACCACCAGAAAGAATTATAAGATTATCATCATCTTTTTGAAGTTCTAAAATAAAACTTTTAAGATCAAAATCTTTATCTTTTCTTCCATAAGCAGAACAAAAAATACATCTTTGATTACAAAAGGGGGTAATTGGATAGAGCATTATTTAACTCCATCCATTTTTTCTATTTCATTTTTAAACATCTTTCTTGCTCTAAAAAGTCTGGTTTTTAATGCTCCAACACTAATTCCAATCTCTTTACTTGCATCTTTTAAAGAATAACCTTCAACATCAACAAGAAGTATTACATTTCTATATTTAAGAGGAAGTTTTGAAAAAACTTTATAAAAATCATGCGCAAGCTCTATATTCCTTTCCTTTTCATAATGGACAATATCTTTAACATCTTCAAGAGATACAAGTTTTTCTTGTTTCTTTTTTCTAAATTTCATCCAACAGTGATTTGCAGCAATTCTATAAAACCATGTTGAAAAATTTGAATTTGATTTAAAATTTTTTATGTTTTTAAAAATGCTTAACATAGTTTGGCTATGAACATCATCTGCATCCTGTGGAGAATTTATACAAACATATCTTGCAATATTTGCAATCTGATCATTATATTTTTCAAGAAGTATCTGAAGACTTTCAAGATCCCCGTTTTTTGCTTTTTCTATTAGTTCCCTTTCTTGCATACAAATCTATGCGCGGTGCAGGATTTGAACCTACGACCCCCTCCTTGTAAGGGAGGTGCTCTACCACTGAGCTAACCGCGCATAAAAATATTTTACATAATTTTGTAAAATTTTAATATTATGAAATTATTTTTCTGTGGAATATGTGGATCAGGAATGAGCGCTCTTAGCCAGATATCTTTACTTGAGGGAAATGAAATATCGGGCTCTGATAGATCTTTTGATAAAGGGGAAAATCAAGAATTAAAAGAAAAATTTGAAAAATTAGGAATAAAAATATATCCCCAGGATGGAAGTGGAATAAAAGATGATATTGATTTTCTTGTAACCTCAACAGCAGTTGAAAAAACAAATCCTGATATAAAAGCAGCAGAACAAAAAAAAATAAAGATAATTCATAGATCTGAATTATTAAACGAATATGTAAAGAAATATAAAACTATTGCAGTTGGAGGAACGAGTGGAAAAAGTACTACAACTGCAATGATTTGGCATATACTCAAAAAAGCTGAACTTGATCCATCAGTAATAAATGGAGCATATATAAACTCAATTAAAGATGATAAACTTATAGGAAATGCATATCTTGGAAATGGAGATATACTTGTAATTGAGGCTGATGAATCTGATGCAAGCATAACAAAATATAAGCCATATATTGGAGTTCTATTAAATATCTCAAAGGACCATAAAGATGTCGTAGAACTAAAAAAAATTTTTAGTGAGTTTTTAAAAAACTCAAATATCATTGTTGTAAATAGAGATGATGAAAATGCCTATGAGATTTCACTTGAATTTAAAAATAAAATATATTTTTCATCAAAAAACATAAGAATAAATGGAAAATCAATTGAAAAAACAGTTTTTGAATTTGAAAATGAGACATATGAAATTCCGCTTGCAGGAAAACATAATATAGAAAATGCATTTGCAGCAGCAAAAACTGCTGAAATATTTGGTATTAATTTAAAAGATGGTTTAAGATTCTTATCTGATTTTAAAGGAATATATAGAAGAATGAATATAATTGGAAAATGTTCAAACATAACAATAATTGATGATTATGCTCATAACCCAGCAAAGATAATGGCATTGATAAAAACACTTATTGAAAACTCAAAAAAATTTATTCTAATATATCAGCCACATGGATTTTACCCAACAAAACTTCTAAAAAATGAACTAATAGAAACATTTAAAAATATAAGAGATGATGATATAATTATTTTTCCTGAGATTTATTATGCAGGTGGAAGCGTAAATAAAGACATATCATCAAAAGAACTCGTAGATGAAATAAAAAAATATAGAAAAAAAGTACTTTATTTTGAAAACAGAAACGAAATAATAAACTATATACTTGAGATGAAAAATATATCTGATTATGACATAATAGCAATAAGCGGAGCAAGAGATAACACACTAAATGATTTTGCAAAAGAGATATATACGAAACTTAAAAATATTTTAAGGTAATTTATTTGTAAAGAAGAGTTTGATAGTTAAATTAAATGTGAAAATAACTTATTATTTTGTAAAATTATTTATTGAGGTGAGTTATGGTTAAAAAAGTAATGATCATTGATGACGAAAAAGATGTTCTTTTTCTTTTAAAGGTTCTTCTTGAAAAAGAAGGATATGAGGTGATAGAAGCAATAAATGGACTTGATGCATATACAAAGATTACAAACAAAACAAATCCTATAAAACCAGATCTTATAATTCTTGATATAATGATGCCAGAAATGGATGGATATACATTTCAAACAAAAATGATGGAAAATGATGAGTTTAGAAAAATACCAATAATAATTCTTACAGCAAAGGGACAAATAAAAGATCTTTTTGAAATGGCAAGCAATGTTTATTCATTTGTTGAAAAGCCATTTGATTCAAAAAATTTTCTAAAAATAGTAAAAGGAGCATTGGAATATGGAACAAAAAACAACCCTTGATGAAATAATAAAATCAAATTATGAAAAAATAGAAGAACTAAAAAAACTTGGAATAAATCCCTTTCCAATAAGATATAAGGTTGAAAATAAAATAAAGGATATTAAAGACCTTCCTCTTGATTCTTCTGTAAAGACAGCAGGAAGAATAATTCTTTTAAGAGTAATGGGAAAAGCAACTTTTGCTCATATAAAAGATGGGACGGATAAAATACAGATATACCTGAAAAAAGATATTCTTGGCGAAAACTATGATATATTTAAAAAATACATAACCACAGGGGATTTTATAGGTGTAGAAGGAAAAACTTTTAAAACACATACAGGTGAGTTAACAATAAATGTTGAAAAATTTATCATAATAGCAAAATCTATAAGACCTCTTCCTGAAAAATATCACGGGCTTAATGATCCAGAGACACGATATCGTGAAAGATATCTTGATTTAATTGCAAATGATTGGGTAAGGGAAATATTTATAAAAAGAACAAAAATAATTCAGATAATAAGAGATGAGCTTAATCGGGATGGATATCTTGAAGTAGAAACACCAATACTTTGTGCTCAAGCTGGTGGAGCAAGCGCAAGACCATTTATAACATTCCATAATGCTTTTAAAATAGAACTTTATATGAGAATAGCAACAGAACTTCCATTAAAAAAACTAATAATTGGTGGGTTTGATGGAGTATATGAGATAGGAAGGGTTTTCAGAAATGAAGGAGTTGATACAACACACAATCCTGAGTTTACTACGCTTGAAGCGTATAAAGCATATTCCGATTATAATGATATGGCAGATCTTGTTGAAAGGTTATTTAATAGATTTGTTGAGGAATTTAAAATGACAGAGGTTGAGTATGAAGGACACAAAATAAACATAAAGCCACCGTTTAAAAGAATAAAGCTTCCTGATCTTTGGAAAGAAAAAACAGGGCAAGATATACATAATGTTCTTAAAGGAAAATCTTTTAATAGAGAAGGGCTTGAAAATTTGGCAAAAAAAATGAATATTGAGTTTGATAAAGCAACACCATCAGCAAAACTTTTTGAAAGAATAATGGATGAAGTTATAAAAGAAAATACAATCCAACCTTGTTTTATAATGGACTGGCCAACAGCAGTAACTCCACTTGCAAAACTTAAAGATGGAGATGAGTCCATAGTTGAGAGATTTGAGTTTTATGCTGGAGGATGTGAAATTGCAAATGCATATTCGGAGTTAAATGACCCTATAGACCAAAAATCAAGACTTCTTGAACAGTTAAAACAAAAATATGAAGAAAATCTTGGTGAAGCAGATATTCTCGATAAAGATTTTATAGAAGCAATGGAATATGGTATGCCAAATTGCGGTGGAATAGGTATAGGAATAGATAGGCTTACAATGCTCCTTACTGGAAAACCATCTATAAGAGAGGTAATACTTTTTCCACTTCTAAAACCACAAGATCAGAAAAAAGATAAATGAAACTTGAATATGAAATAGCAAAAAGATATGTTAAAAGTTCTAAAAAAAATATTTTTACATCAATAACAACAATAATAGCAATAGCCGGAATAACAATATCAGTTGCAGCTATTTTTATTACATTAAGTATAATAAATGGATTTCAAAGTGAGATAAGACAAAAAATTTTTGACTCCCAACCAAACATAATAATATATGGTGAGTTTTTCAAGAATGATTTTGATAAGATAAAAGAAATTCTTATAAAAAATGATGATATAGAAGAAATCTCACCATTTATAATATCACAAGCCATTCTTTTAACCCCTTCAAGAAATATTGGAACAGTTATAAAAGGAATAGATGAAAACGAATTTAAAATAACAAATATCCTAAAATCACTTAAATATGGAAGTTTTGAGACAGATAATTCAAAAATAGTACTTGGTGAAGAACTTGCAAAAAATCTGGGTGTCTTTATTGGTGATGATGTTGTTCTTGTATCACCAAAGTTTGATCTAATTGCAAGTGGAATACTTCCGAAGATGAAAAAATTTAAAGTTAGTGGAATAATAAACACCGGATACTACGAATATGATTCATCGCTTGCGTTTATAAGTATCAATAATGCAAGATCTTTTTTCAATAAAGGACTTGTTGCAAATGGCATTTCTGTAAAACTAAAAAATCCAGATAAAATAAAAGATGCTTATCTAAGAATAAAAAAAGAAATACCATTTTATTACTCAATAAGAACATATTATGATATAAATAAAAATCTTTTTGCTGCACTAAAACTTGAAAAATTTATTATGGGATTAATTCTATCACTAATAATCCTTGTTTCAAGTTTTAGTATTGCATCAAACTTGTTTATGATAACATCTCAAAAATTAAGAGAGATTGGAATTCTTCTTGCACTTGGTGTTTCAAAAAAAAGCATCAAAAAAATATTTATAATAGCTGGAGTATATATGTCTATTATTGGAATTGTTTTCGGATTTATGATAGGATTTTTTTCACTTTATTTAATAAAAAAATACCAAATAGTTGAACTACCAAAAGATATTTATTATATAACAAATGTGCCAGTAAAAGTATCTTTTTATGATATTATTCTTATAATATCAATTTCACTGATACTTTCAATACTTAGTGCGGTACTTCCAGCAAGATATGCATCAAGGATAGATCCAGCAAAGGTAATGAGATATGGATAAAATAATTGAAGTAAAAAATCTAACAAAGATTTACAAAGACATAAACAAGGATATAATAATCTTTGAAAATCTTTCTTTTTATATAGAAAAAGGTGATTTTATCTCAATACTTGGTCCAAGTGGAAGTGGGAAAACAACACTTTTAAATCTACTCTCAACCTTAGATAGCCATTATACTGGAGAGATACTTTATAATGGAAAAGATATTGCAAAATTGAACGATAAAGAGAGGGAAATTTTTAGATCAAAAGAAAGTGGCTTTGTATTTCAAATGGATATGCTTCTTGAGGATTTTAATGTATGGGAAAATATATCAATTCCGCATTTAATAGTTCATAAAAATATGAACAAAAAAAAGGCAATTGAGTTATTAAAGAAATTTAATCTTGAACATATAGCAGAAAAAAATATAAATGAACTTTCAGGAGGAGAAAGGCAAAGAGTATCAATAATGAGAGCACTTATTAACAATCCAAATATAATATTTGCTGATGAACCAACGGGAAATCTTGACAGGGAAAATGCAATAATAGTTATGGAGGATTTTAAAAAATTAAACGACGATAAAAAAACAATAATAATGGTTACACACAATAAAGAACTTGCAGAAAAATACTCAAAAAAGATTTATCTAATTGGCAAAAATGAATTAATGAAATTATGAAATGCGAAATATGCAAGGAAAATGAAGTTGAAGTAAAAACTCGTGCAATAATTAATGGAAAAATAAAAGAAATATTTGTATGTCAAAGTTGTATTAAAAAATATAAAATTCAAACAATAACAAAACCAAAATACACTGATTACCTAAAATTGTTAATAGAAGAAATTTCAGATAAAAAGAAAAAACTTATATGCAAAAATTGTAAAACCACTTATACTGATTTTGTAAAAGAAGGTAAAGCAGGATGCCCTTTTTGCTATTTTTATTTTTCAGAAATACTAAAAAAATTACTTAAAGATTTTATACCACCACAATATTTAAAATCAATTGAAGAGTTTATTGAAAAATCTAATGAAACAGATCCATATAAAATTTTAAAAAAGATAGATACCTATCTTAGTTTTGATGATATTGATATGGCAAAAAAACACTTAAAAAAATTAAAAAGAGTTGATAAAAATGATACTTAGAACCAAAACTACTATATACAGAAATATCTTTCCATATAAATTTGTATCAAAACTAAGTTCAAAAGAAATAGAACAACTTTCTCAAAAAATAACAAAAATTCTTTTTAAAAAAGATATAATTAAAGAAAATGAGATTGAAAAAAAAGAATTAAAAAAACTAAAAAAATTAGATCTTATTGAAAGTTTTGATACCTCAGATAAAAAAACAAAATATTTTTATTCATCATCAAAAAAACTTATTGTAGAAATAATTTCAAAGGAACATTTAATAATAACAACATATGAAGAAGGAAAATCAATAGAAAAAACTTTAGAAAAATCAAGTGATATTGAAAACAAACTTTCAAACCTTACATTTTCATACAGTAAAACATTTGGATTTCTAACATCTGATATAGAAATTACAGGATTCGCAAAAACAACTACATTTTATATTTTTATTCCAGCATTAACCATTTCCCATAAAATAGAAGAACTATCAGAAAACTTAAAAAACTTTAACATAAATTTAAGTGGTTTTTTCTACAATCCAAACCCATACGGATTTTTCAAACTGAAGTTTATTCAAAGAGAAAATGATGATGATTTTAAAGAAAAGATTGAAAACACTTTAAATATGATTTTATCATTAGAAGAAAAAGAGTCCAAAAACTATATTTATAAAAATAATATTATATTTAAAGATAGAATTTTAAAATCTTTTGGTATTTTAAAAAACGCATACATAATTACAGATGATGAATATTTTAAAAGTATGATGTATATTATTTGGGGGTATAAGGAAAAAATGATAGAAATGGAAAAAGATTTAATTGAAAAATATTTTTTTGAGTTAATAAATACAAATGAAATTAAAAGAGTAAAGATATTGAAAAAAATAAATTTATCTGCTAAAATATAAGAAACTCCTTAATGGGAGGAGTTATGAGAAAATTTAAAACTATAGTTAAAAGGATTTCGTATGTATTATTAATGAGTTTTATTTATTTGACAGCAATTCCAAAATTAGCAAATACAGAAAATCTTGTAATAACCACCTATTATCCAGCACCTTATGGCGGATATGTCTCACTTTTAACCACCAATAATACTTGGCTTGCAAGAGATGCTGGAAGAGTTGGGGTAGGCACAACAAGTCCACGAGCACAATTAGATGCAACTCAAGGTGCAGTTTTTAACCAAATAGCAATAGGAGCAAATTCAAATCCATTTGGTTGGCAAGGTTGGCCATATGAAAGCATTCAATTACCTAACTGGGCAAATTTACGATTTAATTTTGGCTCTTCAGAAAGAGCTGTGTTAAGAAATAATGGAAGTTTACAATTAACTGGCAGAATAGGAACGCAAGGCTTTGATGCAGATTCTGGATATCCTTGGGGTTGGGGTGGAGGTGTTCATACTTGGGACATCTACGCAGAAGGATCAATTGCAACAGGACGTGGGGGAGGAATAAACTGGGTTGTAAATAGTGGTGGATATATGTGGTTTTCACCAATTGGTAGAATAGATGGTCTTTGTAGATGGCAATGGAAAGGTCCTGGATGGGGCTCATGTAACTGGGGGGAAGTATTGGTAACAATAAATTGGACAGGATTTGATTCAGAGTTTGCATGTGTGGGAAATGCTAACTTTATGTATGGAGTAGGTAATGTATGTATTTTTGGATACAAGAGAGTTCCTGTGTCTGGAAACATGCTTTGTTGTAGAATTGCATGGCCATAATGCAAGGATTTGAAATAAATGTATTGTTTTTTAAATAGGAAGGGATTTCAATTTGCAAATGAAATTTGAAACGGTGGAATGTGTTTTATATAATCTAAAAATTTGTATAATTTAAAAAAGGAGAGTGAAAATGAAAGATGTGAAGATATTAATTAAAAATAATGAGTATGCACTTGAGGCAATAAGATATGTTTCATATACATTTAGCAATAACTTCTGGGTGTATATAAGAAAGAATAATGGTTATATAATAGTTGAACTTACACCAATGAATAATCAAAAAATTGATGAAAAAAAATTAAAAAAAGAATTTTTTGAAAAACTTGAAGAAGAAAAAAAGATGCAAAAAATCATTGATGAAAATATAAAACTTAGAGAGTTTATAATTAAAAATTCTTTTAATTATCAGCCACCAAAACCAAGCGATGGTTTTTTAACAAAGGAAGAAGAAGAAGAACTTGAAAGATTGATTAAAGAAGTGGAGGAAGAGTTAAAAGGTGAAAATACGGAGGGCTTAGATGAAATTAAAAAAACATGGGAAGAAAAGCACTCAAAAAACAAAAACTAACATAACAATACCACAGATAAGATGGAGAAAAATCTCAAAAAATAAAATTCTCATTACAAACGACATTGGTAAATGGGTTATATTAAATGAATTAGATTTTAAAAAATATTTAGAAAATAAAATTCCAGAAAACTCAAAAACCTATAAAATATTAGAAGAAAAGCAATTTATTAGAACAAAACTTAATTTTGATGAGATATACTCAACATATCAAAAATTAAACTCATATCTTTTTAGAGGTCCTTATTTGCATATTCTTGTACTTACACTTAGATGTAATCATAAATGTGTTTATTGCCAAAGCCAAGCAATAGGTGAGGAAGGTAAGAAGACTGATATGAGTTTTGCAACAGCAAAAAAAGCAATAGATATTGCCTTTCAATCAACATCTCCAAACATAACAATAGAGTTTCAAGGAGGCGAGCCACTCTTAAACTGGGAAGTTTTAAAAAAATCAATAGAATATGCAAGGAAAAAAGAAAAAGAGGAAAACAAAAAATTATTTCTATCAGTTGTTTCAAATTTTTCTAAAATGGACGAAGAAAAAGCAGAGTTTCTTTTAAAAAACGAGGTTTCAATATGTACATCCCTTGATGGACCAGAAAAACTTCATAATAAAAATAGAATATATAACAATGGAAACTCTTATGAAATAACTTTAAAGTGGCTCAGATATTTTCAAGAAAAATCTAAATCCGGAATATATGAAATAAATGGCAAAAAATATAAGGTCTTTAAACCGTCGGCACTTTTAACAGTCACAAGAGAAACACTAAAATATCCAAAAGAAGTAGTGGACGAGTATATAAAAAATGGAATTGATTCAATATTTATAAGACCTTTGTCTCCAATTGGTTTTGCCAGAAAGGTCTGGGATAAGATAGGATATAGCGCAGAGGAATTTTTAGATTTCTATCAAAAAGCACTTGATTATATAATATCAAAAAATAAAAATGGGATAATAATAAAAGAAAAAACAGCAGAATTATTATTAAGAAAAATAGAAAAACAAGAAGATCCTGGATTTGTAGACCTTAGATGCCCCTGTGGTGGAGGTATCGGACAGTTAGCATATAATTATGATGGAAATATATATACTTGTGATGAAGGAAGAATGGTTGCAGAAGAGGGAAATGATTTATTTTTAATAGGAAACATTAAAGATATTTCTTACAAAGATATTTTTAATTCAGAAGCAGTAAGAGGATGTTCTATTTCATCAAATCTTGAATCGCAACATACTTGTTTTAGATGTGCCTATAGACCCTATTGTGGCGTATGTCCGGTTATAAACTGTGAAGCAGAAAACTCACCAGTTGGAAACAATATAATATCTCAAAGATGCAAAATTTATCTGGGAATTTTGGATATAATATTTAATAAACTTGACAAAAATAAAAAAGATTTGTTAAATATGATAAAGGAATGAATATGGTTCGCGAGATGTGCCATGAATAAAAAAGTAAGAAAGTGAGGAGGTTAAAAAGTGAGATGTGAAAAACGAAAAAAAAATCACTCACAATTCCTTCTTTATTAAAGTGGAAAAAGGGGATATGTAAAAAAGGAGAAAATATGATATATAACATAGATAAAGAAATCTATAGTTATGAAGCATTAAAAATAGCAAATGAAATTGTTTATAAGATTCATAATAAAAAAGCAAAAATTAATCCTAAAAATGATAAAATAGAAATAGAAACAGAAGATGATATCATTTTTAAAAGATTATTAAATGAAGCATTAAACCAGCAATGTAGAATGGATCTATTTGAAAAAACAAAAAACCTTTCTAAAATGATAATAACAAAAGCAATTGTCTCAGCAATGGGGGAAATAAAAGGGAGGAAAAAATGAAAAAATATTTTATAGGAATAATTCTTCTGCTAGTTATAATAGGAACAATTATTATAATAAAAAATAAAAATACTCATACCAAAACTACTACTCAACCACAAAATATTTCTCAAACTGAACAAACGTCATCTACATCTAATTATGAAAGTTATCCGGTTTCTACTTTTCCTACTACTTCTCAAATAGATTACAAAGCAATTGCAGAGGCAGAGTTAAAAAAACAAGAAAATCAAAAAGAACAATCTAATACTTCAAACCAACAAAATCTTCCACCACAGTATATGCAGTTAATGGGAGGATGTAATAAAACAATAGATGATATAATAAAAGATTATGGTAAAGTGTGGGGTAATGTTAAACCAGAAAGAAATGAAAAAGGACAATTAAAAGATACTTTTGCATTTACAAAAGAAGAAAACGAAAACTTTATGAAGATTTTTTTAAAATATGCAAGATGTGAAGGTATAGCTAATAGGAACAAAGAAAAATGTTACTTTCTTATAAAAAATGCTGGACTTGTAGAAAAAAGTAAAAATGTCTGCGAAGGTGATACACCAGACTTATTTTTTATAGCCAGCGTATATGATAAAACTACTTCTACAAATGTAAAAATGAAAGCATGTAAAGATTATTTTAGTTCGCTCAACAGTGGAGATGACTTAATCAAAAAAATTTTTTCTAATGTGTCTGAAAATCAATTCTGTGAATTTGCAAAAGATGGAATCCATAATTTATGCAATAATTTATTAAAAGGTAATTTAATAAAGGCAAAAGATATTGAAAATTGTAAAAAGTTTTTTCCTGAAAAACCTTCTGATTGTGATAGAGAAGGTGATTTATGTTTTACAAGTATAGCTATGATGAATAATAGTATTAATTATTGTCAAACTGACGAGTGTAGATGGTTAGTCCAAAAAGATTGTAATGATATAAAATCTCAGGTAATACTCACTTACTGTAATTCTTATAGAAGAGTAGAAGCAGCAAAAAAAACATACGAGCAAAATGAAGAAATGAAACAGAAAGAACTTGAATATCAAAAAAAATTAAAAGGAGGAAAGAATGCTGAAGAAAAAGAATAATAAAATCAAAAATACTATAAAAACATACCTAAACAGTGAAGAAGGAAAAATTCTTGATAGCGATGTAGTAAAAGCAGCGTTGGTATTAGGCATAATAGGAGCAACTATTCCTGAGATTTCACAAGCAGCAGGAATACATTCAAATTATACCACAAGTACAGGACATTGGAGCCATGCTTCACATGGTTCACATGGATCACATGGTTCGCATGGATCGCATGGATCACATGGTTCGCATGGATCACATGGTTCGCATTCAAGAGGAAGCTGGTGTTAAAACTAATTCTTAAAGGAGGAATCTATGATAGATTATAAAAAATTGATGAAAGATTATCTCTCAACTAAGAAATGTGAAATTACGCTTACATATAAGTGTAATGGAAATTGCAAACATTGCTACTTTACCAAAGAAACAAGAAATACTCACTATGAAATGGATTTGAAAAAAGCCTATGAGCGCATATATACTTCATATAAAGATGGATGTACTACACTTGCTTTAATTGGTGGAGAACCAACTGTTTATCCTAATCTTTTAAAAGTAGTAAACTTTGCAAAAAAGTTAGGTTATAAGTATATTTTATTACTAACTAATGGCATAAAACTTGCTGATGAAAATTACACTAAGGCATTAATAGAAAATGGCGTTAATCTATTTAAACTTTCACTCCATAGCATAATACCTCAAAAACACGATGATATAATGGGAGTAAGGGGATCTTTTAATCTTTTTGTTAAAGCATGTGAAAACATAAATAAATATAATGGAGCCCTTGCTTTAGATACCGTGGTTATGAAAAAAAATTATACAGAAATTCCTGAATTAGTTGATTTTGTTATCAAAAAAATTGGAGCAATAACTTTTAATTTTGTATCCTGCCATTATAATGGGGAATTAGAAAAAAACATTGATGAGTTTAAAGTTTCCTATACTGAACAATCTCCTTATGTTAAAGAGGGGGCAAACAGATTTAAAGAAAACAATGTAATTCCACCAATTCATTTATTTTCAAATTATCCTCCTTGTATACTTCCTGGTTATGAACATCTTATTGCTGATTGGGAAATAAATAATATGGATGACTTATATTTGCCTGACAATAATATAAAAGGTAATATTGGAAAAGCTCTTCAATCGACTAAAATTAAACTTAAGCAATGTAAAGAATGTATCTATAATGAAAAATGTATAGGTGTAGAAAGAAAATATGTAGAAATATTTGGAGATAAGGAATTTATACCACTATATTCAAAACCTAAAAGATTTCCATTAAAACTTTTAACTGAATGTTAATGTGATAAAAAAAGCAATTTCTATTTACGAAGCAACAAAGAAATTTGGGTGGTTTAGATATAATCCTAAACAGTGTGAGGTTACTTTAACTTCACGCTGCAACGCAAAGTGTATTCATTGCTATACTCCTTCTAATATAAACAAAAAGGACTTTTTAGAAGAAGAAATAATAAAGCAAATTTACACATCATATCAAAATGGTGCGCGCTTTTTAACATTAACAGGAGGAGAGCCAACATTATTTCCTAATTTAAAGAAAATAATATATTTCTCAAAAAAAATTGGATATAAATCTATTTTGTTAAATACTAATGGAATCAAACTTGCTAATTATGATTATTTTAAATCCCTTACTGATGTTGGACTTGATATAGTAAAGATATCGCTACATTCAAATCTTAAAGATATTCATGAAAAAATACTTGGTATAAAGGATGGTTTTTATAAAACTTTAAAAGCAATAGAAAATGCAATAAAATTAGGAATATTTGTTGAAGGTAATTGTGTAGTTACATCATTGAATTATAAAACTCTTCCAGAATTATTTGAATTTGGAGCAAAAGAATTTGGAATTAGTAATTGTGCAATATTTTTCCATCCAAAAGGAAATGCTTACCTAAATAAAGAATTATTAAAAATCTCATATTCAGAACATATTCCATATTTAAAACTTGCATTACAAAAATTGCTTGATTATAAAATAATGCCTTCCTGTCATCCTTTAGGGAACTATTTGCCATGTATTCTTCCAGGATATGAACACTTGATTATGGATTGGGAAAAAGATGGAAAAATAAATGAAGATTTATGTTATATTGATGATGAGAATACTAAAACTATAAAAGAAATTCAATTAAATGGAAGAATTAAAACAAAAAAATGTAGAAAATGTATATATTTTGATAAATGTGTTGGATTTGAAAAAGAATATTTTGAAACATTTGGCGATAAAGAATTTATTCCTATTCTAAAAAAGACTAAACCCTTTGCTCTACAAAGTTTCTATTATCCAATAATTTAATAGTATTTTTTAATAACATAAATTATTTTTTTAAGATACTTAAAGTATTTATTGTGTTTAGTTGATTTAATTATAACTTCTTTCATTATATTTGACAATTCTTCATTTCTTATACTATAAGCCATATTTCCGTCTTCATAACCATCAAGAATATAATAACCATCAACACATCCTATGCATTGATTTGAAATAGGAGAATAAAAACAATTTGAAAATCTTTCTTTAAAACCGTTCTTAATATTTCCTATGCTAATTTTTTTAATATCTTTAGGATTCTTTATGAAAGCGTATGGATAGAAAGAAAAATTTCCATCAGGTCTTAATTCAAGATCTCTATAAAAAGGACATATTCTATCCTCATAGGTTTTATCTATCAAAGGAATAAAACTCTCAAACATTACAAAAAAATTATCATTTTTAATATTTTTGAAAATAAATTTCTTAATTCTATCTATGTTATCTTTTAGTTCTTTGAAATTGTTATCACTCCATTCAACTCCACTTACACACTCAAGATTAAATATTTTAAACCCTTTTCTATAAAGTATAAAAAAATCATCAAAAAGATGTTTAACTCTTTGAGGATAAACACATACAATAGCAGTAATTCTTAAATCCCCAAGTAATTTTAATAATAGCAAACTGTTTTTTAGTACTTTATCATAAGAAGGATGTCCATCAGGAAAAACTCTCACTCCATTATGACTTTCTGCTGTTCCAAAAATACTTATAGAAATCCTTATATCTTCTTTCTTTAAAAACCTTACAATTTCATCACTAATTATTGTACCATTCGTAGCAATATCAATAGATAATTTTTTACCTAATTCATTTGCTCTTTTTTTTGCATAAAGTATAGCATACCTTAATTCTTTGAAATGAAGAAATGGTTCACCACCATATATTTCAAGTTTCTTCTTAGATGGAGGTAATTTAAGAAAGAAATCTAAAGATTTTTTTATTTCACTAAAAGATAACAGCAAATTTTGTGTTTTATCTATAAAGCAATGTTTACATCTAAGGCTACAATCAGAAGAAATTGCTATTTTAAATTTAAATACATCCTTTAAATTATTTAAAATCAATTTTTTCATATTTAGTAAATTTCAAATTTTTTTATTTTTAGAAGGATAGATGTTGTAATTTTAAGTGGATCATAAATAATATCAAAATCCTTTATATTTATTCTTCTTTTCATTAGCGGACTTTCAATTACTAATGTTTGAAAATCATTTGTATCTATAAAATTACCCTTATTTTTCTCATTGATTATATAATCTATAAAATCATATGTTATTATTTTACCCAACCAATAAATATCGATATTTCTCTCAACTCCAATAATTAATGATTTTATACCTAACTTTAGCGAAAGTTTTAAAATATCTAAAGTAGATCTACCCTCTACAGCAGAATAAAATTTTATGTCAGATTTTTTTAAAAAACTTTTTATTCCTTTAATAAGTATTTTATCATTCTTTTCTAATTCATAATCCATACTTGAAAAGAAAGTAATATTATCTCCTTTAGTTCTTATTTTTGAAACAACTTTTTTTATTCCAGAACAAAAAACTGAGATATATGCATCTTCTCCTTTTTCAAAAAAGTTATTATCAACTTTAAATCTATGTTCAATAAAATTTATTCCCATTAACCTACAATGCTCCTTTATTAAATCAACATTAATAAAACTATTAAATGCTCTATAATGATTTTTTCCACCATTTAAAGTAAAAACATAAGGAATATGGTATCCTTTTATTTTTGCTTTATAAATAGCAATATGCGAATCTTTTCCACCACTATAATTTGCTAATGCAAGTTTCATATATTATTTTTTATAAAAAGTATTCATTCCAAAAGGAGATGGGATATTTAATAATGGTTTAAACTCTTTATCACCATATTTTTCAAAATATTTTTTTTCAAAGCCAGCGCATATTTTAAAATAAATACATTCTCTGCATTTTTTTGATTTCATTCTAAGTTTATCAGTAATCATTGTATACATTGATGATTTGTATACTTTTTCAGGTAAATATAGGTCATCATCAAAGGAATATGGAAGTTTCCAATCTGATATCAAATTTTCAAAACCAGGAAGTATGCATGGAAGATAATTGCTTAAAATTGGTGAAAGTGGAAAAACATTTTTTATATAAAGATACTCTAATGCATCAATAATATAGGGTTTTGTCTCAGAATAACTTATTCCAACAACATTAGTGTTTTTATCTGCTTCACCTATAAAATGAACAGCAATAAAATGATAATTCTCTATACCATAATTTTCATAAGCCCATCTTGCAATTTTTGGAATTTCTTTATAATTAATTGATGTAACAGCAGTTCCAATTGTAATATGAATTTTTTTTCTAACAGCATACTCAATCGCTTTATTTATCTTTTTAAAAGCACCATCTACACCAACTACTTTATCATGAATTTTTGCATCCGCTCCATGTACAGAAAAAACAACTGAATTAAGACCTACATCTATAAGATGTTTAAAATAACTAAGATCTGAAATTTTAAGTCCATTTGTAACAATCTGGATTGCTTTATATCCAATTTTTTTAGATATCGAAATAAGTTTATCAAGTTCAGGATATATTGTTGGTTCACCACCTATAAATTGAATTATTCTTGCTCCATCTTCAAAGGAAGTACGCATATATTTAAATGATTTTTGAAGATCAAGTTTTCCACTCGAATTAAAAAAAGAATCTTCCGTATAACAAAAAACACATTTTGCATTACAATTGTAATTTATGGTAAGTTCACAAATCTTTGTCCTATATAGCGGAAAATAATATTTCTTAATTGCATCAAGAGTTGAAATAGCTTTCATACAATTATTATATAATATTTATATGAACCAAAGAGAATGGATAAGTAAACAACTATGTATAGCAGATGCATCATTTACCTGTAATCTATATTGTCGTTATTGCCATAACCCACCTAAAGGAGAAAAAAAAACATTAGATTACATAACAAACTTGGTTAAAAAAGAAAAAGTAGATGCTGTAAGTTTAGAGGGAGAAGGAGAACCACTTACAAACCCAAATATTTTAAAACTGATAAAAGAACTCAAAAAAAATGGAGTAAAACACATAATGATCTCAACAAATGGAGTAAATCTTTCAAATAGGGAACTATTAGAAAAACTATCAAAAGAAGTTGAGTTCTTTGTTATAAACTTTCCATCACATATAAAAGAAATTTATAATTATCTTACAAGAAGTGTTAAATATGATTTAATAATAAAAGGACTTAATAACTTAAAAGAAACTAAAATCTTGAAAAAAGTAAGACTTTTTCATATAATAATGAAGCCAAATTATAAATATCTAGTAGATTTTGTTGAATGGATAAAAAATAATTATCCAGATGTGGCACTGATAAATTTTGTTTTTGTAAGAAATAAGGGAAGGGTAAATAATAGCAAAGAGATTGTTCCAAAATATTCTGAAGTATCTCCTTATATAAGAATTGCTCTTGGAAAAGCAAAACTATATGGGATAAAAGCAATAATACAAAATTACCCTCTTTGTATGTTGCCAAATTTTGAAGGTTTTTCATTTGAATTTCAAAGATGGAAAAGAGGAGACGATGTTTTTGAAAGAGGGGTGGAAATGCCATTAGTCATTGATAAATGTAAAAAATGCACATTAAGACCTGCCTGTTGCGGAGCAAGAAAGGACTATGTAAAAATATATGGGACTAGTGAATTAAAAACCTCAAAACTTGATTTAAACAAAATAAAGATAGAAAGATTTTAAGATGAAAATACTTTCTTGCATAACCGATATAAAAGAAATAGAACTTCTAAAAAAAGAAGGAGTTGATGAAATATATTTTGGATTTAATCATAAATACATACCAAACTATGCAAATTCCGGAAATATCAGAACCATTGATGAAGCAAAGAAAATTATAAATGAATCACATAAAATAGGGTTAAAGATTTATTTAGCAGCAAACGAACTTAATTTTGGAGAAAAATATGAGAATATGATTAAATATATTAAAAAAATGATAGATAGCGGAATAGATGGAATTATAGTAACAGATTTGTTTTTATTAAAAGAACTTGAAAAATATAATATACCCCTTCATATAAGTTCAGTTGCATCAGTATTTAACACAGAGCATTTAAGATTTCTACATCAAAATTTTACTTTTAGTAGGATAATTCTTCCAGCGCAACTTTCATACAATCAGGCTGCAAAAATGATTGATTATTGTAAAAAAAACAAAATAGAAACTGAGGTCTTCTTTTTTAAATTCTTTGGTTGTCCTTATATAAATAGCAACTGTTTTTTGCATGATTCTAAATATATTAACTCACACAAAATAAAATGTAATCTTCAACCTATAATAAAATCAATTGAAAATATAAATTTAAACAAAAGTAATGAAATTATGAAAAAAATAATCTTTGAAAGAATGAATTGTTCAAATTTTCCAAGAATTTTTAATGCAGCATCATTTTTTGATTTTTATATAAATGGAGTAGAATATACAAAATATGGAACAAGAACAGATGATACCAAAACAAAGATAAAAAAAGTAAAATTTATAAAATTCACTATTTTATATATTGAATCTTTATTAAAAAAATATAATCTTCAAAAAGCAAAAGAAATTTTTTCAAAATCAATAGATGAACTTGGTGCATATATATGGAAAAAGGAATAAGAATAAATCATAAGGATTTTCTCATCCTTAAAAATAAACCTGACAAATACAAAAATTATGAGTGGCTTTATATTGGAACTGAATTTTGTGATAATCTTTTGGAATTTTATCTAAAAAACATAGATACAATAAAAAATATCCCAAATAAAATATGTTTTTTAACCCCGCCATTAACAGATTTTAAAATACCTCTTATAAAAAAACTTCTTCTCAAATTAAACGATTATAAAAATGTAGAGGAAATCAGTGTAAATGATTTATCTATTTTAAGAATGAAAAATATAGTTGGAAAAAAGATAAATATAGGAAGATACCTTTCCAAATTATTCATAAATTCATACGAAGACACAATACTCCTTAATAATTCTACCCAAATACTTAAAAATTACAATATAGAAAGAATTGAAATAACATATGTATTTAATAAAATAAAAACATATCATATTGAAAAATTTTCAAAAATAAATTTTTTATACACAGTGTATTACCCTTATTTCAATATAACAACAACTATGGGATGTATAACAGGCATTGATAATATAGGAAAATTAGAAGATATAAGTTATAAAAAATGCAACTTTGATTGCATTGATAATACTTGGAAAATCAATCTTGCAAATAAAGAAGAATTGATTATAAATGGAAACACTGTATTTAAAAAGTACGAAAACAATTACAAAAAAATAAAAGAAAAAATTGAAAAATATAATTCATATGGATTTAAAGCAGATAGAATTGTTGAAATCAGATATTGATGAAAGATATACCTTAAATTTTAATGGGCCAAAGGACCACATAATATCTTTGGGAAGAAAATGTAATCTCAAATGTACCTATTGTATAATTAATTCAAAACAAAAAGATGAAAAATTAAATTTTAAAAACTATAAAAAAATAATTGATTTTATCTTTACAATTCCAAGGAATGATTATTATATAGAATTTACTGGTGGGGAACCATTTTCTAACTTTGATACACTATTAAAAATTGTCGATTATGCTAAAAGAAAATCTTACTTAAAAAACAAAAAAATTCACTTCTCAATTGTTTCAAATTTAACAAATATTAATGATAAACATATTAAATTCATTTTAAAAAATAAAATTACAATTTGTTCATCACTTGATGGTCCAAGAAAAATTCATAATATAACAAGAAAAAATACATATGACATTGTAACAGGAAACTTAAAAAAACTAATCTATTATTCAGAAAAAGGGTTTATAGAGATGCCAAATCTTATTACAACTGTAACAAAACCATTACTTAAAATGCATAAAGAAATAGTGGATGAGTATATCAACCTTAAAATAATGAGAGTTCAGATAGGATTTCTTGAGCCAATTGGAAGAGCAAAAAATTTATGGGATAAAATAGGATATTCGTCTTATGAATTTTTTAATTTCTATAAAAACACATTAAACTATATCCTTGAACTTAATCTTAAAAAAAATATTCCTGTATATGAAAAAGCAACACTTATACTTTTAACAACAATCCTAAAGAAAAAAATTCATAGAAACAGAGCACTTGATATAATAAACCGTCTATGCTACGATCCAGTTGGAAATATATATCCGAGCGATGAAGGAAGAATTTTTGGAGAAAATAATGACTTTTCTTTTAAAATTGGAAATGTTAAAAATAATTCATTTGAAAAACTTTTAAAAAATCCAAAAACACTTTTTTTTCTACTTTCTAATTATCAAGAAATAATAAATCCAAAATGTATTAGATGTGAATACTCGAATTATTGTAAAATACCTTTATATTATACTTATACTATGAGGAAAAGTTTTAAAGAGAATATAATTACTAATGAAAGATGCATTCTTTTTAAAATGATATTTAATTATCTATTAGAACTTTGCAAAAATAAAAAATATAGAGATATTTTCAAATTATGGATTGAAAGATATATATAATATGGAGAGAAAAAAACTTGACATAAAAATAATTTTTCAATGTAATAATCATTGTGATTTTTGTGCTCAAGGAAATAAAAGAGCATTTATAAAAATGAAAACAAAAGATGAAATAATAAAAGCACTAAAAGATGGTAAAAAGAAAAATGTAAACAGTGTTGTTTTTACTGGTGGAGAGCCAACATTACACCCAAATATAATAGAATTTATAAAAGAAGCAAAAAATCTTGGATATAAATTTATACAACTTCAAACAAATGGGAGAACACTTTCTGATATTGAGTTTTTAAAGAAGCTAAAAAAAGCAGGAGTAAATGAAATAAGCCCTGCTCTTCACGGCTCAAAACCTGAAATACATGATACATTAACACACTCGCCTGGAAGTTTTAAACAAACAGTAAAAGGAATTATAAACTCAAAAAAACTTGGATTATATGTTCTTACAAATTCAGTAATAACATCATTAAATTATAAAGACCTTCCAGATCTTGCAAAACTTCTTGTTTATCTTGGTGTTGATCAGTTTCAATTTGCTTTTGTTCATATAATTGGAACTGCATGGGAAAATAGAAAATGGATAGTTCCAAGAAAAACAGATATTTTACCTCACCTTTATAAAGCGCTTGATATAGGAATAAAGAAAGGTATTAGGTGCTATACAGAAGCAATTCCTTACTGCTTGATGAAAGGATATGAAGAATGCATATCAGAAAAAATAATACCTGATGGACCAGTAGTTGATGCAGATGTTTTTGTGGAAAATTATGGTGATTATAGAAGAACTGAAGGAAAAATAAAACACGAAAAATGCAAAAAATGTATTTATTACAATGTTTGTGAAGGTCCATGGAGAGAATATCCAGAACTTTTTGGATGGGATGAATTTAAACCCATCATAAAAAAGGAGAATAAATGAAGAAAATTCCATTTTTAACATTTGAAGAAAGTTTTTTAAGAGAATGTCTTGCAAAAGCTGATGCAGATTTGCTTCCAGAATTTCCACCAAATTATCCTCACCCCCAAACTTGGGATACAGTAGATGGAATAGAACCAAAAAAAGTTATAAAATTATGGGAAAAATCAATATTACTAAATAAAAACAAAAGACCTGTTATATATGTTCATATTCCATTTTGCCAATATATATGTAAATTTTGTGGATTTTATAAAAAAATTCCACAAGATGGAGAAATTGATCTGTATTTAAATTTTTTAGAAAAAGAAGTAAAACTATTTGATGGAATATTTAAAAATTATCCTATAAGGTGGTTATGTTTTGGAGGTGGAACACCGTCTATGTTAAGTGAAAGACAACTTGTAAAATTATTTGATATATTTAGACAAAATTTTAAAATTGATACTCAAACTAAAATAGCATTAGAAACAAATCCAAATTCATTAACTTTACAAAAAGCTAAATTACTTAAAGAACTTGGTGTTAATTTTCTTGCGATAGGTATTCAAAATTTAGATGAAAATCTTATGAAAAAATACGGTAGATTACAAACTAAAAAAGAATGTATTAATGCTGTTAAAAACGCTAAAAAAGTTGGAATAGATAATATAGAAGTTGATTTCTTATTAGGATTACCAGGAGAAAATAGAGAAAAACTAAAACACGACATATTAGAAATTGCAAAATTAGACATAGAAAGAATATACTTATTTGATTATCAACCACGTTTCAACACAACTATAAACAATTTTAAATCTGCTTCTCTTTTCTATAAAACTCTTGAAGAGATAAGGAATTTAAGAATGAATATAATAGACTCTTTAGTAAAATTAGGTTATAAAATGCGTTGTGGTCACTGGGTATATAAAAGAAAAGGTTATACATGGCCTTATAGCTATGATCAGCAAGAAGATGAAAGGTATTCTATAATTGGTTTAGGGCCCACCTCCATAAGTTATGCTAACAATGCGCTTAGGAGCCAAAATATATCAAACTTAGATAAATATATAAATTATCTAAAGGAGAATAAACTACCCATAGAAAAATTTAAAAAATTAACAAAAGAAGATGAATCTATAAATTTTATA
>Ga0080004_1222835_pt1 | contig 35207 bp, 31 predicted proteins | sample WasSprMetagenome_FD_69207 | JGI IMG/M metagenome (GOLD analysis project Ga0080004, IMG submission 69207) | Sulfidic aquatic microbial communities from Washburn Spring, Yellowstone National Park, USA - WS (SPADES assembly) (version 2) | ecosystem: Environmental > Aquatic > Thermal springs > Hot...
TGATGACTTAATTGAAGCTGGAGTTTCTGTTATAAATTTGCAAGATAGAGTAAATGGAGTAGAAAACATAGAGAAGAAGATTAAGGGAAGAGTTTGTATTGACTTAGATGTTGACAGACAACGCCTTTTACCTTTTGGAACTAGGGAAGAAATAGAGCAAAAGATAAGAGAGTACATAGTTAGACTTGGCTCTAAGAGAGGAGGACTCATGCTAACTGCAGGAATATACCCAGATGCTCCTTTGGAGAACGTGGATGCGCTTTGCAATGCAATAGAAAAGTACATGAACTACTATGGTAGTCTAGAGGAATGCGAATAAAATTGGAGAAATTAAAAATAGAGACTTGTAGAAGTTCGAGGAAGATAAATCAGTTTCAATAAGCAACACACTTTTTACTAAAATGTACATTTGTAACATTTAAATAATCAACTAAGAGCACAGATTAGAGAAAAAGTTAGGTGGTACGAATTTCCTGAACCTGATGTAAAAATAGCCTAAAGGGATCAAACTATGAGAACCTTTTTTGTTTCTGATGTTCATGGTTCTGAAAGGTGTTTTAAAAAAATTTTTGTAAATGCAGCAAAATTTTACTCTGTTGATGTTCTTATCTTAGGTTAAGACCGAGACTGTCAACTTAAGACATTCACTACGTTCATGGCTTCTAGTAAAACTAGGTTCTCTAGAGAACTTCAGTTTTAATCCAAAGAACGAAATAAGAATAACAAATAAAGTTATCGTGCTCATCGTTACTAACTTAACATTGTTTAACTTAGAAATAAGCCTTAAGTTGACAGTCTCTAAAAATGCAAGTAACTAACGAGAACAGCTTCTCATGACTCGTTCCTAAGCAGAACGCGATTAGACGAAATGAGCTAGAATAAAGGTAATTACTATTAAACACTAAGTAATGAGCAAAAAATCGAAAGTAAAGTTAGAGAAGAATAAAGCCCATACACGTTTGATATTGAAAAATATAGTTCGAGCTTACTCATAAGAATTCCGTTTCTTTTTAATTATCCAAAGCTCTGCTACTCTTACTCCACGACTACCTTTAGTGGTAATCCAAGTTAATTTTAATTTTCCCTCTCCAATATAGATTGCTTCTTGAGGAACGGGGAATTCCAAGGTAACACATTTACCAAAAACATCAATAAAATCATGCACAACAAAGCTTTCATTTGCTATAAGCTTTATTTTTCCTTCAGAAGAACTGTAAAGAAAAGTACCAATGTACGTCACTCTAACGTTGTAAGAAGCATCTGGGTCTAAATTATTGTAACAAACCGTTAATGGAACTTGAAAAGGAGAAGCGATATTTCCAATCCATGCCAACGGGATTCCGTTATATTTTCGCTCTAATTCTTCTGAATGAAGTAAAGGTGTTGCAAAAGTAATTCCTGTGGACAAGAGATATCCTGGATCGTCTATCCATTCTTTACCTTGTTTTGGCAAATGACGTAAACTTCTAAAGTTCCCAAAATCATCGTAGAAACCTCCAGGTCCAGGATTTGTTCTATTTACAATGTTACGAATAAGCTTCAGTCTCTCCTCTTCACTCTCGATAGAGCGAATAACTTTAAATTGAGCAAGTAGCCATTTTGAATTATTAAGTGGCATATTGATATCATCCATGAAAGCCCCCCTTTCCCAACTCGCAGCTTGATGTTTTTCTACGGATAACTGCGCACCAATATTCCTAAAGAGTTCGTCAGCTAACTCTTCGCATTTTTCATAATAATTTCTAGCAACAGGTTTCTCCCAAGCTCTAGCTAAGATTTTTTCAGCTTTTTCTATTGCTTTTAACGAACCCAATTGTTCAGCAGAGTCTAGGACTTCTATTGCTTCTTTTTCTAGTTCTGTTTCATAAATTAAACGCCTTTTTATGTAAGCATCATAGTAAGCTCTCAATAAACACATCTGAAAACGATAGTTCTTTAATACAGTTTGAGGTACACTGTTCTCCATTTCTTGCCACTGTCTTAAAGTAATTTCTATGTTGTCATTAGCTATAAGGGGGCCATTCCAATTTTCTTCAAGCGCAAGAATGCCGTGGGCTATTTCATCTGCCCATTCACTGCAAATGAAAAATCTAGCATAATCTCTTAGAGTTTCTATAACTGGAGTCTTAGGATCCCACTCCTGGTCAAGCCAAATGAACTTATTTACGTCATCGTTTATCCCTTCTGAATAACAAATACTGCCCATAGCATACTGCGCAAACAGATTATGAATGTGCTTCATGGCTTTGGGTCTTGGATTAATACATTCGCGACCTAACGTTATGGCAAATGCTAAATCCCAATTTGGAACGGGATACTGGCATATAATAGAATGAGTTATGTCAGGGTAATGGCGTATTGGATATTTTTTAGGGACAATTCTGCGTAATTCTTGCAATGGAGTTTTAACTCTAGGCCCAAAAACGATTCCACCTAACCATTCTGGTTCCTTTTTTACGTTCTCATAAAACTTCTCGTACCATTCATCTGAAGGAATTTCTGGGAATTGAGGCGAAAGCCAAATTTTAGCTTTTGGATGATACTTACTAAGTATTTCTGCTACTTTTTTAGCCCATTCAAAAAGTTCATTGGCACCTAGTTCTCCTGGATCACCACCAGGGATAAACACAGCATCTATCTTAGGAAGCTTACTAAATATTTCCTCTCTTTCGGCTAATTCTCTTTTTATAACTTCTTCGTTCTTAAAGTCAGAGTTTGAGAACATATTCGGATACCATATCCAAACATCTAAACCATAAGAAGAAATTATTTGAGAAAGCTTTATCATCATTTCCAACGGTGGAACTTTCATCAGAGAATTTATTGGTTCATCGTCTGTTCTTGGTGGTAAAATTTCAATGCTATTTGCTCCAAAGATAGCAAGCTCTCGGATGTACTGATCAAATTGCTCTACAGACCATGCATCGTAAGCGTTTGTTTTTGGCCTATAGCCTAGTTGGTGTCCTCGTAGCGAGTATAAAGGGGTACTAGAAATTTTTAGCTTACTACTTATCTTTAAAGAACCCTTTTTCCATAAAATTTTCCTTAGAAACTTACCAACTCCATAAATAACACCTCTGGGATCCTTTCCTATGATGAAAATAATTGGAAACTCTTCTGAACTTACCAGTATACGATAACCTTCTGTTCCAGGTTTATCAAGTTCGTCTATTATTTTCAAGTATGGTGCAGCAAAATCCATTAGAGCTTCTTCTGAGCCTACTAAAATAAGTGATTTTGTTTCCCTCGGCCATTCGTGAACCACGGGAAGAACTATTCCTGTTCTCTTTTCTATCTCCTCAACTAATATTTTAACTGCTTTTTCTTCTAAATTAGAAATATTTTTAGGAGTTAAGATTACCGCATTAGAAATATCAACTAAATTCATTTTTATAAATCGTTTACAAATTTCTAATATTTAAGTTTTTCCACAATAAGTATGCTATACTGTTGGCTTAAACACCACGAATACTACATGTTTTTTAAAGTTAAGTTTTCTTGTAGTCAATTGACTGCATAACGCTTTAACTAAAAAATACTGAAAAGCATTCAAAGGATAAATCTTTTGATGTTCTAATCTATAGCAGTGAGATTGAAAATCTAAGAGAACAAATATATTTTTCTTTAGCTAGGGGTGAGCTATTTCGCATAACGTTTTTAGTTTTTTCATGTAGTAGCAGTAGTTGTAAAAAGATACGTTTGGAGGTAGACTATGGTCGGGAGCTGGAATGTAACCGCCCTCCTCCATAAGAGGGGTAACTCTTTCAAGTTCAGCATCAATGGCAGATGGCCCAGCAGCAATAGCACGTTTATCTATTCCGCCCCAAATACGAAGATCGTGACCATACGTTTTTCTCACTTCTACTACATCCATCCCTGCCTGTACTTCAAACGGATAAAGAATATTTATTCCAGCTTCAAGCCAGATTGGAATTAGATAATTTATGTTACCATCACTATCAAGAGAAATCCATCTTACTCCACGTGAATTTAAGAATTTTACCACCCTCTTGTATCTAGGAAGCATATACTTCCGTACTAACTTAGGATTAAGTAGTGGGCCATTTTTATAAGCCATATCTTCCCAAAAGCCAAAAACATCAATATCGGTATAATCTAATATTTTTTCCATCATGGTGACTATAAAATCTGCAATAGCATCCATCATTTCTTCTATGAACTCTGGCTCATTGTAAAAAAGCCAAATCAGTCTTTCCAACCCAACTAAGTTACGTAATGGACCGAAGAAGCCACCCCATCTATCAGCAATTATCATAAGAGGAAAATTTCGACTTCTGTATAATCTTAGTTTAGATTCATAGTTCTCTCCGATCCTAGATGTAAGATCAGGGTTCATCCGCTCTTTCATAAACTTATAAAAATCACTTCTGGTTTCAACTGGAAAACGAATGAATTGAGGCATAGAAGATAGAGGATTATCTTTTCTTTCTCTCATTAAAATTCCTTCTGGGTTAATGTAAGTAATTGTTCTTTCATCTTCAGAGACAATTTTTCTTTCGAAGGGAGGGTTAGGAAAGAACCAACTACTTATCCATTCCCAATGGTCTGTTTTGAATAGGTGCTCAGGCGATATGACACCTCCTTCTTTTTCCCACCTTCTTATTGTTTCGGGCCATGCACCAGTCATAACACCATAAACGCACCGATCTACTGGTTTATACTCCATGATGTTGAGAAATCTTTCTCTATCATTCATTTTAACTGCTTACTAAAATGACTTAGCAAACTTAATAAGGGTTTTTGATTCAATAACGTCACTTATAACCTACAACATCTGGATAAAACTGCATATTGTTAATATAGATTTTTGATTTGGTGATCTTTCAAATGAAGACCGAACGACGATAAAAAACACTTAAGATTCTAGGTGCTTCTTTGTTTAAAGTAAATCTGTTTGAAGAAACAAGACAAGAATTTTAATGAAAGTAATCACTCTTCGATTACTTCAACGATTTTTCTCTTTGACTTTAGGCCTGATAGAATTTTTACTTGAGATGAAGAAAAATTAAAATGTTTAGCAAGCTTCTTAGTTAATTCTAAGTTTGCTTTACTAGGTTCAGGTTTTGAAGATAAACCAACAATTATTTTATTTCCTTCTACCTTAACGAAATCTTTATGAAACACTACTTCGATTTCGTATTTCATAACTCAACGTGTATAAACTTTTCTTAAAAACTTAACTGTTTCTCACTTGAGGCTAAAGTGGCTTAACTGCAAGAAGTTTATCACCAAGTATTGATAACATTTTCGCCATTCCGCTACTTCCTTACTTAGGAAGTACTAGCGACAAAACTAGAACCAAAGGGAGTATCTTTGCCGTTGTATTTTTTATCCTTCCAATATTAAAACTTCAGTTAGTTAAGAAAGGTAACGGTTAAGAGCTTAGAAAATATAGAACAAGAGAGATAACGGCGCTATTAAAATATTAAAATAAATAAAAGTAAAGTGTTCTTATAGCTAGTAGTAAAAACCTATAAGCTCATTGTATACTAAAAATAAAGAAATGAAAACGGTAGTTGAAGAGTTGAAAATTAGAACTGGTCTTGAAACCATCATGCGAGCTTGGATTCCAGAGCAACTAAAGAGCGTTATTGTTGGAATTCATGGATTTGCAGAACACACAGGAAGGTATGAAAATGTAGGCACTTTTCTTGTTTCTAGAGGTTATGCACTTTACATGTATGACTTAAGAGGGCATGGACGCTCAAAGAGTACTATTGGATACATTGAAAAATTTGAGGAATTCTTAGAGGACACAGAAGCATTTGTTGAATATGTTAGAAGGTTGCATAGCACTACACCCATTTTCCTAATGGGTCATAGTATGGGAGGTCTTATAGTTACGTACTACGCTGGGTTTAAGAAAAGCAGGCTATCTGGTTTAATAACGAGTGGTGCAGCATTAGAACTAGAAGCAAACCCCTTGTTAAGTTTATTAGTTAAGCTTCAAGCTACTTTAAGACCAAATGGAAGAGTTAAGCTAACGGTAAATACAAACTGCCTTTCTAGCGACAAAGAGGTGGTTAAAAAGTACATTGAAGACCCTTTAGTTTTTAAGGACCCAACTTTTAAGCTTCTTTTAGAGTTCAACAATGCTACTAGCAAAGTTTGGGAGTATGTAAATAATATAAGCATCCCAACACTTATTATGCATGGAGCCGAAGATTGTATAGTTCCGAAGAGAGTCTCTGAAAAGCTTTATGCCAAACTAAAGGTTGAAGATAAAACATTGAAGATATACGAAGGAATGAAACACGAAATATTTAATGAAATAGAAAAAGAAAAACCTTTGAAAGACTTGGTTGATTGGATTAGCAAGCATAAGTTAAATAGCGAACAATATTAAAGCCTTATGGGTTTTCCTTCTTCTGCAGATTTGTATGCAGCAGCTATTACTCTCATAACTTTTAGGCTGTCCGATACAGTTTGAATTGGTTTCTCCTTTTTCTCTATTACGTTTATGAAATGCTCAATTTCTCCTAGAAAACCATCTTTCCATGCTAATTCTTTCTTTACCTCTTGCCATCCATGCATCTTTAAGCCGATTTTGTTTCCACCTCCAAAAAGTTCACCATACTCTCCCGAAACACTGAAGTATTGATGCCCATATGGTGTGTCATAAGCCCAGGAAGAATGAATCAATCCAATAGAGTTATCTTTGAACTTTATAAGTACGAGAGCAGTATCTTCACCTTCCATCCTTTGTACGAACCTTTCCAAGTAGGCAAAAACTTCTGTTGGCTCGCTATTTGCTAAGTAAAGCATCAAGTAAGTCGGATGATAGCCAGTATCTATTAGCTCTCCACCACCCATCAGTTCCTTTTTTGTTCTCCATCCGGTAACATTTCCTCTAAAACAATCAGTTGTTCTTAAAGTTAGTACCTTTCCAATTGTACCCATAGCTATTATTCTTTTTGCTTCTTGAGTTGAAGGAACGAATATATTTGTATGAGCTGGGAGAAAAACAACTTTCGATTCTTTAACCTTCGCTTCAATTTCTTCTGCGTCACTTAAGCTTGTAGTGAGAGGCTTTTCACAAATTACATGTTTTTCTCTTTCAATAGAGTAAAGAATTGCTTCCTTGTGAATATGATGCGGAAGACAGATATCAACGGCATCTATATCTTCACTTTCAACCATGTCTTTGTAGTCGCTATAAACTTTCGCACCACCTAAGTATTTTGCTAAGGCTTCAGCTCTTCCTAACTCAACATCTGAAACTGCAACTACTTTTGCTCTTTCTTTTAACGCCAAGTATGCGTTAGCATGAGCATAACTTATTCCTCCAGATCCAGCAATTCCAACTTTAATCATACGCAGAAATAGAGTAGCCTAGGTTATAAACTTTAATGTTAGCCTTTAGCTCTCAATAGAGAAAAACTATTGGCCTACTAGCTTTACTCCAGTCATCATAGAAGCTTCAAGCGTTAAAGCTCTCAGGTCTTCTTTTTCTAAGTTTCTTATTGAAGTCTTCCCAGATAGTTGAGTAAACATTTTAAGCTCTTCTACAACAGACTTAAGATAGTTGGCAACTCTAACAGAGGCAACTTTAACATTTAGCCTTTTCCTTAAGTTTGGGTCCTGCGTTGCGATGCCATAGGGGCACTTTCCAGTAAAGCATAGACCACATCTTTTGCAACCCATTGCTACCAATACACCAGTCGCTATTGCGACAGCATCAGCTCCTAGAGCTATTGCTTTTGCAACATCTACACCAGTTCTAATTCCTCCTGAAGCAACTAAAGAAACTTCTTTCCGCACTCCAACTTCCTTTAGTGCAACATCCGCTTGAGTAATTGCGGCTATCGTTGGTATACCTGCAAACTCTATTAGCGACTCTGGAGCTGCTCCAGTTCCAGCTGGCTTTCCGTCTATAATTATGAAATCTGCTCCTGCCTTTGCAGCAATCTTCACGTCATCTTTTACTCTTCCGGCAGCAAACTTTACTGCTACTGGTACCTTCCAATCGGTTATCTCTCTTAGTTGTTCAATTTTCATCTTCAAGTCTTCGGGACCGACTATGTCGAGGTGCCTTGCGGGACTTATAGCATCGCTTCCTTCAGGGAGTCCTCTTATCTTCGAAACTTCTCCAACTACTTTTTCTCCAAGTAACAAGCCACCTTGGCCTGGTTTTGCACCTTGGCCTATCTTTATTTCAATAGCATCTGAAGTTCTTAAGTACTCTGCTGATACCCCAAACCTTCCAGAGGCATACTGCGCAATAACTAGTGGTGCTATTTCTCTTTCTTCAGGAATCATTCCTCCCTCTCCAGTGCTTACTGCAATACCTAGCTCTCTTGCTGCATAAGCTATTGCAAGTTTTGCTTCTTTGCTTATTGCTCCAAAAGACATTGCTCCAATTATTATAGGTGCCTTCAACCTTAACGGATGTTCAGCATAACGAGTGCCAAGGATTACTTCAGTATCGCAGGGCTCCCTGTAGTAGTCGATGGGAGGTCTAGAGACCTGTGCATTTAAGAAGATTAAATCATCAAAATGAGAAATTTGACTCATTTTACCTGAGCCTCTTACTACGGGATGAGCCAAAAAGGCTTCACTTAAGATCTTGCTCATTGTTTCTTCATTCCAAACTCCTCTTTGTGCTCTTGGTAATGGATAAACTCGTATAGCCCCAGTTGGGCAATATTCCATGCAAGCTTTGCAATTAACGCATAGTGCTTCATTTACTGCTACTGGAAAACCATCAACTATGGACAACACTTTCTGAGGACATACACTTACACAGGTTCCGCATCTCTTGCAAATTTCCTTTACTATTTCAACTTTAAATCTTCCTGTAGTTCTCTTTAGAACGTGAACTTCTTGAACTTCGCCGTAAAAAGGTCTTCTCTGTTTAGGTACTATTTTAGAGAAGGAGTAGTCAGTATCAAACCCAGCAGAGTCTAGAATTTTCTTTAATTCCTCTTTTTCTTCCAAAGAGACTTCAGCTACTCTTGCATTTTTTCCCAATGATTCAACTTTTTCGGAGAAGTAAATTTTTCCACCAATTATCATTTCTCCTGCAAAATCTCCAAGATTGCCGAGAACTATAATTCTTCCAGAAATCATGTAAAGGCCTGTCATAATTCCTGTATCACCTCCAACAAGTATTGTTCCACCTCTCATCAATGCCCCAACTCTATCTCCAGCATCACCTGTAACAACAATCCTACCATTGTTCATATACTGCCCAAGTCCATCTCCAGTATGTCCGTTTACAGTTAAGCTACCCTCTGTCATATTATCTCCTGCAAACCAACCAGTATTTCCTATAACGGTAATTTCAGGACCGTTCATCATCGTTCCTAAGAAGTAGCCAGGCGAGCCATCTATCGTTAAACTTATACGCCCATTAAGCCCAGCGGCAATGTAATGAATTCCATCAACGTTCTTAATAGTTGCCTTTCTTATCCCGTTGTTTACAAGTTTTCTTAGCTCTCTGTTCAGCATTCTTGCAGTAATATTGTTTGTGTCAATTGTTACTTCTTGTTCTTGCATAAGGATCACCTTATCGTATGTACAACAACTTCTCCAGGCTTAAGATACCTAACTTTTGCATTAGGCATAATCTTTCTTATGGCAACTTCCTCAGAAGCAGCCATGAATATGCCATCTGTTTCGCCAACCATTAGCGGTCTTAGCCCAAGCCTATCTCTTACCAAGCCTAATTGATTTTGGGTGGAAACTACATAAGCAAATGGACCATCAAGTTCAGTTGCACTTCTCTTTAAAGCTTCTTCAAGTGAAAAACCATGCTTAATCATATAAGTTATATAGTGAACTATGAGCTCAGAATCGTTTTCCGTGATGAAATAACATCCTTCTTTTTCAAGCTTTTCTCTTAGTTTCCAGTAATTTGTTACTTGACCATTGTGCACTATTGCAACGTCTGGAGTGCTATAACTTTGAAATGGGTGAGCATGAAGTAAGTCCACTGCACTTTCTGTGGAGAACCTTACATGTCCTAAAGCATGAGAACCTTGAAGCTTCTGTAGCTCAAATATCTTACTAAATTTTTGAACGTTGTAAGTTGCTTTTAAAATTTCTAATTTTTTTCCTATGCTCAACACTTTTGCAACATTAGTAGAGTTTATTCTTCTTGCTAACTCTTCAAGTTTTTCTTCATCTATCCTAACTAAGTACCTATCAAAACCTAAACTTTCAACAATTCTTATGCTCACATCTTTTATGTCACCACCAACACTGGCAATAGCAGTTGTAATTTTGCTTATTGCTCCAACAACGTCAAGGGTATACAGGTTTATCTTGTATTGTTCATCTTCGTAGGCAGTTGAGTAAACTGCGACTCCAGTTGAATCTTCTCCTCTGTGTTGTAATGCTTGAAGAGCTTTATAAAGGTAGACTCCAATGTTTTGAGACCCTGAAAGAGATATCGCAGTTATGCCGCACATCTTTTAAGCGACAAATATGAATATCTTTTAAACATTGCGTTTCAAACGAAACAAAATATTTGTTGTAAAGTTCTACATGTAAAAAAATAAAGTTTCCAAGAAATATCTTCATTGTTACATTAAAACAACTTGGCTTTAATAGCAAGCTAAACTATGAAAAGTGGAGGGAGTAAGGGGTTCAACTTAAAAATTATGAGAAGTTCAAGAGCTTCGGTTATTAGTTAACTCTTGAAACAAAAAGATTACCTTTTATGAAAAATCTCCAAAATTTGTTTCTTCCTCTTCTTATACCAACTCTAGTTGAAACTCCTATTTCAAATGTTTTTTCTTCTGTATTTACGACGTAAAGTTCGCCTTCCTTAGTTATATCTAAGCCATTTAATTTATTGTCTATTTTTAGTGCCTTCGTTAGCTTTCCAGGACCATTACATAAGTTCTCTAGACTACTTACACTTCTAAATTTTTTCATATACTCTATACCAGTTGTAGGCTCTATTGCCCTTATTAGAACGGCTCCAGGCTTACTTGGTTCATGAGCAACGAAGTTTAAACACCAGTGGTTACCATAAGTAAAGTAGACATAGGTATGCCCAGGTTCTCCAAACATAACTTTATTCCTTTCAGTAATGCCTCTATAAGCATGACTTGCTGGATCGTCCTTACCTCCGTAGGCTTCAGTTTCTACAATTTTTCCCTCAAGTCTTATATCGCCAAGTTTCCTAACTATTGTTTTTCCAAGCAACTCTTTGGCGACTATTGTTGTTTTTCTACTGTAGAATTCCTTTGGTAGCACTTTCTCCATTTAACTTAGCTAAAAGTAATAAACTTAAAAACGTTTTTAATTCTCGTAGTATGCTGTCAACCCCAGCTTCATGAAAATTTTAATTTAACAATAACTTGGCTTCCGTTCTCTTTTAATTAATTTTCAAGAAGTGGTTGAAGTGCTGCACGGAATATAATAAAAAAGACTTCTGATTAAAAGACAAGATACAAACGGTAATAGAGAAAAATGTTGAAAATTAATTCGTAAGTTTTTCATCTAACCTATCGCTTAGCTCTAGGCCTAACGAGAAAAAACATTGCAGCCTCTCCTGGCTTAACATCAGCTACTTTCGCAACTGGTTCGCATTTAGCAACTAATAAGCTAAAGGTAGGAGATTTAGGTTTTTCATACGTAAAACTTTCGAAGTTGGCCATGCCCTTTGCTATGATTAAGTCTGACGAATTTATGAGACGCAATATTTTTTGTGGAACCATCCCTCTTATTAAACCAACTGAATCTGATTTTGTACTTACTAGCTCTCCATATTTGTGGAAACCCAGTTGCCTTGCCTCTTCGTAAGTAGTGTCGTTTTGGTAAGGTTTACCCTTTGCCACTATTTTTAGCTTTATGTTAAAATGAGCCAGTTCTTCAACAAAAATTAGATCTATAACTGCTTCCCCCGCATTATCTAGAATAAACGTTACGTCCTTAACCTTAGTTAAGTAATCATAAAGGTCTCTTGACTCGTCTCTTGCAACCTTTCTTTCATGAACTTTTTTAATGATCTCGTCTGGACCTACTCCAAGTGGGGCGCCAGGATCTAAGAAATTTGCATACACAGAGGCTAGCATTATCGTTCTAAACCTTTTGTAACCATTAAGTTTTGCTACTTCTTTTCTTAACTTTTTAGCTAGAGCTTCTGAAGCTTCATATGATTTCTTCTTAAAATCAAAGTAAGGATCTTCATCTTTCGTTAGTTTTTTCACTTCTCTGAATGCAAGTGTTGCTATTTTTACAGTAGATTCTCCCCTCTTTACTACTTTATTGTATCTTTTAATTAGTTTCTTTTGCGCTTTTATTTTTTCTTCCTCACTTAAGTTTGACTTTAAAATCTCACCTAACCTTACGTTCAGTATACAAGGTATGCACTGCGGAGTTATCTTCATGCTTCTGGAAAAAAGTAAGAGGTATAAGAACATTACTTCTAGCTATTCTTGAAGATAAGCAAACAAAAAAATTAACTCTACTATTTGTATTTTTCTTTAGTAACACTGCTTTAGATTTACTTTTATGCTTAAATTATTTCTTCGTACTCGCTTTTTTCTTCTGATTCGATCTCACTTGCTTTCCGTTCAACATAGCTTAAAAATTCGTTTAATTCTTTTGCGAACGTTGTTTTCTTATCGTATTTTTCTTTAATTGAGATGAAAGAAAGTCCAAAGAAAAATCGCCCGAGGGTAGAAACAAGATACATAACATTTATGGATTCAATCAAATTACCTTTAAGAAAGCTTTGAGAAATAAATTCTGCTAAAAATCCTCCGGATAAAGAACCGAGAAAAGTTGCAATTGCTAGTATTGCATTATAAACCGCTATATAAGAAGATCGTAAACTTTGTGGCGTTACATCTAGAAGATATGCAAATACTGCTATTTCTGAGAACACCATCATAACACCAAGTAAAGCATTCATAACATACAACTGGTTTACGTTTGTTGCAACAATGTAAGTTAAAGGAACTATAAATATTCCAGTTCTCCCTACAACTATAAGCGTCTTTCTTCCAACCTTATCAACCATTTTACCAACAATTGGCCTAAAGATTAAGGCAGACATGGAGCTTATTACTGTCATGTATGCTACTTGCAACATGGTAATATTTAGAACCTTAACTTGAGTTATTGCGAACAGCGGCCATGGTACTGACTGAAAATAACTAAAAAAGAAAGTTAAGATTGTGAACAACATAAAATCTTTTTGTTTTCTCATTTGAAACAAAGTTTCAGTCATTGAAACCCTGTTATATAGGTCTGCATCTTTAGATTTTATTTTTAAAGTTATGATGGACGCCACAGCTCCAAGCAATGCAGAGATTAAGAGTATGATTTTTAACTCTGTGAAGGCTTTACTTGAGGAGCTAAGATTGAGGAACAAACCAGATAGTAGAGTTGCAAGTATACTACCTATTGCTGCTGATGTATTAATAGCTGCAGTTATATGCCCTCTTTGTTCCTGCGGCATCATATCTCCAATTAATGAAGCCCAAGCTGGTGCTGACGCTGCATTTATGAAAGCTTGAAGACTAAGTAGTATTATCAATTGAGTTGGATTATTACATAAACTTATTGGAATCCACAAGATAGAAGAAATTGTTCCTGAAATAAAAATTATTAATGTTCTATTTCTAAGCTTATCGGATAATAAGCCAAACACGATTTGTATTATTCCTGAAATGTTTGATACCGCTCTAAAGACTGACATTTCTGAAGGCGTTGCACCAAGCATTACGGCATAAACGTTCATGAAAGGATTTGAAAAGCCATTGCTTAATGCTAGCAAAAATTGTCTCGTATGAACTAGTAGCATGTTTCTTTCTGAGAAGTTGTACGATCTTCTTGCCATCCTAAGCTTAGGAGCCTCATAACCTTCTCAATGCTTTTAAGGTTTTTTAGTTAAAAAGAAGAGCCCACCAACTTGAGGCTTAAAGTTACGCGCTCTTATAAGTGTGAATAGCTGTAGGATTGTTCTTGCAAGCCTCTTTTAGTTTTTCTAAGGAATTTTGAATAATAAGAATCTAGGTTCTTATAGTCTCCTAGAAAGCATAGGAACCTAAGGTTCCCATTAAAGCGATGAACAGTATCATGAGTGGCCTTAAGTTGACAGTCTTGAAAGTATAGTTGACTTCAGAATACCTATAAAAACAAGTTACATTTTAGATTGGTTTACATATTATCTCTTTAATTCTGAATCCTTTCTCTTCATCGAACATTTCGTCCGAGTAAGTAGCTTTTATTACTATTGCTGAGTCTAGTCCGGTACCAGAGCCAGCAACAGCAATAACATCTTCTCCAGACTCGACAAATCCTGCATCACATGCCATGGTAGCTATTTCAACACAAACCTTTACACCTATGCTTATTCTATAAAGGACTTCAGCTATGACAGAATTTATGTTTACACCATTTGGTACATTAATACCTCTAAAAAGTTCTGTAGCAATTAGTATTTTGCTAACTCCCATTTTTTTCAGTTCTTCTACGATTTCCGGTCTCCAGAATAATCCTGATTTATACTCTTTTATGCCTTTTTCTGATAGCTTCTTCGCCCATTCATCGTAAAGTTCTTCTGGATTGAAAGTTACGCCAGCTCTGTCAGAGACGACTATCAGCTCAGCACCACTTTCCTTAAGAATTTTAGCGGCCTTAATAGCACTCTTTCCAGTCGAAGATGCAACAACTACTTTTCCTATTTTTAGTTCCTTTATCCATTCTTTAACTAGTGATAGTACTTCATCTGTGTGATCTTCTACGTAAGAAGGTTTTTCAAAGTACTTTACATTCATTTTTCTTCAGTTTAAAAGCTAGAGGTAATATTAAAAGCTTTTCTCTTTAGAAAAGAAATTAAACTAAGTTCAAGCCCTTACAAGTGATACATACTTTTGCGAGTTACCTTTTAAGAAACTAAAGAGAGTAAAGTTTTTTCAAGCACTTTTACACTTTTTAAGAAATCTTCTGCCTCAACATACTCCAGCTCAGTATGACTAAGCTTTGAGTCCCCGGGACCATAGGATATGGAGGGAACCTTAAGTGCAGAGTAATACGGATTTATGTCGCATGTTCCTGATTTTTTAATTAACTTTACTGGCCTTCCTACTACTTCTAGAATTGCTCTAACGATAGCTCTTACCAAAGGATCATTAACATTTATTTGATAAGCATCAACTGCATCTCCATAAAACTCAACTTTAACTTCGATGTTCTTATTCCTTAAATTAAACTCACTAGCTTTTTTTTCTATTAATTTTGCACAACTATGGGCAGAAATACTTGGAGGAACTCTTACATCTAAGTTGACCTCACAATATTTAGGTGTAACATTGTTGGTCTCGCCGCCCATTATTTTCGTTGGGCAAATTGTGATGGAATTAAAGAAGTCTTGCTTGTTTTCTAAGTTGTTTCTTAGATCTTCAATAAACTTAAAAGCATAGTCTATTGCACTCTCAAACGCCCAAGGCATACTGGAATGTCCAACGTTGAAACTTGTTGTTTTTACTTTTACATCTAATTTCCCCTTATAGCCAACCGTTACCCCGTTGGTTCCACTTGGTTCTCCAAAAATTGCATAGTCTGCAGATATTTTGTTCTTTATCAGTTCATTTATACCAGCACCGTCAGCTTCTTCTCTCGCAACAGCAGCAAAAACTAGCTCTCCAGAATCAACAACATCTTTAATATTGCTTGCTGCTATCATCAGTGCAGCTAAAGATGACTTTGCATCAACGGCTCCTCTTCCGTATATTTTGTTGTTTTCGACTTTAGTTTGTATTTTTCCAGGTACTGTGTCCATGTGTCCACAGAGAAGCACCTTTTTTCCACTGCCCTTTGAAATTCTTCCAATAACATTTCCAACGCTATCAAAAGAAACAAAATTAAAACCAAGATCCTTTAGCTTCGAGTATATGTAGTGTGAAATTTCTTTTTCTTCATAGCTTGGACTATAGATTTCTAATAGTTCTCTTAAAATTTCTATGCTTTCGTTGCTTGTAACCAATCTCTTTCACTTAAAGTTTCTCTAACTTTTGAGTAAACAAAATCAAGTTGTTCCTTTTTAATAACTAGTGGTGGAAGCATTCTAACTATGTTTATGCTAGAATAAAGAGGAATAATACCTTTCTCTAGCAACCGGTTTAAGAATTCATGAATGTTAAACTTCATTTCAATTCCTATCATTAACCCAAGACCTCTCACTTCTCTAACGTACTTACTTTCCTCAGAAAGCGTTCTTAGTTTACCGATAAAGTAAGTTCCAAGTTCTTCAGCCCTTCTTGGAAGGTTTTGCTCTAGGATAAAGTCTATCGTAGCTGAAGCTGCAGCACATGACAAAGGATTTCCTCCAAATGTGCTAGAGTGCTCGCCAACTTTTAAGGAGTTCATCACTTCTGGCTTTGCTAAAGTTGCAGCAATTGGAACTCCACCTCCTAAACCTTTAGCTACTGTAACTATGTCAGGCTCGATGTTCCAGTGCATATGCGCCCACATCTTACCGGTTCTTCCAAGTCCAGACTGTATTTCGTCAACTATGAGTAGAGAACCATTAGTTGAAGTTAACTCTCTTACTTGTTTAAGGTAATCGTCGGGGGGTAAGATAATTCCGGTTTCTCCTTGTATTGGCTCTGTAATTACAGCAGCCACTTCGTTGTCAAGCTCCTTCTTAAGAGACTCTATATCTCCAAACCTAGCAAACTTTACGTTTGGATAAAGCATAGACTCAAAAGGTTTTCTGTACTTTTGATTCCAAGTTAATGAGAGTGCACCCAAGGTTTTACCATGAAACCCACCAGTCATTGAAATTATTTTTCTCCTTCCAGTATGTTTAATTGCAACTTTTATTGCTGCTTCTACTGCTTCAGCTCCACTGTTTGATAAGAAAACAGAAGTTAATCCTTTAGGTGCAATCTTTACAAGTCTCTCGAGTAAGTTTGCTCTTGCATCGTTATACAAAGAAGGATGACATGTGATCAGCTTCTTACTTTGTTCTACTATTGCTTCAACAACCTTTGGATTTGAATGACCAACCAATGCAACGCCATATCCCCCCATACAGTCAATGTACTCTTTTCCATTTATGTCCCAAATTACGGCTTCTTTTCCTCTTACTGCCACAACAGGAAATCTTCGATAAACTTTAGCTAAGTACTCTTCTTCAGCTTTAACTATTTCAGTTTCGTTCATTGTGTTATCACCGTGCCACTCTCACCTTTTATAGCGCTTAAAATTGGGTGCTCCTTTCCACTTAATGAAATTACAGCCATCTTAGCACCAGATCTAACCGCATCTCTCGCTGATAAAACTTTCCTATTCATTCCAGTTCCAATACTAGGTAAGATTTTGTCAACATCGTCCAGTTTTATTGATCTAACTAACTTTCCATTGAGAAAGACGCCTTCTACGTCTGTTAAGAAAACTACGTAACTTGGCTTAAAGTAGGAAGCAAACTTCTGAGTTAGAGCATCGGCATCAACATTTAAGATTTCACTTTCGCTTCCTATTGCAATAGGCGCCACTACAGGAACTATGTTGTTGCTTAAAAGTAATTTGAAAAATTCCATGTTTATGCTGGTTACTTTTCCAGTATAGCCTCCTTCTGTTGCCACTCTTCTTCCTCTTTCATCAACTATTATTATCCTCTTTTTTCTTTCAGCAACGATGCAACTTGAATCTACACCAGAAAGACCAACAGCATTAACTCCATTTTTTATTAAAGTTCTGACTAGGTCTTTATTTATAAGTCCAGCCATAACCATTGTGAAAATCTTGATATCTTCTTCGTCAGTGTACCTACTCTTAATGCCTTCAGGCGAAACTACGAACTTTTGCTCTTTCCCTAGCCTTCTTGCAACCTCTGTTACAATGTCGCCACCTCCGTGTATTAAAATTACTTCTTCTTGTTTAACTAATTCTTTTATGTCTTGAACAATGTATTGTTCAAAGAACTTTAGAGATTCTCCTCCAATCTTTACTACTATCAGCTTTAGCTCACCTTAAACAGGATGTAAAGAAGGCGTTAGTAGACCAGTCGTTTCATCTAATCCAAGCATTATGTTTAAGTTTTGTACGGCCTGGCCAGATGCGCCCTTCATGAGGTTATCTATTGCAGAAAACGCAACTATTCTTCCAAACCTTTCATCAAGCTCAAAACCAATGTCGCAAAAGTTGGAGCCAATTACATACTTTGGATCGGGAAGCTTCTCAAGCCCCTGCTGGTCCTTAACGAACCTTACGAATTTCCTTCCGTTGTAAGCTTCCCTGTATGCATGCCAGATTTGGCTCAGTTGCACTCTTTCGTTAGTGAAGCCATAGCTAGTTGACAAGATCCCTCTAACTATGTCAACAGCATGTGGCGTCATGCCAATCTTTACCTTCTTATTACTAATTATCCTAAGTTCTTGCTCAATTTCAGCAGTATGCCTGTGTGAAACTACCTGGTAAGGTCTAACTACGTAGGTTCTTTCGGGGTGATGAGAGAAAATTGAAGGACTTCCGCCAACACCAGAAGAGCCTATTTTTATGTCTACAATTATTTTCTCAGTATCTATTAAGTTGTTTTTTACAAGAGGCGCTAAAGAAAGAATTGTTGCTGTTGAAGTACAACCAGGATTTGCAACTAGATTTGCTTTCCTTATTTCATCGAAGTGAAGCTCTGAGAGCCCATAAACTGCCTTTTCTAGTAAGTCAGGAAATGGGTGTTTAAAGCCATACCACTTTTCATAGTCTTTAGGATCTTTTAGCCTAAAATCTGCGCTTAAATCTATAACTTTAAGTCCAACTTCGAGTAACTTTGGAACTAAATTTACAGCAGAACCATGGGGAACTGCTAGGAAGACATAATCACAACTTCTTGCGATGTTATCTATACTTGGATTAGAAAACTTTAAAGTAGTTATTGACTTTAAGTTAGGATGAACCTTAAATACATACTCACCATTATGCTTTCTTGAAGTTGCAAGCGTAACTGAGACATCTTGCCTACTCGCTAGAAGCCTTAAAAGTTCGCCCCCAGTATATCCAGAAGCTCCAACTATTCCCACGTTTACCATCTCTAGAATATCGCCTCCACCTTCTTCGTTTCGGTAATTATAAGTTTTGTTAAGTCTTCTGTTGTTAGGTTACCTCCAAGCTCTTTTGTAAATTTCTTTAACTTTAGTACATTTTTTACAGCTAAGCTTATAACTTTTGAGTACTTAGCCAACCTTTTGTCGTTGTGTTTTTCACTAAGCCAATCAAGCAAGTAAGAAGATGAAAGAATTGCGCCAATTGGGTTTGCAATACCTTTTCCAGCAATATCCCAGGCAACTCCATGAACAGGCTCAAATATTGCATACTTGTCTCCAATGTTTGCAGAGCCACATAAACCTAAGCTTCCAACTAAGCCTGCTGCTAAGTCTGAGAGAATATCGCCATACAAGTTTGGAGTAGCTAGAACGTCAAATTGTTCAGGATTCTTAACTAGTTGATAAGCAGCAGAGTCAACAATTATTTCGTCAGCCTGAAGAGGATACTTCTTACTTTCTTCAAAGAAAGTATCTCTAAACAATCCATCAGTTTCTTTCAGAATGTTAGCCTTGTGCACAACAGTTACTCTTTTTCTATCGTTTTTTAAAGCGTAGTTAAAGGAATAGCTTACTATTTTTTGAGTTGCTTTCTTTGTAATCACTCTTAGTGCGACCGAAGCCTCGCCAAAATTCCACTCAGCTCCTGTATAAAGCTCTTCAGTGTTTTCACGAAATATAATAAAGTTAAAGTAAGGATACTTCTCGTTTACCAGGTTTTCAAATGGCCTAAAGTTTACGTATAAGTTGAAGTATTTTCTTAATAGTACGTTTACGCTTGTGTAAGTTCCAGGACCTGGTAATGTCGCAATTGGACCTTTCAAAGCGGCATCACACTCTTTAATTTTACTTAGTTCTACTTCTTCAAGCGGCTTTCCCGTTTCTTTAAACAAGGAAAGACCTGCCCTTATTTCAACGTAATCTGCATCAAACCCAATTTCGCTTAAGACTTGTACCGCTGAAGAAACTACTTCTGGACCTACACCATCTCCTCTTATTAATGCTATCTTGTATCCCATGGTAACGCACCATACTTCTTAAAGTAACTTACAATACCACCCTCACGCATAACAACGCTTATGAAAGAAGGATATGGCTTGAACGTTTCCTCAATATTCTTTGTTTCATTTTTTATGGTCCCTTTTTCTAAGTCTAGACTAACTTCATCACCTTCGTTCGTTGAATCGATGAAACTCTCAGAAGCTGCAATAACGGGAAGACCTATGTTTATCGCATTCCTAAAGAAGATTCTAGCAAAGGACTTTGCGATAACTGCGCTTACTCCAACTTCTTTTATAACTCGTGGAGCATGCTCCCTGCTTGAGCCATAACCAAAGTTTCTTCCGGCAACGATTATCGTACCACTTTTTATTCTTTGTGAAAGAGTTGGATCTAAGTCTTCAAAGATATGCTTCGAAAGCTCTTTTATGTCTTGAGTTTTAAACTTGTACTTTCCAGAAATAACAAAGTCTGTGTTAATGTGGTCTCCTAGTTTAACAGTTTTTCCCCTCATTGTAGTTCACCCTCCAAGTACTTTCTAGGATCGGTTATCCTTCCTTCAACCGCTGAAGCAGCAGCTGTTAAAGGACTTGCTAAGAATATTTTTGCTTCTCGATCACCCATCCTTCCAGGAAAGTTTCTGTTACTCGTGGAAACGCCTACTTCATTTTGTCCAAGTAAGCCCATATGTGCGCCAATACAAGGACCACAAGTTGGTGGTCCAATAACACAGTTTGATTTCAATAGCTCTTCTATGTAACCTCTTCTTAATGCTTCATAGTAAACTTCTTTTGAAGCAGGTATTACAATGCACCTTACCTTAGCCTTTCTACCTTTTAGTATTCTTAACGCAAGTTCGATATCTTCTAGTCGCCCATTCGTGCAACTCCCAATAAAGACTTGATCAACCTCTAGCTCTTCTACTTCGGTTATAGGCTTAACGTTGTCAACGTTTGGAGGAGTAGCAACCATTGGTTCAAGGTTTTCTACTTCAAAAGAGAAAGTTTTATAGTAAGTTGCATCTTTGTCTGGTTCGACTGGAATTATTGGTTCTTGCACTCTTTTTGACAACCATGCTTTTGTGCTCTCATTTAGAGGCATAAGTGAAGCTTTTGCACCCATTTCAACACCCATGTTAGCAATGGTCATTCTTGAGTCAACAGACAAACTTGCAATAGTACTTCCAGAATACTCTACCGCCATGTAGTTAAATCCATCAGCCTTAAAAGTTCCAATTAAGAACAATATCAAATCTTTTGAAGTTACACCTCTACCTAGATTTCCATTTAATTCAAGTTTTACGGATTCTGGTACCTTTAGCCATATTTTTCCAGTCATCATTGCAATTGCAGCATCAGTACTTCCTACACCTGTTGCAAATGCGTTAAAGGCTCCGTGTGTGACGGTATGAGAATCAGCACCGATCACCAAAGAACCTGGCTTAACATAACCTTCGCTTGGAAGGAGCTGATGACATATTCCGTTTCCAACATCGTAAAGTTTAACGTTGTGAGTTTTGCTAAAAATTCTCATTCTAGTATGGATAGCAGAAATAGCAGGAGATGGACTTGGAGCAGCATGGTCTATGAACAGCACAACCTTTTTACTATCGAAGACTCTTTCTTCACCTAACTCTTTCATTACATCGAAGGCTAAAGTAGCAGTACCATCGTGCGCAAAAACTACGTCAACGTTAGCAACTATAAAGTCACCTGGTTCTACTTCTTTCTTTCCTGAAGCTTTAGCTAATATTTTTTCAGCTATTGTTCCCGACATTCTAAACTCACCTTAAAGCCAATTCTCGCAATAATGGTCGTTGACAAGATGCAAAATAAACAAGTAATAAATATTGCTAAAGAAAAGAGCTACGAAAAACAAACAAAACAACCTAGCTAAAAATTCTTTTCGTAACAAATAGTCAAAAAATAACCAAAAAGGTGCTATCCACTTATTCGTAGAAGTGTATGTCGTATCTTTTCATTTACTTTCTGTGTTGTTTTCCTTTTTCTTTTTTTCTTCGTTAGAGGTAAAGGAGCCCATTCCAAAAAGACCTATTGGAGCATAACCTGCTACTGGCATGTTAGACGGAATAAGCATTATCGTATTGGTTCCGCTTTGCTGCCCTAGCTCATAAAGGATGTTCATCCATCTTAATGCAAGTGCATGAGGGTTCGCCTCGTAAAGTTTTGCTGCTTCAAGAAATTGGTTAGCAGCTTGAAACTCAGCTGCTGCTAAAGTCACTCTAGCAATTCTCTCCCTTTCTGCCTGGGCTTGCCTCGACATAGCTTCCTGAAGAGAAGACGGTATTATGACGTCCTTTACTTCAACTGAAGTTACTTTAACTCCCCATGTTTCAGTCTTTTGGTCTATTATTTCCCTAAGGTGACGCCCTATTTCTTCTCTTTCTGAAAGCAATGTGTTTAGGTTTGCTTTTCCAATAACTTCTCTAAGCGTTGTTTGAGCACTCCATTGAGTTGCAGCAATATAATCTTCAACATTTAATATACATTTTTCAGGATCTACTGGTTTGTAGTACATTACAGCGTCTACATTAACTGGAACATTGTCTGCAGTTAGTGTTTGTTCAGTATGAAGCGACATTGTTCCTAACCTAAGAGAAATTTTAATTGGAACTCTTTCAATTATTGGAATAACATAAATTATTCCTGGGCCTCTTAGTCCAACAAATCTGCCTAGCCTTAGAACTGGAAGCCTTTCCCATTCATTAACTACATGTATTCCACTTATTAAGAAAATAGCTATGAAGAGTACTATGACTCCAAGAATTATTAGAGATAAGTTTAGAGATATAGAAGAAAAGCTTGTTGGTGGAAGCTGAAGTGAACTTAGTAAGAAAGGTAGGAATGGAAGCAAAACGACTAACAGAAGAAAAATTAGGAACAAAGAAGAAAAGAGTCCACCAAAGTTTTTCTGCTTCTCAGAGCTATTCATAGATACCAAAGCTACCAAGGAACTATTTAAGCATTTTCTTCCTTTCTTACTATTAAGATTAGACCTTGTCTTGCAACAACTTTTACTTTTTTACCTTCTTCTACAGTAGAGCCATCTTCGGTTTTTGCTCGCCAGATTTCTCCTTGAACACGAACTTCTCCAAGTGGTTCCAATTTTTTTACGACTACGCCAGTTGAATTTAAAATTAGTTCACTTCCTACTTTTGCTTTCATCTTTTTCAATTCAGTTATTTTGTACGCAAAGACGGAGAAGGCAATTCCAATTGCAATAGAAGAAACAACTAAGATTGTTCTAATTTCGTTGATGGTACTTGGATTAATTAGCCATTGAGGCGATGGAAAAATTAAGAATGCAGCTAAAACAATACAAAAAGAACCTGCGAGAGCAAGGATTCCAGCTCCGGTCTTTATTTCAGCAATTATAAGCATTAAACCAAGAGAAATAAGTATCAACGATGCTAAATTTATTCCGACTGCACCAAATCCAATGAACGAAAGAAGAATGAGAAGAGCTCCAAGTAACTCCATACCTATACCTGGTGTTTTAATTCCAACAAACACAAGTCCAATGCCTACAAGGAGAAACAAAGAATAAACTAAAGGGTTAAAAAGAAAGGTTAGAATATCGTAATTTAAGCCTGGAGTATATTCTACGATATGAGCATCACTTATACCTCTAAAGGAAATAACTTTTGAATAACTTGAGTTTTCTTGCAAAGAAGAAGTTGGTAAGAATTTCCAAAAGTTTGAACCGTATTTACTTGATAAAGACACTAAGCTGTAGTTGTTAAGTTCGACTAGTAGGCTATTTACATCGTTAGCTATTAGTTCTATTACGTGGTACTTTAGCGCATCTTCTGGATCCAAGTTTAAATTCTCAGTGATGAATAGCCTAGCAACAGTTTCGTTTCTAGAATGAAGCTCAGCATGATTTACCATCAGTGCAATTAACGCGTTTAGATACTTGGACTCATTTATTGGTGTACCTGTTTCAGTAACTGGTTGGCACGAACCTATAGTAGTACCTGAGGCCATAACAGCTACGTGAGATGCCATTAGAATGTAAGTTCCACCACTCCAAGCCGAAGCACCGATTGGGTAAACGAATACAACAACAGGTATCTTAGAAGCATCAAACATCTCCATTATGGATTGAACGGAGTCTAATTCACCTCCGGGGGTATTTAGCTCAACTATGATAAGTCTAGCGTTGTAACTGTTTGCGAAATTGATTGCATCGCTAAGCATAACTTCAGTAGCTCTTGTTATTTCACCATTCACTTTTACTAAAAGAACAGAATTGTCTCCGGCGTGAGCTTTTAATGTAAATGAAAATAATAAAAATAACGTGATAAACACAAATTCTTTCTTGACAAGCATAGTTTATTTGAGTAAGAAAATAGAGATAAAAACATTTCTCTCTTACTTATCAAAAAAGAACTATTAGAAAGTAAAATGAAAAATAAAGAGAAAAATCCTAGTTCTCACTTTTAACGTTTTCGAGCAACTCTGGCATGTAGCTTTTCACTAAGTTTAGCATCTCAAGGTCTGTAACTGGATTCTTTCTCCCACTCTCAAACATTTTCACGATTTCAGAGTACATTAAGTCTACTCTTTTATCATTCTTAATGTGGTCATGACTTATATTAAAGTTGTTTAAGAGCCAGTATACGACTCCAGCTTTTCCAGAGTAAGAATTAATTTCTACCTTTGGTTTTAGTCCAAGCACTCTTTCAGGGTCAAACGGCAAATAAACTTCTGGATTCTTCAACATGCCGTCTATGTGAATACCAGCCTTCGTTTGAAAGGCATTGTTTCCAACTAGAGGGTAGTATTCTGAAATATGAAATCCAAGCCTTCTAAACAAGCTTGCTGCATCTTTTATGGAAGTTAAGTCGACATTAGATTTGTTACCCATAAGCTCCTGATACACTATTAACATTGCTTCTAAAGGACAGTTTCCCGCTCGTTCTCCAACTCCAAACAAAGTACAATTAGAATATGCAACGCCATTGACCCAAGCTGCAGTATGATTTGCTACAACCAAATGAAAATCATTGTGACCATGAAATTCTAAATTTAAGCCTTCTATTGGAGTTTCTTTTATTATCGTTCTAACAAGCTTTGGAATACTTCTAGGCAAGGGCGCTTCAGAAAATGGTAATCCAACACCTAGCGTATCAGCTAACTTAAAGATAACAGAAGTTGAGTATTCTTCTGCTAAATCTTGAACTTTTCTAATAAAAGGTATGGCTACACCCCTTACGTCTGTTCTTGTAATATCTTCCAGAGAAACTTTCAAAGAAATTCCCTTCGATAAAGCTTTTGAAATAACTGACAAGTATTTTTCAACGGCTTTTCTTCTATCTAATCCCAACTTGTAGTAAATATGATAATCCGAAATCGAGCAAAGCAAAACTGTTTGTTTAAGCTCTGTTTGTAATATTAGGTTTAAGTCTTCTTCTCTTGCTCTTATCCACCCTATTGGTTTAGGAAAGGTATAACCTCTTGAAATTACTTTCTCTATTGTCTCTCTATCTTTCTGAGTGTACGGAAACATCTCAGTTGTTGTGATTATTCCATCTTTACCTGCGAGCCTATGGAGTACATCGTAAATCTCTAGAGACTCTTCAACAGTTAGGGTTCTCCATCCTTGCTGTCCGTCTCTAAGAGTAGTATCAGTTAGATATATCTTGTCTTTATCTGGATCAAATCCATCGTAAACCATTTTTGGAGGAGCGTAGTACGGAAAGATGTCTCTAAAAAGTTCTGGACCTTCATTCTGAGAGTTTTCTTCCATTTTCATCACCTCTTAATCAAAGAATAAATATGATCAACGATTAGCTTTGGAATATTAACTCCAGTTACTCTAACTGTGTTTTTAAATTCTGTTGAGCTATTAACCTCGTGAACCACTAACCCATTCTGCGACTCCATAAAATCAACACCTATATATTCTGCGTTTACGGCTTTTGCAGCTTTTATGCTTAATTCTTCCAACTCTTTTGACTTTGGGCAGGGTTCTGCTCTTCCACTTATTGCAGTATTTGTTCTCCAGTCACCTGGAGGCGAGTACCTATATATTGCAGTTACGTATTGATCTCCAATAACATAGCTTCTTATGTCTCTAGGAGGTCTACTAATTCTTTTTTGGACATAGTAAATTTGATAAAGAGGATGCATAAACTTTCTTGACTCAAGTATTGCCTTTGTTGATTCTTCGTCGTTAAGCGCACTGACTAATCGCCCCCAGCTGCCAACAACTGGCTTTAGAACAGCAGGATAACCAAGTTCGTTTGTAGCCTTAATAGCTTGCTCTTCCGAGAAAGCCAAGAATGTTTTTGGTGTAGGAACACCTGCTTTTTCTAAAGCTAAAGTTGTAAACAGTTTGTTTCCACTTATTAGAGTGGTATAAAAGCTATTTATTACTCTTACGCCAAAATCTTCTAAAACTTTTGTTGAGTGAAGAGACCTAAAGTAGCTTATGCTCCTTTGCAACGCAACATCGTAGGGCAAGTTATCTTTGCTACTTAGATTAAAATATGCATGATCAAGATTCAACATTGCTACCTCGAATCCTCTTTCACTTGCTTCCTTCGTTAACATTTTTTCTTCTTGTCTTACAATGTCGTATACTATAGCCATTTTAGCCATAACTTACTCTCCCCAGTCTTCACCCTGGGTTTCTATTTGTTTTAAAGAAACCTTGTCACCATCTATAGCATCTACTTCAAAAGTTGCACCGCAGTCTGGACAGCTAACTACTTCTCCTGGAATTGCATCGCCAGGAACTTCTATGTTACCCTCGCACTGAGGACAAACTGCTATTATTACCTTAGTTTTGCTCATGGCGCTTAGCAGTCAATAGCACAAAAATAAATTTTAAGGCCAAAAAAGCATACGAAAAGACTACCATTCTCTGAGCACAATGAGAGTATTCGTATGAAGAACTCCTTTAACTGAACGAATTTCATCTATGCATTTATTAATGAATGTCATATTCGGACCAGAAACTGAAACTGTTATGTCAAACTGCCCTGTAACTTCATAAACCCAGTCAACGCCTTCAAGACTCCTTATCTCTTTCGAGATCGTAGGATTAGGAACTTCTGGAGTAGTTGAAACGAGGATTATTGCCTTTACAGTAGGCAAAGAAGTTTCTATTGTAAACTTCTTTATGATACCACTGTTCTCCAGATGCTCAACTCGTCTTCTAACTGCGCCTTCTGAGATGTTCAAAGTTCTAGCAATTTCTGTGAATGAAGTCCTTGCATCCTTCTTCAGTATCTCTAGAATCTTTAGGTCTCTTTCGTCAAGATCATACCTTTTGTCTTTTAACATCCTTGTTATTGCCTGATAGAAAATGTTTATAAGTATTTTCGAGTCTAGGTAAATAGAAAGGATAAGGTATTAATCTACGCACTTCTAAAACTTTTTGTCTTTCTTTTTGGGTCATAAAAATTGTAAAACTCCAAGAAAGAAGATATGCTCGCATTAAGTTATAACTTTTGAACTACGCTTGTGAAGAAGAATGTGAAGATGGAATCAATTCTTGGATTTAATCTGGGACCTTTTCTTTCTTAATTATGTCTTCTAAGCTTTCTTTTTCCCTAACAATCTTCACTTTATCTTTCCAAACCATAATAACTCTTGGAATAGGGCGAACATTGTAGTTACTTGCCATTGACAAACCATAAGCTCCAACATCTAGTATTGCAAGTAGTTCTCCAGACTTCATAACCGGAAGTTTTCTGTTTAAAGCGAATACATCCGAAGATTCGCATATTGGACCTCCTACGTTGTACTTCTCCAAAAATTTCCTATTGAGCTTTCTTGTAGGAAGAATTTCATGATAGGCCTCGTAGAGAGCAACTCTAATGAAGTCGTTCATTCCGGCATCAACAAGGAGCCATTTTTTATTGCCTAATTTCTTCACGTAGTTTATTTTAGTTAACAAGATACTTGAATCTGCAACGATGTATCGCCCTGGCTCAACTACGATCTTTGGAAAGTTTACTCCTTCCTTGGAAACAATACTTTTTATTTCACTAAAGACAACACTAGCATAATCCTCGTAGCTTATGTTTGAATCCCCCACTTTGTAGGATATTCCGAGCCCTCCTCCTAGGTCAACAGTACTTAACGGTACTTTAAACTCCTTAATTACTCTTGAGTAAAGCTTTGCTAAAATTTTAGCTTGCTCTGCAAATGGCTCTAGACTAAGAATCTGAGAACCAATATGAGAATGAAGCCCGATGAGACTAACATTCTTAAGCTTCTTTATTTTTGGTAAAAAACGAATGAGATCGTTGGAACTTACTCCAAACTTATGCGACAAAAGACCCGTAGATATCTTCTTATGAGTGTTCGCTCTTATGTTTAAATTCACTCTTACTCCAACATTAGCTACACAGTTTAAGTTTTGCGCTATTGAATTTATTAAAAGTAGCTCTTCAAAAGATTCAGCATTGATAATGCCAACTCCAGTGTTTATAGCTTGAGTTAGCTCCTCACTTGATTTACTAGGACCATCGAACACAATTTTAGAAGGACTTACACCAGAGACTAAAGCAAGTTCTAACCCTAAAGAAGATACTATCGTGGCACCAGCTCCAAGGTTTGCAAGCAACTTTACTACAGATAAACTATGATTTGCCTTGTAAGAATAAGCAACATTGAACTCTGTGAAGTATTTTGAAAGGGCTTTATAAACTTCAATGTAACGCGCTTCTATCCGTTCTGCATCAACTAAGTACAGTGGGGTACCAAACTTTTCAGCCAACTCTTCTAAGCTAAAAGATCTAAGGAATAGCTTTCCGGCTTTAACTTTAATGTTGGGGTTAGAAAACTTATTATAAAGATGTGACATAAAGCAGAGTAGCACTATTTGCTACATTTAAACTTTTATAGTTTGAAAGAACTTTAGGTAGTGTAGAGCTTAGTTTCAGTTTCTCTAGGGCTTACGTGTTATATTCGTTAAGTTTTCATAAATCAAAAAACATTAAGAATTAGAAGCTATATAACTAAGCTAAAGTTGTAAAATCTTTTTGAGAAGTCATTAACAACCTTCGTAAAGTTAATAGGAACATTAGGATAAAAAACTTTAAGTAACCATACATCAAAAAGCGCAGAACGAATCGTCCAAATTGAGCCATCTAAAGACTCTGGTTGCTTGTATACTCTCTTGTACTTTACTGCACTCACGTTACTTAAATCAGAAATATTCATAATGTACTCAGAAGAGAATTCTGGAGGATAACTCCATAGTACTATGATATCAGGATTCCATGATGCTATGTCTTTGAAAGAAGCCTTAACGAATTCCTGACCAGCGTTCTTGATTACATTCTCTCCACCTGCATTTTCTATAAGGTCATTTATGAAACTAACATCACCTTGAACCGTTTGTACTACAGTTGGAGAGCCATAGAGAAAAAGAACTTTAACTCTTTTTGACTCTGGAACTTTTGAAGATTCGTTTTTTACTAAGTTCATTATAGACTGTACATAAGAAATTGTGCTATTTGCAGAATCAGTTAAGTTGAATATTCTTCCAACTAAGCTTATTAGCTTGTAAAACTCGGGTAAGCTTCTAACATAAACGTAAATTACAGGAATCCCTTTACTCTCGATTTGTTGTACTTCACCCTTGTAAGTTGAATCACCATAAAATTTTGGGCTGTAGGCAATAACTAAGTCTGGTTTTAAAGATAGAACTTTTTCTACGTCTATGTTAGAAGAATAAAATCCAACTTCAGTTACATTGTTATTTCCAATTAGCTTTCCTATCACCGTATGGTTCTTTATGTATGACGTTGTACCAACTAATTTATTACCAATACCCCAAACGCACATGAGTTCAACAACTCCACCACTTAGCACAACAGTTCTATTGATTTTTTCAGGTATCTTTACTAGTCGCCCATCCATATCCTCTACGCTTATCAGGTTTTTTGTGATGGCTTCTTTTTGAAAAACATTAAGATTGATGTACTCAAAAATAAGTGTAGCTAAGGTTAAAGATAAAATAAAACCAACTATGATAATTTTCTTTTTCATCTTAACTACGAGAGCATTGAGGTAGTTTGCCTTTTTTAAATTTTAAAAAAACGTTAATGTTGCTTTTCTTTAAAGCTTTTAAGTTGTTACACTAAAGCTAAGTTCATGGACTATCAACAAAAAAAGAAACTTCTCATGATCCCAGGACCAACCAATGTTCCAGAAAGAGTGCTACATGCAATGACGAAGCCCATGATAAACCACAGAGGGGAGGAGTTTCATGAACTGTATAAAAATGTACAAGAAAAAGCTAGAAAAGTATTTGAAACTGAACAAAACATCGTAGTTTTATCTTCTTCTGGTACGGGAGGTGTTGAAGCGGCTATAAGCAACATAGTAAAGAAAGGTGACAATGTAATAATTCCAGTTTTTGGCGAATTTAGTAGAAGAGCTGCTCAATACGTTAGATTAATCGGTGGAAATCCGGTTTGCATAGAAGCTCCTCTAGGAAATGCACCAAGTTTTGAGGAAGTAAAGGCAAAAACAGAAGAAGTAAGAGACATAAAAGCTTTTTGCATAGTTTATAATGATACTTCTCCAGGTACTAAGATTAATTGGTTAGATAAAATAGCGAATGTTGCTTTGGATTTTAATGCTTTCACGATTGTAGATGCCGTTTCGATACTTGCTGGAGATGAGCTTCCAATGGATAAGTGGGGTATCGATATAGTAGTTACCGCAAGTCAAAAATGTTTGGCTGCACCTCCAGGGTTGGCGATACTAGGTATAAGTGAAAAGGCTACAAAGTATGTAACGAAAAACGAAATACACTTAGAGTACTTTAACCTCGCAAAGTACATAGAGTATTCAAATTTAAGAAAGGAGACGCCTTATACTCCAGCAGTACCGCTATTCTATGCTCTCGACGAGGCTTTAAGTCTCGTACTTGAAGAAGGGCTACAAAGGAGAATTCAGAGACATCGAATTACCGCAAAAGCTTTCTATGAGTCTCTTGAAGCTGCTGGGCTTAAACCTTTTGTTAAACCAGAAGCAAGATCAAACACTGTTATATCCTTTGAATACCCAGAGAATATAGAGGATAAGAAATTTAGAGAAAACCTAGAAAAGAATTTCGGAGTAGTGATTGCAGGAGGATTCGGAGAGCTAAGAGGAAAAATATTTAGAATAGGCAATATGGGAGAAGTTAATCGGTATCACGTTTTAACTACTTTGAATGCTATTCTTAGTTCTCTTTCAGATTTTGGACTAAAAGTTGAAAACGAAGAAATAATTAAAAACGCAAGAAGAGCTCTAGAAGCTATTTAGTTTAATATATAATGGAAGAAACGAGACTCGCAAAGAAGTATGAAAACGAAGTCATAAGCTGTAAAGCTAAAACTGAATATACACTATAACGATGAGCTTATTATTTTTCTACCATAGTTACAGCACACCTCTCTTACTCTGGGCTGAGAAGGTAAGGAAGCTGAGGATACATTTGATATAACCAAAGTATGAGAGAAAACATAAGAATTACTATACCAATTTTCCTATTCTTTAACGAAGCGCCTAACGTGATCAAGACAACCATTAACATGAAAAGTAGGTTAGGTTGTAGTACTATAAAACTGGCTCCCTTCGCTATAAGAAAAATCACGTAAAGTAAAAAAGGCAAAAGAGAGACTACAGAACATAAAAATGGTTTCTTATATTTCATCCCATAGAAGGCAAGTATCAGCGGCAAACCAAACATTATTACAAGTCTATATCCTACAAGGAAAAGTATGAATGCGAGGGATGGTACTGAAAGAATTTCAGGAAGAGAAGGAAAGAAGAAAAGAAGAACATAAACAAAAAGGGCAATGAAATAAGGAAAGAAAACAATCGTAAACAAAAAAAGAAAAACTGAAATATGCCCAACTCTCTCTTTTCTATTCAGTGAAGATACGCTTTGACTAAGTTTATTGTAGGCAAGCATAGACACATCTTTAATTTTTTCTCTTGTTGGCTTAAAAGCAAAAACTAGAACAGAAGCAAATATAAGAACTATAAATGGTAGTTTAGAACTTAACAAGTAAAACATGTCTTCTTCAACTTCAATTACAAGAAGTTGAGAACCTGCAGGACCTTCTGAAGTAAAAATAACAATTCCAAATGTGTAATTTCCAGCTCTTTGAGGAGCCTCCAACGTCGCATTGAATGGTACTTTACCCAGTGGGGGGAGCCATACCTTCTCAAGCTGAGGTGGCGCCATAGAAATTACTTTCGAACCGCCATAGTTAGTTGAATAAACAGTTATGACAATAATACGCGACTGATTTGTCAAGTTACTTATTGTACCAGCAAGATTAAAAGTTTCACCAACTTTAACGTGATACTTGTTTGCTGTAATTTCAACTGATAAACCTAGTTGTTCTGGCTCAAGTAACTTTCCTTTTTGGTATTCTTGGGCATGCAAATATAGCTCTTGAGAAAGAATTAATAACGTTAGCAAAAAAGTAATAAGAATTGCTCGTCCTCGAGCAAGAGCATACTGTTTCATCTTGTTTTCAACAAAAATCTATTTGATGCATAGCTTTAAAAAGTTCTTTACGTTGCAACTTTTAATCGATCCTAAAAGTAATAAGTGGAAAAACGATAAGAAGTAACCATGAACCAACTGAAATGGCGAATAGTAGTAAACCCAACAACTTATCGGATTTCTTGTATATCTGGATCGAAGTACTCATTAATCCAACTATGAGTCCTAATGAAGTATAGTACCCAAACTGAGAAAGATAGTAATCTGGATAAATTCTATGGCTAAAACTTATGTTGCTAATAATTGAATGCATTACCTGAAAAACAGCAAAAATTACAAATGGAATGAATCCAACCAGGAATGCTTTCAACAAGCCTATTTCGGTTCTTTTACTATGAACTATTGCTAAGCATGGAATTGCTATCCATATAAAAATACAATAAACATATGCAAGACTAATTAAAAAATTTATTGGCATTCCTTCCATTCTACTTAAGTATGAGAAGACAGTATCAGGTATAAATAGCATTACAACAATTGCTAAAAAGACAAAAAGAGAGCTACTAGTTAGCTCTTCAACCTTATCTAGAATAGCATTTTGCATGTTTGTTGCTCCTCTTCAATACTTTAGTTCAATGGCAGCAGCATATCCATCATTCCATTTATCTTGATAGTACTCAGCATTTCCTAACCACCAGTTCCACATTGAACCTACGAACCATTTTCCACTAAAATCGGAGCGAACAAACTGTTCCGCATCTTCCCAACCAAGGATTTTATGACCAGGTAGAGGAAGCCACACCCATTGCTCATGATGAACTCCGGCTATGGACCATTCTAAGTATTGGTCCCAATCATATCCTCCATCATAAATTCTTATGTGATAAGATTCACCCCAGAAGTCACCATACCTTAGTTGATAATCCTGTCCCTTTACTATCCAATCCTTATCGTCAGCATGATCTTTATCAAGTATAGCGTATAACGTTGACCCCGAAGTATCACTCCACTTGTTACTCAGCCAGTATTTCATGTCATAGGAAACATTCCAAGCTGAACCAGCAGGACCGTAAAAAATAAGATTCACGGGGTCGCTAGGATAGTAACCATAACTAAGAATACTATAAAGATTATAATCAAACTTAATGCTACCACTAGATTTAGGACTAACCTTAACTGTTTTCGTTTTTATCTCGTAAGTGTCGTTCTTTATCGTGTTGAGCCATTTTTCCCATTTTAGTATTGTTTCCTCAACAATTTCTCTTCCTTTTTCTCCAAGATTTTTTATTAAAAAGTCAAAGTATTCTTTATTACTACTAACAAGTTCTTCTAATTTTGGTTTTTGCACCCTAAATGTAACTTCATAGATTCTTACTACGTAGTTCTCGTCTTCAAAAGTTTTTATAAGTTTCTCAGAAACAACTTCAGCTTTCCATTGAGGGTTTTTAACTAAAGGTTCATTCCGCAAATTTCTTAAAGCCTTTTCTTTTTCTTCAATTAGCTTTTTAATGTCGGGCTCTTTTTCAAGGTTAATTGGTGCACTTATTGTGAATGTAAGTAGGTGTAATGTTGCTAGAAACATGATGAGGAGAACTATAATAAGAAGGATTCCCTTCTTCATTTCCTTTTCACCAAGTATATTGTTCATTAACTAGTTTATATCTCTTTTTTTAATTTTTAAAATATTTCTTCTGTTCTAGAGTTTAGAACAGCTTGTCTTCATTTATACTAAAACATTTAGCTTAAAAAATTATTCCTAAAAAGAAAAACTGTAAGCTTTTGACTTGAGTCGTGGAGAGGATGACACAGGAACTAGCTTCTAAGCTAGAGTTAAGCTACTCTGGAACTGCAACAATTGTAAGGAGACCTTACTTAAAAAGCAGATAGAGTAGCATTTGCTGTTTTTTATGAATAGAGAGGCAATGAATGTCTAGTAGTTTTAAGCAATTGTCTAACTTAAGTTAGGTTAAAAAATTAGGGCAACCGTAAAGTCATTCACATTTGTTCCTGTTGGGCCAGTAAAGATCAAATCTCTTGTCTGTTTAAAAAAGTTGTAAGAATCATTGTTTTCTAGAAATTCTTCTGGTTTTAAGCCACTGTTAACAGCATCTTCTAATGAAAAATTATCAGCTATTGCGCCTGCAGCGTCAGTATAGCCGTCAATTCCATCACTTCCAATGGAAGCAAAAACAAAATTTTTTATGTCTTTACAATTTAGAACAACAGAAAGTACAAGCTCTTGATTTCTTCCTCCTTTTCCATTGCCTTTTACTGTTACCGTTGTTTCGCCTCCCAGTATTACACACGCAGGTTTCTTAATAGGGATATCATACGAAGAAATTTGTTTTATCACTGCACATAAAAACTTTCCAACCTCTCGACTTTCACCTTGAGCATAAGAAGTTAAGATTATCGTATTGTAGCCTAGGCTACTAGCCTTCTTTTCCATTGCAACTAGAGACTTCATGTTGTTAGAAATAATAATGTTTTTTACATTGTTGAAAATTTCATCTCCAGGTTTAGGAGTTTCTAAAATTTCTCCTCTAACTCCTTTTTCTATTCTTTCAACTACACTTTTTGGCAACTTATTCACTAAATTATACTTCTTGATTATACTTAAAGCATCTTTAAAAGTTGACGAGTCAGGAGATGTTGGACCCGAGGCTATGTACTCAATTGGATCTCCAACCA
>Ga0080004_1058085_pt1 | contig 35164 bp, 37 predicted proteins | sample WasSprMetagenome_FD_69207 | JGI IMG/M metagenome (GOLD analysis project Ga0080004, IMG submission 69207) | Sulfidic aquatic microbial communities from Washburn Spring, Yellowstone National Park, USA - WS (SPADES assembly) (version 2) | ecosystem: Environmental > Aquatic > Thermal springs > Hot...
CTTTAGATCCAGAAGAATTAAGAAAAGCAAAAAATATAAAATTTTCTCAAATTTTTCCTTTAATTTTCTTTTTAGCTTTAGTTTCTTCCCTTTTTGACTTTATCTTTTTTGGAATTTTTTACCCGCAAGGCGAAGCTTCAATTCAAACTCACTGGTTTTTACTTTCAGTTTTAACCGAACTTTTCATTGTCTTTTCTGTAAGGACAAGAAAATTTTTCCTTTTGGCAAAGCCTCCAGGTTCAATTTTGATTTTCCTTTCAACTCTTGTCTTTTTAATTTCCTTTTCTCTTCCATTTACCCCTTTTGGTCAAAATTATTTTAAATTCATTCTGCCTACCCTTTCTTCAATTTTAACTTTAATTTCCCTTTCTTTAGCTTATCTTTTAGTTAATGAAATAGTTAAATTCTTTTATTTCCGCCATCAAAATTCAGAAAAACTAAAATAAATGGCAAAAATTTTTATCGGCACTTCTGGTTACATTTATTCTCATTGGGAAGATGGAGTTTTTTATCCACCTGGCTGGCCAAAATCAAAAAAATTAGAATATTACTCAAAGCACTTCGATACCGTTGAACTAAATAACACTTTTTACAGATTACCAGGCGAAAAAACTTTTGAAAGCTGGTACAAAAGAGTGCCAAAAAATTTTATTTTTGCTTTAAAAGCCTGGAGATTTATTACTCATATTAAAAAATTAAAAGACTGCGAAGATCTTTTTGAAACTTTTTTAAAAAGAGCATTAATTTTAAAAGAAAAATTGGGTCCAATTTTATTTCAATTACCACCGTTTTTGAAAGCTAATTTTCAAGTTTTAGAAGATTTTTGCCAAATAGTTAAAAAAGGTTCGCCAAAAAATTTGCGCTTTGCTTTTGAGTTTCGAAATGAATCTTGGTGTAAAGAAACTACCTACTCCATTTTAAAAAATCATAATTTTGCCTGGACAGTAGTTGATTCTCCCTCTTGGCCAAAAGAATATCAAGTCACTGCAGATTTTGTTTATGTTCGAATGCATGGCTCAAAAATTTTATTTGGCTCAAAATATACAAAAAAAGAACTCAAAGATTTGGCAGAAAAAATTGAAAAATGGAAAAATCAAAATTTAGATGTCTATGTTTATTTTAACAACGATGCTTATGGTTATGCAGTAGAAGATGCAAAAGAGCTTTTAAAACTTTGTAAGTAATCCGCAGAATATAATTCTCTATTTTTTTAATTTTTTTCTTAGATAAATTTCAGCTTCTTTTTGAAAAAAATCCCTAATTAAATTTGGCTTAAATAACTCTTCTTTTAATACTTGCGGTTTTATTTGCTCCAGCCTCTCAATTCCTCTTAAGACTTCGCTAATAAAAAATACTGGGTCTATTACTACTCCAAATTTTTTTTCAACCCACTTAAAAATTTGAAAAAATTTAATTTTTCTTTTCTTTAAAATCCAATAAAGATCGAAAACATCTTTGGGCTCTGCTCTTTCGTAGATAGCATGAGTCTTATTAGTTGTTATATCCTCGATGGAATCTAATTTTAAATTAAACTCTTTTATTTTCTTTGATGGTTTAATAGAGGGAAAGGGATAAAAAACAAATTCTATTTTTAAAATTTCTTTGTTTTCTCTTAACCAAAATTCATGGCGATTAAATCTTTTTTGCTCTTCTATTTTTTTAATTTTCAAATTCTTGGCAATTTTTTTAATCTCAGCTAAAAGGTATTCACCAGGGAGTAAATCCTTAGAAAGAAAGTCTAAATCTGCAGAAAGACGATGCTTAAGATAATAAAAAGATAAAGCGGTTCCTCCTGACCAAACAAAAAATTTCGCCAATTCGCTATTTCCGATTTCTTTTAATATATCCCTTTGAAAAGAAGTTAAAATTTCAGGCACATTTTTTCAAGAAATTTTTAAGAATCTTTTTTAAATAAGGGTCAATTTTAAGTTTTGGGAGATACCTTTTCAAAGTTTTTCTATCTAAAGCTTCCCAATCTCCATGTTCCACCTTTCTTTTTAGATACCAAAGCAAAACTTCTGGCCTGGAAAGGTCTAAGTTTTTAATGTCATAATCCCAAATATAATTTTTAGTGAGTTTCATTTTTAAGTCTATTTTATCAAAAAATTTCTCAAAATAAAACTTGGGAGCAGAAAGAGATTTAATTCAAAATCTAAAAAGTGAGGAAAATTATGTTTATTTTAACAATGATGCTTATGGTTATGCGTTGAGGACGCCAAGGAACTTTTAAAAATTTTAAAATTGAGGTAAACTTAAAATAAAGGTCAAAAATTTAAAGGTCAAATTTAGTTAAACTAAAATGACGGAAAGTTTTAAAAGATTTTTAGTTTCTCTGCTTGTAGTCTCAATTTTAGGTCTAATTAGTTTGGCCTTAGCTTTTTATCCCCAGGGCAGAGAGAGAAAAATTGTTGTATTTAAATCGGGCACAAAAGAAGAAGTGAAAGAAAATCTGATTAAAAAAGTAGGAGGAAGAAAAATTAAAGATTTAAGATCAATTAACGGAAAGGTAGTTTATCTTTCCAAGAAAGAAATGAATGCTTTGCTAGCCTCTCGGGAAATTTTAAGAATTGATGATGATGTTGAAGTTTTTGCTTTAGCAAAGCCAGTTAAAATTCAAAAAGCTATCAAGCCCCAACCTGCTGAAGTTTTACCATGGGGAGTAGATAGAATTGATGCCGAAAAAGTTTGGCAAACTACCACTGGAGATCCAATTAAAGTAGCTATTATCGATACTGGAGTTGATGTGAAGCATCCTGATTTGATTGATAACTTAAAAGGTGGAGTGAGCACTGTTTCTTATACCACTTCTTATAATGACGATAATGGACATGGAACTCATGTAGCCGGTATCGTTGGAGCAATTGATAATGAAATTGGAGTAATTGGCGTCGCTCCAAAAATTGATCTTTATGCAGTTAAAGTATTAGATCGCCGGGGCTCGGGCTATATTTCTGATGTCATTGAAGGAATTGAGTGGGTAATTAATCAGAAAAAATCTCAAGGTGGCGATTGGATAATTAATATGAGTTTAGGGACAAGCTCGGATGTAAAGTCTTTTTACGATGAAATTAAAAAAGCCTACGATGCTGGAATTACCATGGTAGCTGCTGCAGGAAATACTGGAGGTGAAGTAACTTATCCCGCTGCTTATCCTGAAGTAATTGCTGTTTCTGCAACTGATCAAAACAATCAAATTGCTTCTTGGTCTTCTCGAGGTCAAGAAATAGATTTGGCAGCTCCTGGAGTTAATATTTATTCCACTTATAAAGGATCGACTTACAAAACTTTAAGCGGAACCTCAATGGCTGCTCCTCATGTAACCGGTGCTGCTGCTTTGGTAATTGATACTAAAAAATGCGATTTTAATTCGGATAATGTTTGTACGCCAGCTGAAGTTCAGCAAAGATTAGAAAAAACTGCAGTTGATTTGGGAAATCCCGGCAAAGATGAGCTTTATGGGGCTGGCCTGGTAAATGTTTTTAACGCCCTGACTTATTAAAGAAGTTAACAATTCCAAGTTGGCATCAAAAATTGCTAAATTTTTAATATTGACCTGAGCTCTCTTTTGAAATTTTCAAGAATTTTTTCTTTTGGAATTTTTCTTAAAATTTTGCCATTTTTTGAAATTAAAGCCCCATCTTTTACTCCAACTATTCCAAGATCTGCCTCCCTTGCCTCTCCAAGGCCATTGACAATACATCCCATAATAGCAATTTTTAGAGGTTCTTTTACGCTCTCGGTCAATTTTTCAATTTCTTTTGCAATTTTTTCAACATCAATTTCTGACCTAGCGCAAGTTGGACAGCTAACAATCTTTACTCCTCTTTCTCTTAATTCCAAACTCTTTAAAATTTCCCAGGCGACTTTAACTTCATTAATTGGATCTGAGGTCAAAGAAACTCGAATGGTATCTCCAATGCCTTTTAAAAGCAAATGCCCTATGGCAATAGCAGATTTAACTCCTCCGGAAAATTCAGTTCCTGCCTCGGTTACTCCAAGATGCAAGGGATAATTCGCTTTTTGAGAAAGCATTTCATAGGCTTTTATCGTTCTTAAAACATCTGGAGCCTTAAGAGAAACGACAATGTCAAAAAATTTCATTTTTTCCAAAAGTCTGATATTTTTTATTGCCGACTTTACCATCATTTCCGGAGTTACTTTTTCTTTTTTGCCAAGAATTTCTTTTTCAAGGGATCCCGAATTAATCCCTATCCTAATCGGAATCTTTTTCTTTTTTGCAAGTTTTACCACCCTTTCAAGTTCTGACTTTGGAAAATTTCCGGGATTAATTCTTAGTTTGTCCACCCCCTGATTTATTGCTTCAATAGCAAGCCTTGCTGAAAAATGAATATCCGCTACTAAAGGAATATTTATTTTTCTTTTAATTTCTCCCAAAACTTTAGCCGAAGCTAAATCGGGCACTCCAACTCTTATAATTTCACATCCCGCCTCTTCAAGTTTTTTTATTTGAGAAATTGTTGCTTTAACATCCAAAGTTTTAGTATTTGTCATTGATTGAACCAAAATTGGAAAGTCACCTCCAATTTTTTTATCACCAATTTTAATCACCTTGGTTTTTTTTCTTTTAATTAACATAACTCTTTTAAGTATTCTTTTATTTTTTTAATCTCAAAATCTGGAGCCGATGTTCCAGAAACTACTCCCAAAGACGAAATTCCTTTTAAATTTCTCCGCTTAAGTTCTTTAAGTGAATTTATCCAAATAAGTTTTTTCCCTGAAGTTTTTACGATGTTTGCTAATTTTTGCGTATTTGAAGAGAGTCTTGAACCAATAATCAAAACTGCTTCAACATCTTTTAAAATTTCTTTTAGTTCTTTTTGGCGCAATCTTACTTCGGGGCAAATTGTTTCGAAATATTTAAACTCTTTGGCTTTCTTTTTTAAAATTTCAAGAATTTCAAAAAATTTTTCTTCGTCGCATGTGGTTTGAGAAATAAAGCCAATTTTTTTAAATTTTGAAAGTTTTTTTGCCTGCGATTTGTTTTCAAGAACTTTAGCTTTGTTTTGAGCAAAAGCACAAATACCAACTACTTCTGGATGATTTCTTTTTCCAAAAATCACTACCTGGTATCCATTTTCATTTAAAATTTTAGCTAAATTTTGAACTTTTTTAACGAAAAGACAAGTAGCGTCGCGTAAAGTAACATTTTGAGGAACTTTAAAAGGTGGAAAACCATGAGCCCTAATTATTAAAGTGCCTTTTTTAACTCCTTTTGGAGAAGAAACAAATTTTATTCCTTTCTTTCTAAGTACTTCCAAAATTTTCTCATTATGGATGATCTCGCCAAGAACTTGGATCGGTTTTGGATCGTTTTTAAGTGAATCGAGGGCAATCTTTAAAGCTCTTTTTACTCCAAAACAAAATCCAAGATGTTTTGAAAAAATAACTTTCATTTATTTTTTTCTTTAAAATAAAACCCAAAATGGGTCCAAGAAAAAATCCTACAAAAATCCACCAAAAATAACAAGATCCCAAAAATTAAAAATTCCTTTTTTTAAAAAAAGTTTTCTTAAAAAGAAAGTAAGCAAATAAAATGCCAAAAATAAAGCTTAAAATAAATAAAGAAATTTTGCCAAGGCTCAAAAAAGAAAAATAGGTTTTCCCCAAAACTTCAGGTTTAACTTTTCTCTCCTTGGTGGAGGGCAAAGAAATCTCTTGGGGAAATTCTACTTTTCCTTCGTTTTTTCCCTGAGGCTTTTTTGCTTGTTTTATTTCTTGAGTTATTTTTGTTTCCTTTTTCTTTGTTTTAAAAGAGCGCTCTTCGCTAATAAAGAAAGAGCCTCGGGAAACGCAACGATAAAAATAGGTTGTCCCTGGCTCAAGCTGAGAAATTTTTACTTTATGAAAAGTCACTTTTGGATCCAAATCATATTCAAGGGTAGTTCTTTGATAACCATATTTTGGAGGATTTCCCTGATTGTCATTTAAATCTAAAATGTGCTTTTCTCCCTCTTTTGCATAAATTATTTGGCTTGTTCCCGGAAAATTTGTTTGCCAAGAAATTTCAGCAAAATCTTCGCCAACTGCGTTTTCGAAAATACTTTCTTTCAAAATTTGAAAATTTTCTTCAACTCCAGAAACCTTTTCTCTCTTTATTTCCTCTCCAATAAATTCAAAAATAAAATTAAAAGCAAGTTTTTTACCTTGGTAAACATTATCCCCTTCTCCGTTCTCTTTAAAAGAAAGGACAAAATTTAAATTTTTTATTTCCCCTGGCAAAATTTTTTCTTCCAAAATCAAATTTTTACCATTTAAAAATTCGTTTAAATTAATTGAATCTAAATTCTCTACTTTGAGCGTAAAAGCTTGAGATAAATTATTTTCGCCCAAAACTTTTTCTCCTTTTAAAATTATTTTTTGATAAATATTTTGGGTGCCGTTTTGAATTAAAACTCTAGAAGCCATCTCTTTTCCAGGATAAAAATTAACTTCGCTAAAAATTGGGCTTGGAAAGATTAAAATTTTCTCTTGGGCTAAAGAAAAAAATGGAAGAAAAACTAAAAAAATTTTAAAAAAATTTTTTAGAACTTTCATAAAAATTTAAAATGGGAACTCTGGCAAACTTGAGGAGTTTTGCGGTTGGGGAATTTCCTTAACTTGAAAATCTCTCAAATTATCATTTGTATCAAAACCATTTCCTTTATCTTCTTGATGCTCTCCTCCAGATTTTCTTTCAAGACTTTGATTTTCCTTTGGCGTCTTGGCCGAATTTCCTTCTTTTAAAAAAGTATTTCCCCAACCAATAGCATCAACCAAATTTTCTTCCAAAACTTCTCCTTTAAAAATAGCCACGCTACCTGCAATGTCCGATAAAGTATCTGCTTCTCCTTGATACCCGCTATCTCCATCAGCTTCCAAAACTTTACCATCAACTCGAAAAAGAAAAAAGCCAAACGGTTCGATAAAAGAGATTTCACCTGAAACAAGTTTGCTTTTTCGCCAAGGCTCGCTCCAACTTGCCTTGCTAGATGGATAGTAGGCAAAGTGCCAATTTTTTAAATCAACTCTTTCGTTTGTTGGATTATAAATTTCAATCCACTCCCCTTCTCCTGAAATTTGAATTTCAGAAATTACTAGGTGATTAGCAATCCAGGGGAAGTTTTTTATTTTGCCTTGAATTAACTCTTGATCAGAAAAGCCATGGGAAGAAAAATTTGAATCAACTCCAAAAAGAAGTGTTTTTATCTCTAAATTTCCTTGGTTTTCAATTTCAATTTCTTTTTCAAATTCATCTCCTGGTAAAAAATTTGGAACTTCAAACAAAAGCTCTGTATCTTTCCCATCAATTTTTAAATCTAAAATACCGCTTGAAAAAGTGTTTTCAACATTTTTTTCAAAATCAGCAAAATGCGCCAGGACAACAAAACTCCAAAAAAATAAAGAAAGAAGAAAAATTTTAAACAATTTTTTCCAAAAAATTTCCATTCAAATTATTATACAAAATTTCTCTTTTTGTGGTATCTCTTTAAATAAAAAAATCCCGGCCAAACAAGGCCGGGCTACTTTTTCTCTTCCAAAACCTCCACCTGCTCGATGGGAAAAGCTATTAAGTACATAGACTCGATTTCTACAATCGCCTTATCACCAGTTAGCTCCCACAAAATACCCGTTCCCTCCGGTGTTCTTACTACCTTCCCGATATCTTCTTTCGTTACCATTCTCCACCTCCTTTTTGGAAATTTTACCACAAAAATCTGTTTTTTCAATTTCTTGACACGTACTGAAGAAAAGGAGACTTTTATTCTTTTAACGATTCCCTGGTGATCTTCAAGATAAAGAGAGGGGCCAAGCTTTGAAAGGGCGCAAAGTTTAAACCTCACAAGCTCTTCTTTTGCCGGTCTCAAATAGAGGAGATCATAAGGAAAGTGATGAAGAGAAAGCCAGGATTCTACAAGGGGCCGATGTTTTTCAAAAGTTGCCGAAATAATCACTATTTTCTCTCCCTCTTTACAAACTTAGTCTTTAAAAACCAAATATTCAGGAAGGTTCCTAAAATACCGCTTCTGATAACTCCAAGGGGATCTTGTATTATCACTCCATCCAGGTCAAAAGCAATCACCTTCATTCTAACGTTTATCATTATTCCTTCACCTCCTTGCTTTTTGTAATTTTAACTACTTGAACTACACCAACAAATTTAATATATGTCAAGCTATTGCTAAAATTTCAAAAATTGATAAAATTTTTTAGATATTAGGAGGTTAATTTTTGGAGGTTCTTTAAAAACCTTGAAGGGAGGTTGAAAGGTCGAAGGGGAGGAAGAAAATTAGTAAAGAAAAAATATGGTTCGCTGGTTAAGGAAAGCCTTTGGACCAAATTGGCTTGCTGCTATTATCGTTTTGATTGTAGTTATTGGAGCAGCAGTAGCTGTCGCTTGGCAGATAAGAGAAAGACAAATGTCAACGGTAAAAGAAACTCCCCAAAAAGTTGCCGAGGAAAAGACGCCGGCAAAAGAAACTCAGAAAGAAACAAAGGAAGTGAAAAAAGAAGCGGAAAAAGTAACTCCTCAACCTGAAAAGAAGGAAGAGCCAAAGAAAGAAGTTGCCGGGGAAACAAAAATTCAAAGCTATAAATTTGTTGCTCAAAGAGGAGAAGGTTTAACTCATCTTGCAAGAAAGGCCTTAAAAAGATACCTAACTGAAGAAGCTACTGATCTTCATTTAACCCCGGAGCATAAAGTTTACATTGAGGACTATATTCAAAAAAGACTTGGCGGAAGATGGCTCAGGCTTGGAGAAGAAGTAGAGATTTCATTTGATTTAATTAAAGAAGGAATTGATGCCTCCCAAAAACTCAAAGCTCAAGACTTAGAAAATCTAAAGAAATACTCAGCTCGAGTTCCTTCGCTTATTTACTAAAAATTTAAACAAAACTTAAAAATTTTTTGGCAAGAAAATTGCCAAAGTTTTTTGTTTTCAAAAAAAATTTTAAACAGTACCTGGAGGAGGTGCTGGCGCTTCTGGAGGAACACTTGGAGGTTGGGTTTTACTTTTTTCCTGAAGATCAAATTTCTTTTTCACTACAAAATAATAAACAATCGCTCCAATCGCTCCAGTAAAAATTAAAATGACAATCCATAAAGCTTTGTTCTCGATCGGTTTTGAAGCTGCGTGGATAAACATTAAAAGCCAAAATACAAATAAAGCAATTCCAATGGCAACAAACACAATAACACCCAAAAAGGCAATTCCAAAGAGCGCGCTTATTGCCTTGCCAAAACCTTGATATTTCAACTCAGGCATAGCTCCAGGATTTTCAGATTCTGGGGAAACTGCTTGGGGCAAAGTAACTTGAGTTTCATCCTCTATCACTGAAGGGGTCTGATTATTTGAAGGTAAAGCTTCCTCGGCAGCCAAGGCAAAAACTCCAAACGAAAAAAGGAGCCAAAGCCCAAGAGCAATTTTTAATTTTGACATTTATTTTTTAAAAAATTTTCGACCTTTAAAAGAATTTAAAAACATTTTAAAAAATATTTTAAATCTTTGCAAGAAGCTTCTTTAATTGACTTTCAAGATAAAATCAGCTAAAAATATTAAATTTATGTTTTGGATAATTTTAAATTGCGTTTTAAGCTACCTTTTGGGGTCAATTCCTTTTAGCTATCTTATTGCCAGGGCCTATGGCAAAAATTTATATCAAGTTGGATCGGGTAATATCGGTGCCGCGAATGTTTGGAGAGCAACAAAAAAAGCTAAAGCTTTTTGGCTGGCAGTAATTGGAGATAGCGGAAAAGGTATAGTGGCGATCCTTTTGGCTAAATATTTCTCCCAATTCGATTTAAGATACGATCCCTGGATTTTTTTGGCTTCATCAACTTTTTTTGTTGTAATGGGCCATAACTGGCCAATATTTTTGAAATTTAAAGGGGGAAGAGGACTGGCATCTTTACTTGGAATTTTGATTTATTTGAATTTAAAACTTGTCTTTTTATCTTTGCTTTTAACTGGAGCCTCCATTTTTCTTACCCAAATTTTAACTAAAAAGAAAATAGAGCTCAAAGGAAACTTCAAAGAAAAAGTTAAAGAACTTTTTTCAATATTTACTTCCCAGGTCCTTGGAAGAGATATTGGACTTGCTTTGTCAGCAATAGCAATTCTTTTTCTTGACCCTGAAACTTTTAAAATTCTTATTTTTGCTGCGATTTTATCAGCCATAAAACATATTAAAAGAACAAAAAGTTTTCTTGAAGGAAATGAGGTTTAAATTTATCGCAAAACCTCCTTTAAAAAGAGATATTGAAAGAGGGTTTTTAAATTTCAAAAAAAAGTTTGAAGCTGAAATTGAATTCACTCAAAGGGAAGGAGAAAAAAGAGCCTTAAATTTAGCAAAAAAAGCTTTTAAAGAAGGATTTGAGAGAATTATTGCTATTGGAGGGGACGGGACAACAAATGAGGTTTTAAATGGAATTTTAAAAGCGGCAGAGGAAATAAATCAAAAATTTTACAAAGATCCCAAAAAATTTTTTTCTCATTTTGCTATGGGAATCATTCCCGGAGGATTTGCCAATGACTTTGCCAGAGAAATTGGAATTCCAAAAGATCCAGAAAAAGCTTTTTTAAATTTAATTCAAGGAAAAAGAATTTTTGTTGATATAGGAAAAGTTGACCAAAGATATTTCGCTAACTGTTTAAGTTTTGGCTTTGACGCAGTGATTAACGAAAAAGCAAATGAGTTTAAAGAAAAATATCCTTTCATTCCAAAATTTTCAAGCTATCTTTTGCCGGCAATAAAGGAAATTATCAAAAAGATCCCTAACTTCGATGTTGAAATCAAAGGAGAAGAAATAAAACTTAAAGAAAAAGTTATCCTTGTTGCTATTACAAATACCAAAAGATATGGAGGAATTTTCAAAATTAATCCTCAGGCAGATTTTTCTGATGGAAAGTTAAATCTTTGCTTGGCAAAATCAATTGGAAAATTAAAAGCCCTTTATGATGTCTTTTTGCTTTCTCAAGGAAAGCATCTTCATCTTCCTGAAATAAAAACTTTTGAATTTAAAAAACCTATTTTTTTGTGTTCCCCGACTCCCCTTCCCTCGCAAGTTGATGGAGAAATTTTGAAGTCAAAGAAAGAATACCTTGTTGAAGTTTTCCCAAAAATTTTACCAATTTTAGTTCCTTAAAATTTAGTTCCTTAAAAAGAAAAAACCCCCGCAAATCTGCGGGGGCATAAGAGCGAAAATCACCTCCCTCCAAGGAAGACAACGTAAGAAAACTCCCCATCCCATCTAGCAGTGAAAGTGCGAGGTCTACTCCAGGTATTAAACCCGATTTTGGAGACAATGTCTTCCGCGTACAATATTACTTCCTCGCCGTATCCATAGGAAACCTTGTTGACTTTGCGGCATCCTTGAGGAAATTTGTCGCATTTCCGGCACTGGGGAAAAATAAGGTGGTCTTGGTGGCTACATAGCACAGGCCTAATCCTTAGAACGTTTCCTCCCACTTCCAGTAGAACCGCCGAAGACCCGAGATGCCCCTCAAGAATCCGGATGGTTTGGGGCTCCACCCGGATTCTTAACACCGGAATTCGAGCGTGTTTCATCCTAGCCCTCCTTTAAGTTTCTTTTAGGGTTTTGTTTTTTTAAAGTACTTATACCACCTCCTCTCTTTTTAAAGTAAAAGCTTTTTTATCAAATGTTAAGTAATTTGTCAAGGTATGATATTTTTCAATCATTTTAAAAAACATTCAGGAATTATCCATGGAATCTTTGAAAAAAAAGAAGGTTATTTTGATTTAACTCAGTTGGAAAAACTTAGGTGGGTTTTAAAAGAAATCAAAAAACTTAATCTTCCAAATCCAAAGCTAATTTTAGCTGAACAGATTCATGGCAAAAAAATATATTTTTGCCAAAGTAATATAGAAAGCTCTATTATTCTTGGAGTGGATGGACTTTTGAGCAAAACAAAAAATCAAATCCTACTTATAAGAACTGCTGATTGCATTCCCTTGCTTTTTTATTCACCAAAAGAAAAAATAGTTGGAAATCTACATGTGGGAAGAAAGGGTTTGGCAGAAGGGATTATAGAAGAGGTGGCAAAATTTTTTAAAAATCCAAAAGAAGTGCTTGTTGGCATTGGACCTCATATAAGAAAGTGTTGCTATGAATTTCAAGAAAGGGATTATTTGGAAATGAAAAATTGGGATAAATATTTTGAAAAGCGAAATGGGAAATTTTATCTTGATCTTACCCAAATTTTACTTGATAAACTTTTTGCTTTGAATTTTCAAAAAAAGAATATTGAAGATCTTGGTTTTTGTACTTTTTGCAAAAAAGAAAAATTTTTCTCGGCGAGAAGAGGTGAAAAAAAGCTTTTTTTATCCTTTATTGGATTAAGATGATAAAGATTGGTTTTTTAAATTCCAAGACGATCTCTCTCGATGGTATAAAAAACAATAAGGGTCGTTGTGAAATCTTTAAGTATGAGTGTGAGACATGGAGTTACAACCACCTTTACAATAAATTCCATATGGACAATCTTTAGAGTTTGGCCCAAGGTCTTCTGCCATATTTTGAAATTTTGCAAAATTCTTAAGTTTTTTCTAATTCACTTTCAATAAAAAAGTTTTAGGACTGAAAGCCTGCATAAAAAATAGAATTTCAGATGTTGCGGGGCCTGGATTCGAACCAGGATTAGATGCTTCAGAGGCATCTGTCCTACCATTAGACGACCCCGCAATTTAAAACAATTTTTGGGCGCTGGAGGATTTGAACCTCCGACCTCGTCGATGTCAACGACGCGCTCACTCCAGGCTGAGCTAAGCGCCCTTAAAATTTAATTTTACACCTTCTTTTTCAAGAAGTTTCTTTTTGACCTTACTTCCAAGCCTAAAACCTCCAATTTTTCTGTCAGATCTTATCACCCGATGGCATGGAATTTTGGGATCTTTATTTTTGCTTAAAATATTTCCGACTGCTCTCCAGGCTTTTGGCCTTCCGGCAAGTTTTGCCACCTCTTTATAAGTCAAAACTTTTCCCCTTGGAATCTTTTTAACAACTTCAAAAACTTTTTCTTTAAAATCCATTTGCGCACGGCAGGATTTGAACCTGCGACCCCCACTTTATAAGAGTGGTGCTCTAACCCACTGAGCTACGTGCGCAACAAAATTATTTTTCTTTATGCAAAGTGTGGGTTTTGCACCACTTGCAAAACTTTTTTAAAGAAAGTTTTTCAGTTTGGCGCGGACTTTTATATTTATAATAATTCACTTGTTTGCAATTTTGGCAAACAAGTCTAATTAATTTTTTCTTTTTTTTGGCCATAGTCTTTAGCCAAGGGTGGGAATCGAACCCACGACCTTTCCCTTACCAAGGGAACGTTCTACCACTGAACTACCCTGGCAGATTTTTTTCATTTTCTCAAAAAAATTAATTTTTAAAAAATCCAGCCTTCAATGTGGGCAGGGCAGGATTTGCACCTGCGAAGACCAAACGGTCGCCAGTTTTACAGACTGGTGCGTTTGCCTACTCCGCCACCTGCCCGGAGCCAGCAGTCGGACTCGAACCGACAACCCACGGTTTACAAAACCGTTGCTCTACCAATTGAGCTATGCTGGCTCAAGAGACAATTTTAGAAAAAAATAAGAGATAGTCAAGTTAAATTTTAAATTTCTCTTAAAGCTAAGATGAGCTCTCTTTGATAATGATCTCTAATTTTTTGAATTTCATTTTTGAGCCAAAAGTACCTTTCAAGCGGTGAAAGTTCGCGCTTGAAATTTTTTTCTTTTTCATAAAGAAGCTCAATTGCTCTTCTAAGTTTAATAAGATAGATCTTTTTCAAAAGTTCTTTCTTGGCTTTGTATTTTGCATTAAGCTGGTGCAAAAGATCAAGTAAGCTTAAAAGAGAACTTGGCATCTCTTCCCTCCTCTCGGTAGCAAAATAAATACCTAAGCTCAAAAGGAAACTCCAAACCAAAGAAGTAAGATAAATATTCCCACCAGTCGGTACAAAAGTTACTACTTTGGTTACTCCGGCAATTTCTTTTCTTATAACAATAATTTGGGCACTATCTGAAACTTCAGAAGTATTTTCACCCTTAGCCCGAGCTTCGTTTACTAAAACGCTTTGCCCAATACCAAATTCTTCTTTTGGAGCAATTTCTATTTGGAAGATAATTTGTTTCTTTTCCTGGGGTCCCATATCGCCAACTGAAATTCCCTGAACGATATCTCCAGAAAACCCTCTACCATCTACATTTAAACTTCCTGGGACAATTCTGGTTTTTGGAGGAAGAATATCCTTTACAATAACATTTTTAGCTTTTTCACTACCCAAGGAAGAAACTTCTATTAAAACTTCAACTCTTTGCCCTGGATTAACCTCAAGAGATTTTGACCATCCCTGAGGATCTACAGGTCTTAAAAGTTTTGAAATACCCAAAGAGGCAATTCCAGGCATTGGAGATGGTCGATAAACGGAAATGCTCACTGAATCATAAATATCTGGAAGTCCTTCCGAGCTTACTTTGACAGTATTTGTTAAAATGGTTGTTCCAAAAGAAAAAGCCTCTTCTTTGGTAACCTTTGCTTCAAAAAGGACTACTTTTTTAGATTTTGGAGGCAAATCTCCAAGAGAAATTCCTTCCAAAACATTACCAGAAACCGGAATGTTATCTACTCTCACTTTATCAAGATATTCTAAGCGATTATCTAAAATATCTTTTAAAATAACATTTTTTGCTGTAGCACTTCCAATAGATTCAACCTCAATTAAAAACAAAATGCTATCTTGAGGTTTTGCAGAGGTGGACTTGGCAAAATCTTGATCCAGAGCAAGATTTTTTGCCTTTTTTATAACTGAAAGTCCAGGAGATTGAGGCGGAGGAGCAGGTTTTAACACAATAACACTTACCGAATCTTGTAATGTTGGAACCTGATCTGCTTTAACTTCGGCAATGTTTGTCAAAACCGTTGTTCCGTAACTAAACTCCTCTGCCAAGGCAGTTTTTGCTTTAAAAGTAACTGTTTTTGTCTTGCCAGCTTCAATATCGCCAAGAGAAATTCCATTTAAGATATTTTGAGAAGTTGCCTGCCCATCTATTTTCAATTCATCAAGATAGATCAATTTTTTATCTAAAATATCTTTCAAAATAACATTTCTGGCGGTATCGCTTCCAGTAGATGTAACCACAATTTTGAATTCAATTTCTTCTCCAGGAGAAGCGGAAATAGACTTAGAAAATGTGCTTTCCTGTCTTGAAAGATTTCGTCCTGTTTTTAAAATGCTAAGACCTGGAATTAAGCTTGGCAAAGGTTCAACTTTTACTTCACATTCAGCAGTAGCTGATTGGCTATCACTTTGAACTGAAACTTTAGCTAAGTAATTACCTGGAGCGGAAAATGATCTTTGACAACTTTGTGAATTTCCGGTGCAGGCTCCAGACCAAGAGTAACTATATGAACCTGTTCCTCCGGAAGCTTGGGCCAAAAAAGTAACCATCTCGTCCACTTTTGCAGGATTTGGATAAGCTTGGCAGGAAACTTTAAGCTGCGAGACGCATTGATTATTAAGACAGATTTTTCCTTGAGAAGCACAATCTTCCCAATTTTCCCAAACCCTTTGCTCAAAACATGAATTATTTAAGCACCCTTTTTTAATTTTTTCCCTTTGTAAAATATTTCCAAAGCATCGATAATTATCGGTCCATGAATCAGTTCCACAATCTTCAATGGTCCTCCACTCCTCCCGTGCGAAACAAGAACTAAAGGAACATCCTCTTTCAACCCATTTTCTTTGAAGATATCGAGAGGAAGAGCAACGATATTCGTTGCTAAAGCCTGAAATTCCACAGTCCTCTACTTTATACCAAGAAGACCACTCAAGACAAGAATCGGTATCATAATTTCCACAATCTCTTTCCTCAACAATGTTTCCATTGCATCTCCTTTCCTTTTGAGAAGAGTATGAGCATTCATTTTGGCAGGGAGGAGGTTGGGAAATACATTCTCCATTTTGGCAGATAGTTCCTGGGGGACAATTTTGAATTGGTGACCACTCAAGGCAAGGGTCAGAATCATAATTTCCACAAACTTGATATTGGGTAGAACATGCGCACCTTTTTGCTCCTGCTGGAGAGCATTCATCTTGGCATGAAGGTGGTGGTGGAGCTTCAACGGTTACTGAACAAGTTGCTGATTTTGTTTGACAACCACCGGTAACAGTTACCGTAGCACTATAACTTCCTGCTCCGGAAAATGATCTTTGACAAGTTTGCGAATTTCCGGTGCAAGCTCCAGACCAAGAGTAACTATATGAACCTGTTCCTCCGGAAGCTTGGGCCAAAAAAGTGACGATTTGATTTATTTGAGCTGGATTTGGATAAGCTTGACAAGAAACCGAAAGAGGTAGTTCCCAATAAGAAGGTTGGCAAGTGGTAGTTTGACAGGAAGTGCATTGGGAGGGCAAATTCCAATAAGAAGAGCTTGTAGAGGAAGTTTGACAGGAAGTGCATTGAGAAGACAAGTTCCAATAAGAGGAAGGTTGAGAAGATGAAGCGCTAGAGTAGCTAGTAGATTGGGAAGGTAAATTCCAATAAGAATTTTGAGATGAACCTGAAGATTGAGAAGATGAAGTTAAACTCCAGGAAGAGCTAGAAGTTGAGGAGGAGGTGTTTGAAGAAGAGGTATTTGAAGATGGTAAATTCCAATAAGAATTTTGATTTGAAGAATTTTGAGATGGAGAGTTTTGATTTAAAGAATTTGAATTAGGAGAAGGTAAAGTCCAATATGAAGAAATGGCCAAACCCAAAATTGGTTGGAAAATCAAAAAGAATACGAAACCAAAAATACTAGTGTCCAAAAGGAATTTTTGAAAAATTTTTATTTTGACTTTTCTAATTTTTGATTTTAAATTTTGTTTTGGCATAGATTTTTATAATTTTTTGTGTTTTAATTTCAAAAAAAAGAGAGAAGGTCTGGCCTTCTCTCCTCCTAGAAGGCCAGACCCATACTCAACTGATAATACGGGCCTTGGGCACAGATGGCCCAGACCCAACCAACCTCTCCAGAGAAAAAGAGAGTTAAGCCGACTTCTGCCATACCCGAAATCCCCACGCCTGCAACGGAATTGCAGAGACCACTTCCCCAAAAGAAGCTAGCGTAACCCAAGCCGGCAAAAACATAGAAATGTGGAGTGCCTAGGAGCGCGCGTGCGCCCAAAAGAAATCCTCCACCCTCTACTACCGGTTGGAACGCAACTGCTACTCCAACCGGGGAGGGGAATAGCCTCACTTCCAGGCCGGCAAGGTAATTGCCGGCCGTAAGAAGAACTGCTCCCTTCACCTCCTTTTCTGGAGTCGGAGGTGGCGGAGGAGGAGGTGGAGGCGGTGGTGGAGGAACACAATCTCGACAGGAGGGACAGGGTGGACAGGGAGGGCAAGGAGGACAGGGAGGGCAAGAAGAGGGAGAAGGGACTACAACAATCCCTGGAGAGCAAAGTGCATCCTCTTCCACCGGTTCCACCGGCTTAGGTGGTACTGGCTGGAGGCATACCTGCTGGAAACATAAAACCGCTCCAGCAATGATGCCTCCGAGAAGGACCAATCCGAGAAGCAACAATCCTACAACCCCTACCCTCATTTCGCACCTCCTCAGGAGCCCCTGAGCCACTTCAGGAGCTCCTCGAGCCCTTCATTTATCCGAGTCCGAAGGGCCTCAAGCCTCCGGATCAGCTCCTCGCGATCCACCTCCCTCCGCTCCTCGCGCCGCTCAACACGACGCAGAGCGGAGCCAATCCTCTCCCCCAGAAGGAGGCCCAGCCCAACCAGGCCCCCAATGAGGAGACCCAGAAGCACCCCAACAACCAACCAACAGCAGAAGCTACACAAGCTATACATCTTCACCTCCTTTTTTAAACCTCCACCTTAAAGTTATCAAAAATTCCAAAATTTGTCAAGAGGTTGACAAAGAGTAGATTTTTTGAGAATTTTATGGAGAAATTTTGGCAATTACCGCTAGTCTTTTAGCATCAGATCCTGGGGGCCAACAAGTAAGCAAAACTAAAATCTTTTCTTGGGTTTCCTTTGGCAAATATTTATCTTCTTCGTTTGGATAAAAAGTGATTACTTTTTCTACTTTATAAACAAATTTTTGGGAAGAAAAATAAGTTGTTATTTCATCCCCTGGCTTAAGTCTATTTAGATTAGTAAAAACCAAATTGTATCTTCCTGAAAATCTTCTTGATCTTGAACTGTGCCCATAAATTAGGGCCATTCCATTTTCTCCAGGTTTTGCAAATGATGGATGAAGGGCTACTCCTTTTTGTAAAGCCAAAAGGAATTCTTCTTTTTGAAGAAAGGAAGGAGTAATAATTGGAGCTTTGACATTAAGTTTTGAAATTAAAAGAATGTCTGAGTCTGATATGGTAACTTGAGGGGACTCGCTCTCAGCTGGTTGAGACCTAGCCTCATGAGGCAAAGATGCTGGCGAAAGTGTCGACGAGGGCGTTGATGTTTGAGAAGATGTTGGCAAAGTAGAAGATTCCAAAGCAGTTGGAGCTACTTGAGCGCTATTTTGATGATTCTTTCTTGATAATAAACCTTCATAAAGTTCTGGCGGAAGCTCCACTTTGCCAGTTTCTGGATTTTCATTGAAAAATTTATCTTTAAATAACAAAAAGGCGCTTGTTAAAACAAAAGTTACTGAAAAGATAAATAAAAATTTTAAAATTTTTTTTATCATAGAATTTCAAAATTGCCAGGTAAAAGCTCGATGAAAAACTTTTTGTCAAGAAAATAAAGGATGATAATCATAAATAAATAAAGGGTCCCCCGAAAAATAATTTCTTTCTTTTGAGGAATTTTTTTGAAAAAAATAAAATCAAAAGATAAAGAAAGGGAAATTAGACTCAAAAGGATTAAAAGAAAACTCTTAATTATTGTGTCATAATACCTGGCAATAAAGCTCAAAATGCAAGCACATTTTGAAAGATAGATCCTTACTCCTTTAATCTCTGAGGCTGGATATTGAGGAAGGGTAATTTTTTTTGGCAAAACTTCTTTTGGGGTGGGAAGGTTTTGAGAAATTTCTTGAGGTTTTGTTTCTGTGCCCTTTTCCTTCCCTTGAATTTCCTCTTTTGTTTCACTTTTTGGTGGGTTTTTGTTTTCAGCAACAATTTTTCCTCTCTCTTGAAGTTTGGGCTTTGCAACTTTTTTCTCTTCCGTGGTATTGCCCTGGGGTACGCCAAAAAGCTGGACAACAACAAAGGTTTCAAATCCCTGATATTCCCCTTTAACTACCGCTAGTCCTATTTCTTTAAAATTTGGATTTAAAATATTATCTCGATGACTTTTTGAATTAAGCCATGCTTGAAAAAGCTCTTCAGAATCAAAAAATCCAATGGCTAAATTTTCTCCTGCTGCTTTAAAGAAATATCCTGCTTTTTTAAACCATTCCCAAGGAGAAACTCCTTCTGGACTTGTGTGAGCAAAATAATCTTTTGCAAGCATGTCTTGAGCTTTGAGGATCGCCGCTTCGTCCAATTTAGGATTTTCTTTAAGAGGCTCAACCCCCGCTTCTTCTCTTGCTTTATTTGTAAGTTCAAGAAGAATTTGCCTGGAAATATCAGCAAAAAGCGAAAGCTCACTAAGATTTAAAAAGAAAAAGAAAAAAATTACCCTCAAAACAAAAAGAAAAAAAATTATCCAATTCAAAAAACTACTTAAAAAAAGCGTAGGAGCCCAATTGTTTTCTTTGCAGGGAATAAATATTTTTTTTATTTTAAGAAAAAATTTCATTTTAAAATTTTCTCACATCGAAGTTCTAAAGTCAACGCTAATTTGCATTTGGTTATAAAAGCCCCCAATGCTTTTAGAGAAGAAAATAGAAACTATCCGGATGAAAGCATTTTAGTAACGAAGAAGAGGAAAATTGTGAGAGCAAGCTAACTTATTTTTAAATTTGATGGTTTATTCTATTTTCGCATATTTTAATTTTTCATTATCAAAATCTTGCCAAATCAGATGCAATTTACCATTTTCATCAACAAAAATAGAAGTATCTCCACCCTGATTGCCCTTTAAAGCAATAGTATAAATTTGCCAACTATTATTAATTTTCTTTGCTAGTTTAAACTTTCCATCGAAATAACTAATATAGAACGTATTGTCAAAGAAAGCAATCTTTGTCTTCTCTGCACCTCTTTCAAAATCAACTTTTTCAATTTTCCAACCATCCTTTTCTTTCTCAGCGTATTTTACTCCACAGCAAGGCTTTGTAGCAAAATTTTCCTCAACATAGCTAATATGAGGAAGGTTTTCCTTATCAAGAATTAAAGAATTAAACCTTCCAACATCGCCCTCAAAATCAACTATTTCTTTTTTCCATTTTGTACCATCAAAAAAGATATATAAAAGATCTTTATTTTCAAAATCAAAGTAGGAAATATGGGGAAGGGCTTTATCATCAAGAGCTAAACTATTCCACCAACCAACTTTCCCTCCATCCACCAATTCTATTCTCCATTTTCCATCTATTTTTTTACCATACATTAATCCTTTATACGGGGACCAGAAGCTAATATGTGGAATATTATCTTTGTCAAAAATTAAATTGGGAGAAAGGGCCGCATTTTCATAGATTTTTTCAATCTTCCAATGGCTATTAATTTTGGTAGCTAACTTTAAGGAAAAATTATTTGAAATATATAAAATATTTGGCTTCCCTTCTTTATCGAAAGCTAAAGAAGTTTGATGACCAACCTGAGCGTCATGGGCGACAATTTCCTTTTGCCATCTACCATTGACTCTTTGAGCAAAAAACAATTCGTTTTCTTTATTCAAAAAACTAACCGCTGGATTTTGAAGTTTATCTAAACACAAAGAATTTCCAAAACCATCACCGCCAATTATCTCTGTTTCATTGGTTATTTGCCAAAAAAGAGCGGCTAAAAGAGAGGGTCCAATTTTCCCTTGAAAAACAAGAACACTAAATAAAAAAATTATGAATATTAAAAGTGTAAGTAGGGTCGATATTATAATTTTAAGATTTTGTTTCATATTTTATTCGTGAATTATTACCTTAGTGCCAATATCGGCAAAGTTGTAGACATTCTCAGCTGGACCAATTCCTAATCTAACACAGCCATGAGACACTGGTTTTCCTAAATCCTCCTCGCCCTCTCGATACCCCCCTGGCCAATAAGGCAGTTCATGAATATAATAACCATTATATAATTTTAAAGCATATGGCAAAAAAACTCCATAGCTGGCTGACCAAGCAAGTCTTTTTTTATCTTGAATTTTAAAACTCCCAGTAGGAGTTGGTGTTTCCGGTTTGCCCGAAGAAATAACGTAAGTGGCAATCACTTTTCCTCCTTGATGCAGTCTTAATATCTGCTCTGACAAATCAACCTCAATAAGTTTGTCTTGGGAAGTTTGAGACACCTGGGGTTTGGGCCTTGGTTTTGATATCGGTTTTGATTCTTGTTTTGGTGGTGGCTTGGGAATTTCGAAATCAAAACTTTTCCCTAATATCTCTATTCTATAATTTTTTCCTTCTTCAATTCGTTTTGGAATAAAAACAACTTTTTCTCCCTCGAAAGTATATTCACCCTCAAGATGGGGGGATATTTTAAAATTTTCAAAAAAATAGTCTTTTTCAATTGGCTTTTGGAAAGTCATTATTACCTCTTTTTTATTTTGGTCAAAATAAATTTCTTTTATTTTTGGCGATTCAATCTTAAAATTAATGCTCTTTCCTAAAATTTCAACAAAATACTCTTTATCCTTTTGAAGATATTTGGGCCGAAAAACGATTTCTTTGTTATCTTCAGAAAAAGAAAAATCTCCCTCTAGCCTTGGTTCTATTTTTAATTTTTCGAAAAAATAATCTTTTTCAATCGGCTCAAAAAACGATATTTTTATAATCCCCTCTTTTTCGTCAAAGATAATCTCTTTTGGTTTTGGTGATGGAAGCTCAAAACTTAATTCCTTCTCAAAAACCTTTACCTTGTAAGGAGTATCGTGTTCCAATTTTTCCGGCAGAAATTTAATTTTTTTATAACCAAGGAACTCAAGCGAAGGATTTAAGCTTTCTTCAAAAATCAGCTGTCCCTGCACTTTTGGTAAAATTTCAAAGTTTCTCGAAAAATAACCTCTTGGAATTGGATATTTAAAAGAAAGGATTATTTCTTTTCTATTTCTATCAAATTCAATCTTGGTTTCCTGCTTTAAAGTCCTTAAATAAAAATAGTTAAATACTCCTACAAAAATCAAAATGGCAGAAATAAAACCAAACAAGAAAGCTAAAATTTTAATCTTCATACAATCTTTTTATCCATATTTTGGCCAGCAGCATTTTTTATATTTTTTTCCGGAACCGCAGGGGCAGGGGTCATTTCTTCCTGGTTTTTTGAATATTCTTTTTGTTGGGGTTTTTGAAACCTCAATTTTAAGCAAAGGAATAGTATCCTTTACCATTTTTTCAAAGTGCTCTTCCATATCTTTAAAAATTTTATACCCTTCAGTACGATATGCAACTAAGGGATTTATTTGTCCATAGGTTCGAATTTTTACCGATTCTCTTAAAGCCTCCATTGTTTCAAGATGCTCTTGCCACAAAAAATCAAGGATTTTTAAAGTGGTAATTTTTGCCATTTCCCAGAAAATATTTCCAGACTCTTTTTCTTTTTGAGTTAAAACTTCCTGAGGTAAAATCTTTTTTAAAAAACTTTTTGGATCTTTTAGAATTTCTCTTCTCTTTTGATAAATTTTTATTCTTTGTTTTTGTAAAACATCATCGTATTCAAGAAGGTGTTTTCTTATATCAAAATTTAATCCTTCAACCTTGGCCTGAGCTGAATCAATCAGTTCTGAGACTAATTTATTTTCGATTGGTAAATCCTCAGGAAAATTCCATTTTTCCATTAAGGCTTTAATTCTTTCCCCTCCAAAAATTCTTAAAAGATCATCTTCAAGAGAAATGAAAAATTGGCTCTCCCCGGGATCCCCCTGCCTTCCGCTTCTTCCCCGAAGTTGATCATCAATCCTTCGGGATTCATATCTTTCTGTTCCTAAAACAAAAAGACCGCCAAGAGCTTTGACTTTTTTAGCTTCTTCTGGATCTGGAGGGTTTCCGCCAAGTAAAATGTCTACTCCCCTACCTGCCATATGGGTTGCTACAGTAACTGCTTTAAATTTTCCTGCCTGAGCAATAATTTCTCCCTCTTTTTCATGATATTTGGCATTCAAAACTTGATGTGGAATTCCTTCTTTTTTTAAAAGTTGGCTTAACCTCTCGTTTTCTTCGATACTTGTAGTACCAACCAAAACAGGTTGTCCTTTCTCGTATCTCCTTTTAATTTCCTCAATGAGCTTTTCTCTTTTGATCTTTTTTGTTTTGAAAACCTTATCCGGTAGATCTTTCCTTATCATTGGTTTGTTTGGAGGAATGACCACAACCTCCTTGCCATAAACTTTTAAAAATTCTTCTCTTGAAGACCAGGCAGTTCCAGTCATTCCAGCGAATTTTTTATACATCCTAAAATAATTTTGAAAAGTAATTGTCGCCAAGGTTCTCATTTGAGGTCTTATAAAAACCCCCTCTTTGGCCTCAACTGCTTGATGAATTCCGCCAGACCATCTTCGTCCTGGCATTAACCTTCCGGTAAATTCGTCAACAATAATCACTTCCCCATTTTTGACAATATAATCTCGTTCTGGAAGAAAAAACTCTTTAGCTCTTAAAGAAACATCCAGAAGATGTAAAGTTTCAATATCACCTTTCTGCCAGGGATCAAAATTTAAAATTTTAATTATTTTTTCCTGCCCCAAAGGAGTTAAAGAAATCGCTTTCATTTTTTCATCGACCTCATAATCTTTTTCTTTCTCAAGAATTTTCGCAATTTTCGCAAATTCTCTATATCTTTCTGTCTTTTCTTCTGCAGGTCCTGAAATAATTAGTGGAGTTCTTGCTTCGTCAATTAAAATGAAGTCAACTTCATCGATAATAGCAAAATTTAATTCTCTTTGAACAATTTCTTTTTCGTCCAAAACCAAATTATCTCTTAAATAATCAAATCCAAATTCATTATTTGTGCCATAAGTAATGTCAGCAAGATAGGCTTCTTTTCTTGAGACAGGTCTTAAAAAGTCTTCAACTACTTTAAATCCTCCAAGTTCATCTCGAATTTTTTCTTTTTCTTCGTCTGGTTTTTTATAATTTGGATCATATAAAAAAGATTGTTCATGATTTAGACACCCGACCGAAAGCCCTAAAAGATGATAAATTTGTCCCATCCAAACGGTGTCCCGTCGAGCCAAATAATCGTTCACAGTAACCAAGTGACACCCTCGCCCCTCAAGAGCATTTAAATAAAGTGGCAAAGTAGCGGTTAAGGTCTTTCCTTCTCCGGTTAACATCTGAACGATTTTTCCTTGATGCAGGGCAATACCACCCATAAGCTGAACATCAAAATGTCTTTGTTTTAATGTTCTTTTTGCCGCCTCTCTCACAAGAGCAAAAGCTTCGGGCAAAAGATCATCAAGGGTTTCTCCTTTTTTGAGTCTTTCTTTGAATTCTTGGGTTTTTAAAGGAAAATCGCTCTCTTTTAGTGTCTCGCATTTCTTTTCAAGAGAGTTTATTTTTTCAACAAGAGGTCTTATTTTTTTTAAATATCTTTGATTTGGATCGCCAAAAATTTTATCCAAAAACATAAAATTTTCTCACTAAGTGAGATTTTAAAAAATGTTTTGTTTTAAAAAAGTGCTACTTTCCGCAGCCTTTCTTTTTGTCAAACATATTATTTTTAAGAATTTTATCCCTTTAAATTTCTTCTGTCAAAATAAAGCCTTTTTTGATTTTAAAGCCAAGAGCTTTTGCTCAAAAATTTCAAGAATTTCTTTTTCTTTTGAGTAAGGGTGGTCTTCAACCATCCAATCTTTTAAAATTACTCTTCCTGGGATTTTTTTATTCATATATTTTTTAAGATAAATTTTCATTTGGATTTTTTTAAAAATTTTTTCAAAAAAGTTACCGATTTTTTTTGAAAAAAGTTTTTCAAAAAATAAGGTTATTTTTGGTTTTTGGCTTAAAATTCCAAATGGTGGTTTAAACTCTTTTTCCCAAAACTGAAAATAGTTTTTTAGCCAACTGTTTGCCTTTTTGAATTTCTTTGAAATATTTGAAAAATCTATTATGGGGGTTGCGTGAAAAAAATAGAAAGCAGAAAAGTAAGAAGGGAAAGGGAAGGTCATTTTATGTAATGAAAAATAAAGATTGGGGCAAAATTTCCGTTTTGTTTTTTTGTTTAAAACTTTAAGAAAGGAAATTTTCAAAAAAAAGTTCAAAAATGCTCTAGCAAAAAAAAGTCTTCCAGGAAAAGTAATCACAAAAAGATCAATGTCCGAGAATTCATGGGCATTATTTATTGGTAGCGAACCGCTAACAAAAATTGCCTCGATGAATGGGAAAAATTTTAAAATTTTGGCAATTTTTTCGACAAACTTCCACAATTCAAAAGAAATTTTTTCCCGGAGTTTTCGCTCAAAAATAAGATTTTCCCTTCCTGGTAAAAACCAAAGGGCGCCCTGGTTTTCTAAAATTCCTTCGTTTTTTAACTCAAAGAGAGCTTTTTTTAGTTTGCTTTCATTAATTTCGCGAAAAGAGGGTGGTAAATTTTCAAAGATTTCTTTTTCATTTAGAGGCCGATTTAGAATGTCGAAATAGAGAATCGTTTTCAAAATATTTTCTTTAAAACTCTCCACAAAGTTTATTTGTATTGAATCTTAACACCAATCCGTGCGGGATTTGTGGGTAGTTTGTTTACCCAAAAAGGTAAAAGGTCAACTTTAGCTTCTTTAATCTCGTTTTTACTTTGGAAGTATTGCTGAAGAGCTTGAGTGTCCATTCCTTTTATTTCTTCAGCAATTTTTTGCTCGTCTACTTTTAAAGCTACCATTTGGTTGCCTTTAAATTTAAGCCTCATTTCTTTTGCTTCCAAATCGTAATTTAAAAGTTCAAATTTTATTTCGCGCTCCCCCTTTACTTCTTCCGCTTCTTTATTTATTTGAGGAGAAATGAGACTGAAAAGTAGCTTTTCAAAGTCAGCTTCTTCAAATACAAGTACCTTTCCTTCAACAATCATTGTTGCTGTAAAACTTTCCCCTACTTCCCCGGCATTTTTGTCAAATGATATTTTAGGGGTCCCAATTTCAATTTTGTCTTTTAAAACTTCTCTAAGATCAATAGGAATTTCTTCCAAAATCTCATTTTTTAGCTGAGAAATGATTTCTGAACTTAAGCTCTCAAGTTGGCTTTTTGCTTTTTCGATATCCTCTTTTAACACTACATTCATTTCTCCTCTAGCACCCCCTTTCATTGGCTCAAAAGACTTTGCATAAACTTGTTTATATAAAGTAAGATTACCCTGCTCTTTCAAAGCGGGAACTCGGAAATCTGAGGGACCAATATTATATTCTTCGCCAGGCTTATCAGCAATGACCTGAACTTCAAGCTTTCCTGGATTTTGAGGAGTGCCAGCTGGAATATTAAGAGAAGTTTTTGACCAAAAAATTTTTCCATCTTGAGATTCAAATCTTGATGGTTTCCAAAAAAGAGGTCTACCACTTTCATTATAAATTACAATTTTCCCTTCCGCCTTTGTCTCTCTAACTTCTTTACCGGCAGCAAGAAAGGAGCGCGAAACTTTTTTTTGCTTTGTAATTAACTTTGCAGGAATTGTCATTGCTTCAAAATTTTCCAATGCCCCTTCTTTTGCTAAAAGTTCTCCCTGAAATTCAATAACCTGGGTTTGAGGAACTACTAATACATGAGCTCTTGAAAAATAGTTTCCTAAATTCCATGTAGCTAATGCGAAAGCAACGAAAATTAAGAAAAAAAGTATTCCCAGAGGAAATTTTCCGGGAACTTTTGGATATAAAACTTCAGAAGGCAATTTTTTTGGAGCTTCGCGAGGTAAATAGATATCTCTTACTTTTGGCCTAAAACTTACCTCCTTTCCCCCAACAAATCCCGATTCCAAAATTTTATCTTCAAGTAAAATCCCGACCTCCTGGGCCAATTTTTTATAAAGAGGATCGGTCGAAAAAATAGAAAGAATTTTTTCGCTTTTTGTAGCTACTTTTTTTAAATAGGAAAGAGCTCTTGGATTTTTCAAAACTTTGTTCTCCTCGGGAAGTACCAAAATTATTTTTTGTTGAAGGGTATTTTGAATTTTTTGCTCAACTTTATCTAAATCTTCGTGGGGACCAATGTAGTAAACTTTAGAATAAATCATAAAAATTATTTTGCGAAATAGCAACTTTTCCAAGAGAAATTCCTTGAGCAATTAAAATTAAATTTGTCATTTGGGAATCGGAAATTCCAAGTTCCTCCTGGCCTTTTAAAAATGACAAATTACTTAGGTTTTTTTGAATTATAGGAAATGAATAAAAATTTTCAAGTCTCTTTTTAAGCTTATTAAATAAAGGAAGGTTGCTCCCGCCTCCTAAAAGATAGACTTCACAAGAAGAGCTTTCTTTCTCAAGATTATCAATGACTAAATCCTCCCATTCATTGTATGCTTTATTTAAAACCGCCTCAAGTCTTTTTTTAAAATAAGGAGCGAAAAATCCTTGATAAATTTTCTTTTTTATTTCTTCTGCAAAATCTTGAGCTGATAAAGGGATCTCGAATTCCTCGGCGATTTTTTGAGTAAAGTGATCTCCTCCAAAAGGAATTTTCTTTATCCATTGAAGCTTTCCATAAAATGCTTCAAAAATTTGAGTGCTCTTGCCTCCAATATCAATAAAAACCTTTGAAGGGAGGTTTCCTTCTTGGCTAAAAATTTTTGCCAAGAGTTTTGGAAAGTAAACCAAACTGACATTTTTAATTTTTGCTCTGAAAAGCTCTTTTTTTAAAATTGCAAAAATCCTGTAAGAAAGGTAAAAATTCACAATTTCCAAAACAATTTCACTGCCTGAAAAGTTTATTGGCGATGAAGTTTCCCAGCCATCTATTTCAATATTTTCAATTTCTGAAAACGCCAAAATAATTTTTTCTCTTGAAAAACGGTTCTCCACTTCGCGTGCTGATTTCTCTTGAATAAGCCTTAAGAGAGAAGAGAATTCTTTTTTAGTAATAGGCTTTGTTTCATTCTCTCTTTTAAATTTAACTTTCTCCAAATCTCCTACCCCCATTTCCTCACCAAAAACAACTATCAATTTAGTATTTTTAAATGAGATCTCTTTTGCAAAATAGCTTAAAAGTAGTCTTAAGCCTTTGGCAATCTCTTGGGGTTTTTCAGGTAAATACCTTCGCTTATAAAAATCAAAAATTTTGGCCCCGTTTTTTGAAGGAACAAAACCTAGCCCCTTTAAAAAGGTGCTTCCGAAATCTACTATTAAAATGGTGTTTTCCATAAAAGATATGGAGTAATGGTGCTTTCTATAAAGGCGGCCAAAATTAAAAGGGGTAAAATTATCTTTACAAAAAGTTTTTTGGAAAGGTTAAACACATCATTTAAAGTACTCTCTTTACTAAAAATTGCCTTCAATGTTTCTTTGCCGATTTTAAGACCAAGAGCATTTCCTAAAAAAAATGCTGGGAGTTCAAAAATTCCATGGGGAAAAACACCCCAAAAAAAATAAGCAAATGAGGGAGTTACTTTTAAAACCGCTCCAATTAAAGCCCCATTTAAAACAAGACTAAAAAGTGCCGGAAGGGCAAAAATAACTGAGAAAAATACTACCCCAAAAATAGTTAAGGTATTATGGGCTAAAATCATTAAAAAAAGTCCTGGCGGAGAAAATTGAAGAAAAAAACCACTCATTTTTTTCGCCTCCTTCATTATTTCATTCAAAAATGGAGACTCTTGAGTAAAACCATAAAAAAAACTTAAAAGGAATAAAAGGACACTAAAAAATATATAAAGTAAAATCTCTTTTATGATTTTTAAGCTCATTCTTTTTTCTTTTTATGAAAAAAATAAATTCTTCTTTTGCGAAAATATTCACCTATTGAAGCTATTTTATTCTCTGCCTTAAGAAGCCAAACTTTCATTTTACGAAAAGTTTTTTCTCCAAAAGAAATGAAGAAATAAAGAAATTTAGTTTGAATCTCCTTTAGTTTACTCGCTCTTGGAGTCTTTTTGTAGGAAACTAAAAGTGGGTAGGCACGGAAAACGATAACAAAAACACCGAAAAGTGAGAGGCCAAAAACGATTTGGCAAAGTAAAACTTCCATCATTAATTTAGATCTCAAATTTTATAAAGTCTTCAAGTTGAATATTTTCTCCAAATTTTCTTATTGCCTCTTCAAGAAGTTCTTTCACTTTAATTTTTGGGTCTTTAATAAAGGGTTCATTTAAAAGCTCTTCCTTTGTTTTTGAATGACTTGAGGCAATCTGCATCGCCAGGTCATGGGCAAGACTTTTAAAAATAGAATTTCGGGCCACAAAATCTGTTTCGCAATTCAACTTAACCATTGCTCCAACTTTGCCATTGAAGTGTAAGTAAACTCCAATAGTTCCCTCTTTTGCTTTTTTCTCTTTCCTTTTCTCAAAATAATACTTATTTTCTTCTTTTAAAATTTCTTCGGCTTTTTTGATATCCCAATTTGCTTTTTCAAGGGCTTTTTTGCAATCATTTAAAGGAAGTTGAGTCTTTGCTCGCAGTTTCTTTAAAATTGAAATCCTCTCCATAATTTTTATTTACCAAATGCTTCTTTAATTTTTGAAAAAACATACTTTAAAGAAGTCAAAGAATTAGTATTTGCCAAAATAAAAAAATCGAGTTTTTGAGGATCGCTATCAAGTCCCGCAATTCCAACCGTTTTCACCCCTTTCTTTATTGCCTCTTTGACCGCGATATCTTCCTTAGCTGGATCTACAACAATAAGAACGTCGGGCAATTTTTCAAGATTTTTGACTCCTGAAAATTTGCGCTTCATTCTTTCAAGTTTTCTCTCAAATCGAATTTTTTCTTTCTTTGGCATTTTTTTTATTTCCTCGCTTTGAGCCTTCTCTTCCATTTCTTTTAAAAGATTAATTCTTTTTTTGATCACTTCGAAATTAGTTAAAAGGCCTCCAATCCATCTTTGATTGACATAAGGAAAATTAAACTCACGGGCAAATTCTTCAACAAGTTTTTGGACAACTTGCTTTGTTCCAACAATTAAAAAACTCAGCCCCGCTTTCTTGCTTTGAGATAAAAACTCAAGAGCTTTTTTTGTTTCTTCTTTTGCCTTAAACAAATCAATGATGGCAAAGCTGTTTCTTATGCCAAAACAAAAATCTCTCATTTTTGGATGGAGCTTGTCTGAAAAACATCCAAAATGAATTCCCTTATCAAGCATTTCTTGAATTTCTTTTTCTTCTATATCCAAAGTTTTTTGATTTTTTTCCATATAAGTAGATAATATTACCTGATTTTTTTAAAAAAGTGAAGAGGAAGTTTTAACTTAAAAGAAAAACTTTCTCATAAAAAGAGGGACGATAATTCCAACTAAAATCCCCCAAAAAGCTTCAAAGGGGCTATGGCCCAAAACTTCTCTAAATACTTCCCCATCAAGTTTTTTCTTTACTAGAAATTCCTTTAAAATCTTATTTAAAATTTCTCCATGTCTTGCCGCCTCTTCTCTGACTACTACAGCATCAAAAATCACAATGCCAAGAAATACTAAAGAAAGAGCGAAAATCCCCGAGCTAAAACCTTCTTTAATTCCAAGAGCCAAAGTAAGACTTGTTGTAGTAGCAATATGAGAAGAAATCACTCCTCCAGGAGAAAAAAATATAAAAAATTTTATTTTTCTCTGTTTTATGCTTTCAAAAACAAGCTTAAAGAATTGGCAAAAAAGTAAGGAGACAATCGCGCAAACAAGAGGGAAATTATTTAAAATTTGTTTAATCAAAAACAAAAAGTTCATTGTTCCTCAAAACCTTGTAAAAGATTATCGATAGACTCGCCCAAAACCTCTGGTAAATAACCTCCTTCTAAAACAAAAAAGGTGGGCTTTTTCAACCTTTTAATTATTTTACCAATTTTAAAAAATGTCTTTGGAGAAAGGCCAAGAGAAGCAAGATCGCCTTCAAGGGTATCAAATCCTGCAGAAACAGCAACTTGGTCTATCGCGCTTAATTCAACTCTCTTTAAAGCATTTTCTAAAGTTCTTAAATATTTCTCTTCGCCACACTCAGCCTTTAAAGGAAAGTTGAAGCAGTTAGTTTCGCTTTTAAATCCAGTACCCGGATAGAATGGGTAGCGATGCAAAGAAATATAGACTATCTTTTTGTCTCCTTTAAAAATCTCTTCAGTCCCATTTCCGTGGTGCCCATCAATATCCAAAATCAGTGTGTTTTTTTTAGAAAGCTTTACCGCAATGGCCAAATTATTTAAATAGCAAAATCCCTGGGTCATTGCCCCAAGGGCTCTCCCTTCTTTGCCCGCATGATGGCCTGGTGGGCGCATCAAAGAAAAGCCAAAAACCTTTGAAGCTAAAATTGCTCCGCCGACAGAAAGTCTCGCTATTTCAAATATCTGAGGGTAATTTGGAGTATCACTATCTTCGATTTTGCCTTCTTTTAATTTCTTAAGATAAGACTCTTTGTGAACTTGAAGCAAAGCTTTTAAAGAAGCGGGTTTTGGTTCCAAAAATTCATATCCCTTTTTTGCCAGAAAATCTCTTGCTTTTAAAATTCTCTCTGGACTTTCAATATGTCCTTCCCCATAGCTTAGACATTTTGGAGAAAAAATAATTTTGGTTTTCATAAAACAGTTTCGTTTAAACATTCGTTAAAAGCTTTTACTTCTTCATTATATTTTTCTACCAAATTTTTAGTATCTTCCAAAAGATTATTATATTTTCCTACTAAGTTATTATACTCATCTACTTTTTCAATTTTTCCTTCTTCAACAATCTCCTTTTTGAGATTATTTAAAATCCCCGCAAGATTTTCAAGTTCTTTTTGGTTCTTTTCAATTAATTCTTTAAGTTCTTCATCCACTTTGGGACAAGCGCTTTGAGGTTTAGCATAATGAGCAACTGCTAAAAGAGTTTCTTTCCCCTGAAAATTACCTTTAAGGGCCGCAACTCCAATTTCATCAAAGCGAGGATTTAAAATATTCTCGCGATGACCGGGGCTCTGAAGCCAGGCATCAACTAAGATTCTCTCGCTTGGAAAATTTCCCATAGCTAGATTTTCTCCTGCAATAAGGTAACTATACCCTACCTCTGAAAGCCAATTTTCAAGTTTTTTTCCCGAGGGAGATTCATGAGCAAAGTATTGAAGTTCAAGCATTTCCTTAGCTTTAAGATAGGCGCTTTGATCTAAAAGTTGATTTTCTTTGAGTGGCGGAAGGTTATTTTTCGCTCTTGCCTCATTTGTGAACTCAATAATTTTTTTTGGATCAAGTTCCAAAACAAATGAGATTTTAAAAAGAGAGTGTTTTTTCCTTTCTTCCTTCTCTTCAATATTTTCTATTGAGGGCTTTTTTGACAAAGAACTTTCTGGAACAAGTTCAGTTTTTGGAAGAGGAACCTTGGGAAAAGTTTTAATGATTTGAGGAGGTGGAAGGTTGAAAATAAAAACTCTTTCTTGGGAGGTAGGTAAAAATAGAAACACAAGGCCAAAGAGCGCAAATAAAAAAATAAAAATTTTCTTCATTTGAGCTTGGTACCCAAAACTTCCTCAACTTTTCGATGAGGTGCAATTTTTTGAATTTTTTCAATAATTTTCTTTTTCTCCTCTTCAGAGGTAGCTTTAAAATACTTTTCCTTTAGCTTCTTTAGTTTTTTCCTTCTCTCTCTTTTCCTTTTAATTTCAAACTCTCTTCTTTTTGGGGATACTTTTCCCATAGAAGTTTTTTTTATTTTAAAAAAACTTTATTTTATTTCAAGAGTCTTTTTTAAAATACCTCTAAAAAGGCAAAAATAATTTGCTCCTTTTTTTGAAAGTTGACTTTCCATAATATCAATTGATTTTGTTTCAAATTCAAGATTAAGTTCAAGTTTTCTTGCTCGAAGAACTTTTTCTTTTTTAAATCTTGCTAAAGTAATATGTGGAAAATATTCTCTCTTTTCAAGGCGCCAGAAAAAAGATTTTTCTTTTGAAAGTAAATTTTTAAGTTCCTGGTAAAGAGATAAAAGCTTGCCATTTTTTTCAACCGTGGCCCAAATCATCCTTGGCTTTCCTTGGGAAGGAGCTAAAATGATTTCTTGAAGTTTTACTTTAAATGGATTAAAAAGCGAGGCTACTTTTAAAACAATGTGTTTAAGTTTCTCTACTTCTTCTTTTTGACAATTTCCCAAAAAAAATAAAGTTAAATGCAAATTTTCTTTTTTTGTCCAACGCTCTTTGGCCAAGGGAAAATATTTTTGATAAAAGACCAATTTTTCTTTTATCTCCTCTGGAAGATTAATTGCTAAAAAAATTCTTTGACTCATTCTCTTTTTAAATTATAAAACTTATACTATAATTAATTCAACTCTATGAAAGAAGTTTATCTTTATAAAAAACTTCCAGAAAAAAAAGTACAGTGCCAAAATTGCGCTCATTATTGCACTTTGGCTCCGGGCCAAAGAGGAAAATGCGGAGTAAGGGAAAACATTGATGGAATTGTTTCAATAATACTTACTAAATCGTTACTAAAAAACCTCTACATTAATAAAAAATTCTCAATGGAAAAAGTTTCTAAGACGCTACATCTCGGGATTTCAACGGTCTGGAAATTTATTCACAAATATAATATTCCTGTAAGAAGATTCAAATATAAAAAATACGATTTTTCTAAAGATCCTGCAGAAAAAGCATATCTTTTAGGATTGGTAGCTGGAGATTTTTGTGCTTATAAACATTCTCGACAAATTGCCGTGGAGATTACCACAACTCATCCTGCTATGATGGAACTTTTCCATTCGGTTTTTAAAAAATACGGAACTCCAACCGAGAGGATTAAATATAATAAAATTACTGGACGATACGAAAGAGTGGGCCATGTGTTTTTAAATGATTCTTTTAAATTTTTACTTTCTAAAAATTTTGACATAAATAATAAATATTTTTACCATTTTTTAGCAGGATTTTTTGACTCAGAGGGGTGCGTTCATGTTTATAATAATCATGGCTATATTGGATTAAGTATTTTAATATACAACTCCAATCGAAAATTATTAGAGATTATAAAAAATCAATTAGAGAAAAAGGGCTTTACTCCAAAATTCTATAAATCTTACGAAAAAGGACGGAGGAATCCTGAGAATTATATTGCCAAGAAAGATTTGTGGGCGATCGGAATGCATACAATCGAGGAGATCTTAACTCTAATGAAGAAGATGCCTATAAAACACCGAGAAAAAATTGAAAAACTAAAAATTGTCGCATCTTCAAATAGTAATAAATGGACAGCAATTGCAGATCGAGTCAGCGATTTAAAAGCGAAGATTAATAGTGAAGTAAAAGAGTTTACAAAACCATGAAAGAAGCTTATCTTTATAAAAAACTTCCTGATAAAAAAGTGCAATGCAGAACGTGCGCTCATTTCTGCATTTTATCTCCAGGACAGAGAGGCAAATGCGGAGTAAGAGAAAATATTAATGGAAAATTATACTCTCTCGTTTATGGAAAAGTAGTAGCCATGAATATTGATCCAATTGAAAAAAAACCCTTTTATCATTTCCTTCCTGGAAGTTATTCCCTTTCAATCGCCACTGTTGGATGTCCCTTTTCTTGTCTTTATTGCCAAAATTGGGAAATTTCTCAAAATTTCAAAAGAGCAAAAGAAACACCAGGCGAATATGTTCCCCCAGAAAAAATTGTTGAAATTGCTTTAAAAAACAACCTTCCAAGTATTTCCTATACTTACACCGATCCAATAGCCTTTTTGGAATATGCCTTAGATGTAATGAAATTAGCAAAAAAGGCAGGATTAAAAAATAATTTTGTCTCAAACGGATTTATGTCAGAGGAATCTGCAAAATTGGTCATCCCCTACCTAGATGCTAACAATATTGACATTAAAGGTTTTTCTGAAGAATTTTATCAAAAAGTTTGTGGCGGAAGATTAAAACCAGTTTTGGAAACTGCAAAATTGATGAAAAAATCTGGGGTTTGGGTTGAAATTACAACTTTAGTTATCCCTACCTTAAACGATGATGAAAAAACATTTGAAGGAATTGCAAAATGGATCTATGAAAATTTAGGTCCTGAAACTC